>LWDU01042051.1_pt1 | contig 28648 bp, 25 predicted proteins | sample 727161 | NCBI WGS metagenome assembly LWDU01 (sample SAMN04566230, study PRJNA314399) | hydrothermal vent metagenome | isolation source: deep sea hydrothermal plume seawater | place: Mexico: Gulf of California, Guaymas Basin | collected 2004-07-11
TATCAATCACACAGCGGATACCCGGCACGGTAAGCGAGGTTTCTGCCACGTTCGTCGCCAATACAATCCGCAATTTCTTATGCGGCTTAAAAATTTGGGCTTGTTCTTTACCGCTCAACCGCGAATACAGGGGCAGAATATCGTAACCTTTCGGGTGGTTTTTACTAAGTGCCTCGGCAGCTTCTCGAATTTCCCGTTCACCACTTAAAAACACCAAAATATCGCCCGCCCTATCACGGTGAAGCTCACCTGCGGCATTAACAATGCCTTGCAGCATATCTTGCTGGTTTTGTTCTGAATCAACACCCACGGGGCGATAGCGCATTTCAACCGGATAAGTTCTACCCGATACATTAATAACGGGGGCATTGTTGAAATGTGTTGAAAAACGATCAGGGTCAATCGTCGCCGAGGTAACAATTAATTTTAAATCTGGGCGTTTTGGCAACAGCCATTTCATATAGCCCAGTAAAAAATCAATGTTCAAGCTGCGCTCGTGCGCCTCATCCAAAATCAAGGTGTCGTACTGGCTTAAAAATGGGTCAGATTTTATTTCAGCCAATAAAATTCCGTCCGTCATCAACTTTACTAAAGTCTTATCATTTTCCTTTCCTTGAAAACGAATTTTATAGCCAACCTGCTGACCCAGCTCTGTTTTTAATTCATCAGCAATACGCTGCGCAACCGTAATGGCCGCTAATCTGCGTGGTTGAGTATGACCAATCTGACCTTTAAAGCCACGGCCGAGTTCTAAACAAATTTTAGGCAACTGTGTAGTTTTACCTGAGCCGGTTTCACCACACAAAATCACCACTTGGTGCTGGTTAATTAACGCCGCAATGTCATCCCGTTTATCACTAATGGGTAAATCTGGATAATTGATGATTGGACAACCGGCTTTGCGCTGCTCAACCTGTTTGAGCGATTTTTCTACTCTAGTAAAAAAAGCGTCAAGTTTGCCATTTTTTTCTGCCGACTTGCCTGAGCCTATTCTTTTTAATTGTGAGTAAAACGTATGCTGATCTCTACTGAGACATTGCGAAATTAACGCACGTATTTCATTGGCGGTTGGAGTGACAGGCATGTAAGAAGAAGCATTAGGCAAGGTTGCTTGAATTATACAGCGATTCATCAGCCTAAAAAACGTGCAAAAAAAAGACCTAACGCAAAACGTTAAGTCTTTTTAAAAAATGGTGCCCGGACACGGATTCGAACCATGGACACGAGGATTTTCAATCCTCTGCTCTACCGACTGAGCTATCCGGGCATTTAAGTTATGGTCGCGTATTAAACAGCGACAGGCTTTGTTAGTCAAGGCAGATATTTAGAACAGACGTTATTTAACCGGTGGGACGTAACCTTCGGGCGCAGAGGCGTCGTCTGTGAATAGGAACTTTTCCATTTCAGCTTTTAATAAAGCTCGCGCTTCTGGTTCAAACGGGGTTAACCGGTTTTCATTAATAAGCATCGTTTGCTGCTTTAGCCACAGGCCCCACGCTTCTTTTGAAATATTATCCATAATGCGTTGGCCCGGTTCACCTGGAATAGGTGGTTTTTCTAGGGCATCTGCTTCGCGCTTTAATTTTTGGCAATACATAAACTTGTAAACTCTTTAAGTTGATTCACGGCTTAATTGCTTTATCAGCTCGCTAACCGGTTTGGGCAAGCCTATTTTCACACGGCTGTTTGTTTGATACCAGCAAGATTTATCCGCGTCGGCTATTTGGCGGCCCTGTTTTTGCGACTTACAAATCACAGGCGTGTAGTCTAGGTGATAATGCGAAAAAGTGTGGCGCTTTGGTTCCAGTATTTCAGAGTCCTTTAGGCTAATCATTTTTTGCTCACACCAATCCGCTAGTCCGTCATACGTTTCAAAGTCTGGAAACACCCACAAGCCGCCCCACAAACCGCTTGGTAGGTTTTTATTTAGCAAAAATTCATTTTGATGTTTCGATACCAACCAAAATCTCTTTTTTGTCGGCAGGCTTGTGCGCTTCTTAGGTGTAGGTAACAGTAAAACAAGGTCATTTTTAAGCGCCAAGCAATTTACTTTTAGCGGGCAATCATCGCAGTGTGGTTTCGAACGCGTACAAACCGTGGCGCCTAAATCCATCATTGCCTGATTGTAATTGTCGACTCTATTTTTCGGCGTTAACTGTTCTGATATGGCCCAGAGTAACTTTAATACGGCCGCTTTTCCTGTCCAACCTTCTACGGCAAAACAACGGCTTAATACCCGTTTCACATTACCATCGAGAATCGACTCTGATTGCCCCATCGAAAGACTAGCAATGGCGCCTGCTGTGGAGCGGCCTATGCCAGGTAAATCAGTTAAGCCCGCTAAGCTTTGCGGAAACTCGCCGGCATACTGCGTGGCGACTATCGTCGCTGTTTTATGTAAGTTTCTAGCCCGTGCGTAATACCCCAAGCCAGACCAATAGTGCAACACATCGTCTAACGGTGCTTGCGCTAACGCTGAGACGCTTGGAAAATGCTGAAGAAAGCGTTCGAAATACGGGATAACCGTTTTTACTTGCGTTTGTTGCAGCATAATTTCCGACAGCCAAACGTGATACGGCGTTGGCGTTTGTTGCCACGGCAAATTTTTCCTGCCGTGCTGATCAAACCAATTTAAAACTTGAGCCTGAAATCGCTCAGGCTCAATGTCATATTCTTCAGATAGATTGGCTAAAACAGGCCTTTTAATAACTCACCCGCTGTGCCTTTTAACTTTTCACCAATCTTTTCTTGAATCTTCTCTTTTAATTCTTCTTTTTTCTCTTCAATTTTTGCTTTTTGAGTTTCCATCACCATCGACTTCACATCCAAGCTGACGCTGGGGTTATTAAACGTCCCCGCTACATTCACCGGAATCAGAATATTCTTCATGTCGTCTGACCCTGCTTCTCCCGCGCTTGATGCCTTGGTTCTTTGCAAGTTCAACTGGTAGTCAATGGCCTCACTCACTAGGTGTGCAGTACCAGCGCCTTTTACGTTAACCAAAGGCGTAACAACTAAAAGATCTTTATTGTTCACCAATCCATTGGTAATTTGCGCGGTGCCCGACATTTCTGAAAATGGCGTTTTCCCCGTGCCTTCTACAAACGCCGCCGCAAAATCACCGCGTAAAACGGCTTGAGCTTGTTTCATTAGCGCACCAACATCTACACCCGTAACGGCCCCATCATTAAAGCTAAATTCCGCCGTGCCATTTAGCGCTGATTTAAACGCTGGCACGGTATTGCCACGCGTCGTTAGGTCAGCCTTTATATTTGCCACGCCCGCTATCGGCGATTCGCCCAACAAGTCGATTAACAACGGTTCAATATTGATGCCTGTTGCCTGCTCTTTAACAATAATTTTGGGCGTGTTTTGACGCGCATCAACAACCGTTGTGCCAGCATAACGACCACCATAAAATTTCTTAACGCCTTGCTCTGATTTAAGCACGCCATTTTTTGCCAGCACGTTGATGCTGGCTTCTTCCACTTTTAAACCATTTACAACTAATGACTGAACTTTAAATACGCCGTCTATGTTCAAATCACGAATTGTTTGCACTGGTATCAACGCAGCCGCTGCAGAGGCAGGAACAACAGCCCCGTTTTTACTTTCGCTGCTACCATCCGCCGCCTTAGGCAAGTAGCGATCCACATTAATAGTGTCGACCGCTAAATCAAACTTAATCGCTGGCTTTGAAAAATCATTAACCGCCGCATTGCCTGATAGCGTTGAGTCGTCAAACTTAATACTTAGCGGGTTCAGCGTTAAACTGCCTGCTCCTGCTAAATCAGCAATCAAATGGCTGGCGATATCAATTCTCATCGCGCCGCCTGGCACAGGATCACCTGCCGCATCAATCGCTATCGTTAAGTCTTGAAAATCAAACTTATTCAAGGCCGTATTAATCACTAAATCGCCGTCCAGTTTTAAACGCACGGTTGCTTTTGGTTTGCTACTTTCAACCGTGAAGGCCAAACCAATGCCCATGGGTTGCCCAAGCGACAGCGCATCCGTCGTTAAATCTAACTCTACGAGGCTATATTTTTCGCCTTTGCTCGCATCGTCCCAAATGATGTTCGCATCAACTATTTGTAACCCGCCTATGGCAATTGCACCTAGCCCCGCACTGGATGCTTGGCTGTCGTTCGCGCTTGCTGCCTGCTCAGAGTCCTTATCTGACGGTTGCACCATGTCATCCCAGTTAGAACGTCCCGCTTTATTCTTAGCAAGATTCAAAGACATCCCTTTTAAAACAACTGTGCTCACTTCCACTTGTTGACTGAGCAAAGGCAATAGCTTTACTTTTACATTCGCTTCTTTAATTTCAGCAAAATACTCGGCTTTAAACCCTTTAGCATTACTCAAACTAACGTCATTAATGCCGACGCCAATCCACGGAAAGACGGATAAACTTAAATCACCGTTAATGGCTAAGTCCCTGCCTGTTTTGTCTTTTACCGCTGCTTGAATCTCTTCTCTATAGTCATTCGGGTCAATCACCATGGGCAACGCAATAGCAGCCACAACAATCATTAACACCAAACCAACTAAAATTTTTATTAGAAAATTATTGCTTAATACTAATCCATTCATATTAACAAAGAATGAATCTAAAAAAACATTTGAATTTAACCACCGAGAGAACGTTGGATCTCATTAATTTCTTGCTGAGAATCAATCAGTATTTGCAAGGTACCATCAGGGCCAAGCTCACCTAAATTCAACTTAGCGAACGCTGGAATTTCATCCAATGGAGGGCATTCTTTAAATGCCTGGCTACCAATCATTGCGTGTAATCGTGCAATCAATATCAATTCAGGTAAGCCGACTTCTTCATTGTCCAACATCCAGTTTTTACGGCTTTGAACAACCGCTATCATGGCTTCGTCAAACCCCCATTGCTTAAGAATAGCCGCACCTATTTTCGGCGCCAACGCATCAATACAACTCGCTTTTTTCGCTTCGTCATTAAAAATGTCCGGGTATTTCACAAGTGCTACGAGAATGGCTGGAACACCTATGTCTTAGAACAACCCCGCTAACAACGCCTCACTCGGCTGAACCTTTCTAACACGGCCTGCAAGAAAAAAAGCAATCACGGCCGTTTTTGTGGAAATTTATGCGCCGCTTGTAATTGTTTTTGCACGGGCTTATTGGTTGACTTAAAAATAAATCGCGACAAAAAAGCGATTGATAAATGATACGTTTCACGCATCCCCATCCTGGCAATCGAGCCCTCTAAATCTTTTGGTGAATTAAGCGTTGCAAAGCGTGAACTACCAGCCGTTTTAACGATAAACGCCGACAAACCAGCATCATTTTTAATCACCTTTGCAATCAATTTAACGTTGCAATTCGGGTCATTCATCACCGCAAGGATTTTTACACCCACCTCGGGCACCGCAGGCAATAGTGATTTATCTTTTTGTATGGTTTGAAAAATTTTTTCGTACAATAATGCTGAACTCATAATACGTCCTGTCGAGTTTTTGAATGAACGATGCAAAGGCCTTTAAATAAAGAAATAACGGCGTTAAAAGCCCCCATTACCTAAAGCATCCATCCCTGTTAATCAAAGAATTAAGATTACTTGGCTATTTTGAGGAGAAATAGCAGGCAAAATCAAGCGATTAGATGTATTATTTCCAACCTTTTATAATTTTTACCGAATACCTCGTATACGTATTCAAGCAACGGACTTTAACATGAGCACAATTCAAACAGACGACACACGTATTTTAAGCACTCAGGAAATCATTTCCCCTGACAAACTTCACCAAGAACTACCCATTACTGAAGCCGCCGCTGAAACAACAGTAGCTGCAAGAGACGCTATTCATAAAGTACTACACGGCGAAGATGATCGCTTACTCGTGGTGATTGGCCCCTGCTCAGTTCATGATACTGTTGCTGCGTTGGATTACGCCTCTCGTTTAAAGCCTTATATCGATAGCCTCGCCGACGATTTAATTATCGTCATGCGCGTGTATTTCGAAAAACCGAGAACCACCGTTGGCTGGAAAGGCTTAATCAACGATCCCGATCTTGATGAAAGCTTTAACATTAATAAAGGTGTACACACTGCGCGTGAATTATTGCTAACACTTAACTCTCAAGGCATTCCTGCAGCAACGGAGTACTTAGACCTCATTACCCCGCAATACATCTCTGACCTTATTGCTTGGGGCGCGATTGGCGCAAGAACCACCGAAAGCCAAACGCATCGTGAATTATCATCGGGTTTATCGTGTCCTGTGGGCTTTAAAAATGGCACCGATGGTACGATTAAAGTCGCGATTGATGCGATTGGCGCAGCAGTACGCCCCCATCACTTCTTATCCGTTACCAAACAAGGCCACTCCGCCATCTTTAAAACAGCGGGTAACGAAGATTGTCATTTAATTTTACGTGGCGGCAAAGCACCCAATTATGATGCTGAAAGCGTAGAAGCAGCAGCAAGCGAGTTAGGCAAAGCAGGCGTTAATTTGCACATGATGATTGATTTTAGCCACGCCAATAGCAGCAAACAGCACGAACGCCAAATGATTGTCGGCACAGATGTCGCTGGACAAATTGCCGGTGGTGACCTGCGAATTAGCGGCGTTATGATCGAAAGCCATTTGGTTGCCGGTCGTCAAGATCAAGCCGAAGGCCAAGAACTTGTTTACGGTCAAAGCATCACCGATGCATGTATTGATTGGGATAGCAGTGAACAGCTGCTTGAAGAATTAGCTGCCGCTGTTCGCGCTCGTCGTAAAGGCAGTGTTGACGCTGCAAACAACTAAATAGTTGTCCCTTAACGTTATGGACATCCGAGTCAACGGTAACAATCACTCCTGCGATAGCAGTGCAACGCTTGAACAATTGATTAAGCAAATGGGCTTATTCGGCAAACGCATTGCCATTGAGTTAAACGAAGAAATTAAACCTGCCGACCAATTTAACAGTATCCAACTTAAAGAAGGCGATATTGTGGAAGTCGTTCAAGCCATTGGCGGGGGTCAGCCCGACGAGTTTATCGTTGCTGGTCAAACATTCTCATCCCGCTTATTGGTCGGTACGGGCAAATACAAAGACATGGCCGAAACACAGGCCGCCATCGAAATGAGTGGTGCCGAGATTGTCACCGTTGCGATTCGTCGCACCAACATCGGTCAAAATCCAGATGAACCTAATTTATTGGATGTTATCTCGCCCGATAAATACACCATATTACCTAACACCGCCGGCTGCTTTACGGCCAAAGACGCCTTAAGAACCTGTCGCTTAGCACGCGAACTGCTGGGTGGACACAAGCTCGTTAAGCTTGAGGTGCTGGCTGACACAAAAACATTACTCCCAGACATCACCGCAACGCTTGAATCTGCTGAGATACTAGTTAAAGAAGGTTTCGACGTGATGGTGTATACCAACGACGACCCCATTGTTGCAAAACGCTTAGAAGAAATGGGCTGCGTGGCGGTTATGCCATTAGCCGCACCGATTGGCTCTGGCCTAGGTATCTGTAACCCCTACAATATTTTGACCATTATCGAAAATGCCAATGTTCCCATCATTGTCGATGCTGGCGTGGGCACCGCGTCCGATGCAGCGATTGGTATGGAATTAGGTTGTGACGCTATTTTAATGAACAGCGCCATCGCCCATGCCAACAACCCTGTTCTTATGGCATCTTCAATGAAGAAAGCCGTGCAAGCAGGCCGCGAAGCGTTCTTAGCAGGCCGTATGCCGCGCCGACGTTATGCATCCGCGTCATCCCCGCTGGACGGCTTAATCTAAACCCATTTTTTTATACCCGTGACGAACGATAGCAAGCCAGCTTTTCTGCGGCGTATACGCAGCTTTGTTAAGCGCGAAGGCCGTTTAACGCGCGGGCAAGAAACCGCCATTAAAATGGGCTGGCCGACGTTTGGGCTTCAGCCAAACACTCAAATAAACCTGACCGAACTGTTTGCAAACGACAACCCCGTTACGCTAGAAATTGGCTTTGGTAACGGCGAAAGCTTGGTCGATATGGCGGCAAATAACCCTGATAGAAATTACATTGGTATTGAAGTACATCGCCCCGGTGTTGGCCACCTACTGCGGCTTGTTTTAGAAAAAAAACTCAACAATGTTCGTGTGTTTGATACCGATGCCATCGACGTATTGCAAAATGCTATCGCCGATAATAGCCTCGATTGTGTACAGCTGTTTTTTCCAGACCCTTGGCATAAAAAACGACACCATAAACGCCGCATTGTGCAAACAATGTTCTTAAACCTGATTCATTCAAAACTAAAAACGGGCGGAACATTCCACGCCGCAACCGATTGGGAAAATTACGCAGAACATATGATGGTAACGCTCAATGCACACAGCGGCTTTGCCAATTCAATAAAAACAGGTTATGCCGAACGCCCCGCACACAGGCCGTTAACTAAATTTGAACATCGAGGCTTAAAACTTGGTCACGGCGTATGGGATTTAATCTTTGTTACTAACTAGCAACTGACCGCAAGCCTTCGTCTACATTCGTTATCACCGGCGACTGAATATCATTCAATATTGTTTGCAAGGCATCGAGCTTCGCTTGTAAGTCTTTTTCTTGCTGTTTATTTTGCGCAATTTTTACATCCAACTCTTCTCTACCCGCCGATACATTACGCAAACTTTCCAACTTACTTTCCATAAACGTTTTTTGCTCATTCACTTCGCGGATTAAAGACGATAACGCCGTCGACTTCCACGTATTAACGTCCGACTGAGCTTGTTCAAAAATTGACACCGCCTGACCGCCAATGGTATCAACAAAACGTTTCGCTAACGCACTTTGCCCTGTCATTGCGGCAGATGAACTGGTGCTAAATTCTAAGCCCTTTTTCAACAGGTGATCTAATTGCTGTTGATAAATGGTTATATCGAATGCAGCGGGCTGTTCAACATCAATGTCATGCTCGTCTTTAAATCTCTTATAGATTGCATCCAACAATTTAGTGCTCGTTCGCGTGGTAATTAACGTTTCTTTCAACAACGTATTAAGCCCGTCAAAACTGTTTTGCATGCCCTGGCGGATACCAAAACTGGTCCAGCTTTTAAGCATTTGATTCCGACCTTCAATGACAATATCTGAAATTCGAGCGGGGTTTACTGCCTCTAACAAGTCCGCTATCTGTGTATAAAAAATATGTCGACTGGTCTTTAAATGCGTCAAATTTTTATTGTATATCGTCTGTTCTTTACGCGTTACTAATAACAGCTCGCCCGTTGCCTCTTCACTTTTATCGCAGATACCGTCGAGCTCTTCCGCGTGTTTAACAACATTCTTCAGCCGGCTATTAATCGCATCGCCAGCCAGCGCGATATTTTCAACAACTTCATCAACCACCTTGTGCTGAAGAATCTCTTTTTGCGAACTTAAAATTCGATCTGACAAAAAGTTTTCAAGCCCCGACAAACGGCTCGTTTGCAACGCATCGTCGTCTTTTTTTATTTTTGCAATCAATGCCTGTTTTGCCGATAGCGGGAATATCGCTTGCTCATCTAACGACAATAAACGCGCCGTCTCCAGAGTTTGTTTGTGAATCGACTGAATCCATTCTTCATCACTCATCAACTCATCATTGAGTGTGTCAATCTTGTTCAACACCACCGCCAAGCCGTGTGGGTGTTTGTTTCTATACACCTGAATATGTTGCTCCCACATTGTCATGTCACTTTGTGTCACGTCGGTATCTGCCGCCAACACAAAAATCATTGCTTGCGCGTTAGGCAACATGCTCAAGGTCAGCTCAGGCTCACTACCCAGTGCATTTAAACCCGGCGTATCCAAAACCGTTAAGCCTTTTTCTAATAATGGGTGCGGAAAACTAATCAATGCATGGCGCCAATAAGGAATCGTCACCTCACCGTCATCATCGCTACCTGCAAGACCTAATTGCTTCGCCCGTTCAGCCGATACCGTTTTAGTCTTTAATAATTCCAAGAACGTATCTTGCATTTGTTCGGGCGAGTCACAGTCCAACTCCATGTGAGTCCACTGTTTCGCATCCTGCTTGTAATCGTCAATGGTTCGATCTTCGCTGCGTGTTTCAATGTCTAATAATCGAAGATAAGGCGCTTCTTTTGCGTCATAAAATAACTCAGTCGGGCACATCGTTGTCCGGCCGGGGCTAGACGGCAGTAAACGAATGCCGGCCGATGAGAAAAATAGCGCGTTGATTAATTCTGTTTTTCCACGCGAAAATTCTGCCGCAAAGGCAATCGTAATATTGTCTTTTTCAAGTAAGCGTAAATTTTTTATTAACATCAACTCAGTCTCGGTCTCACTCAAGCTCGAGTCATCAAGCCAAGATTGATAATTATGAATGGCGTTAGCCATTGATTGTTTCCACAGATCGTAACTGCGAAGTTGCGTATCAAGATTCATTTCATCAAGCACCTGTTATTGAACGTAACGCTAATATCCCTGCACGTTCATCAAAGTATAGATGATTATTTGAAAAATTCTGCCGGGAACTGTGACGGCTCGCACACGCTGACGCGTTTACGGCGATGATGCTCGCCAGAAATGATTGAAATACTCGATTTCTTTACCCGAAACAATTTGGCCAGAAACTGAATAAGCAGCTTATTCGCCTCGCCATCTACCGGCGGAGACGTTAGGGTAATTTTGATGGCGTTATCGTGCAGACCAAGCAACGCATTTCTACTCGCGCGCGGTTGCAAGAAAACATTAAACAATAATGTGTCGCCCTGCCATGCATAATAGTTAGACGACATACCAATAACACATCTCGACTAAACGCTGTTTTACATTAATGCAAACAGGGGCGGTAACAACAGCATTTTTATTACTTGTAAGCCAAGCAACGCCACCATCGGGCTCAGATCAAACCCACCCATCGGCGGAATCAGGCGTTGGCAAGGCTTTAATACCGGCTCTGTAATTTTATACAGCAACTCAATAATGGGATTATGCGCGCCCGGGTTAATCCAGCTCAAGATCACCGTCGCAAAAATACTGTAGATAAAAACATTAATGATATTGCTAATAACTTCGGTCAAACTCCAAATAAAAATCATCCAGATACTTGCATTCGGCTGACCCATCACCATCATAAGGCCTAACGCCATTTGCAGCGCCAGCACCAACGCAATGGCTGATACGTTGATGTTTTTAATCGTTGGAAAAATAGGTTTTAGCGCTGTTAATGGCGCTTGCGTTGCCTTAATAATAAAACTCGACACCGGATTGCGTGAATCAGCGCCCGAATACTGCAATAACACACGCAAAATCAACACAAAAATATACGCGCCAATCACCGTATTCGCAATTAGCATTATTGGGTTAGACAAATATCCTGCTGGCATTAGTTGCCCCCCAGTTCATCGGACAATTCAATCGAACGATCCCTCGCTGCTAGCACAGCCTGTTTGAAAATATCCGGCAACCCGCGCTCGTTCATTACGCCGAGTGCCCGTTCCGTTGTGCCGCCTGGTGATGTCACACGTTCGCGTAAAACGCCCGCTGACTCGCTGGATTCCAGCGCCATTTTCGCCGCGCCTAACGCCGTTTCTTGCGTCAACAATTGTGCAGTTTTTTGATCCAAACCGGCCTCAATCGCCGCCGCTTCAAGCGATTCCATCATCATAAAGAAATAAGCAGGTCCGCTACCCGACAAGGCCGTAACAGCATCCAGCTCGCTTTCAATTTCAAGCCAAACCGTCACGCCTACCGCGCGTAATAAAGACTCAACCTGATCTTTTTGATCATCGCTAACGTGTTCATTGGCATATAAACCCGTTGCGCCGGTTTTCACCAACGCCGGCGTGTTCGGCATACAGCGCACTATCGGCATCTCACTGCCTAACCAACGCTGCATCGCGCCCACGCGAATGCCCGCCGCAATTGACACGACCACCGGCTTTTTCTTTTGTGTCGACTCACTCACAGACTCCACAACGGTCTGCATATGCTGCGGCTTAACCGCCAACACTAAAATATCAGCGTCCCGTGCTAACGCGTTACTGTCTTGCGTCGTATGTACGCCAAATGTGTCACTTAAATAACTCAGTTTTTTAGCGTCTAAGTCCGACACCGTCATCTTATCCGCCGGATAACCATTACTGACCAAACCACCAATTAAGCTGCTAGCCATGTTGCCGCCGCCAATAAACCCAATGTGTTGTGTATTCATTTTCCGTTCAATTAAAAATTAAAGTATAGCCGTATTAAACCTTACTTTTGGTGGCGCGAACACCAAAAATCGCCGTCCCCACTCTCACCATCGTAGCGCCTTCCGAAATTGCTGCCTCTAAATCGCCACTCATGCCCATCGACAAGGTATCTAAGGCCAAATCAAACTGCTGATTTATCTCCACCAGCGCATCCGCTACCTTTTTAAACGATTGACGCTGTTCAGCCACTGTTTTACCCGCCTTGGGAATGGCCATTAATCCGCGTAACCTTATATTCTCCAGCGCTAATATCGGCTCTATTTTGTCTCGCAACTCATCCAACATCAAGCCAGCCTTTGTTTCTTCCTCATCAACATTAACTTGCAAACAAATATTCAACGGCGGTAAATGACTGGGCCGTTGTTCACTTAAACGTCGCGCCACTTTCAGGCGATCAACACTGTGCACCCAACTAAAATAGCGCGCAATATCTCTCGTTTTATTCGATTGTATCGGGCCAATAAAATGCCAAGCAATATCAAGATGTGCCAACGCACGTTGTTTTTCTAGTGCATCCTGTAAATAATTTTCACCAAAGTCACGATGGCCCGCCTTGTACAGCGTCGCCACATCGTCTGCCGGCCTCGTTTTACTCACCGCCAATAATGCCACAGGGCTAGCTGATGCCTGTTGTTGTATGACGTTAATTACGTCTTGCTGAGCAAAATATCGTTGTAATAAAGAAGGCATTATTTCAATTCATGTCTATACTAAATAATAAGTCGATTTACTTGAATCAACGTTAGTGTTATTTTCTTGCTTATGGGATTATACAAACAAACCAACGCCCTCACGTTAAAACGGATTTAAAACATGGATATTTCAGATTTATTAGCCTTCAGTACTAAAAATAACGCGTCTGACTTACACCTATCAGTATGCTTGGCCACAGTAATGAAGCAAGAGGAATCAAGGGGTCAGCCAGCTTGATTTTAGATTCTCCAGCTGAATTAAAGTTCATTCATGGCAAGACTCCCTCGACTCGTAATCCCAAGTAATTTTTATTTTTGTAATGCATAGGTGTGAATAAACATCAATGATATTCAACACCTAGTAATTCTTGAATAGCTGCTTGAGCTGCTTGTTTATCCCTACTGCTTAATTGCCCGGCCTTGCGAAGAACTAGCCTATCGTCTAATGTGAATAACTTCATTCTTACAACTGAAGGCGATGGCAGGCCCGCTGCATCTAAATCTTGAATATTGGTGTCTAATGGCCAATCTGAGTTATTAGCGCTAGTTATCATGGCTAATACGGATTGACCTACCTTTTTATTAAATTTATTCTGACTTGACAGGACCAACGCTGGTCGCCTTTTTGTTGTTGCTCGGTCTGTAAACGGAAACGGCACAATGATGACATCAAATGCCTTAAAGGTCACTATATGCCTCTTCATCATTTTCCGTCATCCATTCACTCAACGTATTTTCTAGGCTTTGCGTAAAGGCTATATCTACCGCTCTTGCTCTACGTAAATGAACTCCATCTTTTTCAATATCAAAGGCAATTTCATCACCCATTTTCAAGTGCAGTAGCTTTCTCACTGGTTCTGGTATTGTTGCTTGGTATTTTTTTGTTAGTTTACTCGTTGCTGTTTGCATATTAGCTCCATCGTCTCTTAGTAATACTGGCATTACCCATTACCATATAAATAGATTATAAGCCTTTCAGTTGATGTTGCAAGAGCCATCAAGAATCAAGGCAAATCAAGGGGTCAGCCAGCTTGATTTTTAACTTGCTTGCTGAATTCACGTTCCAAGTGCAACACCTAAGTTAAAAAAGCAGACATCGTAAGAACCTGATAGATTTAAATCACCACAACATAAATCTTAGGAACCAACGATGTCTTACATACATTTAACCTCAGAAGAACGTTTTTGTATAGCGCACATGAATAGCGCTAAATTCTCCATTAGATGCATAGCAAAACGTCTCAGCCGATCACCCAGTACGATTAGTCGAGAATTGAAGCGAAATAAAGGAGAGCTCAGTCCCTATTGGTATGATTGGGCTCATGAGTATGCGTGCGAGCGTAAAAGCATCCCGCGATGTGAGAAAAGGAAGTCTCATCAACCGTTATATGAATTGGTGATGCGTTATATTCGAAAAGGGCTGTCTCCAGAGCTTATGTCGGGGCGCTTAGAACGAGAGTTTAGACACCATCGAATGCGCGTCAGTCATGAAACAATATACAGGTGGGTTGTTGCTGATGCTGCGGCAGGCGGCGATACATATAAGTCACTGGTCCGGCATCATAAATATCGCCGAAAGCAACGTAGGAGTACTCGACGGCGCTTATTTGAAGGTCGAGTATCCATTAGTCAACGGCCAAAAATCGTCGCGGATAAGCGCCGATTTGGTGATTGGGAAAGTGACTCAATGGAAGGCGGTAAATCCAAGGGTGGTTTAGCCACGCATGTTGAACGTAAAAGCCGTTATTTGGTTGCCGGTAAATTATATAACAAGCGTTCAGATACGTTTATGGCCGTTAGTGCGGATCTATTTAAACAGGTCGAAGCACGATTAATCAAAACATTTACCGTTGATAATGGAAGTGAATTTGCACAATTTAAAACACTAGAAGAAGCGACAAATAGTAAGGTCTATTTTGCTGATCCATACTCACCTTGGCAACGCGGGTTAAATGAAAATACAAATGGGTTATTGCGACGATACTTTCCAAAAGGCTGCAACTTTCATCAAATTACTCATGATAGAATCCAACAAGTTGTTGAAAAATTAAATCACCGACCCAGAAAATGTTTAAACTACAGAACGCCTTACGAGGTCTTCTTTAAAACCAAAACTGTTGCACTTAGAATGTGAATTCAGCCTATTTTCACCTCTAATCATCTGGAGCTTGTGCTGCCTTGCAGTTTTTCTTGTTTATGCGCCAGGTTGGAACGGCCCTTTCGTTTTTGATGATCAATTGAATATTCTTGAAAATCCCAATGTTCCTATTCATGAACTCACTGAACAAGAGATTATTCGCTCTACGCTTTCTAATGAAAGTGGCCCTTTAAAGCGCATTATCCCCGCCCTTTCCTTCAGCTTAAATTATTATTTTGCTGACGGTTTTAAGTCTATTCATTTCAAATTATTCAACATTGCTGTTCATTGCATTAATTCAGGCTTGGTTTTTTGGCTGCTGACATTATTGTGGCCTTGTGTTGCTAAAACTAATTGGGCGAAACAATCTCGGTTATCTGACCCACGCTTGGCTTTTGCTGTCAGCGGTACGCTCATTTGGGCATTGCATGCCTTCTTACTCACTAGCGTTCTATACGTTGTACAACGAATGACCAGTATGGCCGCCATGTTTATGCTGATGGGCGCTTGCATTTACGTGGTTGGGCGTTTGTCTCTTGAAGAACAGCCCGTTAAAGGCGTATGGCGAATGTGTTTAGGGTTGGTCGGTGGCACGATATTGGGTGCTGCGTGTAAAGAAAACGCCGTACTTCTTCCGGTTTATATCGGGGTGTTGGAGTTTACTTTATTAAGCCAACTTAACACTAGCCGACAAGCCTTAAAAAAAATTCGCTGGTTCTTTATTATTTTTGTAGGCCTCCCAATTCTTGGCGGGTTATTTTATTGGTTTCAGCACCCGAGCTTTATTACAGGCGGGTACGGTGGGCGCCCCTTTACTTCCCTAGAACGCGTTTTGACCGAACCGCGCGTACTTTGGTTTTATTTGTCGATGATTATCATTCCAAATATTCAAACTATGCTTGTTTCACGACGACTTCGCCCTTAGTTCTGACCTATTTTCGATTTGGACAACGTTACCCAGCATTATTGGCATCGTTCTTTTGCTTATTTTATCTATACTTTGGCGTAAACGTTTTCCTATCGTTGCTTTTGCCGTTTTGTGGTTTCTTGTCGGGCATAGCCTCGAGTCGACCGTTTTTCCGTTAGAAATTATTCATGAACATCGTAATTATTTGCCCGCTCTTGGTCCTTTATTGGCGCTAACCTATTTATTGCTGTTTGCTCTACCCAGTAAGATGCCGAATAGCTTACGCATTGCCCTTGTTGCACTTATTATTTTTTGCTTAGGTTTGAAATGGTTCCGCCCATTAGGACAATAAAAACGGTTAACTAAGGAGTTATTTTCTGTATTATTATTTCAAATAAAGGACACAGAAGATGAATTTAAATCAAAAGTCGCATTAGCTGCATTAAAAGGCGACCAAACACTGTCTGAATTATCTCAGCGGTACGGGATTAATAGCAACTTAATTGTTAAGTGGAAGAAATTATTACTAACACAAAGCAGTGAAGTCTTTGCTTCAGGCAAAGGTTTGGCACCCGATAGAGAATCTGAAATACAAGGCCTTCAGGCCAAGATTGGTCAGTTGACGATGGAGAATGATTTTTTGTCCAAAGCGCTCGGTCATTAGACCGGGCGCAGAGAAAAGTCATGATTAATTCAAACTCGACATTGCCGCGTACTCGGCAGTGCCAACTACTCAACATTCATCGCTCAAGCACGTATTACCGTGCAAAAGTTATCTCAGGTGAAGATCAGGCGATGATGAATAAAATTGATAAGCTACGCTTGGATAAACCGTTTTTAGGCTCACGGCGACTCACTGACACCTTAAAAGAAGACGGTGATCGTATTGGACGTAATCGGGTTATTCGCTTGATGCGGTTAATGGGTGTTCAAGCTATTTACCCGAAACCACGGACCACCGAACGTAACCCCAATCATAAGGTCTACCCGTACTTACTCAGAAATATGAACATTAACCAGCCTAATCAAGTCTGGGCAACGGACATCACATACATTCCGATGGATAAAGGCTTTAGCTACCTCACTGTGATCATGGATTGGTACAGCCGAAAGATATTAAGCTGGCGGCTGTCAAACAGTATGGACGTGAGTTTTTGTATTGATGCTCTCGAAGAAGCCATTCATCACTATGGCTGTCTTGCTGTATTCAATTCAGATCAAGGCAGCCAGTACACCAGTGGTGGATTCACGCAGGTGTTAAAAGACCACCAGATTAGAATCAGCATGGATGGTAAAGGTGCTTGGCGCGATAATGTGTTTGTTGAACGCTTATGGCGTAGCGTGAAATATGAAGAGGTGTATCTTAATGCGTATGAGTCGATGACGCATGCGAGATCATCATTAGGGAAATGGGTGAATTACTACAATCAACAACGCAAACACCAAACTTTAAAGGCAACACCTAATCAGGTATATTGTGAAATCATCAGGTCGCCAATCGCGGCATGATTAACTGGGAAAATAACTCCTAAGTAGCCTGTCCTAATTAGTGGAACCACTTCTGTTTTGGCACATTTAATCGCGCCCAATATTGGAGTAGTGAATCAGCTTTAATTGAAAGCTTAGCGATGAACCATCCCGATTCACCCAGTAGCCAATATTTACGCGGCGAAATTTTACGCAAACGCGAAAAAGATTTTGAAGGGTCTTACGCTTTTTATTTACGTGCCGCTGAGTTATCTCCCGAAGAAGCTGGTTTTTTAATCAGCCTAAGTATGGTGACACCCAAGTCATTTTCACGGTTAGAAAATCAATTAGATTCCCTACAACTTGCCCGCCCAGACTATATTGCAAACATTATCCGACAAAAACCGATGGGAGCTTGGGGCATTCGCGCTTTAGATGTTGCCATTAAATGCGTGATGTCGGGTAATGAGCGCTGCTTATCTAAAGCCGATGACGTGAGTAGTTGGCTACAATCATTAATTGATAAGTCAAATGGTAAAAGCGCCACCGTTACTATTCATTAGTGCATTTGTTTGCTATTCGCATGAAACAAAATCGTTTTGCTGATGCATTAAAAACGGCTGATACTGGGCTAAAGCTTAACCCACGAAATCCCCGATTTGGATTAATGCAAGCACACGCTATGATTGGCTTAAAACGATTAGATGAGTCTGAAAAGCTCTTAAATGATATTCAAAACTCGTCTGCGGGACGGGTTAGAAAATACGCGAACAGAATTAAGCAATTGAAAGGCGCCATTCAAGTCATTGGCCAAAAAGGCCAAACAAAACCTAACGGTGGTAAGCAGGGCTACTGACGTGTACCTCATCAATAAACGCCGTTACGTGCTCTGGATTGATGTCGGGCAAAATGCCGTGACCTAAATTGAAGATGTGTTTATGGCCATGGCCATAATCTGCTAATACGTCGCGTACTTTTTGACGAATAGTATCTGGACTTGCGTATAGACTGGTTGGGTCAAGATTGCCTTGTAACACAACTTTGTCTTGCGTGAGTTCACGCGCCAAGCTTAAATCAGTTGTCCAATCTACACCCAAGCCGTTATAACCTGCTTCTGACATCGGTTTTAACCAAACGCCCGCGCCTTTGGTAAACAACATACGTGGGACGCTTGGGCTTGATGCGTTTAATGCTTGTGCTATTTTTCGAGTGTAGGCCAATGAAAACGTTTCATAATCGCGCGTGCTTAAGTTACCACCCCAGGTATCAAACACCATGACAATCTCAGCGCCTGCTTCAATTTGCGCTTGCAGATAGCTGATAACCGATTGACTCACAATATCTAACAGCCTGTGCATTAACTCAGGCGTGTCGTACATCATGCGTTTAACGTTCGCAAAGTTCTTGCTGCCACTGCCTTCAACCATATAGCACGCAAGCGTCCAAGGACTCCCTGAAAAACCAATCAAAGGTACGCGCCCATCTAACCCTTTTTTAATCGTTGAGACGGCATTCATGACGTATTGCAGCTCTTGATTTGGGTCGGGCACGAATAATTTGTCTACGTCCGCTGCTGTGCGGACAGTACGTTCAAAACGAGGGCCTTCACCTTCTTCAAAATACAAACCTAAACCCATTGCATCAGGAATGGTGAGAATGTCGGAGAATAAAATGGCTGCATCTAACGGATAACGCTCTAATGGCTGCAAAGTGACTTCGCAAGCCAGCTCTGCATTTTTGCACAAATCTAAAAAACTACCGGCTTGCGCACGTGTGGCACGGTATTCTGGTAAATAACGCCCCGCCTGACGCATCATCCATACTGGCGTGCGCTCGGTTTGTTCGCCACGCAGCGTTCTTAATATTAAATCATTCTCTAAATTCGACATATTTGGGTTTTGTTAAACGACTACCTAGACATCTAGATAATTTAGAATGCCTTCCGCTGCTTCTCGGCCTTCATATACAGCGGTAACGACGAGGTCAGATCCTCGCACCATATCACCACCAGCAAATACTTTTTTGTTGCTCGTCTGAAATGCATAATCACTATCAGAAGGCGCTACCACGCGTCCACGGTCATCAAGGGTAATGCCGTAATCGGCAAACCAAGTTGACGGACTGGGTTGAAAACCAAACGCGACAATAATGTTATCAGCAGGAACAATTTCTTCTGTGCCGGGTACGACCACGGGGCGGCGGCGACCGCGCTCGTCCGGTTCACCAAGCTCTGTTGTGACTAATTTAATGCCTTCAACTTTGTCCGTTCCGATAATCTCAATCGGTTGACGATTCCAAAGGAAATTAACGCCTTCTTCTTTTGCATTTTGTACTTCACGGCGCGAACCCGGCATGTTTTCTTCATCACGACGGTATGCGCATATAACTTCTTCCGCGCCTTGTCGAATACTTGTGCGGTTACAATCCATTGCAGTATCACCACCGCCCAACACAACAACGCGCTTACCTTTCATGTCGATAAACTTATCACCCATGATGGTATTTACGCCTTCTAAGTCCATCAGACGATTAATGTTCGAAACAAGATACGGCAGCGCTTCATATACACCATCAAGGTCTTCACCCGGGAAGCCGCCTTTCATGAACTTGTAGGTTCCCATGCCCAAAAATACGGCATCGTACTCATCGAGTAATTGTTGAAAAGGAATGTCTTTACCAATTTCGGTGCCTAGTACAAACTCAACACCCATGCCTTCGAGAATTTCACGGCGGTTTTTTACCACGCTTTTTTCTAATTTAAATGGCGGAATACCAAAGGTTAACAAGCCGCCAACTTCAGGATATCGATCAAAAACAATGGGCTTTACGCCATTGCGCGCAAGAATATCTGCACAACCTAAGCCAGCGGGACCCGCGCCAATAATGGCTACACGCTTGCCTGTACTAACAACAGCTGACAAATCTGGACGCCAGCCTTGTTTGAAGGCTTCATCAGAAATATATTTTTCTATTGAGCCAATCGTTACCGCGCCAAACTCATCATTTAAGGTACATGAGCCTTCACATAAGCGGTCTTGTGGACAAATGCGGCCACAAATTTCGGGCAGTGAATTAGTTTTATGCGAAAGTTCAGCCGCTTCAATTAACTGCCCTTCTGAAATAAGCTTAAGCCAATTAGGAATGTAGTTATGAACAGGGCACTTCCATTCGCAATACGGGTTGCCACAATGCAAACAGCGATCTGCTTGATCTGCGGCTTGCTTCGCATCAAACTCACCATAAATCTCTTTAAACTCCTGCGCCCTTTCGGCCGCGGGAATTTTTACTGGGTCAATACGCGGAATATCAACAAACTGAAAATTATTAGCCATCTCTTTTTGTATCTCCTGCGTTAAGCTGCTTCTGAGCTTAATGAATCTAATAGGGATTTTACATCGGCAGCTTTGGGCACCACTAACCAGAAACTGTGCTCGTAATCGGCGAAGTTATCCAATATATCTTGCCCTCTAGGGCTACCCGTTTCTGCAACAAACTCTTCAATCAAACCGCGTAAAAAATGACTATGTGTCGCCATTGATTCTGTATGCACACGATGAATTTCTATTAACTCATGATTGTATCGATCAACAAAAGCGCGTGATTCATCCAACACAAAAGCAAACCCACCTGTCATACCCGCGCCAAAGTTAATGCCTGTTTCGCCTAAAACGGCCACTATACCACCGGTCATGTATTCACAGCCATGATCGCCAATGCCTTCTACAACCGCTGTCGCACCAGAATTACGAACCGCAAAGCGTTCGCCTGCCAAACCGGCTGCGAATACTTTACCGCTGGTTGCGCCATATAAACAGGTATTGCCCATAATGGTTGTTTCATGGCTTTTAAAGGCGCTGCCTTCTGGCGATTTTAGCACCAACTTGCCGCCCGCCATGCCTTTGCCGACGTAATCGTTTGCGTCGCCTTCAAGGGTCATATTCAACCCACCCGCATTCCATACGCCAAAGCTCTGGCCTGCAGAGCCTTTGAAGTTGATTTGAATAGGCGCGTCGTCCATGCCTTTATTGCCATGACGTTTAGCTATTTCGCCTGATAAACGTGCGCCAATTGAACGATGGATATTGCCAATGTCGTAATCAAATGTGCCGCCTGCTTTCGTCTCAATCGAGGGCAATATATCCACCACCATCGCTTCTGCAAACTCAGCATTATCAAACGGGTCATTTTGTGGCGTTATGCAATGCTGTACTTTATTTTCATTACCTGGGATATAGTCTAAAATTGCCTGCAAGTCGAGACCGCGCTGTTTATCCGTCGCACCTTCTACTTGCTCTAATAAATCCGTTCTGCCGATAATATCTTCTAACTTTTGGAAACCAAGCTTAGCTAACCACTCACGAACTTCTTGAGCCAAGAAACGGAAGTAATTGATGACGGACTCAACTTCGCCGTGGTAGTGCTTCAAGCGCAATACATTGTCTTGCGTAGCGATGCCCGTTGCGCAGTTATTAAGATGACAAATCCGTAAGTATTTACAACCCATGGCGACCATTGGCCCAGTTCCAAAACCAAAACTTTCTGCGCCTAATATGGCTGCTTTAATTACATCGAGACCTGTTTTTAATCCACCGTCTGTTTGTAAGCGGACTTTGCTTCTTAAATCATTTGCTAATAAAATTTGATGCGTTTCCGTTAAACCTAATTCCCAAGGTGCTCCTGCATAACGCACAGACGTTAACGGGCTTGCGCCTGTTCCACCGTCGTAACCCGCAATAGTAATTAAATCTGCGTAACACTTAGCCACACCCGCTGCAATGGTACCCACGCCTGCTTCGGACACTAGTTTTACTGATACTAAGGCGTCTGGATTCACCTGTTTTAAATCGAAAATCAATTGCGCTAAATCTTCGATTGAATAAATATCGTGATGCGGCGGCGGTGAAATTAACGCAACCCCTGGCTTTGAATAGCGCAAGGTCGCAATCATTTTATTTACTTTATCGCCCGGTAACTGCCCGCCTTCTCCCGGCTTTGCGCCTTGCGCTACTTTGATTTGTAACACGTCGGCATTGACTAAATAATGTGGCGTAACACCGAATCGTCCTGACGCAATTTGCTTAATTTTAGATATTTTTTCTGTGCCAAATCGCGCTGGATCTTCGCCGCCTTCACCGGAGTTTGAACGGCCACCTATGCGATTCATCGCAATGGCTAACGTTTCATGTGCTTCAGGGGATAACGCCCCCAATGACATGGCTGCCGTATCAAATCGTTGAAACATATTTTCTGCGGGCTCTACGTCATCTATGCCGATTGATTTAGCATCGTCTAGCTTCAAACGGAACATATCGCGCATTGAAGCCGCTGGTCGATTATTCACTTCATCGGCATAAATGCGGTAATGCTTAATATCGCCTGTGCGCACGGCTTGCTGCAATGAATTCACAACATCTGGATTATACGCGTGATACTCCTCACCATGCACATACTTCAACAAACCACCTTGTTCGGTGCTTTTGCGAGCATTCCAGGCCAGTTTGGACAACTTCTTTTGCTCGTCTTCTAACTGACTGAAACCCGCTCCTTGAATGCGACTGGTGGTGCCTTTAAAACAAAGGTCAACAATCTCAGTCTGCAGGCCAACAATTTCAAACAATTGTGAGCCCCTATAACTGGCAATTGTTGAAATCCCCATTTTTGATAAGATTTTGTACAGACCTTTGTTAATTCCCTTACGGTAATTTTTTGCTAGCGTTTCTTCTTCAATTCCTTCTATATCGCCAATCTCAACCATATTGGCTAATGTTTCATACGCGAGGTATGGGCAAACGGCTGTCGCGCCGTATCCGATTAATGTCGCGAAATGATGCGGATCCCTAACTGTCGCTGATTCAACAACAATATTCGCTTCACAGCGCAAGCCCACCTCAACTAGATGGTGATGAACTGCGCCCGTTGCTAACAATGCGTGTACCGGCAAGGTGTCTTTCTGTAAGCCTTGATCACTTAATACAATAACAACGTAGCCCGCTCGAACTTTTTTCTCGACCTCTTTACAAATATTTTTCACAGCCTGTTCTAAAGAAACATTTAACGACTGATACTGCAGACTAAATACCGCACTTTTATATGAGTCATCGTCATCCGACAATAGCGCATCTAACTTTGATGCTGATAAAACAGGCGAATCCACTTCTAATCGGTGCGCGTGCTCGGCCGATTCTTCAAATAAATTCTTTTCGCTGCCAAAACTCGTCATCAACGACATCACCACTTGTTCACGCAAGGGGTCAATTGGTGGGTTCGTTACTTGTGCGAACTGTTGTCTGAAATAATCGTAAGGGCTACGGATTTTTCTGGATAACACTGGCATCGGGATATCATCGCCCATCGAGCCAATCGCTTCTTGACCAGCCAAGGCGAGTACTTTCAGCACTTGGTCACGTTCTTCGAACGTAAGCTGGTATTGCTTTTCGTGTACCTTTAACGTTTCCTTATCAAACGGCAACAATGTCAACGGGTCATCATTGCGAGCCGTATTTAATTTTCTTGTATGCTCTGCTAACCACGCTTTATAGGGTTGACGCGACTTTAATCGGTCATCAATATCTTTAGGTTTAATTACTACGCCTTCTTGAGTGTCGACAGCCAGCATTTCACCTGGTTTTAAACGACCTTTGCTCACCACGTCTTCCGGTTTGTAGTTGTACACACCTACTTCAGATGCCAAGGTAATATGTCGATCTTTAGTGATCACATAACGCGCTGGACGCAAGCCATTGCGATCCAAACAACACGCCACATGGCGACCATCGGTTAATACGATAGCTGCCGGACCATCCCAAGGCTCCATGTGCATGGACGAATATTCATAGAATGCACGCAAGTCTGAGTCCATCGTGTGCACGTTCTGCCACGCGGGTGGTATCAATAGGCGCATCACACGGAAAATATCCATGCCGCCAGCTATTAAGCCGTCCACCATATTGTCTAAGCTACTTGAATCTGAACCTACTGATGATACCAACGGACGAATGTCGTCCATATTCGGAATTAACGGTGTTTCAAACGTGAAGCTACGTGCCTGAGCCCAGCTTCTATTGCCGCTAATGGTATTAATTTCACCGTTATGCGCTATGAATCTAAATGGTTGGGCTAAACGCCATTGTGGGAAGGTGTTAGTTGCAAAGCGCTGGTGGAACACACACTGAGAACTTTCTAGCGCTGGGTCTTTCAAGTCTAAGTAAAAGACCGGTAAAAATTCAGGCATCACCAAACCTTTGTAAGAAATAACGTTTGACGCCAAGCTGGCAACATAAAACATGTCGTCATTTGGCTCAACTCGTTTTTCTGTACGTCTTCTTGCGATATAGAGATGACGGTCTAAATCTGCGTTATCCATACCGTCCTGAGCATTCACAAAAACTTGCTCAATGGTCGGCAAAGTGGCCAGTGACTGTTCGCCACATGCTTCTGTATTCGTTGGCACAACCCGCCAAGCAATAACCTTCAGACCTTCTTTTTCTATTTCTTCGTTAAGTATGGATTTTGCTTGCTCTGCTTTAGCACTATCTTGATTAAGAAATACCATGCCGACTGCAAACGTCTCTGCCGCTGTTACGCCTAATTCTTCGGCTTTCGCTCTAAAAAACGTATCCGGTGTTTTTAATAATAAGCCACAGCCATCGCCTGATTTACCATCCGCGGCAATAGCGCCCCGGTGCGTCAAGCGCGCCAATGAATCAATGGATGTTTTAACTAACCAATGGCTTGGCTTATCGTCAATATTGGCGATAAGTCCAAAACCACAGCTGTCTTTCTCAAACGCAGGGTCGTATAAACCCGCTTGTGGGATTGAGGTTTGTTTCACTCGGTTAACCTTGTACTGTAATTATTGAAGAGCCAACTCACATATTCGCAAGTCGGCCAGAGATTATAGCAATCACTGCAAAAATTTTCAATTTGAAGGCACTTGTCGATAAACTGCCCAGCTTATTTTGTATAAATATCGCCGCGTACCGCTACAAAACTGCGCACCCAAGGTTTTAGCTTACCTAGTGACGCGGGAAGTTTTTTAGCCGCGTTTACCGCTGTTGGCTGATCTTTGAAATCGCCATAAATAACGCTGTACCAACGGCCTTTATTTCTTTTATTTTGGAAATAGGCCAATCGGCTATGCCCTTTATGGCTTAAAACATAATCACTTGCTGATTTTTCATTCGAGACACCCAGTAATTGCAACGTGTAGCGCGTCGGGCCCACTCGCTTAATCCACGTGTGATTTTTCTGAAGCGTTGTTAACTCTGTTTCTTTTTTAAGAGCCGCTACTTCCTCTTTTTCTATCCCAACCACCAGTTTTGGTGCTTTTTCAGCCGGTTCTTTTAACGTTAAGTCTACTGCTGGCAGCCTTTTTGGTTCTTCATTTAACACAACGGGCGGTATTATTTTTTCCACCGATTTAATCGTTTTGACCACACTTACTGGCATTGTTATCTCGGCCTTCTGCTCAATTATTGGCCTTTTTTTAACTATTTTCTCTTGTGGTTTAACGGTTAAACCCTGAACCACTGCCTGCTCTGCAACTTCTGAGGTTTCGTTTAGTTCCTTAACTGTCGGCTCAGCAATGCTTATTTTCTTTGCTATTACTTTATTCGGAGATTCTTCGTTTACACCTGAAAAAAAACTATACACTAGCACGATGCTAACAATGCCTGCGATAGCGATAAGCCAATTTCGCGGCAAACCTTTACTGATTTTTTCATCCTGTTGCGAACCTGCGCTCGAAGGCGCGCGCATCAATTGGTCCAGCACATCATTAATTCGACCAGGCAAACCGCCTGTTTCGATAAACAGCACAACATCATCAAGTCCCGCGAGGTTTATAAAATCAAGGCCTTTCGTATTGACTCTCTGTCTCGCGTATTCCGATGTCTGTCTCTGTGTAAAAGGCTCAATATCGATTAACTGGCAAAGAGACTCAACCGACTCACCCAGGTTTTCTGATGAGGTTAATAGTATGTGTATGCACTCATAACTTTCTGATAGTTGAAATAGAAAGTCAAAGCGCGCCTTATCGAGTAGGTGCGCATCTTCCACGCAAATGATGGCTTTTTGCCCGGCTTTAGACCATGACTCAAAACGAACCAAGATTTGTTTTTCATTGCCCTCAAGCAGGTCAAAAGTATCTGCGCAAACCTGCAAAGGCGCGTTACTTTTAACCAGCTCTGTGGCTGAAACCGAACAGACCCGATAGTTACTATTAACTTGCTCTTTAAACTGCCGAATAAAAAATGACTTTCCTGATTCCTCGGGGCCTCTCAACAATATCACTTGGCGAGTATTTGGCATTAAATGGAGTATTAAATCTAAGCGTTGCTGACGTTCCGGCGTAAAGAATACGCCTCCTTTGTCTTCATTATTTGTAGACATCACGATGGCCAATTAACCCTTAGAACCATTACATGAAGCCATAAGCGTTGTCATTTCTGATTCATCGGAGCAATCATAAATGACGGCTTCGCCCAATTTGCGCAGTAAAATTAAACGAATAGAGTCGGATACATTCTTCTTATCTACCTTCATGTTTTTAATAAAATCTTGCGGTGTCATCTCAGCCGGTTTTTTAGTGGGTAAACTTGCTTGCTCACACAATGCCCTCAGTCGCGCGCTATCCTCTGCGGTCAACCAACCTTTCTTGCCCGACAAATCTGCTGCCATACACATGCCAACAGCGACCGCCTCACCATGTAACCATTTTCCATAACCCATATGAGTTTCAATCGCGTGTCCAAAGGTGTGGCCAAAATTTAGAGTTGCTCGTATGCCCGATTCTTTCTCGTCTTGCCTCACTACGTCAGCTTTCATCTCGCATGACTTTTTAATAGCGTACGTCAAGGCTTTAACGTCTCTTGACAACAACTTATGCATATTCTCTTCAAGCCATTCAAAGAACTTTATATTACAGATAGCACCGTACTTTATGACTTCAGCCAAGCCGGCGCTTAATTCACGATCTGGCAGCGTCGTTAATACCGACGTATCAATCAATACACACTTAGGCTGATAAAAAGCGCCTATCATGTTTTTACCTAAACGGTGGTTAACGCCTGTTTTGCCACCAACGGAGGAATCAACCTGAGAGAGCAGTGTCGTCGGGATTTGAATAAAGTTAACCCCTCTTTGGTAACTCGCCGCCGCGAAACCCGTCATATCTCCAATAACACCACCACCTAAGGCGATAAGCGTAACCTGTCTATTACATCGGCCTTCTAATAACGAATCGAATATTTTATTTAAATATTCCAGGTTTTTACAAGCCTCACCGTCAGGCAGTATTGCCGTTTTTACTTCAACGTTAGACGCTAATTGTGATCGAAGTGTATCTAGGTACAACGGCGCTATGGTTTCATTGGTAACAATTAATACTTGTGTAGACGCGATATGTTTTATTAGCAGACTCTGATTTGTTATCAGCCCAGCGCCAATGTAAATTGGATAGCTTCTGCTGCCGAGCTCTACGTGTAATGTTTCTTTTTTATTCATTTATTCGTTCTAACTTATCAAGAATGCTTTTAATCACACGTTTGCTATTGGTCTTATTTGTACTGATGACCACATCTGCAAGTGATTCATAAATTGGCGCACGCTCTTCCATGAGTTCTTCAAGTTTTGCTCGTGGATTATCTATTTGCAGTAAAGGACGTTTTGTATCAAATTGCGTTCTTCGCAACTGCTGATCTACGGAGCACTGTAAGTAAATGACTTGGCCTGAGTGCTTTATTAACTCACGGTTTTCTTCTTTTAAAACAATGCCACCACCTGTCGCTATCACAGCACCATCTACTTTAGATAAGGTTCGTAGCTTATCCGTCTCGCGCTTTCTAAACCCTTGCTCGCCCTCAAGCTCAAATATTAGGGCTATTTCCACGCCTGTACATTTGATTATTTCTGCATCGGTATCGAAAAAAACTTTATTTAAACGTTTAGCTAATAACTTGCCAACCGTCGATTTGCCCGCCGCCATTGGCCCAACGAGATAAATGTTATTTTTTTCTGACATGCATTAATCATAGAGGTTTCAAATTAGGAAAACTATAGCATGAGCACGTGACAACAGCGCTAATCTATTCTTACACCCTTTGCATTTGTCATAAAAAAACGGGGCCAAGCCCGAATGGCACTAAGTTAAGGGTATTTAGCCTGTGATTTAAGCGCGTTTATTTGCAGTAAATGAGATAATAAAGCATGAAAAACATGACCTTA
>LWDU01031762.1_pt1 | contig 28647 bp, 20 predicted proteins | sample 727161 | NCBI WGS metagenome assembly LWDU01 (sample SAMN04566230, study PRJNA314399) | hydrothermal vent metagenome | isolation source: deep sea hydrothermal plume seawater | place: Mexico: Gulf of California, Guaymas Basin | collected 2004-07-11
GTGAAATCATACCACATCAGCATTGCAAGCCCATCGAGCCCAGTCTTCATCCCAGCCTCGAGCCCAGACCTCCCTCCCGCCAATTGATACAACACGTCGACCCTGTCGGTAGGCGCATGTTTGGGCGATTGCTCACAGGTGTCATCACCCTCTTGCAGAAACTCGTGCATTCCGCGGAACCAAGTAGCCGGCCAACCCCGCGAAATGAAGTTGTAATGATCTGAATTCCCTTTGGTGTCGTCGAGCACGACAACCCACTGATCGGGATAGGCGAGCTCGTCGTGAAGGACGCCGTTCAATCTCGCTTGAAGTGCGGCGGCCTCAGCCCTCATCTCATCCGTCACATTCGTCCCACGATCTTCGTAATAGGACCAATCCTCGACAGGCGAAGTGAACAGATAGAGGTGGAAATAATCCTCGTCACAGCCGCTCAATCTGCTGATCAGTTGGGTTTCGACAGGCCAATTCAATCCGTACATGTCCAAGTTGATGTAAGTCGCTATCTCAACCCCCTCGGGCAGCGTCGTGACAAAGGTCTCACTGCCATAACCCGCGCCCTCGGGAGAACCACTTCCTTGCCATTCCTCGTAATCCCAAGTGGCGAATTTCCACGTGTGTTGCGGAGTCCCGCCCCATTGCTTCATCAGGCGGGCCAATTCGAGCACCGAGGATGCTCCTGTGGCGTCGTCGTAGGCGCCTTGTGAGGTGCAGCCGGGGTACTCGACTCCGATGATGATCTGCTGGCTGTAGCATATCGCATCGTAATGACCCCCGACTACAATCCATGAATTCGGGTCCTCGCCCTCGTAGGTTGCGATGTAGTTGCGGCAATCCTCGCACAGTTCTGTGGTGAAGTTCTGGATTTCGACTTCGTAGCCGAGATCCTCGAGGCGGAATTGGATGAAATCGCCAGCGTTCGCGTGCGGGACAGTGTCTATCTTACGGTAGCCGAAGTCGGCGAATGTCTCGATGTCGTCGACGACGCGGTTCGCTTCTGGCATCGATGGTGGCGGGCCGGTCGGCAACGGCTCATTCGAGTCATCGTTTGACAGAACATCGCTGAGTGTGTTAGCGCCGAAGATGGTCGCGAGAATCAACACCAGAACGATTCCAATCGCACCTGCGGCCAAGGCTGGCCGTGGCACATCGCGAACCAATTCATGGCCCGCGATGTCATCCAGCAGGGAATCGATTCGCTCTCGCACAGGATGGCCCTCGACTCGTCGCCGAATAATCCTGTCTTGATGCTGTAGGAGCCTGCATCGCTTGACATAGATGGGTGGTGCAGGGGACAGGATTCGAACCTGCGAAGCACTACGCACAGCGACCTGAACGCTGCCCCTTTGACCGCTCGGGAACCCCTGCTTGGATTCCGGTCGTATGACCATCCATATTTCATCATGGCGTAAACCGAAAACAGGGGCGATTGATGATCAGCACCGCTTACGATCGATTGTTGGTGCAGGAGGTAGGATTCGAACCTACGAAGCACTACGCACTGGGACCTAAACCCAGCCCCTTTGACCACTCGGGTACCCCTGCTTGAATCCGAGGCGGCGCGACCACATCAAGAATCCAACGGCGAGGCACTCCTGAATCCATAGGGTCTTAACAGGAGGTTAGGGCGAGGCAAATCCGGTGCAGTCATGGCTCGTATAGGTGTTCTCGGCCTCGGCAATTGGGGCACAGCGCTGGCAAAGGTCTGGTGTGAGGACGGTCACAAGGTAATGGGCTGGACCATTGAGACCGAAGTCTATGAGTCGTTGATGACTGAGAATATCAATAAAAAATATCTGCCAGAAAGTGAAATTCCTGAATTGCAAGCGACGATGGAGATGTCCGATGTTACAGAAACTTGTGAAATCATTGTTCTCGCTTTACCAAGTAGCGTCATCCTATCCGTGGTGAATGAATTGATACCTCTTCTGCGACCCTCCCACGTTCTCTTGGATCTGGCGAAGGGGCTTGCTCCGAGCGATGAAAGTGAGTCGGGGATGATCTCGAAAGAGATCGAGGCGCGGCTCGCGGTGGCTGGTAAATCGAATCCTGTCGTGGTTCTGACCGGTCCGACGATTGCGCCGGAGGTCGCTCGCGGTGTCATGACGACGGCGCTGGTTGCCTGCCATGACCACTCGGTGGCCGACAGGATCTCCGAGCGACTTTCGACTGAAACTCTGATTCTGGCGGCGACCGATGACCCAGATGGCGCTGAACTGTGGGGGGCGTACAAGAACACGGTCGCGCTCGCCTGCGGGCTTGTCGATGGACTGCGCGGCGGAATCGGTGGTGACAATCTCAAGGCTGCGCTGGTCCTCGCCGGATTCAGCGAAGGGATTCGGCTGCTTGAAGTGATGGGGGCTGAGCCGAGCACGGCTTTCGGTCCGGCCGGAATCGGCGACCTCTACGTTACCGCGACTAGCCCACGCTCTCGGAATCGAACGCTCGGTGAGAAACTTGGTTCGGGCAAGAGTTTGGAAGAGGCTCTGGGCGAGATGCACATGGTAGCAGAGGGGGTACGAGCCGCTCGGATGTTCCTCAATAGGGCGAGGCGGCTCGAAGTCAACGTGCCATTCTTGACCTCGCTCGGAGACTTACTCGACGGCGAGGTCGAAGTCCGTGAAGCGGTACGGCGCATGGTCGAATCCTACGAAGTCTGAGATTAGAACCTCAGGAAACCCACATCTTCGCGCGCAATGTTTGATTGCCGGCAGCCCCCAGAAGCAAGCGAAGGACATGGCCGCCGCAGACCTCAGCGAATTCGAGACACGGCTATTGAAGTGGCTCGCTGCCTCAGATTTTGAAGAGGTGCCCTGGTCGACAAAACGAGCTGCTGATGCCTTCAAGGTCGAAGAGAAATCCGTCTACGAGGCGCTCTCGGCCTTGACGGTGAAAGTACCTCATAACATCCAGATCTACTACGAAGATTCTGCGATTCGAATCGTCGCGAGTGACGAATTCTGACTGTTCCAGAGCCTTCCTCTCAGCCCTGCACATCTCGCGTGATCAGCACATCTCGCCAGCGCGGCTTGCGATATTCTGCATCTCCATCGATGAAATTCCGGCGCACTCGAAGTGATATCTGGTCGATTGCGACGACGACGAAGAACAAGACTATGATCAGTGCCAGAACCTTGTCATATTGTTGGAATGGTGAGAGATAGTGATTCATGTACCAACCGATTCCACCCGCTCCGACAAGGCCTATCACCGACCCGTGGCGGACGTTATACTCGAACATGAAGAGCATCTGGCTGAGTAGTGCATTGCTGGCTTCTGGTATTGCGAAGAAGCGCGCGACCTGCCAACGCGGCAGACCCATCGTGCGCGCTACTTCGAGAGGTTCCTTGCTGACTCCTTCAAGGGCTTCGTACTGAAGTTTTCCAAGGTAGCCGACTGTGTACATCGTCATCGCGAGGACGCCTGCAAGGGGACCTATTCCGACAACGATGACGAAAATCAGTGCCCAGATGAGTGATGGTAAAACTCGCATCGCGGCGAGCACTTGGCGGGTTGACTGTGCGAGCCACGGTGGTGAGAGATTGGTCGCAGCCATCGCTGCCAGCGGCAGAGACAGAATCATTCCGAAGACCGTTGCGAGAATCGCGATTTCGATGGTCTGCGTCATCCCTATCACTGCTGGGCTGCAGAGAAAGTCACTCTCGTAGGTACAGGCTGGATAAGCCCATCCCGCCCTCTCCGTGAGGACGCTGAAATCAGGCGGGAGTGCTTCGGCACCGAGGCGCTTGAGATTTCCAGCACCTTCGACGAGTTTCCATAATGTGATTCCTAGATGGTTGATGATCAGAATCAAGAGTACAACGAAAATCAATCCGATTCTGAGAACTGGGCGGCGTGTGACGAGCTGCATCAGCCTTGCTTGAAGAGTCGTTTCACTCATGCTGAATCCTCCTTGACGAGGGGAAGAGTCGAGCCTCTGTCTGCTGGTTCTTCGTCGAATGGTATCAGGCTGTGCCCGCGGAGTTGGAAGACGCGGTCGCAGAAGGTTCGAGCGCGGACTGGATTATGGTCGACGACGAGGATTGCCATTCCATGGTCCCGCGCGAGGCTGCGCAACAGATCGATTATCTCGCGCGCGGTTTCGGCATCGAGTTCGCCCAGGCACTCATCGGCGAGCAGGAGTTGCGGATTCTGAACCATGGCGCGGGCGATGGCGACTCGGCGTTGTTGGCCACCCGAGAGGCGGTTGACCGATTCGAGGGTCTTGTCTGAAAGGCCGACCGCTTCGATGGCATCGCGCGTTGCATCGCGCATCGCCCGATTCGGGAGTGAAAAGGCGGTTTGCAAGAGACTCGCCTTCGCCAATGCACCGAGGATGACATTGTATCCGACTGACTGATGCTGGACGAGGCCGAGCCGCTGTGGAATCAATCCGATTGCTCCTCGCTCGGCACGAGTCGATTCCGTGCAACAGCACTCTACAGTGCCGGAAAGAGTTGATATCAATCCAGCTGCGGTTCGCAGAAGTGTGGTCTTGCCGATGCCTGAACGGCCGGTGAGTCCTACGATCTCGCCAGCATTGACGGTCATTTCCACGTCTTCAATCAACGGCGTATCGCCAACGAAGCCTATGCTCGCTTTGGAGAAGCGAAGTCTTGGCAGGCTTTTGACTACCATGACTCATTCACACCATCAGTCTCATTCGTCGTACTTCTCATCGAAGTAGGCGGCGATGCCGGGAATCGATCCTACCGCAGAGCTGTAACTACCGAGGTGATCCTCGCTGTTGACTTGCGAGATTCCAGGCGTGTTCAGCACTCCTGCGAGAATCTCGGCTCCGCCTTCTTCGGTATTCAGAGCCATGAAAGCCATGACAATCGCCTCGATCTTCTCAGAACTGGTCTCCTCGGTATTGACCATCACAGGATGGCTCGGCACCTGTCCAAAAACCGGGTCGAGCGGTCGGTATTCCGAGCGCTCGAGACACCAATCATTCCATTCGCAGTGGTCCTCGTAAGAAGTCGTCTTGGCGAAGGCGATGTCACCGACGCCTTCGGTCATGCAGCGGAAAGCGCCTGAATACCCGTAGTACAGATCACCCTTCGCCGGAATCGTCGCATCCCCGAAGTGATTCTCAATCGTCGTGCGGAGGGAGTCTATGTCTTGAGCATCTCCGGAAACTTCGACGATTCCGTTGTTGATCATATAACCCATCGGCATCAGCATGCCAGCGGACTTCAGCCAACCGGTGTGGCATGAATCACGACCCTCGAGATCCTCTAGGGTCTGAATATCTGAATCAGCCAACACCCAAGCCTGCGCGGTGTAGTAAGTGCTGCCGTCCGACTTCTGGTCAGCCAGAATCGCCTCCAAACCGTGCTGCTGCCAAGCCAGCCAAGCCGCACCACCATCGAGGAAAGCGATGTCGACATGCCCGAAGCGCAGAGCCTCGATCGCAGCGACATCGGAAGCGATTGGGTAGAGTTCGACATCATAGCCGGATTGATCTGCGATGAAGTCGGCGAGAGTCTGTGGGTCGACGGTTGGGTCATCGTAATCATCTTGAATCTTGAAGGCGATTCGAATCACCATATCATCGTCATTCGAGTTCAAGCATCCGGCCATACCGCTGCTCAGCAGAAGCATCACCAGTAGACCATTGAGTATTTTCAGTCTATTCATTTCGGTCTCACTTCCTGTGCTTTTTCAAAGTGTGCCCATCGATTGACTGACTCTATATCTAGCCGCGCCACCAATTTTATTGATATAAGGTTTAGGTCCCCCTAAATCATTACTGAATCGTAGTACTGATAGTCTATTGAGACTTCTGGAAAACCCATTACGTGCCGCCAAAAGCCATATCTGGCGCGACCCTCCGTCAATCCTCATGACCGGCGAGGGTGTATTGCGTCTTGCAGTCTTGTTGACCATCCTCGTGATGCTGACATCCTGGCTTCCGATCGGTTCGCCCCTCTATGTTCTCGACGACTTGGATGAACGCCGAGAGCAGATTGGAGGTGGCGGGACATTGGAACAACAATGCAGTTCAATCACCTTCGAAGACATGTTCGAGTACAGCTCGGCTATCTTCGACATCACAATCTCCGAAGATTGGAATTCGGCTGAGGTCGAGGGTGTCGCTTGGGTCAATGACAGCCTCGCCGATGTGGTCAGAGACGCCTTGGACGAGTATGTCGCAGCCGTCTATCCGAGTGGAGATGACGATTGGATGTCAACCGATGAGAGGGAGGGCGTACGCGCGATCGCCTCTGAGTGCGTCGAGCACACGCTGACTCGCATCGGAATTCGAGGTGGTTCACCCCACCGAGGAGGTGTTGGGACCTCATGGAAGAACACGACGTGGACAGAGGACCAAGTCACGGTCGAGGAATGGAATCTAGTTCCTGCGCGACATTCGGAAATCAGGGATTGCACATCTTTCGGCAGTAGCAGTGATTGTGTTGAAGTGCCGGTTTTTCCCGATGAGAATCGAGATTGCGACACCGATATCGATGCCTCTTCCGGAGCTGATGAATGCAGGTTGATTCTGTGGTTGAATGCCAGTCTGGACCTCAGCGGAATCTCCGGACCTGAACAATTCACAATCGCTTACAATGCGTCGAACTCATCGAATATCGTAGCCCGATTCACTTTCCCTGCCACAGCAGATCTGCGACTCGATATGTGGGAGGAGTGCGAGGGGCGCGATGTATCTGCAGATCGAGACGATTTTGCTGGTTCTGCGCCGATTCGAGGCAGTTGCGTCGGTGACGGCTCGAGCACTTACGAATTGATCGAGAATGAAGACGGTTCACTGACTTACATCATTGCGCCGAACATGCCTAACTGGCCCTATGGTGAAGACATCTTCGCGGACTTCACCACTGCGCCCATTCCAGTTGACGAACCACCAGAATGGACCGAATCGGCTCCTGCGGATGGAATTCGATTCGCCGAATTGACATCTGGAAGTCAATGGGTTGCGGACTGGGATGACATCTCGACTTGGTTCAGTGACGAGGCTGGAGTGGCTTCCCTGGACATTCGCTGTCACGATGGTGAGGGGGACATCGAGTTGAATCGTAACAGCCTCTACGTCAATGTTCCAGGCGATGGAAGCATCAACATCTTCACTTGCGAGGCTGTCGATTCGGCCAACCAATCCTCGGGTGTTCGCTCGTGGGAGATCGGCATTCCATTCAGTGTCAGCACCTCTTCCTACGACCTGCTAGACCCTCATCCCCTTACACTCACCCCCAGTGGTGGTTGGCCCGGTCTGTCAATCTGGGTGATTCTGAGCCAACCAGGCGAAGACGGTGGCTATCAGAGGAATGGACCGTACACCCTGGGACAAGCGGAGGTAGAACTCGGGATTCCATCTTCGGCGATGACGCCCGGAGAGGTCTCGTTCGGATTCGAAATCGAAGCAGAGGGAGTTCAAACCTCATTCGCTTCTGTCTATCTCAATGTCAGGAAAGTAGGCGAAGCGCCGACGATTGTCGTCAATTCGGAGGGTTGGGATGGTGATTCATGGTCGATGGGCGGTCAGTTCTCCGACCCCGATGGAGAGGTTGTGACTTTCGAGCAGTACATCGATGGTGCGCTGGCTGGTTCAGTCGCGGTCAGTGGTAATTCTTGGTCTTCACCGGCGATAGATTTCTCGGTCTGGTCAGAGGGAGTTCATACGGTGGTGATTCGCGGCTGCGATGAATCCAATATGTGCGCCAGCGTAGAGCGTGCTGTCGACAATTCTCACCTCTTCGACGAACCAGAACCTGTTGAGCCCGAACCGACCGTGAATAACGATCCGGGATTCTCACTGCCAGCGATGGGGCTTCCAGGACTGCTCCTCGCTGCATCTGTGGCCCTCATATACTCGGGGCGACGCGGATTGAGAACATGAGTTTCTCCGGCAACGTCGAGAAGAAGTCTCACGAAGGTGGGCTTCTGGTTGCGTTCGAGGGGCGTGCACCGCGCCTCGGCGCTATGATTCGCGTGGTTGGCGGAAAATCTCTGGGCCGTGTGAACACGGTCATAGGAGCGGTCGACAGAGCGCTGATTCACATTCATCCTCTGGATTCCGAGGTCGATGCGGCGAGCGCTGTCGGCTCGCCTGTCGAAATCGCACCGCGCGAGGACCGCAGAGGTGGTTACGAGCGTCGTGACCGTCGAGATAGCGGTGGCTATCAACGGAACGATCGTCGAGGACGTGATGGTGGCCGAGGTCGTGATGGCGGCCGAGGACATCAGAGTGGTGGCCAGCGCTATGAGCGTCGAGACGACCGCAGCGGCAGAGATCGAGGCAATCGCGGTGGCGATTGGAACTGCCCCAAATGCAAGAATTCTAACTTCGCCTTCCGCACCGAATGCAATCGTTGTGATGCGAAGAAGCCCGAAGGAGCGGGTGATCGAAGTGACGGTGGTGGAGGTTACCGTGGTGACCGCGGTCACGGTCGAAAAGATCGTGGCGGTCAACGTGGCGACCGTGGGGGATACCGAAGCGACCGCGGCGGTCGAGACGGAGGCCGCAGCGAGAAGAGAGGAAACGACCGCGGTGGCGACTGGCATTGTCCGAAATGCAATAATTCGAATTTCGCCTTCCGCACGGAGTGCAATCGCTGTGATGCGAAGAAGCCCGAAGGCGGAGGTGGCCGAAGCCACGGAGGTGACCGACGAGGCGGCGGCAGTCGAAGTGACTACCGAGGCAAAGATCGCGCTGCTGGAGATCGCCGAGGTGGAGACAGCCGCGGCGGTAATCGTGGTGGATTTCAGCCTCGCAGTGATCGCTCAGGACCATCTCGAGGCCGGGCCCCCGGTAGTCGGAATCGTCCTCGTCGCAGTGGGTTCCGCGGCAGCAACAAAGGCAAAGACAAGCGTTGAGTTGCGAGCCTGCACCACCGCTTCGACGCCTGAAATTCAGGACTTCCCGATGCGAGCATTCATCTCCGCTCGACATGAGGGGCATTCATGGCGCAGAGCGCGGAGATGCTGTGGATCGACGCGCTCGAACTCGATCAGGCGGGCGATAACGAGGAAGCGCTCGAACTCGCCCGTCAGATCGTCGAGATTGATTCGAGACATTCAGATGCGTGGATGATGATAGCACGGCTCAGCCTACCACCTCTCAATCGCGGAAAACAGGTGATGCCGACGCTGGCGCAGGCAGCGACCTCACTCTCAGCCTTGCGCCGGGTCGTACAACACGACCACGACAACAAGGAAGCATGGATCCTCGGGGGCGCATTACTCGTCGACCATCTTGGGATGATGGAGGAGTCATTGGTGTGGTGGGAGCAGCGGCGAGATGTCGAGCCGCGAGAGGTGATGCCATTGATCGAGCAGATTGGGGTCCTGATTCGACTCGGCATCTACAAAGATGCTGGTGAGCGGCTTGAAGAGATGTTCAGCGAGGAGATGGAACCTCCGGATAACAAGGAATTGATGGGGATGGATAAGGTTCGAAGTCTGGTCGAAAATGCAGCGAAGATGGAGAAGGATGATGTCTTCAGGCCAGCGAATCACAAACACAAGCGTTGGGCCGTCATCGATCGGATGAAGACTCGAAAACCGATTTCCCCGACTTTGTTTCTCTTCACTTTCGTAGCTCCTATCGTCTTCCTGATGGGTACCGTCGCCATGACCTTGGTGGGAGAATCGTTGTTGGGCTTCGTCCTCGTCTTCTTCATCATACTCGGCTTGTTCATGGTTGTCAGCAAATTTGCCACGAGCCTGCTCCATAAACTGAATCGTCACGCATTGGATCTCGACCGAGCTCTAGATGTCGAGATGAGCACTGGAAAAGTCTGTATTCCGGATGATATCCGAGGTAGCAAGTTGTACAATGCCATGCTCGGTCAGCGTCCGCCCGCCTTCGTCGAGCGCCTCGAGAAGATCGCTGAGGTTGGCGAACAGCTCTCGTATCGATGGAAGCCAGATCTTCCCAATTGGCTGGTTATGGCTGATACTGACTATGAGGATGAGATCGATGAATCGGAAGAGGATGGGCCTCTGGAACTCGATGGCATCGAAGATTGAGTGACCAGGTTCACGTGCCGGCGCTGTAATCGCTGGCGTAGGCGATCTGTTTGGCGGTCAGTTCATCGATGCTGAAGCCTTCTGCTTTGAGTTTGAGGGCTGCTAGATCTCTGTCCTGTTCGGCTGAGATGTCGTAGACGATATTGTCGTATCCGAGTCCTTCGGCTGCTAATGTGCAAAGTGCGAGGAATTGGTTTGCGAAGGACATGTCCATGACTTCACTGGGGTGGCCTTCGGCGGCTGCGAGGTTGACGAGTCGGCCGCGCGCCAGCAGGTGGATGGTTCGATTGTCGCCCATTTCGAAGGCTTCGTTATCTTCACGAATCGTGTAGGCGTTGGTAGCGCGCGACTCAAGGGCCGGGATGTTGATCTCGCAATCGTAATGACCAGTGTTGGCGACGATTGCCCCGTTCTTCATCGAATCGAAGTGGCGACCGACGATGACGTCCTTCATGCCAGTGGCTGTGCAGAAGAGGTCACCGATTGCAGCCGCTTCGTCCATTTTCATCACTCGGAAACCGTCCATGACGGCTTTCAGTGCCGCCAGCGGATCTATTTCCGTCACCACTACATTGGCCCCCATTCCCCGTGCACGCATCGCGAGCCCTCTGCCACAGTGGCCGTATCCTGCGATGACGAAGGTCTTGCCAGCGAGCAGAACGCTGGTGGCTCGGATTATGCCGTCGAGAGTCGATTGTCCTGTGCCGTGGACATTGTCGAAATCCCATTTCGTCGAGGCGTCATTGACCGCGATGACCGGATAACGTAACTCTCCAGCCTCGCCCATCGCTCGGAGTCGATGAACTCCGGTCGTGGTCTCCTCAGTGCCGCCGATGATTGAATCGGCCAATTCGGGATAGGTCGTGTGCACACGATAGATCAGGTCGGCGCCGTCATCGAGGGTGAGAGTCGGCTTGAACTCCAGAGTGCGATCGATCGAGTCGTAGAACTCCTCGCTGTTCTGCCCGTACCAGGCGTGGACGCTGTAGCCACTTCGGGCCAGCCAAGCGGCCACGTCGTCCTGGGTCGAGAGCGGGTTGCAGCCGGACCAGGAGATCTCTGCGCCGGCTGCGGCGAGCGTCTCGATGAGGACAGCGGTCTCCTTCGTGACGTGCAGACAACCAGCGACTCGCTGTCCAGCCAAGGGCTGAGTATCCTCCGCCTCCGCCCTCAATGCGGCCAACGCTGGCATACGGCTGCGAGCCCAAGCGACCTTCAATCCACCAGCGTCAGCCAGCGAGATGTCAGCCACGCTGTAGCGATCGCTCGCGTCCATACCCAGCGGTGGTTGACACCCCGTCTTCAAGGTGCGGCTAGCGAAGCCCCTTGATTGGGAGCGTCCTCAATTGCCGCCGCCTTGCTTGCCCTGTTGAGCGTAAAATGCTGCGTAATACTGCTCGGCGTACTCTCTTGCAGTCGCCTCATCGTAACCCTGACCAACCATCTGCTGGACGTAGGCTTCGACTGGGTCCATCTGCTCGACACCACCGAATTGCTCGACGGTGTCGCCGACATCGTCGTCCTTGCCGCGCCCGCGGAGCACCATGGTCACGCCCACGATCGCTATGACTGCGATGATGCCAATCACAGCGAACATGATCATCTTCGTGTTGCCGCTGCTGCTGCCACAGCCAGCTGAATCGGGATTGTTGACACATGGGTCATTCGAACGTGGCAGCAGATTGATGACGAACGAGTCATCGATGGTGTAGCGTGAGCCATCGCCTTCGACGATGCGCCAATAGATGGTGACTTGGACACCGATTTGCTCGAGGTAGAGGTCTGAGAGGTCCAGAGTCAACGTGAAGGGGTCTCCATCACCAAGCGCAGTCGTCGTCGAATTGTACTTGCCAATCGATTTCTTCGTCGCCTTCGGTGTAGGAGATAGTTCGAAGGTCGCGATGTCGAAGCCGACCTCGATCATCACGCCGTTCTCTGCGCCTGAGTTCACTACTCCATTGATCGTCAGAAGATCTTCCGATTGGGAATCTGTCGATCTTGGTGAAGTTATTGCGACGACCGGTGGGTCGTCGCCGAAGTCTTCGCCGACGATGATGAAGTACATCCTCGCCTTCTCGGACTGCTTGCCGGCTCTGTCATAGACGATGAGTTCGAGACGAATCTGATTCTCGAGTGTGCCATCACTGGTGATGTTGCGGAAGACGTACGACCAGGTGTCGCCACCTGCTGCATGGGGTATCTGGTACTCGTGACCCTCAAGTGTTGGATCTAAGCTGTCGACCGGGTAATCAAAGAAGACACGCCACTCGTACATCTCGATTCCATCCTCGCCATCTGGCGCGTCGGCATCGTGACTCATCGAAGGGTCGAATGACAGGCTGATATCGCCTGTGTCGGTCAGCCTGACTCGATAAATCGGCCAATCGACTCCGCCGACTGTCTTGGTACCGTCCATGGTCAGGAATTCGTCTGTAACGGCATCCTCGATCAGGCTCATGCTCGCCTCGGGTCGGAACTCATCAGCGAGCGCATCATCGGTGACGAGTCTGATGTGAGTGATGCGGGTGTGACCCTCCTCATCGTGCAGATAGAGGGTCAAGAGCCACTCAGCACCGATTCTGCAACCGGTCGAGGAACTGGTGTCTTCGACGCAGAAGCTACCTAGAGTTGGGATACTCGGGCTGTTCTGCTGAATGTGACTTATCTCACCAAAGTCGATGATCTCGCCCATCCAACCGGTGACGGATTCATTCTCATCGGTCGAGGTGAGAGTCCAATCGGCTATGATAAGACCCTCAAGCGAGGAATCCGCTGTCATGAAACTGAAATCCATATCCGAATTCGACTTGATGTACATCGTCGCGTAAGCGCCGGTCACCGTATCGATCGATGGCGCCTGGTCATTCACCGTCAAATCGAAGCCATCGCCAGCGATGCCGAACTGAGCAGGATAAGGTGAGACCTGATAATCGAGCATATTCGACAACAGCGGCATCGAAGTTCCGCCATAAGGCTGCGATACGCTTGGATTCTCAACGTCTATCGTGGTGACGATCATGCCACCAGCTCCGCGGTTGCAGATAGAGAGCAGAGACTGGGTCTCGAATTGGTCGCTGCGCATCAGCGTGTGGAAGGTTCCCATCGGATCACTGATGCGACCACCACAGACCTGAGGAATCTGACTGAACTGAACCTGAGCTGTGTCAAGTCCTGCCAGAGCGACGTAGGAACTACCGTGAACGCCTGCGAAGGCAGCGGTGTCGACGTTGCTCATCAGTGGGTGGTAAGCGTCAACGATGACGAGATCGTCGTAGGTGACGGTGTTGTTCCATTGGTTACGCATGGCGATATCCATGCCGTAAGGCAGGCGATTCGGCTGGTACTCGTTCCTGTAGGGGCCGAGGTGGATCTGGACTGTTCCGCCGTCGACCATGTAAGCCTCGAGAATCTCGGTGACCGAGAGTCCATCAGAATCCCTAGTCTCGGCCAGAGTCTCGTAGTATTCTCCGTAGACGACGTTGTAATCAGTCTGCCATGGCAGGAGGATCTTCACGTAATGGTCGAGCCAATCCTCAGTTGCGTAGCGCTCCCAGTCATCAACAGTCAGTTGAGTGTAGGTCATGCCCATTGCTTGCAGATCCTGCTTGACCCTCTGGAGTCGGTTCTGGTCGGTCGGGTTCGATAGAATGGCGACGTCGACAGTTTCTTGGAAGACGATTTCGAAGTATCGATCATTGCCAGAGCGATCTCCATCTTCAGTCAAGGTGGCGTAGAAACTGATGTTGTACTCGTGACCATCATACCAGTCATTGTAGGGAGTCGACCAATTGGCGAAGTCGCGCGCGTGGGCGTCGAGATCGAAGGGGCCGTTATCCGCGGCCGCTTCGTGAACCGATTGACCGGTATTCATATCGACGACCTTCATGGTTAACTCGTATTCTCCTGCGATGACACCGTTCAGCAGTGGAACCGTGTAACTGTGACCGGATTCGTCATCGAAAGCATAGACGCACTCGTAGGTGATGTCCGATACACACTCAAGGATGTCAGGCTGCATCAGTGTGATGTCAGCGCTGGCGATGCTGAAGATTATCGAAGTGTGGTTGTTGGCGAAACTCACTTCGGAGTGATTGTACCACGAAGTGCCTTCGATTGAGTTGTCGAATATCGTCGTCGAATCTATTCGATAGATGCCGCTCTGGAAGTCGTGGCTTGCGACCGTGACCTTGGTGCGCTCGGAAGCGTCCATTCCGTTGACGTCGTTGAGGTATGTGCCATCGTCTTCGAAGGTGAATTCGTCGAAGCGGATGTTATCCACTGCGAAGCCGGCGAGGCCAGCATTGCCGTTGACGCCATCACTATTCGACTGGAATCTCCAAGTCAGCGTCACTTCAGTACCCGACAGGTCGGTGCACTCAGTTCCCCAGCGCGAAGTGTCTGATTCTGTTTGGTTCAGTAGAGTGATATGTGTCATATCGATGATGACTGATTTGACAAGGCTCTCAGAATCGAACCATACGACCGATTCGTAACGGTCGGAATGATCTCCGATGTATTCGACCTCATCGTAGCGGCCGTTGTTGTCGAAATCCTCGCACTCATCGAAGGGGCGTTGTCCGTTCTCATTCAGATCGGTCCAACTTCCCCAGATGACGCCGTGGAATACCTCGCCGCCGCTCGACCACTCGATCTCGAGGTTCGCAGCGTCGCGGATGGCGAGGATGTTGCCATCGCTGTCCGTGAGGAAGTCTCCCTCGGCGAAGTAATCGAAGCTCAGATAGGTGAAGTCGGTTCCACTGGTCGCGATTTGGACTGGATCGAGGGTGATGGTCTCATTCCAATCATCGCCGTAGCCGGCGTCAGGATCTCCCAGCCAGTAGGCATGGGAATTGAACACACCACGGCTCTGTGGCAGCATTGGATGGTCTCCAGTGGTATCGTCAAGCCTGCTGCCGTTCTCATTCCCATCATCCTCCCACATCGGGTCTAATCCCGAGAAGTCCTCGATGGCAACTAGATTTGGTTGAGCATTCTGAACCTTTGTCTCAAGTTGGAAATCAGTAATCGTATTACCGTAGTTCTGAACCTTGATTTCGATATCGCGCTCGCCTGAAGCATAGCGCAGACCGTTCTCAAGACCGACCCATGGTTCTTCTGCGATTCCAGGGTCGAAGAGGTTCTTCACTGTGGTTTGGAATTTGACATCATCATTGTAGGGGTCAGCGTTATCGAATCCGACTGGGTTGGTCAAAGTCGTCTTGATGTAATAGGTTGTATTATCGACGAAATCAGCAGTCAGTGAGACCTCCTCAGTTGCACCCGCTGCCATATTGTTGAAATTCAAAGTCTGACTGACGATTTCCTCGCTGCCGAATTGCACGTCGGTCTTCCTGATCGAGATATTATCGAAAGCGAATCCATCGTAACCAGTGGCCTGGACCGAACCAGGTGGACCAACACTGCCCATCAATCCGCTGCGGAAGCGGAAGCGGATGTCGATGACCTCACCTGCATAGCGAGTAAGATCGATTGCAAAATCACCTGAGAAATCAGCCCAGCCGGTCGTGGTGCTTGTGTAGAAATTATTATTGTAGGTATTGTATTCAGGATCGTAACCCAATTGGAAGAGTCTGAAGTAGCGCTCGTTATCCCAGCCTCCACTGAAGAAGACCTGCTCCCAACCGTTGCCGTCGCTCCAGACCTCGATACCGCAGGAGTCCTCGTACAGCCAGCGTTCGACGACAGCGTATTGCTCAGCGAGATAGAGCTCGAAGAAGGCTGTGGTACAGAGCAGGTCGAGGTCCAGATAAGCAGCATCCGAGTCCGTCAGATCGACATTCTCGATGATGAATGCCTCATCCACATTGTTGTAATAGCCCGATTGGTTGTCGTCACCTTCGTGATCAACCCCCGCCCACATGTAATTGGTCGGGTTGGCGTCTGCCTCCCACCAATCGTCAGTTGCGCTTCCATTCGCATCGACCGAAGCATTCGATTCGACGTGCCAGGAAGAGGAACTCGGGCCATATTCTCCAGTATAAGAGTGTAGAGAAAGTGAACAAGTTGGACAATTGGTATTGACAACCGTACCATCGAAGTCATTCGAGTAGACCAGAGTGTCAATTCCTCCGACGACCTCCTTGACTTCGAGATCGACATCGATCGAACCCGAAATCGGATTCAATCCAGTATTCTTGACCGTGAGATTCACCCAGCGAGTGCCCTCACCCAGACGAGCCTGCCCAGTCGCAGGATCATAGGAAGCTGGGGCAATCGAAACCTCGGTGATTCCCATGTCCTCGTTGTCCAAAGACAGAACCGAGAGGAAATCACCAGCGCCAGCCCAGCCTTGAGTATCGAGCCACATGGCGCTGTTGGCGAAACGGTAGGAGCGGTCACTCTGTCCGATTGCGATTTCGAGAGCGCTGTCCTCGCCACCTGCGAGTTGTCCGGGCACCGCCATGGTCGGGCGGCGTCCAACATTGAAGGAGAGAGAAGACAGGTATCCCGTGCCCGAGGGATTGGCAAGGATGATCTCGACTGTGTTGATCTCACGAAGATTGTCCAGCAGCAAGAATGTCTGGTTCTGCGCGCTCGAGTCCTGTACTCTCGTGAGAGTGACCTCAGTCGGTACGAAGAAGTCCATGTTACCGTCGCGATTGACATCAGCGATGGCAATTGAAGCACCGAGGTAATCACCGAGTTCTACGTAATTCTGGGTAATCCAGGAATTGCCGTTCTTGGTCGCATAGGAGATGTTACCTGTGATACCGTCGACGGCAGCAATCAGATCGATCTCATCGTCGTCATCGGTATCAGAGATGTCGATGCCGTAGAGAGGGAAGTTGTGCTCGGCATCGAGTTTGAAATGGTGAACACCCTGAGCGCTGGCATCCAGCGGATTAGGGAATTGGTCCAGAACGCAATCATACTCCAAGACGGTCATGTTGTCGTAGTGACCCTGCGAGTAACCAACTCCGGTGTTGTACGGAGGAGTGCGTAGAAGCCAGATATCGAGATCCTCGCAGTCTCCGACTCCACCTATACCTCCAGGTTGCACGCTCTCGCCCCAATGGCCGAGCATGACATCGGTGTACTGTCCATTCGTGAGTGGCACGGGCACAGTCTGCTGAGCGGTGATCTGTGAGGGATCAGGCCCCCTGAAGATCTTCAGAAAATTATTGGTGAATCCACGATCGTGGACGTTCATGACGATATCCGCATCGCCATCCCCATCTATGTCGCCGACAGCCATGTCGCTGAGATATGGATCGTTGATCATGATCGGATCGGCTGAGTCCCACTTGTGGACACGCTCTTGGCAGTCGCCCCAGAGTATAGTCAGGTTGCCGGGAACATGCGGGCCGCCGACGAAGCGGATGTTCTGTTGGTAGTAGACCAGGTCGTTCGTGCCATCGCCATTGACATCGGCGATTTCAATCCTGACACCGTCTGCAGTATCGCGGAATCCAGCACGGTGTGAATCGTTATTCGAGATGAAAACATCCTGTCTGTCCTTGAACCCGCCGTTTCCATCGTTATAGAGGACCGAAATGAAGTGGCCCATCGCACTCGCTGCGGCGATATCGTTGTCCCCGTCACAGTCGAGATCGCCGATTGAGATGTAAGCTGGATCTCGTTGCACAGCGTATTGAGTGATTCCGGATGCAGACACTGCTGGAATCAGTGAGAGCATCGGAGAGCTGAGCATGATCATGACTAGAAGAATTGCCAATCTTCCGTCGCGAGCATTTGAATTGACATTCTTAAGCGAGGCTAACATGGCTCGTCCGAAATTCAGTCGATTCTTATGTGTTGGCCTGCTCTGACAGACACAACTCCATAGGAGTTGGAGCAATATGATGCAAAAAACTCAGCGTGCTTCAAGCCAACTCGGGTTCGGTGCGTACTGGGTTTCAAGTCCACCATGAATTCGCTCCAGCCTGCCAAGCAACCAGAGTCGATCGAGGAATATCTTCAGATCGATTCCCGTGCGATTGATGCGCTCGCCGAGGAGCGCCTCGATCGATCCTATCGGGAGTGATGTATGGCCGTGTTCACGGACCACGAGGGTGAGAACCAACTGGATCCAAGCCTCGGCCATCGGATCGCCCGAGATATTGTCGGACAGCGGTTCGAGAGGTTCGTCGAGTTCATCGAGAAAGAGGCTGATCTCGGCGAGATCAGGTTCGGTTCGAGAGGGCGTGCCGAGACGCTCCATTCCCGCGTCGACATCGAGCTCGCCGATGGTGCGGACGACCGAGGGTAGACGGCTTGGATCGGGCGGTGGTCCAGGCAGCACAGGCACCTGTCGCTCAGGCTCAGATTCCTCTCTAGATGACAGATTGATTCTTGATACTGGATGCGTATATCCGATGTCTCCATCCAGCCCAATCCTCTCACGATAGAGTTCGACCCACGATGCGGGCCCTTGAATCACGATTTCGACATCGTGGTCGTTGGAACGGAAGCTGAATCGGATGTTCCCCTCGTCGCTCATCAACTCACCCGTTGCGTCACTCGATTTGAACCTCAGGCTGCCGCAAGATTGCGCAGAACCGCCTGCAGAATGCCACCGTGACGGTAGTAATCGACCTCTACTGGCGTGTCGAGACGGACCTTCGCTTGGAATTCGGTCACTTCGCCGCTCGGCCTGGTCGCCGTGACTTGGATGGTAGCGAGTGGTTCAAGGTCGGCGCGAGCTGGGATGTTGAAACTCTCCGTACCGTCAAGGCCCAGCGAGTCAGCACTCTCGCCAGTCAGGAATGTCAGTGGAAGGACTCCCATTCCGACCAGGTTTGAGCGATGGATGCGCTCGAATGAGGTCGCTATCACAGCCTTGACACCGAGGAGGAGGGTTCCTTTCGCCGCCCAATCGCGGCTGCTGCCGGTACCGTACTCGGTGCCGGCGAGGACGACGAGTGGAGTGCCGGTTGCTTGGTAGCGCATGCTGGCTTCGTAGACCGATGTGACTTCGCCGCTGGGGAAATGAGTGGTGAATCCGCCTTCTGTTCCGGGTGCTATCTGATTGCGGATCCGAACGTTGGCGAAAGTTCCCCGCAGCATCACTTCGTGGTTGCCGCGGCGACTTCCGAAGGAGTTGAAATCACGCGCTTCAACACCTTTCGAAATGAGGTACTGGCCAGCCTCGCCGTGGTGAGGGAAGGCGCCTGCTGGACTGATGTGATCGGTGGTGACAGAATCGCCGAATTTGACCAAGACACGTGCGCCTTCGATTGCCTCGATCGGTGACGGTGTCGTTTCTATGTCTTCGAGGAAAGATGGCAGTCGGATGTAGGTCGAATCCTCTGCCCATGGGTAAAGCGCGCTCGCTTCGCTGGCGATGGCGTCCCAGCGCGGTTCCTCGAGGATATCGGAGTAGCGATCCTTGAACATCTGTGGATTGATGGCCGCGCTCATTGTGGTACGGATCTCCTCATCGCTCGGCCAGATGTCGGCGAGCATGACCGGCTCACCGCTTGGGCTGTGGCCGATTGGGTCTGATTCGAAATCGATGTCGAGGGTTCCCGCGAGCGCATAAGCGACGACGAGGGGCGGGCTGGCGAGATAATTCGCCTTGACCATCTGATGGATGCGCCCCTCGAAGTTACGGTTGCCCGAGAGAACGCTGCCGACCACGAGATCGGCCTCGTCGACCGCCGCCGCGATGGCAGGATCGAGAGGTCCCGAATTACCGATGCAAGTGGTGCAACCATAGCCGACGACGCTGAATCCGAGTGCGTCGAGATCCTTCGTCAAATCAGCCGCGTCGAAGTATTCGGTGACGACTCGGGAACCCGGAGCCAGACTCGGTTTCACCCAAGGTGCAATCGACAGGCCCGCAGCCCTCGCATTCCGAGACAGAAGCCCAGCCGCGATCATCACGCTCGGGTTGCTGGTATTCGTGCAACTGGTGATCGCTGCAATCACAATATCTCCGTGGTTCAGATCAACGCCCTTTCCGGCGATCTCAGCCGAGGCGTCGTTGCGCGCCGGATCGACTCCGTGACCGTGATGACCGACCGGCGCGTTCAGAGTCTCGCGCCAATGCGTCTTCATCGCAGTCAGATCGACCCTGTCCTGCGGGCGCTTCGGACCAGCGAGTGCTGGCTCTACGGTGCCGAGGTCAAGCGAGAGGTTGGAGGTGAACTTCGGAGTCGGAGTTTCAGCCATGAGGAAGAGTCCCTGTGCGCTCAGATAGCGCTTCACATCCTCGACGTGCGACTCATCTCGACCAGACAATCGCATGTATTCCAAAGTCGTCTCATCGACGGGGAAGAAGCCACACGTCGCCCCATATTCGGGAGACATATTGGCAATGGTGGCACGGTCCGGCAGACTCAGGTTCGCAAGGCCAGTACCGTGGAACTCGACGAACTGCCCCACGACCCCATGAGCGCGGAGCATCTGCACTATTCTGAGGGTCATGTCAGTTGCCGTCACACCGGGTCGCAGTGAGCCAGTCAACTCGAATCCTGTGACCTCGGGAAGAAGCATGTAAATCGGTTGTCCGAGCATCACGGCTTCAGCCTCTATTCCGCCTACTCCCCAGCCGAGAACGCCTAGGCCATTGATCATCGTCGTATGGCTGTCGGTGCCGACGAGCGTGTCGGGCAGCCAGACGCCATCATCCTCACGCGCCACGCTCGCGATCCATTCCAGATTCACTTGATGAACGATGCCACGACCGGGAGGGACAGCGCGGAAATTGTCAAGGCTCTTCTGTCCCCACTTAAGGAATTGATAGCGCTCGAGATTTCGCTCGTACTCAATTTCCAGATTGCGCTCGCGGGCATTGGGGAAGAGTCCCGATACGTCGACCTGAACCGAGTGATCGATGACCAGATCGACCGGGACCTGTGGATTCACCTTCTCGGGGTCGCCACCCAGATTGACCATCGCGTTGCGCAGCGCCGCGATGTCGACAACAGCAGGAACTCCAGTGAAATCCTGCAGCAGAACCCGACTAGGACTGAAAGGGATCTCTTTGCGAGTCATGGTCGGCGACCAAGCGGCGATTCGCTCGACGTCAGCAGCGGTGATGAGGAAACCATCGCACTTGCGCAGAGCAGCCTCGAGCAGCAGGCGAATGGTGAATGGCAGCTCTGCCAGTGAGCAGATTCCGGCTTCTTCGAGAACCGCCAACGAATGAAAAGAAGCGGTTGAGCCATCGTGTTTCACGAATGTCGCTAGCGAATCGAAGGCACTGTCCGCAACCATATCCAATCACCCGTGTGAAGAAACGGCGCGACGGCCCTCCATGAAGGTGACTCAGTGAATTGGTGAGTGGACTCGAGGTAAATCAGCTTCTGACGACACTGATCACGCGAACATCCTGAGTTGGTTTGTCGCCGCCTGAGGCGGTCGCGACCTCGCTGATCGCATCGACGACATCCTGCCCCGAAATCACCTGTCCATAGACCGTGTGACAGGATGAGGCGCTGCAATCCTTACCCTCATTCCAGTCGAGGTGGCTCGGAGTCGAATCAGAGGGGACGAGATAGAACTGGCTGCCGTCGGTATTCAATCCACCATGTGCGGCGGCGAGGGCGCCAGGTACGTGCTTGAGACCATTGGTGTGTTCTCCGGGAACCGCCCAATCCTTGAGTGGGCAAGTCTCTGCCGTGTATTGTTGATTGTTACCATCGTGGGTCTGGCCATTGCAATATCCATACCATTCGCCAGAATAGCCACCACTGCCGCTCAGCATCTCGATGTCACCCCCTTGCACCATGAATCCGTCGATCACCCTGTGGAAGATGGTGAAATCATACTTGGATTCATCGACCAGAGAGAGGAAACTCTCGACGTGCTTCGGAGCAGCATCCTGATACAATTCGATGATTATCGTTCCTTCGACTCGTGTGTTCGGGTCGCTTGGGTGGACATAGGACACCTCCATCGTCACGAATGGATTCGTCGATTCACGCTCGAGATCAGGAAAGCAATCATCGACGCCATAATCACCACGACACCTAGAGGTGTCGGATTGCCATCGTCGAAGATCTGCCAACCCCCCCCCAGAGAGATTGATTCTTCATCCATCATCGATATGAGTTTGTTCATGCTTCGACGGATGTCCTTGTTATTGGAATCCAGTTTCAGTGCCTTTTGGTAATTCTTGAGGGCTCGCTGCCAATGGCGTCGTCGAGCGCCAGTCTCGATTTCGCCCATGGCGATTTGAGCTTCGGCTGCTAAAGCGAGCACCCTTGCTCTGTAGTGATTACTTTCTGCAGCAGCATCCCAAGCAGTAGAACGAAGAATCTCCAAAGCATTCTCAGAATCACCAGAATTAATCGCATTCTCGGCCTCTTTGAGGGCGGCTATCAGCTCACTTGGCACTGGGGGCATGCGTCGCCCGAACACGCACCCCTTGAAAACCGCAACGGCTGTCGATTCCTCGCTACGCGAGGGATTTGGGAATGGCAACGGCTAAGACCGGATTTCACTCGGAACACGTTGCACAAGGACTCCGGTCGTGCGCCAAGGATCCCGGGAGACACCGAAAAGGATGACTCGTATCATCAATGATTTCACACTCAACATCGCCACAGCCAACGGTACAGGTTCGCAGTCATCGAACCTGATTCTGTTGCATTCCATGTTCGAAATGGGAGTGAACGTCAGTGGGAAGAACCTCTTCCCAAGCAACATCTCGGGTCTTCCAACTTGGTTCATCATCCGGGCAAGTGACGCTGGATATCAAGCACCAGGTGACGTGACACATATTCAGGTAGTCATGAACAAAGATACTTGGTTCGCCGACGTCGAGAAAGTCGAGGCTGGGGCCTGCATCATCTACAACGAGGATATCAAACTACCAGTCGAGCGCGACGATTGCATCGTTCTCGGAATGCCGATGACCAAGATGGCTCGCGCCATCAATCCGAAACTCGCGCGCCTGATTTCGAATATGTACTACGTCGGCGGACTCGCCGAGGTTCTCGGCTTGGACGACGAAGCGATTCATGCCGCTGTCGCACAGCAATTCAAAGGCAAGGAAAGAGCGATTGAACTCAATATTCGAGCCATCGAAGAGGGGCGTACGCACGCGCGCGAGAACTGGGAATGCGACATCGGTCATCGTATCGAAGCGCGCGAGAAGAACCCGAACACATACCTCATCGAAGGCAATGAAGCGACGGCTCTCGGCTCCATCTTCGGTGGCGTCAACATGCTTTCGTGGTATCCTATCACACCATCATCAAGCTTGGCTGAAAGCATCATCGATTGGCTCCCCAGATTGCGAACCGCCGAAGATGGTGGCGCCACCTGCGCAGTCATCCAAGCCGAAGATGAACTAGCTGCTGCTGGCATGGTAATCGGCGCTGGCTGGGCTGGCGGCCGAGGAATGACCTGCACCAGTGGCCCGGGAATCTCCCTGATGTCCGAATTCGTCGGACTCGCTTACTTCGCCGAGATTCCGGGAGTGATCTGGGATGTCAATCGCGTCGGGCCATCAACGGGACTGCCGACGCGCACTCAGCAAGGTGACCTGTCGATGCTCTACGAAGCCAGCCACGGAGACACGCAACACATCATCCTCATCCCTGGAACTGTCGAGGAATGCTTCGAATTCGGCTGGAAGGCATTCGATGTCGCCGAGCGCTTCCAAACCGTTGTCTTCGGCTTCGGCGATCTCGACCTCGGCATGAATCGCTGGTCAACCGCTGGCTTCGATTACCCCGACCAAGCGTTGGACCGCGGGAAGGTGATTCGCACTCAGGAAGAACTCGACGCGGTCGAGAACTTCGGCCGCTACCGAGATGTCGACGGCGACGGCATCACCTATCGCACCCTGCCAGGCAGCGGTCTCGAACCGCTTCTCTACCGTGGCTCAGGCCACGATGAGGACGGCATCTATTCCGAAGATCCCGCCATCTACCAAGCCACCGTTTCGCGCCTGAAACGGAAGATCGACGGCGCCCGCGACCTGCTTCCGGCGCCAATCATCCGAGCCGAAACCGATAAGCAGGTTGGCATCATCTACTACGGTTCGATGGAGAACACGATCACTGAGATCGATGACATCCTCGAATCGACAGGACTCTCGGTCAGCACCTGCAGAGTCCGAGCATTACCCTACCACTCAGACGTCGAGGCATTCATGGCAGAGCACGACCGAGTCATCGTCCTCGAGGTCAACCGCGACGGACAACTCTACGGAATCCTGCGCAAGGAACTGCCAGTCGAACTCCTGCCCAAGATGCACAGCGTCGCCTTCAGCGACGGCATCCCCCCACGCGCCCGTGTGTACGCGGAAATGGTCCTCGAAGCCCTCGAACACGCAAAGGAGGTGAGTGCATGAGCATGCGACCGATCCAACTCAATGTCATCGACTTGCCCAAGACCGATTACACCGGAGGCAAGTCCTCACTCTGCCCCGGCTGTGGCCATGACCAAATTTCCAATGTCATCATTCAAGCCGCCTGGGATAACGGAATCGCACCCGAAACCATAGCCAAGATGTCCGGAATCGGCTGCTCCTCCAAAACCCCAGCTTATTTCCTCTCCAAGAGCCACGGATTCAACACCGTTCACGGTAGAATGCCATCGGTCACAACTGGCGCCAACATGGTCAACAGAGACCTCGCTTTCATCGGGGTGTCAGGTGACGGCGACACGGCGTCGATCGGCATCGGTCAGTTCATCCACGCCATCCGCCGCAACCTGAACATGGTCTACATAATCGAGAACAATGGAGTCTACGGCTTGACCAAGGGACAGTATTCAGCGACCGTGGAGATGGGGTCGAGGAAGAAGAAGGGGGAGCCAAACGAGAACCCTCCAATCGATCTTTGCAAGATGGCTATCAACCTTGGCTGCGGATTTGTCGCAAGATCATTCTCTGGAAGCAAGAAACAGCTGACTGCGCTGCTACGCGCCGCCCTGTCATACAAGGGAATGGCCGTCATTGACGTCATCTCACCCTGCGTCACCTTCGCCAACAACGACGATTTCTACAAGTCTTATCACTATGTCAAGGCGAACGACGAGGAACTCCATGCTGTCGATTACATTCCACACTTCACGCCGCTCGAGGAGGTCGAGATTCCCGGAGGTCAGTATCAGGATGTCAAGCTCTTCGATGGCTCGACTCTGCGTCTTGCGACCATCGAAGACAAACATGACCACAGCGATGTCGTCGCTGCTCTGTCAGTGATTCACGAGGCCGAGAGCAGCGGCAAACATGTTACTGGGCTTCTGTTCTATAATCCAGAGATGAAAACTGCCGACGAGCAACTAGGGCTGACCGAGAAACCGCTCGTCGATCTGGATGAGGCTCAATTGCGTCCGAGCGAGGCCGCGCTGGCCGAACTCAACGCTTCTTTCCGCGCTTGAGCACCTGAAGGCGAGGATTGGTAGTCCCTCCCGGATTCGAACCAGGGTCATGGGATCCAGAACCCCACATGATGGACCACTACACTAAGGGACTAGCGAGTCGGCGAGATGGGGCCGCTATTTCAACAGAACCGCTCGACCCAATAGTTGCCGCCATGCGAGAATAAGTCGAGGAAGGCTGAGTCTGCAGATACATCGCCGAGGTCATTTTCAATCAATTCCAGACCACGGCGAATGAGCCGAGTTGAAAGAAGTGAGAAATTGAGCAGGATAATTGTCTGCTCTAATGATTCATAGAAATCAGAACGAGAATAAATGAAATCACGACGCGGTCGTCTAGATGAGTGAATTCGGTCGTCGGAGACCGAATAAAACCACTAGAGCACGCGCATGAGGATCTTGGAGACCCAGGTTATCATGATGATGACCATGAACCAAGCCAGTGCGTAACGGGCGATTGGTTTGGTTTCTTTCTTTGGTGGAAAGGGGTCGATTCCGGCCTCGATCGCCTCGGCGAATAGGGCGAGTTCCTCCTCGATGGTCTCTGGGTCGCGCACACTCACACCTCAAGGTTCGGCAGTTGGATTCCAGCCGGAGACGTATTCCTCTTCCATCACTGCGAAATCAGCCTCGGTACCAGCGAGGTCGACGCTGAGACTGGCATAATTCTCGTCGATTCGCCCATGGTTGCTCGACTTCGGAATTGTAATCGCTCCGGTATCGTAAACCCACTTGATGGCGGCCTGTGCAGGTGTGCAGCCCACCGATTCGGCGATTGCAACGAGCCGCTCGTCTGAGACTTTGTCCCCTCGTGCGAGCGGTGAGTAAGCCATGGGAACAGCGCCAATCGCTTCAGTCGCGGCGTGCAGAGCGGGCCGCTGCAGCCAAGGATGGATCTCGATCTGGTTAACCGAGGGCATGATGGTCGCATAGGAGCGCATCGCATCGAGATGGTGAGCTCCGTAATTGCTGACGCCTATGGCTCGGGTCCATCCGCGCGCCAGACATTCTTCCATCCCGCGCCAGACATCCGCACGCGTATCGATATCCTCGGGTGGCGCGTGGACGAGATAGAGGTCCATCCTGTCGAGTCCAAGATTATCGAGACTCTTCCGGCAGTGCTGAATCGTCTCGTCATAACTCACTGCATCCATACGACGTAATTTGGTGACTACGAATAATTCGTCACGCTCAACCCCACTCTCCCGAATCGCCTCGCCCGTCTCGCTCTCATTCGAGTAGGCCCTCGCCGTGTCGATAAGCCGGTAACCCGAGTTGATCGCGTGCAGAATCGCTCCCTTGCATTGACCACCTTCGGCCAATTGCCAGACGCCGAGGCCGAAGCGTGGCATCTCAATCTGGTGTAGTCGCTCACCGCTTGCGACCGAGGTGTGGCCGATGGTGATGGTCTCATGCATACGGCGTCGTCGCGAGGGCGGGATTTGAAGGCATTTGTTCGGGGCTGCCTTGAAGACTCAGACCCTTTCGAGCGGTTCATGGCTGAGTTGCCAGAGGGCGTCGAACTACCCACAGCCAGCATCGCAACCCCACGCCCTTCCGCAGCAGCCGTTCTGAGTCGTGAAACCCAAAATGGTCTTGAGATTCTGCTCTGTCACCGAGTTGCCGAGGTACCCGCGTTCCCGGACTTCTGGGCCTTTCCTGGCGGCGGCGTCAGTCGGGTTGACCGCACCGCTGCCGATGCTCATCCGAAATGGTTCGCGGGGCGGCAGGACCGCGTCTCGCTGATTACTCTGCTGCGCGAGATGGTCGAGGAAATTGGCATTGCACCCGATGGTTCCGGAGGCTTTCTCGAGGTATCGAGTGAAGTTCGTGATGCAGTCAATTCTGACAAGGCTGCTTGGGCTCGCCTCGCTGCGGAGGGCAGCCTTGCAGTAAAGCGTTTTGAGGCTGAGGTGATCAGCGAGCGCACGACTCCGCCACTGGCTCCCGTGCGCTTCGACAATCGCTTCTATCACGTCGCTTTGGGGGCTTCGAAGGTCGAGCCGAGTTTCCCTTCTGGTAGGTCGGAATTCGATGGATTCCGATGGTGGAAGCCAGCCGATCTGCTCGCTTCTTGGCTGGCTCACAAAGTTCGCTTGCCTCCTCCGCAGGTCACCCTCATTCGGGACATCACCGACTCGGGTTTCGAGGTGCTCGCAGCCGACCCTCCCTCTGGATACCACATCATCGAGTTCGCGCCCGGAGTAGAATGCGTACCATTGCCTACAGCGACCTTACCTCCAGCGACTCACACGAATTGCTACGTTCTCGGCGTCGCCGGCGGTCAACGCGTCATTGTCGACGCAGCCGCCAAATCACCTGAGGCATTGGCGATTCTGGCGGCGAAAGTTGAGGAAATCGAAGCGACTGGAAGCACCATAATCGCCACCGTTTTCACTCATCGTCACCCCGACCATATCGGCGACCTGTCGGCCATTTCCAAACTCTACCAAGCGCCGATATGGGCTAGCGCTGAGACTCACGAGCTAATCCCGCCGTGTGATACCGACAGCAACATCTCAGACGGCGACACATTCACCCTCGATGGCCCCGCAGGTTTGGTGACTTGGACGGTCCTTGAGACACCCGGCCATTGCCCTGGACACATCTGTCTGGCCAGCCAAGCCGGAATAATCAGCGGCGACAATGCAGTCGTTGTGGGTACCATTCTGGTGCCTTCAGGGGAGGGCGACATGAACGCATATCTCGACGGACTCGAACGCCTTCGCGCCCTCGATTCACCCCTCCTCTTCCCGGGCCACGGTCCGATGGCAGCAAACCCGAATCGTCTGCTGACACACTACATCAAACACCGAAGAGCACGCCACGCACGCGTCCTCGCTGCGGTTGAAGAAGGACTGAGCGATGTCGAATCAATCGCTGAATCGGCGTACCGAGACACCCCCCAAGCACATCCGATGCTGGCGATCGACCAAACCCTCTCTCACCTCTACGCACTGGCGCAGTCCGGCGAAGTCATTACCGATGACGGCACATTCAGAAAGGCCTGAAAGACCTCGAAGAACCCGAGCGCGCAGCCGCCATTGGCGCAAGACCAAGCGCTGTCCCATCTGAAGGATCTGCAGAGTACCGGTGACGTGAAACACGATGACGGTGGCTATGTAGCGGCCAAATCCGGGTCAAGATTCAAACCCATCCGACAATAGGACATGACGAAAGTGAGGTCTTGGAATGGCTGATGATGGTCGATGGTGGAAGAAAGATGAGGATACAGACACCTCTAAGAAAGACGTCGAAGAGATGCTGAATGAGGCTGAGACCAAGCGTATCCAACGCGAAGAGGAGTTGGCAGAGGCCGAGCACCGAGAAAAAATGGCGGAATTTTCGAAG
>LWDU01039145.1_pt1 | contig 28646 bp, 19 predicted proteins | sample 727161 | NCBI WGS metagenome assembly LWDU01 (sample SAMN04566230, study PRJNA314399) | hydrothermal vent metagenome | isolation source: deep sea hydrothermal plume seawater | place: Mexico: Gulf of California, Guaymas Basin | collected 2004-07-11
GGCTATGCGGTGCCCGAAGCCGTTGACTCGGTGACCGTGGTGATCGAGGAAACCGCCAGCGTATCCTCCCTGGGCGACGCCATCGTGGTGCACAACACCAGCGCGGTGACCAACCACGGCGAGATCTCCGTCAACGGAATCGGCAGTGCGGGGATCCGGGGGGGAAACGGAAGCGCCCAGGAAACGGCGCTATTCGAGAACTCCGCCACCGGACTGATCACGGTCAACAGTCCAGGCGCCTTCGGGATTCGAGTGGGGACACGGACACGCACGGAAAATGACGGCGAAATTCGAGTCCTGAACGACGGCAGTATCGGGATCTCGTCGCAGAACTCTTCGGGCATCTTCCACACCGGCGAGATCCATGTTTCCGGCCAGGACGCCACCGGGGTCTCGGGGGCCGACGGCGTGCTGTTCGAAGGCAGCGGTGAGATCACCGTCTCGGGAGAACGGGCCATCGGGGTTTCCCTGGGACGGGGCTCGCAGCTCCTCCACGCAGGCACCCTCACCCTGAGTTCAGCCAGCGCCACCGGGCTCACGGGCGGCCAGAATACGTCGATCGAAAACACACTCGACGGTCTGATCCATTTCGAGGCCTCGGCCTCCGACGCCGTGGGGCTTCTCGGCGGCGACTCCAGCGACCAGACCATCAACACCGGTTCGATCACGTCCGTCGCCCCGGCAAGCGTGGGGATCCAGGTGGGGAGCAACAGCACCCTCGGTATCAATACGGGGTCGATGACTTTCAACGCCGAGTCCAGCGTGGGCATTCGCGGCGGTGAAAATGCACTGATCGTCAATGAATTGGATGCCGTTCTCAACCTCGATGGAGACAACACCACCGGGCTTCAGATCGATGCCGGAGGCCGAGGCATCAACGCCGGCAGCCTGACGGTGACCGGGGCGGGCGCCGCGGGGTTGGCGGGAGCCAACGGCAACCTCGGCTCGCCCAGCGAATTTTTAAACGAAGCCAGTGGAACCTTGACGGTGAGCGGAAACGGGGCCGTGGGCATCGACTACCGGACCTTCGCCGAAGGCGAGAACCTGGGTCAAATCAACATGCAGGGTTCGGGAAGCGTCGGGCTCCGCGCCGGGACCGACAGCATCGTGCGCAACAGCGGCGAGATCCGCCTGAGCGGCAGTGGGGCCATCGGAATCGAAATCGGCGCCCACTCCGGGGCCGACCAGAGCGGCTTCATCAATGTCGCCGGCCCGTCACCGGACGAAGCCGGCCGCCTGATCAGCAACGACCCCGAAGCCGGAGCGCTCATCGTCATGCAGGCGGCGGGAGCCGGGGAAGAGAACCGCATCGAAAACCAGAGCAACGCCTCCCTGCTTGCGAACCCGGGCGGTTTCGCCTTGCCCGGCGGCGGCATCGCGATCCAGGGGTCGTCGGGGGACGACGTGGTCGTCAACGCCGGACTGATCCAGGGCAAGATCCTGCTGGGCGACGGCAATGATCGCTACCTCGCCGAACCCGGCGGGCAGCTCGCCGATCCCCGGGGCCTTGTCCCCGATGGTATTGTTGTCGATGGTGTTGTTCTCGACGGCGAAGCCGGGACGAATACCATCGAACTCACCGAGGGCTCGGGTGCCTTGGGGGACTTCGATGCCGCCCGCATTCGCAATTTCGAATCGATCCGCGTCGGTTCCGGGCGTTGGCAGTTCACGGGGCAAACCGAATCCGCCACCGACGTGATCGTCGACCGGGCGGGCACCCTTTCCCTCTCGCGGCCCACCATCGTCAACGGAAACTACAGCCACGCACCCCTTCCGCTGATCCCCCAACCCGGTGATCCCGAGCCCACCCTGCAAACCATTTTGAGCCTGCAAACCCAGGCCGCCCCGGTCCTTCTCACCACCGGAAGCGCAGACCTCGCCAATGGCCTCCTGGACGTGGTCGTGGGCGGCGGTTTTCGAGGCGAACTCGATTTCATCGTTCTCCAAGCGAACGGCGGCCTCCTGGGCGAGTTCGACTCCGTGGTCCTGAGCAACGATCCCAACCTGATCATCGGCGAACCCTTCTATGACCTGGCCACCAACCGTGTACTTGTTTCAGTGAACGTGTCCGGCTACTCGGACAACCAGTGGGCCACCTCCCAGGCCATCACCGGGCTCTCGGGCACGGACATCGATCCCTCCCTTCAGGCCCTCATCGATCAAGTCGAGAACCTCGAGATCAGCGACTACCTCTCGGCCATGAACCAGTTGGGCCCCGAGGCCTACACGGCCCACACCCAGGCCACCCTCGAACTCGGCCACCGCTTCGTCCAACTCATGCTCGACCGACCCCGTTTTTGCGTTCCCCTGTCGGGCCAGACCAGCACGGATCCCCGTACCCAACTGGCCTGCCGCGAGCACCTTTTTGACCCCTGGATCACGTCCTATGGGCAATTCAGCCGCCGCCAGGGCAGCGCCGGGCACATCTCCTCCGAGGACAATGCCGGCGGACTGGCCCTTGGGTTCGATCGCCGCCTAAACGAGCGACTGATAATTTCCGCCAGCGTGGGCACCGCCTACGACTCGATCCAGGTGGATGACGTCGGCCCAGGGAATTTTACAACTCTTGATCTGGGCTTCTACGCCGGTTATCGCCGCGGCCCCATCAGGCTTCAGGCGGTGGCCAGTTATGGGCACAGCTGGCAGCAGCGTTCTCGAAATATCGCCATCGGCGATTTCGTCGGCGTCGCGGAAGGGGTCTATGGCGTTGACCGCCTGGGCATTCGCGCCGAACTCGAATACGCGATCGAGACCGAAGCGTTCCGCATCGCCCCACTCATCTCCCTGGACTACACCACCTTGATGCAATCCGAGATCGCCGAAACCGGTGGCGGCGCCGCGGCCCTCACCCTCCCGAGCCGCAATGAGACCGCACGAACCCTGCGGCTCGGATTCGACCTCACCACGGCTCTCCGCAAGCAGGGCTACTGGACAGCGCTGCTGGAAAATGCCGATGGCGTCTGGCGCCCGAGTCTTTCCGTGCGCTGGCGGCAACCCCTGGGCGCAACCCAGCAAAACGTGAACGCGCGCTTTTCCGCTGGCCCGAGCGAACTCTTCAGCGTCCAGGGAGACGATTCGGGCCAGGGCTTCGAACTCGGCGTCGGTGTCGACTGGACCCCCCTGGTCGCCGACCGCCTGACGTTCACCCTGCGCTACGACGGCTTCCTGTGGGAAGGTGTCACGAGCAGCGCCCTGACCGGCCGGATTCGCCTGAGCTTCTAGCCCCATCGAACCCGGGCGGGCGCCGACTCGTCCGTTCAGGCCGGTCAGTCCAGGCCCATCAGTCCAGGCCCATCATCCGGGCAATCCCGAAGCGATGCCCCGCCGTGTAACCCCCATCCACCGGCAGCGCTTGCCCGGTCACGAAGGAGGCCTCATCCGAGGCGAGAAAGAGCGCGCCGTTGGCGATTTCCACGGGTTGGCCGAAGCGGCCGAGTTGGTGGGCGTCACGAATCTTGTCCCGAACCTCGGTCATGGCGTCCACTTCAAGGGTTGATCGAAACAGCGGCGTCTCGATAAAGCCCGGGCACACCGCATTGACCCGGATCCCCCGGCGCCCGTAATCGATGGCCATATTGCGGGTCAGAAGGATGACCGCCCCCTTGGACGCGTTGTAGGCGCTGCCCCCTTCGAAGCCCTCGATGCCTTCGACGCTGGCAATGTTCACGATGCTCCCCCGCTCCCGAGCGAGCATGCCGGGCAGAACCGCCTGGCAGGCATGCAGCGTCCCCTTGAGGTTCACGTCCATCACCCGGTCCCACTCTTCGTCGGTGATCAAGTGCACCGGACCGCCACCGGCCACGCCGGCGGAGTTCACGAGTAAATCGATTTGTCCGTACTCGGTCTCCACTTCGGCCACCGCGCGACCCACGGCGACCTTGTCGCGCACATCGAGTTTGTGGAGCGGCCCAGCATCTGCCAGCTCCACCGCCTCGTCCCAGTCGCCACCGATGGATTTCTGGAGATCCATGCCCGCAATGCGCGCGCCCTCCTGGGCAAATCGCAGGGCGATTGCAGCCCCGATACCCGAGGCCGCTCCGGTGATCACCGCCACCTTCCCGTCTAGACGTCCCATGCTCTCTCCTCTCGATCTTGCTCCAGACTTCCATACATCGAACCGGCGGCGACTCCCCGGCGCCGCACCACCGAAATCAGCCCGGGATCAGGGGTCGGGCACCGCGTGGGTGGGGTTTCGGGCCAGGCGAATATCCTCGAGACGAACGTCGCACGCGGTGCGCCAGGGATTTCCATCCGGGGCCAGAACATAAAAGCGATTCTCCCGAATCGCCTCGATGGCCCGATCCGCCAGAACCCCAGGGTCGACGCCGGTGGGTGTGGCCGCGGCAATCGCCGCATCGACCAGCTCGCGTTCCGGGGACTCGCCCTCCCCCGCCTTGCGCTTCAGGTGTTCGGGCCGATTGCGTTCACCCCGGGAGATCGCCGTGTCCACGAGTTCCGGGCACAGAACGGAAACACCAATGGCCGCCTGACGCGCCTGCATCTCGCTATAAAGACTTTCGGAGAGGGAAAAGACCGCCGCCTTGCTCATGTAGTAGGCCGAGGTGAACGGGGCGGTGGTCACCGCCGCCATGGAAGCCGTATTGACGATATGCGCCTCTTCGCCATGGGCGAGCATCAGGGGCACGAAGCTACGCAACCCGTGGAGAACTCCCCAGACATTGACCCCGAACACCCAGTCGTAATCGCTTTGCGGCGCCTCCCAGGAGAGGCCCGCTGCAAAAACCCCGGCGTTGTTGCAGAGCACATGCGCGGTGCCAAAAACCTCCACGGTCCGCTCGGCCAGGGCACTCACCGAATCCGCCTGGCTGATATCGGTCCGAACCGCCAACACCGTGTGGCCCGCGGCCTTCAGCTTTTCGGCCGCTTCGTTGAGAGCACCCCCCTCGACATCCGCCATCACGACCTTCATGTCCAGAGCGGCCAGACCCTGGCAAAGCGCACGTCCAATCCCACTGGCCGCTCCCGTCACAACGGCAACCTTGCCCGCAAATTCCTGCATTCCCACTCCCTCTCTCCAGCCCGCCCATTCGCGCGAATCTCGCTTGACGGGGCGATCTATCCTAACGAGAATCCCTTCGGTCGGCCGCTGGCTTTAGCCGTGGAAGCTGGCCCCGAGCGGGTTAGAATTCGCCGCTGGAAAAGAAAACCCGCCCACCGGCGGCCAGCCCATTCAGCTCATCCAAGCCCCCTTCAACCCCTTCAGCCCCGAGAAAGACGAACCCTTGACCGTACGCGCAGAGATCCGCCAACAGTTGATCGGCCCCGGCGGCCCCTTCGAACTCTGCGAGGAGGAGGTTCACGGGGAGCGAATGGAAGTTTTCAAGACCCGCCCGGATTCGGTTCGAGACCTGCTCCAGGAATCCGCGCTCCACGGCGACAAGGAATACATCGTCCAGGGCGACTGGCGGATCACGTATGCGAAACATCTCCAGCATGTCGCCTCCATCGCCCGGGGACTCTCGGAGCAGTACGGCATCGAGGGGGGTGATCGCGTCGCTTTGCTCGCCGCCAATGGGCCCGAGTGGGTGATGACCTGGTGGGCCGTGGCCAGCCTGGGCGGCATCCTGGTGGCATTCAACGGCCTCTGGACCGCAGACGAAATCAACTACGCGGCGGGGCACAGCGAACCGAAACTCCTGATCGGCGACCGCAAACGCCTGGCCCGAATCAAGGACCTCGACCTCGACATCCCGACCCTGGAGATCGAAAGCGAGTTCGCCGCCCTGATGGAAGCCTCAGCGGACGCGACACTGCCCGATCAACCGATTGCCGAAGACGACCCGTGCCTGATCCTCTACACCAGCGGAACCACCGGCCGCCCCAAGGGCGCCTTGGTCAGTCATCGCGCCCTGGTGGGGTTCACCCGGACCCAGGCCCTCCACGGCCTCGAGCGTTTCATGCTCGCCGCGCCCGGGCAGCCCGCCCCAGAGGGCGCAGAGCCCCCGCCCTCCCCGTGCAGCCTGGTCACCGTTCCCCTCTTCCACCTTTCGGGCCTGTACGCGGCGGTCATCATGATGCTGAGCCAGGGGGCCAAGACCGTCTACCGGGGCTCGCGCTTCGACCCCGAGGATGTGATGCGCATCATGGAAAAGGAGAAAGTCACCATTTGGAGCGCGCTGGGCAGTTCCGGGGCCATCGTGATCAACCATCCCTCTCGCAAACGCTTCGATCTCTCGAGTCTTCGCAATATCGGTTTCGGGGGAGCGCCCACCAGCCCCGACCTCCAACGTAGAATGAAGGAAGCCTTTCCCAACGCCGCGGGCAACTTGGGGCTGGGCTACGGGCTCTCGGAATCCGGTGGAATGGGCACCAGCATTGGGGGCTCGGAACTCGAAACCCGGCCCACGTCGGTGGGCCTTCCCTCGGTAGGGCATCGCCTGGAGATCCGCGACGCCGATGACAAGCCCGTGCCCACGGGTGAGTACGGCGAGATCCATATCCGCAGTCCCTACTTGATGCTCGGCTATTGGCGAAACCCCGAGGCCACGGCCGAGGCCATCAAGCCGGACCAATGGTTGGCCACCGGGGATATCGGTTGCCTGGATGCCGACGGCTACCTCTTCATCAACTCCCGCGCTCGGGACATGATTTTGCGTTCCGGGGAGAACGTCTACCCCGTGGAGATCGAGCATCGCCTGGACGCACACCCCTCGGTGGGCGAGTGCGCGGTGGTGGGGGTCGACCACGAGGAACTCGGCCAGGCCGTCAAGGCCGTGGTGGTCCCAGCACCCGGCGCCTCCATCGACAGCGCGGCCCTGGTCGCGTGGGCCCGGGAAACCCTGGCCGCCTACAAGGTGCCCAGCGAGTGGGAGATTCGAACCGAACCCCTGCCCCGGAACGCGGCGGGCAAGGTTCTGAAAAACGTACTGACCGGGGAATCAGAAAACCGGCAGATAGAAGAAGACTAGGGCCCCGCCCCAGCGCGGCCCGTGGGTGAAAGGAACGGCATGGAAGCGGAAGAGCCCGGCGCCTGGCCTCTGGCGGGCTGGCGGGTGGTCGACCTTTCGACGGCAATCGCGGGTCCGTACTGCGCCAAGATGCTCGCCGACGCGGGCGCCGACGTGGTCAAGGTGGAGAGCCCGGACGGCGGCGACCCCCTGCGCGGTTGGACGGCTTCGGGCACAGACCCGGGTGAAGGAGAGGACGGCGTTCTCTTCCAGTTCCTGAATGCGTCCAAGCGGAGCATCGCCCTGGATCCCACCGTGGCCGAGGACCGAACAACCCTTCTCGCCCTGATTGCCAAGGCGGACATTCTCATCGAAAGCTTCGGCCCGGGCGGACTCGATGCCCAGGGACTCTCGGTGGAGGAACTCCAGGGCAGTCATCCGGCGCTCTCGGTGGTTTCCCTCTCGCCCTGGGGACTCAAGGGCCCCGGCGCCCATCGCCCCGCCACGGAGTTCACCCTTCAGGCCGCCACGGGCTCCATCGACTACCGGGGCTTGCCCGGGCGCAAACCCGTTGCCGCGGGGGGCCGCATCGGCGAGTGGGCCGCGGGAAGCTTCGCCGCGCCCGCGGCCATCAGTGCGGCGATCTCGGCGCGCAAAACCGGAAGAGGCCACCACGTGGACCTCTCCATCTTCGAGAGCATGCTGATCTGCATGACCGTCTACCACGATCTCAGCAGCCAGTGGTTCGACGGCCCGCTTCCCCGGAGCATCGAGATCCCGTCCATCGAACCCGCCAAGGACGGCTACGTGGGCTATTGCGTGATCACCGGCCAACAGTGGACGGATTTCTGCGCGATGCTCGGGCGCCAGGACATCGCCGAAGACACCCGCTACCTCGACGGTCGGGCTCGGATGAAACACATCGAAAAGATGCAGACCATGATCCAGGGCTTCACCCGGGAGCGCAGTGTCGAGGAGCTCATCGAGTTGGCCGGACTGCTGCGGATTCCCGCGGCTGAGATCGGCAACGGCGAAACTCTGCCCGGCATGGCGCAGATGAAGGCGCGCCAGGTCTTCCGCCCGGGGCCCGGGGGATTCATCCAGCCCCGCGCTCCCTATCAGCTCAGCCGCACCCCCCTGCGCCCCCCGGCCCGGGCCCCCCGCCTGAACGAACACGCCCAGGCAATCAAGGCGGAGTGGGCGGATGCGCCGCTCTCCACGGCCGACCCCCTAACCAAACCCCAAGCCAAGCCCGAAGCCGATCCCCTGCCCCTCGCGGGCATTCGCGTGGTGGATCTCACGGCGTTCTGGGCGGGACCGGTCGCCGCCGCCTACCTGGCCGACATGGGAGCGGACGTGGTCAAGGTCGAGTCCATTCAGCGCCCGGACGGGATGCGCTTCGCCGGCGCTGTTCCCAACGAGGAAATCTGGGAATGGTCCCCGGTTTTTCACGGGGCCAATCCGGGCAAGCGCGGCATCACGCTAAAACTCGACAGCGAAGAGGGCATGGGCCTGGTGCGGCGCATGATCGAGGGTGCCGACGTCTTGATCGAGAATTTCTCCGCCCGGGTACTCGAAAATTTCGGCCTGGGCTGGGACGAAGTTCGGGCGATCAATCCAAAAATCATCATGGTCCGGATGCCGGCCTTTGGCCTCGAGGGCCCCTGGCGGGACCGCGCCGGATTCGCGATGACCGTCGAGCAGGTGAGCGGTCTCGCTTGGCTGACGGGTTACCGGGACCTTCCCCTTGTGGTGCGCGGCGCATGCGATCCCATCGGTGGGATGCACGCGGTCTTTGCACTGATGATGGCCCTGGAACACCGACGGCGAACCGGCGAAGGACAGCTCGTCGAAGTTCCCCTGGTGGAGGTGGCAATCAATATCGCCGCCGAGCAGGTCATGGAATTCGACGCGTACGGAAAACTGCTGACCCGTGATGAAAACCGGGGCCCGGTTTCGGCGCCCCAGGGCGTCTACGCCAGTGCCGCCAGCGCCGACAGCGAGGCACTGATCGCCCTGGCCATCCCAGACGATGCGGCGTGGCGAAGGTTATGCGGGGTCATGGGCGACCCGGAGTGGGCCCGAGACCCGGCTTTCGCCCACGCCCCGGGACGCCGTGCCCACCACGATGCCCTGGACGAGAAGCTGGAAACCTGGTTTCAGGAAAGATCTCAAAAAGCCGGGCTCGAAGCTCTCTGGGCTGCGGGAATTCCCGCTTCGCCCCTGATCAACGCTCACGACTTGATGCCCGACGCCCAATTGGAGGCCCGGGGGTTTTTCCAGACCTTGCATCATCCGCGATCCGGAGAGGCCCGCTATCCCGGTTGGCCCATGGCATTCTCCGGGCTTCCGCGCGCGCTGCATCGCCGCCCTCCCCCCTCGTTGGGTCAGCACAACGACGAAATTCTGGGAGGCGAACTCGGTCTCGACGATGATGAATTGGCGCGTCTGCGCGAGGAGAAAATCATTGGCGAACGTCCGTCCTTCATGTAGCCGGCCGCCCCTTTGCCTGGGCTACCCTGGGCGGATGATGCGGAACCCCTTGAGACAGGTTGGCCTGACGTTGCTGGTCGGCGCCTTTCTCATGGGTGCGAGCCAGTGCCTGGCCGAGGGGGACTCTCCGGCGCCTACTCATGTCCCCTCTCCTGACTCTCCCCTGACTCCTACTGCTGTCCCTATCCCCACTGCTAGCCCTAGCCCCTCCCCCGACCCGAAGCCAGTGGTCCGGGCGAGCCGCGAGCCCGGCCGAAGCGGAGGAGTCGGCGCTCGAGCACCAGGTCGCCTATCGGGATTACCGAGCCGCCCTGATTGCCCAGGATTTTGAGACGGCGCTGATCTATGCGCGCAAGGGTCACGCATTCGCCTTGCGCGACCTCGGCCTTCGGAACGCCCAGACCGGAGTGCTGGCCTACAACCTCGGCGCCGTGAGTTACCGCCTCGAGCGCTATCGGGACGGCCTCCCCCCGCTCCTCGAAGCCGAAAAAACCTATGCCGAGAACTACGGGTTGGACTCGACGAAAAACCTGCTGCCCATTCGCAAGCTGGCCAGTACCTACGAGGCCCTGGGCAACTGGCCCGAGGCCGAACGCTACTCGGTCCGGGCCATAGAAATCATCGAAGCCACCCAGGGCCGCACAGCCAAAGAAATCACCGAGATCCTGATGGACTTGACCCAGATCACCCAGCACCTGGGAGAGGCCAAGCGAATGCGCAGCTATGCGAACCGCGCCCTCTACAACATGCACCAGGGCGAAGACTCGAATGCCTTGGCCATCGGTCACGCCTACATCAGCTTGACGACCGCCGAAATCATGTTGGGAGATGCACTGGCCGCCAACAAGAGTCTCGACCGCGCCATCGAGATCTACGAAAGCCAGATGCCCCCAGAGGATCCCCGACTCCTTCGTCTTTATGCATTCGCCGCCGACACCTTCGACCAAACCGGCAGGCCCGGATCGGCCCGCAAGTACCGGCGCCGTATCAACGCCAGCGAAAACTAAACCCTCCGAAGAATTCGGGAAAGCAGCCCCATGTGGAGTTCAACAACTTGGCCGCGGTTGGCCTTAGCCCTCTTTTGCCTGGCCCTGCCGCTCACCGCGGGCGCCCAGGAGGAAGAACCCGAGGTGGTGCCGGATATCTTCACCGTCTTCAACACGGGCCGAGAAATCCCCGGCAGCTTGGACGCGACCATTGAGAGCGCCAACGCCGGGAGCAACACCGCCAACACGATTCAATTCGGGGTGGGCGAACTCGAAGGCCTGACCCTGACCCTGGAATCGGAGCCCCTACTTCCCGATATCGACCTGCTTGCCCTGGACCCCGCAGTCGATCGCAACGTGGACCTCGACGCCACCAACGTCCTCGGCTTTCGAATCGAGACGGCCACGGATGTGGGCCTCGACTTCACCCTCCTACACGTCAAGTCCGGCCAGGCCACCCTGGTGGATCTCGAAATTGAGGGCACGGCCGAGGACAGCGAGGGCAAGCGATTGCCCGCGCGCTTTCTGGTCGATGCCGATGCAGCCCTGGGGTTTCGGTATTCCGCCGACCACGTGATCCGCGACAACATCGTGGGAGCGGGCAGCGTCGTCAAGGAAGGCGAAGCGACCCTGCGGCTCTCGGGAGTCAACACCTACGGCGGGGGAACCGAAGTCAAGGAAGGCAATCTGCTGGGCCACCGGGATTCGATCCAGGGCAACGTGCTGGTGGAGGAGGACGCAGTGCTGGCCTTCGAAGATCGAACCGAGACCGCGACCCATCTCTACTCCGGCCAAATCACCGGCGAGGGCAAGGTCATCAAGCTGGATAGCCACATCCTGCACTTTGACAGCGGCTTGCTTGCGGTCACCGGCGGGGCCGAGATCGTCGACGGCACCCTCACCGGCGACTCTGACACCATCACGAGCGATGTCACCATCGGGGCCGGGGCGCTCTTTCAACTGGTCCAGACCGCGGACGGCGAGTATGCGGGCAATATCACCGGCGGCGGAAAATTTGAAAAAGAGGGCAGCGCCGACCTAACCCTAGCCGGAACCAATTCGTTCTCAGGAGGCATCGATATCATCTCGGGAAAACTGTTTGGCAACTCGGGCAGCATTCCCGGAGACATCGCCCTCAGCAACGGCTCCAGCCAAGTGATCTTCGACCAGAGCGCGACCATCGGCGACGGCATCCACTCCGGAAATATCAGCGGCGTTGGGAAACTGGTCAAGCAGGGTCCCAGCACTTTGACCCTCAGCGGAACCAGCACCTATACCGGCGATACCGAGATCGTCGAAGGCACCTTGCGCGGCGATGCCCAAAGCCTGGTGGGCAACATTGTTCTGAGTTCCGTGGACGCCACCGCGGAATTCTCGTTCGCTGGCAGCCAAACCTTCGACGGCTTCATCTCGGATCTCGGCAACGTCACCAAGTCGGGAACCGGCACCCTCATCCTCAACGCGCCGAATTCGTACACGGGGGCCACTACAATCAATGGCGGCACATTGCGCCTGGAGACCGACCTGCCCAGTACGTCGAGCGTGACCCTAGCCGCCGGGGCTACCCTTGAAAACGCCCAATCGACGGGCGTCACGACGATCCATGGAGGGCTGGTCAGCCGCGGCCGGATCATTCTGGGGGGCGTCACCGACGCACTCCTTGTGGAGGCCGGGTCAGCCAGGCTCGAGGCGGGCTCGGAACTCAACGTGATCCTCGACGACCAAGGCCAGTCCTCGACCCTCGCCGTCGACGGACAGGTATTTCTCAACGGGGTGGAACTCGCATTGACCCCCCTTCCCGGGGTTTACAGCGGAACGGTCCCCTACGTTCTGCTCACCGGCACATCCATCGTTGCGGGCAGCGAGGGGCTGGGCTTTACCTCTCCGGAGTTCGCCTTTCTCGACGTGGGGGCCCCGGCCCTGGCATCCGGCGGAACCCAACTCACCGTCACCCTCACCCCAAACGCTAATTCCTTGAGCGATTTTGCCGAGACGCCGAACCAGCAGGCCACCGCGCCCGCTCTTCAGCAGGTTTTGGGTTCGGGTTCAGCGGACTCCCAGACGATTCTCTCGAGCCTGAGCGTGCTCCCCGCGAGCCAGGTACCGGACATTCTCGACGAGGTGGCCGGCGAGAGCCTCGGCGCCATGACGAATCCCCGGGAAGCCAATGCCTACGCGTTTGCCCAGGCCCTGTCCCGGCGCTTCACGGCCAACGAGTACGAGACCGGCCCCGTGATCCGCAACGCCGGGGCCGCCGGACAAGCCGGCCCGTCAGCGGGGGGATGGATCGAGGCCGTGGGTCTCTTCTCGGACCAATCGGGGCAGATCAACGCTTCGGACATCAGCGCGGACAGCGGCGGATTCGCAGGCGGCTTCGATACCGCTCTGCCCGGCTCGAAAAACATCCGGGGCGGCCTGGGCTTCGGCTACACCCGGCACTCCCTGGAAGGCAACCGGGGTCTGACCGCTCAAGGCAATACCTACCAGGCTGCGGTGTACGGGAGCTGGGAAAAACAGGGCTACTACGCCGGGCTCGCGGGCCGCTACGCGTACACCGACCTGGAGACCGACCGGCACATTGTGTTCGAGGACATCGACCGAAACGCCACCGCCCAGTCATCGGGCCAGGAGGCGGGCTTTCTTCTCGAAGCCGGGGCGCGCCTGGGCGACATCACCCGGATCGCCTACCGGCCCATGGTCCGCCTTCAATACAACCACCTCAGCCAGGACAGTCTGCGTGAAACAGGCGCGGGCGACCTTTCTCTGGCCACCGACTCAGCGAGTTACGATTCCTGGCAGACCACCCTGGGTGTGCGGGTTTCTACGCTCTTCACCTTGGACGGCGAATTCGGCATCGAACCCGAGGTGCGGGCGGGCTGGACCCACGATTTCGGTGATCTCGCGCGTCCCGTTGTCGCGCGCTTTTACGCCGTACCCGGAGCTTCGCCTTTCGTGACCACCGGCGCCCAAGCGGATCCCGACCATTTCTACGTGGGAACCGGTTACCTGATGCGCATCAACCAAGTTCCCCTGGTCGGTTTCGACTACGATTTCTACGTGGGGGACGGCTACCAACTCCACGTCGTGTCCGCCCAACTCTATTTGCGCTGGTAGCTTTTGCAGGCGGGCAGCCCCTGTATGCAGCCCTGTATGCAGCCCTGTGCTCATCAGGGCCGCGCTAACCCAACACGCCCGCCTTGCGCAACGCTTCGATGGTTTTCGGGTCCCGCCCGAGTTCGGCGAGAATCGTGTCGCCATCGGCGCCGTGGTCCGGAGCCATGTTGCGCTGTGCGCACGGCCGACCGCCAAAATCAACCGGTGTGGCCGGGAGCAGGGTCGTGCCCTCCCCGTCGGGCACTTCGACAAAGCCCCCCGCCGCGTGGGCTTGGGGATCCTGGAGCACTTCCTGCATGGTCTGCACCGGGGCCCACCACAGGTTCTCCTCGGCGTCGAAGACTTCGCCCCACTCGGCCCGGGTGCGGGTGGCAAAAATTTCGTCGAGCATTTCGATCAGGGGCTCGGCATTCAGGGCACGCTCGGCATCCCCCTTGAATCGCGGGTCATCCACCCATTCCGGGTGCCCCGCGGCCCGGGCCAGAGCCGGCCAATGGCGTGCGCCCTCCAGGCCCACGATCCAGAACCACTTGCCCTCGCTGTCCTGATAGTTGTTCATGGCCGGGTTTCCCATGGTCTTCCGGTTGCCCGGCAACAAATCGACACCGAAGCGCAGGCTCACCGCCATATCAAAACTCAGGGTGTACATGCCCTCACGGAGAAGAGAAGTCGAAACCAGTTGCCCCTCCCCCGTGCGTTCGCGTTCGTAGAGAGCGGCGCAGACCGCACCCGCCGCGGCGAGGCCGGTATTGTGGTCCCCCATGCCTCCGCGTTGAAAGGGCGGCGGCTGGCCCGGGAGCATCAAGGAACCCGCGATGCCCGCCCGGGACCAGAAGGCGGCCACGTCGTAGGCCGCCCGGTCCGCGTCGGGACCCTCGAGGCCATAGCCGGTAATCGACGCATAGACGAGCCGGGGATTGCGCGCGCCCAGGGTTTCCCAGTCCAGCCCCAGTCGAGCCAGGGAGCCCGTGCGCACGTTGCTGACAAAGACATCCGCGGCGTCGATCAACTCGTAGGCCAACGCCAAACCCTCGGGCTTGCGCAGATCGAGAACGACGCTGCGTTTGTTGCGGTTGTCGTTTTCGAAGATTGGATTAAAGGGCATGTCGGCGCCGAGCATCTTGTCGAAGAGCCGGGAGGGATCACCGATGCCCGGAGGCTCGATCTTGACGATATCCGCGCCCCAGTCGCCGAGAATGCAGCCCGCCGCAGGCCCCGCGACCCAGACCCCCAGCTCAACGACCTTCACCCCGTCCATCGGTCCCGCCATAACCGTTTTCTCCAGATCGACCCGACCACACGGGCATGGACCCGATCCTACCCGGACACCGGGCGCGGGTCACCCTCTCGAATTTCGTCCACCAGCCCCCAGGCCAGTGCTGTCTCGGCGTCGATGCGCTCACCGCCCAGAGCGAGGCGCGCGGTCCTTTGGCGGCCGATGCGCCGAGGAAGGCTCACGCTGCCGCCCGCGCCGGGCACGAGCCCCATGCCCACCTCGGGCAATTGGAAATACGCGTCGGGCGCCGCGGTCACCCGGGCCAGGAACGCGGGCAGTTCCGCGCCCGCACCAATGCACGCCCCGTGCACTTCGGCTCGGCCGCGCTGGGCCAACTGGGCCAGCAAGCGACCGGGGTTTCGGATGCTGCGCACCGCGTGGGCCGTGGCGGGGTCGGGAAAGGTTCCGAATTCGTCGAGATCACCGCCACTGCTGAACGAGGGGCCCGCCCCGGCCAACACGACCTCCTTCACACTGTCGTCGCTGAGGGCCAGTTGCAGCCCCTCCACCAGACCATCGCGCAGGGCCAGGCCAAAGGCGTTGTGGCGCTCGGGGCGGTTCAACGTCAAGCGGAGCGTGCTTCCCTTCCGCTCCACGCGCACCGCCGGGGCGGTGGAGGCATCCCGCTTGCCACGGGTCCGACCGGCGAGCCAGCCCGTAAATTCGGGCCCGGCCTGAAGGGTGGAATAGACCAGGGATTCGGCGATCAAGCCCTCGTGTACGTCGAGAAACGCGTTGTGACGCAGCAACTGAACCAAGGCCAGGGACGCCCGGGGTTGGGCCCGCACCCGGGAGAGAATAACCGCCAACTCCGAGGCACCCCCGGGCAGAATCACGTCGAAGGCTCCGGCCACCTCCGCCACTGTCGGAGAGAGTTCTCCCGGCACCAGCCCAACCGTGGGACAGGCCAATTGCGCGAGCCCACGGCACGCCGCATCGATCTCCCTCGCCGGGGGCAATGCCCCTTCGCCGGCGGGCAGATCCACCACCAGGACTCCGTCCCCGGTGAGGGAAGCAAATTCCTCCTGGGCATAGGGAGACCGAAGCCGGTCGATGGCCTCGGGGAGAGAGAGAAGCCGGAACTCCTCTCCGCCGCGCGTCACCCGGCCATCAGCCGAGCGCGCACGGTCCGGCGCAGCAGCTTGCCGGTTTCGTTGTAGGGCAGTTCCGGCCAAAACTCGAAGCTCTCGGGAGTGCGGGACGAGCGCAGGCGATCCTTGACCCATTGCTGGAGTTCCGCTTCGGTGGCCCGAGCGTCGGGCTTGCAAACCACGGCTGCCACCACCTTCTCGCCCCATTGCTCATCGGGCAACCCCACCACGGCAGCGTCCGACACGGCTTCATGCTCGAGCAGGACGTCTTCGATTTCACCCGGGGAGATGTTCTCGCCTCCGCGAACGATGATGTCGTCGATGCGCCCCTCGATAAAGAGGTAGCCGTCTTCGTCCAGGGAACCCCCGTCCCGAGTGGGGAAAAATCCATCTTCCAAAACAAGGCTTCCCTTGCCCAGGTATTCACCGGAGACCTGCTCCCCGCGCACGTAGATCTCCCCGCGTTCGTTGGCCGCCAGGGCTTGGCCATCGCCGTCGCGAATCTCCACTTCGATGGAGGGCAAGGGCTGCCCCACGGAGACCAAGCGGCGGCGCACCCGGGAGTCGTCGCTGGAAATAGCGGCCCGGTGGTCTTCTGGGCCCAGGATCGAAATCGTCGAACTGGTTTCCGTGAGCCCATAGGCGTTGGCAAAATTCGTCTCGGGAAAAAGTTCGAGCGCGCGCTCGATGATCGATTGCGGCATCTTGCCACCGCCGTAGGAAAGGGCGCGCAAATGCGGCAAGTCCGCGCTGCCTTGCCCTTCGAGCAGCTCGACGATTCGCGCCAACATGGTGGGTACCACGAAAGCGTTGGTGATCTCCTCCTTGCGCGCGAGTTCGAGCCAGCTCTCGGCGGTAAAATTCGGGAGTTGCACGATGCGACGCCCCGAGTACACGGAACTGGCAATCGCCGCCATACCGGCGATGTGATACGGCGGCACGCAGACCAACGCCGCATCGTTCTCGTCGGCGGACATGAACTCCACCGACATCAGGATATAACTCACCAGATGCTTATGGCGGATCACCGCCGCCTTGGGGGGGCCGGTGGTGCCACTGGTGAAGAGTAGGATCGCGATCTCGTCGGGGTCCATGGACCACTCGCGGTCCAGGGACTCGGCCTCGGCACGCCGGGCTCCGGCCAGGTAATCGTCTCGACCGATCACTTCGAGTCCCGCAAGCTCGGCCAGGCTATCCACCCGCTCGTTTTCAGTGATGAGTTGCGCGGGCGTGATCTGGCCGACCAGAGCCTCGAGTTCCGCACCGGTGAGACGATAGTTGAGCGGGACAAAGGGCTTGCCCGCCCAGGCCGCCGCGAAAACGGCGATCGGCAGCGCCGGGCTGCTGATATCCAAAATCGCCAGGTGTTCGGCATCGCTGCTGCGAAGCCGGGCCGCTGCCCGGCCCGAAGCCTCGAAGATCTCTCCGTAGGTCAGACGGGTGTCGCCACTGACCACCCCCACCCGGTCGCCCATGCCCTCGGCGGCCATCTCCAGCAACATCATCAAGTTCATTGGTTGACTCCGCGGATCAGTCGGACGAAGGAAGCGGCTTCGCTCCCTTGATGGTCAAAAGCGCCCCACCCGATGCGAGGGAGCCCTCACCCGGCTTGGTGCAGAGAATTTCCAGATCGCCCGCTTCGTTGATATAGCGCTTGCCAATCTGGGTGCCCTCACCGGCGCCTTCGGCGATTTCGCCGCCCCCGGGCGCTTCGCCTCCCAGTGCCACGAGCGGAGCCCCACCGCAACTCACGTCCACTTCGTCTTTCGGCGCGGCCACCACCATCACCTCGGTGTTGCAAACCGCGCTCTTCAGACGGGTACCGGCCTTGAGGACCGCCATATCTTCATCCTTTCATCTTTTCCGATGCCAATCGGGTTGTTCACGACGCTCGGGCCTCTGGGCCGTGGGAGCGTCTTCCTGGCAATCCGTGCGGCCTCTCCACACCGATCTTTTTCGCATGCTCTTCTTCACGCGGTTTTATCCGCGCTTCTTTTCATCCGCGCGATTTCTCATCCGCGCATTTCATTCGCGCATCTTTCATTCGCGCATCTTCATTCGCGCATCTTCATCCGCGCATCTTCATCCGCGAACTTTTGCCTCCGGCGAATCTCGCTCCAGCGGCCCCCCCAACCGACGGGTCCGGGAAAATAGCTGCAATGCCCGGCGGATGTTAGCCTCCTGACCCGCTGTCTCGGGGTCTCTTCAGCCCGGCTGAAAATCGTTTTGAGCCGAGCCTGCCCGGGCGGGCGAGCCCCCCGGAGTCACCATGTCGCCCAGTCGAAACCCCGCTGCAAAAATCGACCCCATGCTGCCGGCTCCCGGGGCCTCGCCGCTTTCCGCCGCGGACTATGCCCAGGCCTTGCTTGCAGACTGCCCCGCTCCACCCGCGCCGATTTCGCCGAACCCGGGGCCAGGCCTCGATCTCACCCCGAAGTTCGATGCCAAGCTCGATCCCCAACTCGATGCCGTACGGGAGTGGGCCCGCTCGGGCGCCATGGCGCTGACCGGCTCGACGGATGGACCGCCCCGCCTGGCCCCGGGCCCCCTGGCCCTGGCCGCCCGGGGCGCCGCCCTGGCCCTGGCCACCCGAGCGCCCGGAAGCCGGGCCCTGGCCGAACTCGACGGCCCCGCGCTGCTGGGCGAACGCGCCGCCCTGCTTGGGCTCGGGCGTCAAGGCTCCGTGGCCCCGGGCGGTGGCTGCCGTCTGCTGGCCGCCCAAGACGGCTGGCTGGCCCTCAACCTGGCCCGGCCCGAGGACCGGGAACTCTTGCCCGCGTGGCTCGAAACCCCACGCCAAGCGGGGGAAGACGCCTGGGGCTTTGCCCAACGCGCACTTCGCACCCGCGCCCTGGGCACCATGATCCGCCGGGGTCGCCTGATGGGGATGGCGGTGGCCCCGGTCTCCGAGGCCCCGACCCGGCCGACCCCCTGGCTTCGCGCGGACCTCACCCGGCGGTTGGGGACGCCCCCATTCCCGGGCCAATCGCCCCGGGTTCTGGACCTTTCGTCACTCTGGGCGGGTCCCCTCTGCGCCCAACTCCTGGGGGCGAGCGGCGCCCGGGTCATTAAAGCCGAGAGTGTCCACCGTCCCGACGGCGCCCGGCGCGGCGATCCCCGGTTCTTCGATCTCCTGAATGCGGGCAAACTGAGCGTTGCCCTCGAACTGGGCCAGGCCAGGGGTATCACGGCCCTACGCGCCCTGATCGCCCAAGCCGATATCGTCGTGGAGAGCGCCCGGCCTCGGGCCCTGGCCCAGATGGGCATCGACCCCCGGGCCTGCCTGGACGCGCGGCCCGGGCAGGTTTGGGTCTCCATCACGGGCTACGGCCGAAGCGGCGAGGCCGGGGGATGGGCCGGCTTCGGCGACGATGCAGCCATCGCAGCAGGGGCAGCGGTTGGGACAGCGGTTGGGGCAGCACCGGGCGGGACGGCGGGAACAGCGACCCGAGCCGCCGCCGGGCCCGGTCGGGCCCCCGTCTTCTGCGGCGACGCCATCGCTGACCCCCTGACCGGACTGCACGCCGCGGTGGCCGCCCTGGCCCATTGGCAATCCGGTGCGGGGGGTTTGCTGGATCTCTCCCTATCCGGAGTCACGCGCTCCGCCCTGGCGGCGGAACCCGGGCCAATCGCCGCCCCGGAAACCCGAGCCCGAGTCGTGCCGGCGGCCCCATCGGAAGCGGACGAGTCCGAGCCATGGCAAGTGATCACGGCTGCTGGAGCCGAACCCGTGGCCCGGCCAAGAGCTCGCCCCTCCCGGGGCCCCGCTGCCGAACTGGGCGCCGACACCCTCCGCGCCCTGGCCCCCCAACCATGAGGGGGCTGTTGATCGAGGATGCCGAGGTCGCGGGCGCTCGCGTGTCCCTGCGGATACAGGACGGAAGGATCCTCGCCCTGGGCCCAGGCCTGGTGGCCCAGGCCGGCGAAGAGCGCCTATCCGCCGAGGGGGGAGCCGTGCTGCCCGGGATCCACGACCACCACATTCACTTGCTCGCCCTGGCGGCGTCGTTCGCATCCGTTGAATGCGGACCACCGGCGATCCACGACAAGGCGGCTCTGGGCGACGCCTTGGCGAGCGCAGGCCGGCACCCTGCCCGGGACGGCAATCCCCCGGGTTGGGTGCGCGGCATTGGTTACCACGAGAGCGTGGCCGGCCCCCTGGATCGCCACCGCCTGGACGCCCTCGCGGCTGGCTTTCCAGTGCGAATTCAACACCGCAGCGGTGCACTCTGGATTCTCAACTCGGCGGCCCTCACCGCCCTGGAACTCGAGACGTCCGGGCCGCTCCCCGACGGCGTCGAACGCGGAGCCGACGGGAGGCTCACCGGACGGATGTACCGGGTCGATGCCTGGCTGCGCGAGCGCCTGGGCGGAACGGTCCCCCCGCGGCTGAACGCCGTCGGCCAGAATCTGGCGCGGCTCGGAGTCACCGGGGTATGCGACGCAACACCGGGCAACGGGGCGGTGGAACTCGCTCACTTCAGCGCCGCCGCCGCATCGGGCGACCTCCCCCAACGACTCCGGGTGATGGGCGGCTTGGCGCTGCCCGAGCCCGAGCAGCCCCGGATTGAACGCGGCCCCTTGAAGATCATGCTCGACGAAAACGCGCTTCCCCCCGAGGCCGAGCTGGTTGCCTTGATTGACCGGGCCCACGCCCAACAGCGAGGCGTCGCATTCCATTGCGTGACTCGGGCCGAACTCGTGGTCGCCGCCGCCGGCCTGGAAGCCGCGGGAGCCAGCACTCGGGACCGCATCGAGCACGCCAGTCTCGCGCCCCCGGAAATTGTCGCCCTGCTGGCCCGATTGGGTGTGACCGTCGTGACCCAACCCAATTTCCTGCTGGAAAGAGGGGATCGCTATCGGCGAGAAGTCCATCCCCGGGACCAACCCTGGCTTTACCGCGGCCGGGGCTTTATCGAAGCCGGCGTCCCCCTCGGCGGCGGCACCGATGCGCCCTTTGGTCGCTGCGACCCCTGGGCCGCCATGCGGGCCGCTGTCCATCGACGCTCGGCCGAAGGCGCGCCCCTCCAACTTCACGAGTCCCTCGCCCCCGAGACCGCCCTGGCGCTTTTTACCTCGGAACTGGCCTGCCCGGGCCAGCCCAGGGGTCCCCTGGCCCCGGGCCAACCCGCCGATCTGGTCCTCCTCGACCGACCCTGGGCCGCCGCCCGGCAGCGCCTGGACCCGGCGGATGTCCGCGCCACCTTCATCGCCGGGGATCGAGCCTGGGATCGAGGCTGAGATCGAGGCTGGGATCGAGGCTGGGATCGAGGCTGGGATCGAAAGCCAGTCTGGAACTCCCGGACTTCCCTCGGGGCAATTAAATAGCGAATTCCTGGGAGCCGACCCTATACTCCGCCCGCGTCGGCCTGGCTGCCGTCGATTTCTCGCCGACCCCTTCCCCACAAACGATCTCGGGAGCAGTTCAGACCCCATGCTTCCTGCACCCGATCAAAAGCAAAGCGCCTCGGCCCCGGGCCGTGGCCCGCGGGTTCACGCCAGGCCCGTGCTGGCCTTGGTTCTGGGGCTGCTGTTGGTGGCCGCCCTCGGCTCGGGAGACGAACCCTCGTTCTCCCCAGACCCGGCCACGAAAGAGCCCGAACGGCCAAGCCTGGTCTCCCTCGCCCGGCTCGAACCCCGGAGCAAGGTCGTCAATGTGGCCGCGGCTTCCAGCGACGTGATTCAGCAAATCCTGGTGGCCGAGGGTGCCGAGGTGACCACCGGCCAGGTGCTGGTTCTTCTCGGCAGCTATCCCCTGCGCAGCGCCGAACTTGAGGCGGCGCAGATTGCCCTGGAGCGCGCTCGCCTGGAGCCCCTCGAGGTGGAGGCCCAACAGGCTCGGGTGCGCGCGATCGAAGCCGAACTCGAATACGCCCGGGAGGAGGTGACCAGCCAGGAGGGCCTGAGCCGCAAGGGCTTTAGCACGGGCAAGGAATTCCGCGACGCACAACTCCAGGTCCGGCGCGCCGAGGAGCGGCTTCACGAGGCCAGCGCCCTGCTCGAGCGAAGAACGGCGGATGTCGACCTGATCGTACGCGAGGCCCAGAATCAGGTGGTCCAGGCCCAGGCCCGAATGGCCCACACCCTCATCAAGTCCCCCCTGAATGGCCGAATCCTGCGGGTGCTCATGAAGGAGGGGGAACGCGTCGACATGCACCCCGTGGTGAGCATCGGGGCCACCCAGAACATGGTGGCCGTGGCCGAAGTCCACGCCAACGAGATTCGACTGGTTGAGATCGGCCAGAAGGCCACCTTTACCAGCCCCGCTCTCCCCCTCCCGCTCAGGGGTACGGTGGAGTCCATGGGCGAGATGATCTTCAGCAACAGCGTCACCGGCGAAGACCCCACCGCACCCCGGGGCCTACGGGTGGTGCAGGTGCGGGTTCTCCTCGAAGCGAACGATCTGGCCGAACGCATGACCAACCTTGAAGGACAACTTCGTATCCACCTGGGCAGCCTCGGAACCCCTTGAGCCCGGTATCTGCCTACGATCGACCGACCGAGAAAGCACGGCCGGTTCCCTTCGCGTTGCAGTTGATCTTCCACAAGAAGAGCCGAACCGCGGTGGCCGCAGCCGGGATCGGCTTTGCGATCCTCGTCATGTTCGTCCAACTCGGCTTCTATAGCGCCGTCCTGAATACCGCCCTCGCCGTGTCGGCCCGCTTCGACGCCGAGATCATGTTGATCTCGCCGCGCTTCGCGTATCTCGGCGCCACGGGCACCATTCCGGCCGGGCGACTCTATCAGGCCCAGGCCCAGCCCGAAGTCACCACCACCACCCCGATCTTCTTTCGCTACGCCGATTGGCGGGATCCGGCCAACGGGGCCAATTGCCGACTTTTCGCCATTGGCTTCCCGGTCTCCGCCGACTCCGACATCTCCCCCCTGCGATTGAAGGGCGTGAGCGCCCAACTCAAAAAACTCAGACCGACGAATTCCCTCCTCCTCGATGAAATGACCCGCTCCAAATGCGGGCCCGTGGATCCTTCGGGCAGTACCGAAGTCCGCAATCTTTCCGCCCAGGTGGTGGGGGGCTTCAAGATGGGCGTCGGCTTCCTCGCCGACGGCGCAATGCTCATGAGCGATGACACCTTCTCCCGTTTTTTCGGAAACCATCCCCTGGAGGAGCCCCACCTGGGCCTGGTCAGATTGGCCCCGGGGAGCGATGTCGATGAAGTCGCCGACGCCCTGCGCACGTCCCTCCCCCGAGACGTGCGCGTCGTCACCCAGGACGAACTCAACGCTCTGCAGACCCAGCACTGGGTCGAGAACACCGCCGTGGGAAACATCTTCGGGATGGGCACCCTCGCGGGTTTTCTGGTGGGCGTCGTCGTCCTGTTCCAAATCCTGTCCACCGACATTCGCAATCACCTGCCCCTCTACGCCACCCTCCGGGCCATGGGGTACTCGAAGAAGCGGCTGACCCGCTACGTCCTCGAACAGGCATGGATCTATGCTCTACTGGGTTTCGGTCCGGCTCTCTTCGTGAGTCTTTTCGTCTTTCCGCTGATCCAGGGCGCAACGAACCTGCCGATCTTCATCACCCCGGTACTGGTCGTCGGCATTCTGTGCCTGAGCCTCGCCATGTGCAGCGCCTCGGCCCTGGTGTCCGCCCGACGGCTTCATCGCGCCGATCCGGCGGAACTCTTCTAATGTCCGGAATCCGCCGGGCTGTGAGGTTCTCCTTTCGGCTCCTCCTCCATGAACGGAGCCGCCTGGTGGCGTCCATTGGCGGAGTCACATTTGCATTGCTCCTGATGCTGTTGCAGATCGGGTTTCGCAATGCCCTGCTGGACAGCGCCCTGCAACTGTTGCGGCAGGTCGATGCCGACATCCTGGTGATCAACAAAGAGAAGGACCCTTTCCTGGCCCGCAACAACATGCACAAGGAAAGGCTCTACCAAGCGCTCTCGGTCCAGGGAGTGGAGACCGCTTCACCCCTCTGGATCGCGCTGTTGCAATGGAAGAACTTGGACAAGGAAACCCTTCACCCGATTCGCGTGATTGGCTTTCGCCCGGACATGCCAACCTTCCTGATCGACGCCGTCCGCGAGGATGCCCCGAAGCTCAAGCGGATCGGCACCGCGCTGCTCGACGCTCGCTCCCGCGACTCCTACGGCGACCTGCCCGACGGAATCGCCCAGATCAATCGTCGTGAAATCGAGATCGTCGGCAGCTTTCCCCTGGGCACTGATTTCGAAGTGGACGGCAGCCTCCTGGTCTCGGACGAAACTTTCTTCGAGCTGACCCGCCAGAGCCCCAAGTGGATCGAAATCGCCCTGCTCAAACTGGTCCCGGGGACCGAACCCGGGCCCGTGCTCGAGGAACTCGCTCGTATCCTGCCCGGGGATGTCCGTGCTTTTACCAAGGCCCAGTTGATCGATCGCGACCTGGCCTATTGGAGGACGGGAACCCCCATCAGTGTGATTCTGCTGGTGGGCGTTGCCCTGGGCTTCGCCGTAGGCGTCGTGATCTGTTACCAGATCCTGTACACCGAGGTTCTCGACCATCTGGCAGAATTCGCGACCTTGAAGGCCATGGGCTATGGCGACCGCTATATCCAGTGGGTCGTGATCAGCGAATCGGTACTGCTTTCGGTCCTGGGCTTCGTCCCCTCCATAGTGTTGGGCAGCGCCATGCTTAGCCTGCTCGGGTGGAGCAGTGGACTGCCCGCTGGCCTGACCCTTGCCGACGGGGCGAATGTCGGCGCATTGGCCCTGTCCATGTGTACCTTGGCGGGGCTGCTCGCCCTTCGTAAAGTGCGAAGCCTCGAGCCCGCAGAACTCTTTTAGAAAATCAGGACTCCCTAAGCTGCCATGACCCCCGACTCCCAAAACCCGGCGATTGCCCTCGAAGGACTCAGCTACGCCTTCGGCGCGGGGGAAACCGCCAAGCAGGTTCTTTTCGATATCAGTCTCAGCCTCGCTCCGGGCGAGTTCGCCATCATGACGGGACCTTCGGGCTCGGGAAAAACCACCCTGCTCTCCCTGGTGGGCGCCCTGCGCCGCCCCCAATCGGGCAAGCTGAATTGCATCGGGCACGATCTGCACGGATTGGAGGGCGCCGAGCTCGAGGGCTACCGCCAACAGCTCGGCTTCATTTTTCAGCTTCACAACCTGTTCCCCGCCCTGACCGCCTTTCAGAGCGTCCAGATGGCCACGGATCTCCACCCGGAACCCGGAGCGGAGGCCAATGATCGGATCCGGGCGCTGCTCACCCGGCTCGGACTGGGCGAGCGCATGGACTACCGACCCCATCAACTCTCGGGCGGGCAACGACAGCGCGTCGCCATCGCCCGGGCCCTGGTCCACCGACCCGCCCTGGTGCTTGCCGACGAGCCCACCGCAGCCCTGGACAGCGAGAACACCCAGATCGTATTGCAATTGCTGGCCGACTTGGCCCACGAGCGCGGGACAACGGTCTTGATGGTCACCCAGGATTCCCGGGTTTTTGAATCCGCGGATCGTCTGATCAATCTGGTCGATGGACGACTGGACTCCGACGTGCGCCGAACGGACTGATCCGTTGTACTTGACCCCATCCATCGCCCCAGCCCAGGTCGGCCCCCATGTGGGGACTCCCAAGGAACGGTTCCGGCAATGAGCGAACGAAATGTCCTGGCCATCGATGTCGGCACCTCGGAGATCAAGGTTGCACTGGTCTCCCATGCCGGTGAGGTCCGGGATTGCGCGCGCAGTCCACTCGAAGTTCTCTACCCCCAGCCGGGCTGGGCCGAGCAGGATCCAAACGACTGGTGGAGCGCGATCCGAAGCGCAACCCGGGAACTCTGGGCCCAATCCGCCTATTCCCCCGAGCAGGTCTCCGGAGTGGTCTTCTCCTGCCAGATGTTCGGGGTTGTCCCGGTGGACATCGACGGCAAGCCGCTGATGAACGCGATGATCTGGCTGGACACCCGTTCGCGCGAACAAGCTCGGCGAATCACCTCGGGCTACCCCAAGATCTCGGGCTATGGCCTGCCCAGGCTGCTGAAATGGCTGCGCGCCACCAACGGAGTCCCCAGTCTCGCCGGGCGCGACACGATCTCCAAGTTTATCTGGCTACGCGAAGAACGTCCGGATCTCTGGCAGCGCACCCACAAACTGCTCGATGTCAAAGACTTCCTCGTGATGCGGTGTACGGGCCGGAGCGTCACCACCTTTGATCTCGCCAGCGGCGGCTGGCTCTTCAAAACCCGGAAAGGAGAACTCGGCTGGTCCAAGGAAATTCTCCGAATGCTGGATCTCGACACCGAACGCTTCCCCGAAGTGGTCGCCTCCACGGAGATCGTCGGCGAACTGGGGGCGGGGGCCGCTGCCGACCTGGGCATTCCCCCCGGCACCTCCGTGATTGCTGGCGCGGGAGACGTGCCCTCGTGCGCGGTGGGCTCGGGCGCTGTCCAGGACGGCGAGGTCCACATCTATCTGGGGACAAGTTCATGGGTGGCCACCCATCTGGACGATCGAGCGGTGAACCCTTTCGCGGCGACGGGGACGCTTTGCGCGGCCGAGCCCGGGAAATACATCCTCATCGCCACCCAGGAAACCGCCGGGGCATCCATGGAGTGGGTGCGCAAGAAAATTCTCGGCGGCGATCTGGACTACGACGCGCTCAATCGCCTAGTCGCCGAGTGCGAACCCGGCGCCGGCGGAGTCTTCTTCTTCCCCTGGTTGATGGGCGAGCGCGTCCCCGTGGACGATGCGGCGGTGCGAGGCGGTTTCGTCAATCTCTCCCTTGATCACGATCGCGGCCATTTGCTGCGCGCCGTCTTCGAGGGCGTGGCCTTCAACAATCGCTGGGCACTGGGGGTCGTCGAAAAGCTGCTGGGGGGGCCCGTGCCCAGCATTCGCATTACCGGCGGCGGCGCCCAAAGCGCTGTCTGGTGCCAGATCATGGCCGACGTTTTGGGTAAACCCGTGGAGCGCGTTGCCAATCCCCAATTTTGCGGGGTTCGGGGCGCCGCGCTCATCGCCCTGCGCGCTTTGGGGGAGATCGACGGACTCGATGCCGGAAGCGATCTCGTGCAAGTCACCGATCGCTTCGAGCCCCAGCCAGCGAACCAGGCGCTCTACGCCCGGCGCTACCTAAGTTTCCTGGACTACTACAAGAGAAATCGATCGTGGTTTCGTGCGCTCAACGAGGGCCCCGAACCCATGGACGAGCCCCCCGACGAGTCGCCTTCCCAGGACTGAATCCCGCCGCCGGCCGGCCAGAGCGCCTGTTTTCCCCGGCACGATCAGCGCGAAAGCAAGGCTAGGTAGGCGTAGAAGACGGGCGCCACAAAGATGAAGGCGTCATAGAGGTCCAGCACTCCGCCCTGGGTCGGGATCGCATCGCCGTAGTCCTTGACGCCGGCCCGGCGCTTCAGCCCGGATGCAAAGAGATCCCCGCAAAGCCCGGCGACGCCCATCAGGAGCCCGGCCGCCACAATCTCCAGCGCGCCCAGGCCGGGAACGGCAAAGGAAAACGCGAAGCCCACGCCCACCGAACCCAACATGCCACCCACCACGCCCTCGAGGGTCTTGTTCGGGCTCAGCGCCGGAAAAATTCTGCGCTTCCCGACGCTGCTGCCGATCAGATACGCGAAAACATCGTTGGCCTCGGCCAGTCCATAGAAGAAGATCGCGTAACCGAAGCCGCCCTCGCCCAGACCCACGGCCATGAAGACGCCCAGGCAGAGGCCCGGATACAGCAGCCCCAGGCACGTGCTCTCGGCACGGGCCCACAGGGACTCGGGCCCCCCGCCCGCCATGGCCGAAGCGCCGCGCAGCCCCGCATAGGCAACCAGGCCCAGGGGAAAGAGCCAATCGACGACTTCGGGCGCCCGGTAAACCAGGAGCAGCGCCAGCAACCCGAGCAGCGTGCCGGCCACTTTGAAAGGTCGATCGCCAGCGGTTTCCAGCACCCTGTAGAGTTCCCGCGCACACAGGCCGAGCAGCAGCGCCACGCTCGCCAGCAACCACACCCCTCCCCAATAGACGGGGATCCAGATCGCCGCCAGCATGCCCACCTCGACGGCGAAGCGCGTGCCCATCCGCGATTGCCCGGCGCTTCGGCCGCGCAGGGCCCACTGGCCGAGCACGCCGGCCCCGGCGAGCATAAAGATCAGCCCGAGGGTCCAGAGCAGACGAACGGCAATCTCCTCTTTCAAATCAGGCGCTTCCCTTCACGCTTTCGAGATATCGTCCGAGAGCCCCCAGGAAGGCTTCAATGTCCCGGGCATCGATGGCGCCCAGGACCGCCAAGCGAAAGGTCGGCTCGGCGCCGGGCTTGCCGGGATAGATGGTGAACCCTTCGGCATCCAGCGCATCGTGCATGCGATCGAAGTCGTACCAGTCCCCGACGGGTTCCCGAATCGCCACCAGGATCCGGCTCTGGTCCCGGTCCTCAAGCAAAAACTCAAAGCCCAGGGCGGTCAGTCCCTCGGTGAGGGTGCGCATGCTCTCGGCATAGCGCTTCTGCCGCGCCTCCACGCCCTCGGTCTCGAGTTCGGTGAGTGCCTGGTGGAGCGCGGAAACAACCTGGGGCGGAACCGTGAACCGGCTCTGGCCCGTCTTCTCCAGGTGGTCGTGCTCGGCCACCAGATCCAATACATAACAGCGCCGGGCCGTGGGCCGGACCTCGTCGAGCAGGCCCCGGGTTGTGATGGCAATCCCGAGCCCGGCCATTCCCTGCACGCATTTGTTCGAACTGGAAAAGAGCATGTCCACCGCGTGCGCCCCTACCTCGATGGGCATCGCCGCAAAGCTCGACATGGCGTCCAGCATCAGCTTGAGCCCGT
>LWDU01036337.1_pt1 | contig 28641 bp, 24 predicted proteins | sample 727161 | NCBI WGS metagenome assembly LWDU01 (sample SAMN04566230, study PRJNA314399) | hydrothermal vent metagenome | isolation source: deep sea hydrothermal plume seawater | place: Mexico: Gulf of California, Guaymas Basin | collected 2004-07-11
CGCGGCATGTCCCTACAAAAAGACGTACTTCAACTGGTTCACTGGAAAAAGTGAAAAGTGCATCCTCTGTTTTCCGCGACTGGAAACCGGGCAGGCTCCGGCGTGCTTCCACTCGTGTGTTGGTCGTATTCGGTATCTGGGCGTCCTGCTGTATGACGCCGAAAAACTGGAGGAGGTTGCAAAACTGCCTGACGACGAACTGGTCGAGGGGCAGCGAGACATGATTCTTGATCCGCATGATCCCGAAGTCATTGCGGAAGCAATGAAAAACGGCGTCTCTGAAGGAGTAATCGAAGCGGCTCAGAATTCTCCGGTCTACAAATTTGTCATTGAGTGGAAGATCGCTGCTGCCAATGCTGTTCTACGTACCGCCGATGTCGCCCGTGCAGGCCAGCAAGGTGGAAGACACGATCACTCACAACAGCGAGAACCTGTTTCACGACATCGACGATTCCCGAGTGCCAATGAAGTTCCTGGCCAACCTGTTCGGTGCCGGACACGAAGGCGTGGTCCGATATGCACTGGCCAAACAGAAGGCGGTGCGCTGGCATCGGCGAGCGGAAACGGTTGGCGACATCGACCGCGAAACAGCGGATCGCATGCTGCGTGAAGCCAACTGCACTCGTGAAGAGGCAGAGGCCATCTACAAGCTCACTGCGCTGTGTAAGTTCGAAGACCGTTTTGTCATTCCACCGATGCACCGCGAACAGGCCATTGAAATGATGAAGGAACCACATGAACACCGCGAAGAAGTTGGTTTTGGCTTCGTGGGTGCGCCAAGGAGAGGCGTTTAGAACGGAATCCCACTGAAGGTGCACTCCCCCGCCGGTTTCTGATGAGAAGAACATTGACTCCCGCGACCGGGAGAGTGCGTATCAAATGGAAAAAAGTTTCCTGAGTGGCACCTCCGCTGCTCTGTTTGAGCTAACGCCTGAAGACGTAAACAAAATCGCTCCTGTTCGTGCGGGAGATGAACTTCCTGACATCTACTTTATCTGCGTCAGAGAGAACCTAATGGCTGGTCCCAGAACACTACGGTCCCTGAGCCGTCTGCTCGTCTATCCTGACGAACAAACGGTCGAAGCGGCGGAATTGCTGTACATCATTCTGCAGAACGAACTGCCGGAGGCTGCCAGGAAGATGTCCCGCTTCGGGGCGTACGTTGAACAGCATGAACTGTGGGAAGTCGAAGAAGCCTTCACGGGCACATTCGACGTCAATCCCGCATGTGCGCTGGAAGTCGGCTGGCATCTGTTCGGAGAAGAGTACTCTCGCGGCCTGTTCATGGTGCGGATGCGTGAAGAACTCAGGAAGTACGATCTGGCAGAATCAAACGAACTGCCGGACCACATTACTCACGTGCTGGCCATCATTGGCGCCATGCCCGACGAAGAGGCCAAACGATTCGTCACCGCCTGTGTTTTGCCGGCCGTCAGAAAAATGCTGCACGCCTTTGAGGAAAACGACAGCCCGTATGGTGACGTCATTTCCTGCATGGCGTTGATTCTGCACCACGTCTGGGGCGAAGGAGAACTACTCAGCGATGGCTCGGAATCCGAAAACTCCGACGACCGCACAAATTCCGATGGCGTCGACCTGTTGCACGCATTTCCCGTTGCGGACGTTGGCTGCGGTTCTGACGGCTGCGGAGTTGGTTGCGGCAGTTCAGAGCCCAAGAACCTCGTGCAACTCTCGACCAACATTCCTCCCAAAAGGAGTGAGCAATAATGAGCGAAGGCATTCTGAATCAGTTTCTGTTCATTGCGCTGCCGTACGTCTGCCTGTTCACGTTCTTTCTGATGACGATCCATCGGTATCGGGCACAGTCGTTTTCGTATTCGAGTCTGTCGAGTCAGTTTCTGGAGAACAAGCATCACTTTTGGGCAGTCGTGCCGTTTCATTACGGCATTCTGGCGGTGACGGCGGGGCATCTGATCGCATTTCTGATCCCGTGCAGCATCCTCGCGTGGAATGGCCATCCGCTGAGACTCTACATCNNNNACATGTCGCCGTATCTGTGGTCTGTCTTCAAGCTGAACCCGGACATCAGCTACGTCGTGGCCATGCCGCACCTGGTCAAAACACACATCATCCTGGCATTTCTGACAATCGGCTTTTTCCCGTTCACTCGTCTGGTGCACCTTCTGGTCATTCCCAATCCCTATCTCTGGCGGAAGACACAGGTCGTCCGCTGGTACGGTCAAAAATGAAGCCTTGAACTGATCGGCAAAAGACGCGAATCCAATGAGCAGCGACGGAGTAAACACAACCCCTGAACGGACACCGGTCGATACACGAACGGCGTGGTGGATTCTGGGCGTGAATACGTTTGCTTTCACGATTTGCTTCGCCGCCTGGATGATGTACGGCGTACTGGTCACCTGGCTGATCAACAACGGTCTATACGACTGGGGACCTTCCGAGATCGGCTGGCTGATTGGCATTCCAGTGCTGACCGGCGCAGTTTTTCGACTGCCGCTTGGCATCGCTACCGACAAGTGGGGAGGCCGTATCGTTTACGGACTGTTGCTGCTGTTCTGCGCGGTTCCGATGTATCTCACCAGTTATTGCAACGGGTATTGGCAGTTTTTTGCAGCCGGACTTGGGTTTGGGTTATGCGGAGCCAGCTTTGCCGTGGGAATTGCCTATACGTCAGTCTGGTTTCCTCAGCACCAGCAGGGAACGGCACTGGGAATCTTTGGAGCTGGCAATGCGGGTGCCGCTCTGACCAGTTTTGGAGCTCCCACCATTCTCAACTGGCTGACGAACGACGGCACCAACATCGACGCGTGGCGCACTCTGCCAAAGATCTATGCGGCGCTGCTGCTGACAACCGGCGTTGTTTTTATATTAACCACGAAAACTCGTCTTGCTCCGGGCAGTGCGGGCAAGAGTCTGGCACAACGGCTCGAACCACTGCGACATATGCGAGTCTGGCGATTCGGGCTCTACTACTTCTTTGTGTTTGGCGGTTTCGTGGCATTGGCTCAATGGCTCGTGCCGTACTACGTCAACGCATATTCCACGACGGTCGTCCTCGCGGGAGTCCTGGCAGCCTGCAACAGCCTGCCTTCCGGCATTATTCGAGCCGCAGGAGGCTGGATGTCTGACAGGCTCGGTGCGCGCACTGTGATGTACTGGGTGTTGGGTGCTTCGCTGATTTGCTGCATTCTGCTGATCGTCCCGCAAATGGACATTCGTTCACCGGGCAGCGGCATCATGGCGAAGGCTCCGGGCACAGTTATCAGCGTCACCGACGAAGAGATTGTCGTGGCAACGGCTGCCGGAAATCAACACACCTACACGCTTCTCAGGAAGAGCGCTGAACTTGTCAGCGACGATGAACGGAAGTCGCGCGTGCTTGTCCTGCCGCGTCAAATGTCCTGGCAGGAATCTGTTGTGGAAGTCGGGCAGACCGTCGCTAACAAAGATTTGCTGGCGCGCGGAATTACGCAGATCTACTTTCAGGCCAACATCTGGATCTTCACGGTGCTGAGCATGATTATCGGCGCGGTCATGGGGATCGGCAAGGCAGCTGTTTACAAGCACATCCCTGACTACTTTCCCAACGATGTGGGCGTGGTCGGCGGAATCGTGGGAGTGCTCGGTGGCCTGGGCGGATTCGTCTGCCCGGTCATTTTTGGATACCTGTTGAAAGCCACCGGACTATGGACGTCCTGCTGGATGTTCTTCGCGGTTCTGGTGACCGTCTGCCTGGTCTGGATGCATCTGGTGATCCAGAAAATGCTGAAAACCGAAGCTCCGGAACTGTCGCGGCGGATTGAATCCTCAGAGGCAACAATCATCAGCGGTCAACAATAAGCAGTACACGAACTGGGATGAGTCATGGCAAACACGCCGGAATGCTGGAACACAGAAGACGAAGCCTTCTGGGAATCCGACGGCAAGCGGATCGCGAATCGAAACTTATGGGTTTCGATCCCGAATCTGTTGTGTGGGTTTTCCGTATGGCTGTACTGGGGCATGATCGTCAAGACCATGCAGAAATTGCACTTCGCGAACACAGATCTGTTCAACTTCACGTTCCGCAACGACGGTCAGCCATATGACGAAGCGGGTTATCGAGCACTCCTGTTCACCCTGCCCGCCGTTGCCGGACTGGCCGGCGCAACTTTACGAATTCCGAATTCGTTTATGATCGCCATTTGCGGCGGCCGCAACGTGAAGTTCATGACGACCGTGCTGCTGATCATCCCGGCCGCCCTGGCCGGATTCGCACTGCAGAATCCCAACACCTCATTTGGTGTGTTTATCACGCTGGCGGCTCTGTCGGGAGTGGGCGGAGGAGCGTTCGCTTCGAGCATGTCGAATATTTCGTTCTTCTTTCCCAAACGCATGCAGGGACTCGCGCTGGGATTGAATGCCGGACTTGGAAACACGGGCGTCAGCGTGATGCAGTTTCTGATTCCCTGGGTCATCACGTTTGGCCTGTTCGGCGGCATCGGCGGTGATCCGCAGACGTTCATCGTGGATGGCGAAACGCAGAGCCTGTGGATTCAGAACGCGGCACTGGTCTGGGTCCCCATTATGACGGTCCTTGTCATCATGACATGGATCTTCATGAATAATCTGCCACAGCACAAATGTGGTTCGGCTCCGGTTGCCATCGGAAAATATCTGTGGCTGCAGATGATTGGCTTCCTGGGAGCGGCCATCGGTGTTGGCATGCTGATCTTTGTGGAACTGCCCATCCCCGAACTGCTGAGAATCTTTCTCGTCCTGATTGTTGCCGTGGCGACCACAATGCTGGGCATGAAGTTCATGACTCCGAAAACGATACAGGAACCGCTTAACAAACAGTTCGCAATCTTCAGCAATAAACACAACTGGGTGATGACGTGGCTGTACGTAATGACATTCGGATCGTTCATTGGATACGCGAACGCCTTTCCAAAGCTCATCGACGATATTTTCGTGACGCCGACCAACGGATTGGTGACGTCCCATTACATCTGGATCGGAGCATTTGTGGGAGCTCTGATTCGTCCGGTCGGTGGCTGGCTGTCGGACAAACTCGGCGGTGCCCGAGTCACTCAGTGGGACACATGGGTGATGGTGGCATCCACGATTCTGGCGGGATACCTGGTTTCACTGGCCGGAAAAACTGACAAGCCGGAACAGTACTTCATCCCGTTTCTGATCACGTTCATCGTGCTGTTTGCGACAACCGGCATCGGCAATGGTTCAACGTTCCGGATGATCCCGACCATCTTCTCAAAAGAACAGGCGGGCCCGGTGCTCGGCTGGACATCCGCCATCGCGGCATATGGTGCCTATCTGATTCCCAAGATTTTCGCCACGCAGATCAAAGCCGGCACGCCGGAATACGCCCTTTATGGATTCGCTGTTTACTACGCGAGTTGCCTTGTTGTGAACTGGTGGTTTTATGCCCGTAAGAACGCAGAAATTAAATGTTAGGTAACGTTGACCCAAAGAGATCCTAATGCGCCAAATCATTGTCACTATCGCATTGCTGATCGGGCTGTTTTTCAGCTTGATCGTGCTGGCGTCCGGCATGAGTGACTGGCGATTGCCCGACAATCAGCAGGGCTACTCGCCACCTCAGCCGATCAGTTACTCACACCGCCTGCATGCGGGAGAACTGGGTATCGACTGTCGCTTCTGTCACACCGCCGCAGCACACGGCCAGCACGCCGGAATCCCGTCGACCGACGTCTGCATGAAGTGTCACAAATATGTGACCAGCTCCTTTGGCGCGCTGCAGGATGAACTTACGAAGGCGGACGAGGAAAAACGCAAGCCGAAAATGATTGTCTCAGACGAACTGCAGAAACTGTACGACACTCTTGGTCTGGAAGATCCCAGGACACCCAACCCTGACGGCGATGCAAAGTCGATTCCGTGGGTGAAGATTCACAACCTGCCGGACTTTGTCAGCTTTGACCACAGTGCTCACGTAACAGCCGGCGTGGAATGCCAAAAGTGTCACGGGCCGGTGGAATCCATGGAACGGGTGCGGCAATTTGAATCGTTGTCGATGGGTTGGTGCATTAACTGCCACCGCGAATCGCCCGAAAAAGGAATCAACGGCCACGCCGTGAATGCGTCTTTGAACTGCTCGGTGTGCCACCACTAAATCTGATAAAATGAACAGCAAACCCACCAACCAGAACGAACTGAGCCATTTCGGCACCCGAAATTCCGTGCCCGTGGGCCCCATTCTGCAGGGCAATGAGGCGTTAGGGATCAACCGTCGCCGGTTTCTCGAAGCGGCCGGATTCACGTTCACTTTAGCAGCGTTGAACGGATGCAGCCGTCCGGAAGCTGAGCTCGCGCTGCCGCTGGTCGATCAGCCGGAAGGCCTGATTCCCGGTCAGACGCAGTCGTATGCCTCTACCTGTGCAGGTTGTCCGGCGGCCTGCGGATTACTGGTGGGCGTCCGCGACGGACGTCCGCTGAAGATGGAAGGCATGCCCGAACATCCGTTGTCAAAGGGTGGGCTGTGTGCCGTTGGCCAGGCTCTGCCACTGGGACTGTACGACAGTCATCGCCTGCAGTATCCGCTGCAACACGGCGAGCAGTCCGACTGGAAGAAATTGGATCAACAGATCAGACAAACGCTGGACAGTATTGCTGATTCCGATGGGGCCGTTCGATTTGTCACACCGACGATTACCAGCCCCACGCTGCAGGCATCCATCAATGGATTTCTCAAGCGATTCAAAGACGCTCGCCATATCACGTTTGATTCGGTCAGTTCATCGGCGATTCTCGACGCACACGAAAAGACGCATGGGTCGCGACTGCTGCCACACTACCTGCTGGACAAGGCGAAACTGATTGTATCATTCGGAGCCGATTTTCTGGGAACGTGGATCTCGCCTGTGGAATTCACGGCCGCTTGGCGAGTCGGTCGAGTGCCCACCGAAGAACATCCGGTGATGTCGTACCACGTGCATTTCGAAGGACAGATGTCGCTGACTGGCAGCAACGCCGATCGCCGATACAGAGTGGCTCCGGACGAATACGGGACCGTCCTCAATCACCTGTATCTTCAGCTGGCCGAGCGGTCCGGGCAATCCCCGAATCGCGAAGGAGTTGCCGGTTCGCCTGTTCCTGAGGCCGACCTCTCGGCACTGGCAGACCGGCTGTGGGATGCTCGTGGAAAAAGCGTGATTCTTTGTGACAGTCAGGACGTTGCGGTTCAGGTGGTCGTGAACACCATCAATCATCTGCTGGGCAACTATGGTACGACACTCGATATCGCTCGCCCCAGTCGGCAACGGCAGGGCAACGACCGTCAGGTGCTGAAACTCATCGACGATCTGAATGCCGGCACGGTGTCCGCGTTGTTCGTTGCAGGTACGGACCTGACGCATAATCTTCCGGACCGCGACAAACTGGCGGAAGCCATCAGCAGGGTTCGGCTGGTCGTGAGCATGGCCGAGCGGGAAGACGATTTTGCATCGTTGGCTCACTTCGTCTGTCCCGATCAGCATCCACTCGAATCCTGGATGGATGCCGAGCCAATCAGCGGACTGGTCAGTCTCTCGCAACCCTTGCTCCAACCACTCGGCGAAACTCGGTCGATTCTGGAAAGCCTTGCCCGCTGGTCGGGCAGCGAAGATTCCGAGTACGACATTCTGCGATCGTCGTGGGAGAAGAACATCCTGCCGCGCGTCGATGCCGGGGCATTTCGTGAATTCTGGGACCAGGCGGTGCACGATGGCTTTGTCGACGTGAAGCCTGTGGAAACAACGGTCGGCGAATTCAAAACTGCCGCAGTAAGCCTGGCCCCCGGTGCAACGACAACCGGGGACTACTGCCTGACGCTCTATTCCCGCATCGGTTTAACCGACAGTCGTCACGCACACAACCCGTGGCTGCAGGAGCTGCCTGATCCAGTCACCAAAGTCACATGGGACATCTATGTCTGCCTTTCGCCGACGACAGCTGAGAAGCTCAAGCTGACCAATGGCGATGTCGTCCGCGTCAAAACGGGCGACGACGGATTGAGTATCGAACTGCCGGCGCTTGTTCAACGTGGTCAGCACGATCGAGTGATCTCAATCGCCCTGGGATACGGAGTCAAAGGCACCGATCGATTCGCCAACATCGGACCTCAGTGGTTCGAAGGTCGTCCCACGGTCGAAAAAGGAGAACTCGTCGGAAAAAACGCAGCTCCATTGATCATTAAGGGTGACGCCACTCTGCAATTTGTCCGCAGCGACGTTTCGATCAGCCCGACCGGGCAGCACCGTGAACTGGCGTCCACTCAGGAATATCACTCACTGGAAATCCCACGAAACGTGGCGCCTCACGGTGCAGAAGTTCGAGACATCGTGCAGCTCACAACACTTCCTGCGTTCGCCAGGAATCCGGAATCCGGCAAGGCGGAGCTGCATTTTGATCCGGAAGTTCAGCTGTGGGCCGACGATCACCCCCAGGAAAATCACAGCTGGGGCATGACGATCGACCTGAATATCTGCACGGGATGTTCAGCCTGTCTGGTCGCCTGCCAGTCAGAAAATAATGTCCCCGTTGTGGGAAAAGATGAAGTGCGACGGCAGCGGGAAATGCACTGGCTGCGTATCGATCGTTACTACGCGGGCGACGATGACGACGTGCACGTGTCTCACCAGCCGATGATGTGCCAGCACTGCGATAATGCTCCGTGCGAAACCGTCTGTCCGGTGCTGGCGACTGTTCACAGCAACGAAGGTCTGAACGAACAGGTCTACAACCGCTGCGTGGGAACACGGTACTGTGCCAACAACTGCCCGTACAAGGTGCGCCGATTCAACTGGTTTGAGTATCCGCACGAAGACTCAGTTTTGAACCTGGCACTTAACCCGGACGTTGCCGTGCGTTCGCGAGGCGTGATGGAAAAATGCTCGATGTGCGTACAACGCATCGAAGAAGCGAAGATCGACGCCAAACGCCGAGGAGAACCGGTGGCCGATGGCGACATCAAAATGGCCTGCCAGCAGTCGTGTCCGGCGCAGGCCATCGTGTTCGGCGATTTGAACGACACCGCCAGCAATGTTTACGCAGAGCAGGAAAACCCGCGCCGTTACGGTGTTCTGGAAGAATTCAATTTTCAGCAAAGCGTCTCTTACCTCCGCGTTGTGAGAAACCGGGACGATATTCAACAGGAGGATGGAGGTGAGCATGTCTGATTCGGACTCGTCACTCAGACCACCGCTCATCACAGGTGACAAAACACTTGGCGATGTCACCCGTGATATCTGTGCGCCGATGGATCGCACTCCAACCAGCCTGTGGTATGCAGCGTTTTTTGTTTCACTGGCGGCTCTTATCATTGGCGTGGCGGCCGTGTGGTATCAGATCGCGACCGGCATCGGCACTTGGGGCCTGAACAAGACCGTGGGCTGGGCGTTCGACATCACGAACTTCGTGTTCTGGGTCGGAATAGGTCACGCCGGCACTCTGATTTCGGCGGTGCTGTTTCTGTTCCGACAAAAATGGCGCACGGCAGTCAACCGATCAGCGGAAGCCATGACGCTGTTCGCGGTGATGTGTGCGGGAATCTTTCCGTTGATCCACATGGGGCGCCCGTGGCTGGCGTATTGGATGGGTCCGTACCCCAACACCCGAGGCTCGTTGTGGGTCAACTTTAAGTCGCCGCTGCTGTGGGACGTCTTTGCGATTTCCACCTATTTGGCGATTTCGGCAGTATTCTGGTACGTCGGTCTGATCCCGGACATGGCCACCATTCGCGACCGCAGCAAACCTGGGCTGCGAAAACGTATCACATCGATTCTATCACTTGGCTGGGACGGGTCGGCACGCACATGGCATCGCTACGAAACGGTATACATGCTGCTGGCCGGACTGGCCACTCCGTTGGTGTTTAGTGTCCATACGATCGTCAGCATGGACTTTGCCACGGCCGTAATCCCCGGCTGGCACACAACGATTTTTCCGCCGTACTTCGTCGCGGGAGCAATCTTCAGCGGCCTGGCGATGGTCACAACGCTGATGCTCATCGCTCGCAAAACGATGCGGCTGGAAGACTACATCACCGCGAAACACATCGAACGCATGTGTCTGCTGATGTTGTCCATGGGCTGCATCGTGGGGCTGGCCTATGCCACGGAATTCTTTATGGCAGCCTACAGCGGTAACGGTTACGAGCAGTTTGTGTTTCTCAACCGAGCACTCGGCCCGATGAGCTGGGCGTACTGGACTATGGTCACGTGCAACGTCATCGTCCCGCAAATACTGTGGTTTCCGAAGGTCCGAAAGTCCCTGCCAGCGGTGTTCGTGATCGTGATCCTGGTCAATGTCGGCATGTGGTTCGAACGTTTCGTGATTATCGTCACAAGTCTGCATCGTGACTTCCTGCCATCCAGTTGGGCGCATTACGTGCCGAGCACGATCGAGATCGCCACCTTGGTCGGCAGCTTTGGTCTGTTCTTCACCTGCTTCCTGCTGTTCTGTCGCATTGCTCCGGTGATCGCGATTGCCGAAATCAAAGGCGCCGGGCGGTTGAAGAAGTCTGACCTGTCGATGACGACGTCCGAAGCACCGCAAACAATTCGTGCGCAGGCTGCCGTGCATGAGGCAGCGCTGACGGAGGCGCCGTAATGTCAATTGAACCATTCCTTCGAAAGGCCAACTCATGAGTGCCCGAGTCCTGCTGGCCACGTTTGCCCACGAAGACGACCTGCTCGCCGCCACAACGGCAGTTCGTGAAAGCGGCCTGCGCATTGTCGATGCCTTTACTCCTTACGCCGTCCATGGACTTGACCAAGCCATGGGGTTGAAGCCATCACGGCTGACGTGGGTGTGTTTCATCTGCGGTATGGCGGGCGCTCTGGGAATGCTTTGGTTTGAACACTGGACGGCATCCGTCGCATGGCCGATTGATGTCGGCGGCAAGCCATGGAACTCACTGCCTTCGGACGTTCCTGTTGCCTTCGAAGCCGCCGTCCTGCTGGCCGGGTTCGGTTCGGTGTTTGCATTGTTTGCCGTCAGTCGCCTGTTTCCCGGCAAGCAGTCCCACCCTATCCGTCCGCGCATCACCGATGACCGGTTCGTCCTTGTCATTGACGAATCAGACGCCGCGCTTGACGTTCCGACCGTTCAGTTGATGCTCACGGAATTCAACGTCGTCGAAACCGAAGAACAGGTCCGAAGCGGAGGACGATCATGAACCTGACACGCATCAACGTCGTGCTGAGTGTGCTGCTGGCCATTGCGGCGACGCTGACCATCGCTATGGAGGTCGATCACACGCAACTGAACGTCGAATTCCTGCCGGACATGAAACGCTCACCCGCGTTCGACGCCTTCGCCGCGAACCCAGTGCTGCCCGGCGGTCGCACGCAGCAGGCACCAGTCCCCGGCTCAATCGCGCGAGGCGACCTGCCACTTTATTACTCAGCGACAAAAGAAGACGCCATCCGCGCCGGTGAAGAACTGCAGAATCCGTTCGCCGTTGCTGAAGCCATCAATCCGCCACCGGCCGCCGATGAAGCCGCACGGCCAGCCGATTCTGAACACACGACGGCAGCGACCCCGCCACAGGACTCACCAACGGAAGCGTCTGCTACGCCACAGGCCAGACTCGATGCTTCCATCCAGCGCGGAGCACTCGTTTATGGCGTGTTCTGCGTGTCCTGCCATGGGGCGAGTGGTGCCGGGGATGGCCCGGTCACAAAACGCGGATTCCCCCCGCCGCCGCCTTTGCCCACAGGCAAGTCTGTGCTGATGAAGGACGGCCAGTTGTTCCACATTCTGACGTACGGGCAGGGCAGCATGTCGTCGATGGCCGCTCAACTGAAGCGAAACAGCCGCTGGGACGTCATCGACTACGTCCGCAGTCTGCAGCAGGGAGCCGCACAGGCTGCGGCGCAGAACCCCGTCGCGGTGCCAGACACAGCAGGCGAACCGGCGGAGACTGGGGAGCCAGACGGGTCCACCATCAGCTCCGAGCCGATTAACGGAAGCAAACCATGAAACTTAAACAACTCTCGGTCTCGCCGGATTTCAAACGCAAGCTCATGATTGCTACGGGCGTCGGTGCTGCCGTTCTGGCGATCACAGCTGTGGTGTCTCCCGACCGGGCATGGGGCAACCTGTTCGTCGTGGCTTACTACCTGATTACGCTGGGGCTGGGCGGGGCCCTGTTCATTGCTCTGACCACCGTCTGCGGCGCCGGCTGGAGCACTGCGTTTCGCCGCGTTCCGGAAGCGATGACCGGCCTGCTGCCTGTTGCTGGAGTCATCCTGCTGAGCGTGCTGGCCCTGCGATTGCCGCAATACGGCTGGCATCATCACGGTACAGGCGACGCGGGCACATTCTGGTTCAAGGAATTCTGGCTGCAACCGTCGTTCCTTGCCGCTCGCGCCGTTGGCTACATTGTGCTGTGGATTGCTTTCGCCAGACGCCTGGTCCGTAAATCGCGGACTCAGGATCAGCTGATGAACCCGCCCCCCGCCCCAGGCGTTCCAACGTCGATTGTGTTTGTGGACTGGATCATGGCTCTGGAACCGATGTGGTTCAGCACCATGTGGGGCGTCTATCAGTTTTCCGGACTGATTATGGGAACGCTCGCCACCATCATCATCAGTTGCATCGTGCTGCGACGACTCGGTCCGCTGAGCGAAGTATTCCGAGACGAACACCTGCACGATCTTGGCAAATTGCTGCTTGGTTTCAGCTGTTTCTGGATGTACATCTGGTTCAGTCAATACATGCTGATCTGGTATGCGAACATCCCGGAAGAAACGTCGTATTTCATACCGCGAACTCAGGGCGCATGGGGCCCGGTGCTGATCGGCAACATCGTCCTGAACTGGGTCATTCCATTCTTTGTCCTGCTGCCGCGTCCCTGCAAACGCAATGAAGAAGTCATGCTGAAAATCGCTGTCGTGGTGCTCATTGGTCGCTGGGTCGATTTGTACGTGATGGTATTTCCACCGGTCACTGGAAACGTCCCGGTGCTTGGTCTGCCGGAAATCGCTGGCGCACTCTGTGTGTGCGGCCTGACCGGATTACTGTTCATCAAAGCATTTGCCGCAGCCAACCCGGTACCCGGAAACGAACCCTTTCTGCAGGAAAGCCTGCACTATCACTGTTAACTTTGAATGAAAGAGAAAATCATGCAACGTTACGTCGTCCTGTTGAAATTCACTGACACGGGTATTCGTGACGTTGACGACTCGCCTGCTCGGGCAAAACGATTCACTGCTCAGGCGGAAAAGGCAGGTGTTGAGATCAAATCCGTCCTTTGGACGATGGGCGAATTTGACGGAATTCTGCAGTTCAAGGCTGCTGACGAACAAACGGCCGTCGCGCTGGTGCTGAGCCTTCACAAAGCGGACAACGTGCACACGCGCATGCTGCGAGCCTTCGACAGCGATGAATTCACAGAGATCCTGGGAAAGATCCCGTCGTAACTACGTCGCGCCTTGCCGTGCTACATGAATGTTCGAGTATTCGACGTCTACGCCAGCAGCTCATCAATGACTCTGGCCGGCAGGACGCCCGTCAATCGCTGGTCCAGTCCTTGGAATCTGTACGACAGTCGGGTGTGGTCGAACCCGAGCAGCTGCAGCACGGTCGCGTGAAAGTCGCGAATGTGGATAGGGTCGCGCACGATATTATAGCTGAAGTCATCGGTTTCACCGTAGATCGCACCACCCTTTGCACCACCTCCTGCCATCCACATCGAGAAACAGCGTGGGTGATGGTCGCGCCCGTAGTTCTGCTTCGAAAGACCGCCCTGAGAATAAATCGTACGGCCGAATTCTCCACCCCAGATAATCAACGTATCTTCCAGCATGCCACGCTGTTTCAGATCTTCCAGCAGCGCATAGCACGGTTGATCCACGTCTTTGCACTGATCGGGCATCCTTCCCCCGACGTTGCTGTGGTGGTCCCAGTTGTTGTGGTACACCTGAATAAAACGAACTCCGCGTTCCGCCAGACGTCGCGCCATCAGGGCCGTGTTGGCAAAGGTGCCAGGCTTCTTCGCGTCGTCTCCGTACATCTTGAAAATGTGTTCGGGCTCGCTGCTCAGATCGGTCAGCTCGGGCACGCTGGCCTGCATGCGAAATGCCAGTTCGTACTGCTGAATGCGAGTATGCGTTTCCGGATCGCCCAGAGCTGCGTAGTTGATTTCGTTTAGAGCATTTATGCCTTCGATCGTACGTTTGCGAACGGCATCAGGAACACCCGGTGGATTATTGATGTACAGAATCGGATCACCGGCACTGCGAAAGGACACGCCGGCATGTTTGCCCGACAGATAGCCGGCGCCCCATAGCCGAGAAGAAATGGCCTGTTCCTGTTCTCGGTTCTTCGGAATCGCGACCAGCACCACGAACGTGGGAAGGTCTTCATTCATGCTTCCCAGTCCGTACGACGCCCACGCCCCCAGGCACGGGCGACCGGTAATTTGGTTACCAGTCTGCATAGCAGCGATGGCGGGTTCATGGTTGATCGCCTCCGTGTGCAGACTCCGCATCCAGCAGATTTCATCGGCCTTTTGAGACAAATGCGGCAACAGCTCAGTATTCATCCACAGGCCACACTCGCCTGCCTGCTCAAACCTGAACTTTGACGGAGCGACCGGAAAACGAGCCTGCCCACTGGTCATCGTGGTCAGTCGCTGTCCCATACGGATCGAATCAGGCAGTTCCTTGTCGTACCATTCCTGCATGACCGGTTTGTAATCGAACAGGTCCATCTGGGATGGACCGCCGACCATGTGCAGATAAATCACCCGTTTGGCTTTGGCCGTAAAGTGCGGCCCGGGGGGATGACTGTCAGATGCGTGTGAGGCCGGTTGACCGCACAACGACGCCAGTGCCGCACCACCGAGCAGGTTGGACCCTTTCGCGAAAAAGTGTCGACGGGTCTGGAGCTGTTGAGATTCTTCGAAGATGTTCATTGTGTGTCCTACTTATTCAATGTTTCATCCAGATTCATCATTTGATTGCACACCATCGTCCATGCGGCAAGTTCTGAGACGTTCAGTTTCTGGTCCGGTTTCGATTCTCCGACGCCAATGACGGCTTGAGCATCACCGGGATTCGATTCGTAGTATTCCAACAGATCACGTTTGCTGGCCAGAACCAGCGTCGCTTCCCTGTCACTCAGCGGTCGGCACAACGCTCGCTGAGCAATTCTGTTGACGACTTTCACATCGTCGTCCCCGGCCTTCAGAGATCGCTGAGCAAGTCGGCGTGCGGCTTCCACAAACTGCGGGTCATTCAACGTCACGAGCGCCTGCAACGGCGTGTTGGTACGTTCCCGGCGGACAGTGCAGACTTCTCGACTGGGAGCGTTGAACGCTTCCAGGTTCGGAGGCGGTGCCATGCGTTTCCAAAACGTGTATACAGCTCGGCGATAAAGATCTTCGCCACTGTCCTGCACGTAATTGCGAGTATCACCGTTGGGCAGGCCGACCATGTCCCAGATGTTTTCCGGCTGATACGGTTTTACTCCGGGACCGTACATCCTGGACGACAACAGCCCACTGCTGGCAAGCGCGTAGTCACGCACCATTTCCGCGTCCATCCGAAATCTTGGTCCACGTGACAACCAGATGTTGCTGCGATCTTTTTCCAGCTTGTCCGGAGTTGTGATCGCTGCCTGGCGATAAGTGGCACTCATCAGCATCAGTTTAAAAAAGTGTTTCACGTCCCAGCCACTTTCGCGGAATTCGACGGCCAGCCAATCCAGCAACTCCGAGTGACTGGGCATCGTGCCCATCACACCAAAGTCTTCCGGCGTAACGACAATTCCCTGCCCGAACACCTGCTGCCAGAACCTGTTCACGGTGACACGCGCAGTCAGCGGGTTGGCGGCATCGATCAGCCAGTTCGCGAGGCCCAGCCGGTTGTTGGTGGCCCCTTCCGGCATCGCGTGCAGGGCAGCCGGGGTGGCAGCGGCAACCTGGTCCCCAGGCTTGTCGTACGCGCCTCGCATCAGAACATGGGCCATTGCCGGGAAGTTCTTACGCTCTTCCTGGATGTGCGTGACGGGACTGCGTTTGCGGATCGCTTCACGTTCGTTTTCGAGACTGCCCACCGCTTTGACAAGCGTGGAATACTGTTCGTCCCGAGTCAGCAGATAGTGATCGTACAGAGCCGCCTGCTGTTTCGGCGTGCGATCTTCGGCAACGGTGGCCAGCATCGTCCTGAGCGGAACGATATCGGCAATCGCCTTGACTGCGGAGGCAGCGAGAGAACGGCCATAGACGCGAACGTCCTGAATCGCTCCGCCATTGAAAACCTGTGTGTGACTGCGCTGACCGATTCGCAGCGAAGTCTGTGTACGGATGGAAGCGTTCTGCTTGAGAGTGTTGGTATCGATCCTAAGGTTCTGTTCGTTCCCGTTCACATAGATTCGGATGCCAGCGGCTTTGCCGGAACCGTCGTACGTCACAAACACATGCTGCCACTGCCCCGGCTTGACGACTGGCTGCCGCGTCGACACCTTAATAGCGTTGTCGGACCATGTGTCGATGATATGGGCGGCAAAAGAACCACCATTCTGCCACAGATCCCAACCGCGATACGCTGCCTGTTCATCCATCCGGGCAATGATCCCGCCATTGGTGGTTTTATCTGCAGCCTTGACCCAGGCTCCATAACTGAAACCCTGGTCCTTCTCAAAATCGCCGAGTTCACCAAGGTCAAATGTGCCACCCAGCTTCATCACCGGCGCCGGACCAATCCTGCCGTCGGGAATCCATGTCACATCACCGGTGGCCTTGAAGCAGCCCGACGGCTGGCAGGCGTCGCTGGTTTCGTTACCGACACCTTCGGTCAGCGGAGCATGTACAACAAGCTGATCGACTGGTACGTCCTGATCCAAAACGTCCGGAGTTGCAGCCGCCAGCCAAGTATCGAACGCAGGACGAGCAGACTTCTTTCGTTCATCACGCGTTTTTTCAGCCGCGGCAATTTCCTGAGGCAGCGATTCCCAGCGAGCTTTATCTTCCGCGGCGGGTACAACCAGCACAGCGCTTTTTCCATCCTTGACGTTGCCGTCTTTCGCGGGCTGTGTTGTGTTCCGAAAGAACGCCGCCAGGGAGTAATAATCCTTCATGGTGAAGAGATCAAACTTGTGGTCGTGGCACTGGCTGCAGTTTGTCGTCAGACCCAGATACACCCAACCAAACGTCTGCACGCGATCAGCCGCGTACACCGCCACATTCTCTTCGTCGATTGTCCCACCCTCGTTAGTCGTTATGTTGCACCGCTGAAAACCGGTGGCAATCAGCTGGTCGTCGGTAGGATTCGGCAGCAGGTCACCGGCAAGCTGTTCGACACTAAACCGGTCGAAAGGCAGATTCGCATTAAACGATCGAATCACCCAGTCGCGGTAAGGCCACATTTCCCGGTAGTTGTCGAAATGCAGGCCATGTGTGTCGCCATATCGAGCGGCATCCAGCCAGTAGCGAGCTCGATGTTCACCCCATGCGCTGGAACTCATCAGCCGGTCGATCCAGTCCGACAATGCCTCATCACCACCGGCTCCGTAGTCGCTCACAAACGTGTCTGCATCTGCAGGCTCAGGCGGCAGCCCGGTGATATCCAGATGCAGTCGACGGTACAGAGTGCGTGCATCGGCTTCGGGGGCCGGCGTCAAATCATTCTGTTCCAGCCTGGCCAGCACAAAGCGGTCAATTTCGTTCTTCGCCCACGCCGCTTGCTTCGCCGGAGGTAATTTTGATTTTGTCGGGGCGATAAACGACCAGTGAAGCTGATACTCAGCCCCGGCCCTGACCCACTCTTTTAGCAAACTTTTCTGGTCAGCACTCAGCGACTTCTTCGTTTCGGGCGGCGGCATCACAAGGTCAGGATCGTCTGACATGATTCGAGCGATCAGTTCGCTGTCGTCCGGCACTCCGGCCGTGATGGCTCCGGATTCAATCGCCGCGTCGCGCTGATCGAGCCGCAGGTCGGCCTCCCGTGACGCACTGTCTGCGCCATGACACGCGAAACAGTTTTCGGCCAGAATCGGTCGAACATCACGGTTATATTTCGGTGGTTCGGCAGCCCGCACACGGCCACTGAGAGTTGAAAACAGAGCAAACAGAACAGCAATGACAGACACGATTCGGCAACGCGATCGGCTGAATTTCATAATTTCGTCAGTAATGAAAGCCACGATGACTGTCTCCGCGGAAGTCTGCTCATCTTGTGAAATGTCGGCCCCAAGTTGCGGCCGACTCCGATATGTGGATATTCATATCCACAATACGTTGGCCTGTACTCGTTGTCAATGACGAAGCGAGCCGACCATGTCCGGTTGGTGCGTCCGTCGAATCGAAGGCTCACAGGGTGAAGGTATTTCAGAGTTCGCGCCGGACAGGAGATTACGGCGTTTCGGTATCGACGGAACTCGCATAAACCGGCACGCTGATAACCAGCCCCGCAAATTTCGGTTTCTTTGACGGCTTTCGAAAAAAGCCAGCGTGACAACTGATGCAACCACTGGTTAGTGGTATCGCTCCCACTCGCCGATAGTAGCCTTCTTCAACAACTTCCACGACCATTTTTCCGGCAGCAATCTCTTTCGAGGCTCTTTTTTCGAAGTCACTTTCCGCTTCATGATCAACGCTCATGGGGGCAAGACTCACACCGATCCAGCGAGCCTGGGCACCAGACTTCCGTTGAATCTCGAAGAAAACATCTTCCATCGCGCGGGCCGGGACGATCGCTCGATCGCCGTGAAAATAGCGATCGTGCATGACATCCAGAGTGGCCGCGTAAATGCTGTGCATCATCCTGGCGCGATCGCGAGCAACCTCGACGGTAACACGGTCTTCTCGGGCAGGCGATGACGCTGCAGGCAGGCCGTCACTTTCGTCCGGAGTGGCCGATTCGTTCTCCGAAGATTGTGCGCACAACGTCACTGTCAGGAATAGGGGACTGGACATGAGGGCTGCTGCCCTGAACCACCTATGGGTCATTGTTATTCCTGTCGTTTGCGGGTGAAGAACAGACGTTGGTGTAAAGAACACGCTCAGACTGAAGGCTGCGCCGGTGCACATAGAAGGGAAACGTCACACAGCGGAACGATCCGACTGTCGGAATTGAGTAACTGCCCCATCGTGACTTTTGAGAATGCTTCTTCGGTGGCCGCGTACGCTTTGTCGAGTTCTTTGTGTAACGGACAAAGGTTCGTGTGTGACGGCAGCCCCAGTGGGCAGTGACGTATTCGCTCCAGGGGAGCGACAGCATTGACGACAGCCAGAATTGTGATTTCGTCTGCCGACACTGCCAGTGAATAACCACCGCCCGGACCGGGCCGCGAAAGCACGAGTTCTGCGTGAACCAGATCCTTCAGGACCTTGTTGAGGTAGCGACGTGGCACCTGAGTCTCCTCAGCCAGCACATCGGCACGGGCCGCCTTACCAGTCTCGCGAGCGAGACAAGCCACCGTACGTAGGGCGTAGTCCGCAGTTTTTGACAGCATAAATGTTCCTTTTCCGACGCAAGTCGAATTATACACCTTTACGTGTATTATTCAAGCAGTATTCTTGAAGGTGTTGATGAACCTGATCCGATGAGTCTCACAGGAGACAACTATGAACGTAACGGCCCCACTCCGGTGTCTGATGACTGCCATCTATTGTCCCACAATTCGAGCGGCTGACGAGTTCGACAAGCCGCCGATCAGCTATCGAGAAAGCACTGGGCATAATTGTGTCTCCGGGCTTCAGAAAAGCCTCGACGCCAGAACACAGACGCTCGCGTATGAAGAAAATCAGGGTTACCTGAAATCATTGCTGAGCGCGCTGAACGTTCCGGCGGAATCCCAAATGCTGGTCTTCTCCAAAACCAGTCTTCAACTTCGTCGAATTGCTCCGCGAACACCTCGAGCAATTTACTTTGGGGACGATGTGTACGTCGGTTACTGCCAGTCCGGTGATGTACTCGAAATCTCCGCCGTCGATCCGCAGTTGGGCACCGTATTCTACACGCTGGATCAGCGGTCAACAGAAACACCAAAGTTTGACCGGCGAAACGACAACTGTATGGTCTGCCACGCCTCTTCGCGTACAGGAGGAGTGCCGGGACACGTGGTACGATCATTGTATGTGGATGCCGGAGGCCAGCCTATGTTTTCCGCGGGTAGCCGAACGGTTGACCACACGACACCAATCAAAGAACGCTGGGGCGGCTGGTACGTGACGGGGACACACGGCGAACAGTCTCACGTTGGCAACCTGATCGTCCGTACGAAGCGAGTCGAAGAACCGGTTGAAAATTCTCAAGGCCAGAACGTTCTCAACCTGAAGGACCGTTTCAATGTCGACAGATACATTTCGCCACACAGCGACATTGTCGCGCTGATGGTGATGGAACATCAGACGTTGGTGCACAACTGCCTTACAAAGGCTAACTTTGCAACGCGGCAGGCGCTGCACTACGAAAAGACCATGAACAAGATTCTGAGCTACGGAGACGACAACCGTCTTGAAAGTACAAATCGGCGAATCGCAAATGCCGGCGACAATCTGATCGAAGCGTTATTGCTGGTCGATGAAGCCCCGCTGACGTCTGCTGTCAAAGGCACGTCAGGCTACGCTGATGTCTTCGTCAAAACGGGAAAGCGAGACAGTCACGGGCGCAGCTTGCGTGATCTCGAACTGTCCCGGCGCATGTTCAAATATCCGTGCAGCTACCTGATCCAGTCAGAATCCTTTGATGAGCTGCCGCGGCCGATGCTGGACTACGTCTGGCAGCAGTTAGGGCAGATTCTTTCCGGTACAGATCAGTCTCGGAAATTTGCTCACCTTTCAGCTTCAGACCGCATGGCAATTGCGGAGATCCTCCGAGACACCAAACCTGCACTGCCCGCGGATTGGGCGACGACTCAGGACGTAAAAGTCTCTCTGGTAACTCCCTGAGGATGGTTCCGTACAACTGGAGAGACAGGACATGAGTGGTACTACGATTCAGACTGTCGGAACAGCGACGCCGGTCCGCTTGCACCCCAAAGAGCACGGCGCGTACGCGATTGTTGGTATTCCGCTTGTTGTGGCACTGACCATTGGCGGGCTGAATTCTGTAGCCGTGCTGACGGTCATCGCCACCATTGCCGGATTCGTGGCGAACGAACCATTGATGGTACTTCTCGGGCGTCGAGGCGAGCGGGCCAGACTCTCGACGCCGTCGGCACTTTTCATGCTGGAATTACTACTGCTGACGACCGTGCTGTTCGGCAGCACGGCGTTTTGGCTCGGTTCTGAGAGAGTCCAGGCCGCTCTCATCGCGTGCACATTTTTTGCAGCAGCAGGCTTCGCCATGTCAGCGGCCGGCTGGCAGCGAACATTCATCGCACAGGTGACGGGAATTATTCGCCATGTTCTTGACGTTAGTCCCGCACGCCTTGAAAGTTGAAATAGAACCGAGGTCGGTGCTGGAATTCGAGACTGCCTGACATGCTGTCACTCTTTCGATTGACCACCACCAGAGGTGCGGCGAATCCGGTCACGTCAAAGTCACGGGAAAGTTCTTTCGTGTCCCACACCTGACCATGTTGAGATTCCAGAGCTTCCCGGCTACCGGGTTCGGCGTTGATCTCCACAAGACGTTCACGACGGATTGATTCAGTTGGGTCGTTCATCGTTCAGTTCTTTCGGTCGGTCGATTGCAGGTGCAAAAATACGGATCGGACGATCTCGGCGTTATCCACCTGCTTGGTTCCATTCGGGAACAGATTCTTGATTGCTGCATCGACCTGTGATGCCGCTGCTGACAATCCCAATGGCATGGTCGTCGCAGATGGGATTGGTGGCGCAGCTTCGGGAGATGTCGCCAGCCAGCTGGCGGTGCGGACCATGTTTGAATTGATGGGACGTGCGACGAGTGTTGTGATGCGGATCACCGACATGGATTTTCAGCAGGTTCACGAGCGAGTGGACGCTTACATCTCTGAAATCCAGAAGATATTGCGTTCGTACGCCCAACAGAACCCTGGCCTCGCCGGCATGGGAACGACATGGACTTCTGCCCACGTGTTCGCAACCGACACGATTATCGTCCACGTCGGCGATTCCCGAGCGTACCTGTACAGCGATTCCAAGCTGCAACTGATCACTCGTGATCAAACGCTGGGCCAGGACATGGCGGATGCCGGATTGCCCGCACGAACTGCCAAAGGATTTCGAAACGTCCTGACCAACAGCCTGGGTGGCGGTGCGGACGAGGTCCAGGCCCGGATATACCAAATCAAGATCGGCCCGTGTGACCGGCTGCTCCTGTGCACCGACGGTTTAAGCGACATGGTGACAGACGCGCAGATTGTCGATGTATTGAATGTCGCCCCTACGGCTCACGCGGCCTGCGATCAACTGGTTGAGCGTGCCCTGGACGCTGGTGGCAAAGACAACATTACAGTTGTGCTGTGCGATGTGCTGGCAACCGTATGACAAACGTCAACCGAATCAGCATTCCGAACGGAAACGGAACGAAGATCGTTGGGGCGTCCCCGGTCTAAACTGTAATCCGATGGTGCGGCACCCTTTGAAAGCGTCCAATGTTGGCTATGCTGCCGCACGCTGGACGTGCTTCCTGTGGAAATCTGTTGTTGACTCGGGTGCAGGAACGAATAAATGTGGGTTCTCGGTGGTGAGTGTCAGCCCGCATGATCTGAGACACGGTTTCGTTCAGATTTCTGTTTACAGCGTTTCATGCTGACTTGTGGTCGCGAAGAACGTTTGTCGATCGCAGTTTCGTTACTCCCACGAGCCAGTATCGTGTACGACAATAAGTAAACTGCTCTAATCAGTTGTGGGGTTTGCAATGAAGGTTCTGGTTGTTGGTCAGGGTGGTCGTGAACACACATTGGTCTGGAAGCTGGCTCAGTCTCCGGCCGTCGAAAAAGTTTACTGCGCGCCGGGAAACGCCGGAACGGCTGTCGATGGCGAAAATGTCAACATCGAGGCGGATGATCTCGGCCGTCTGATGTCGTTCGCCAAGCACAACGATATCGGTCTGACCGTGGTCGGGCCGGAAGTCCCGCTGGTGGCCGGAATTGTCGATGAATTCGAAGCGCAGGGCCTGAAGATTTTCGGCCCCAGCAAAGCGGCCGCCCGCCTGGAAGGCAGCAAAGCTTTCTCAAAGGAGATCATGAAGAAGGCCGGCGTGCCGACAGCGGCGTCCAAGAGTTTCACAAGGCTGGAGGAGGCACACGCCTATCTGGACGCACTGGAAGACATTCCGGTTGTGATCAAGGCGGACGGTTTGGCGGCGGGCAAAGGAGTTCATGTCTGCAGAAACTGTACGGAAGGAAAAGCTGCTGCCACGCAGATGTTGCAGGATGATCTGTTCGGGCCAGCCGGACGGACGATCGTCATCGAGGAATGTCTTGTCGGGCAGGAGGCCAGTATCCTGGCGATTGTTGACGGCGACACGATCATTCCACTCGAGACATCACAGGACCACAAACGTGCGCATGATGGTGATCTGGGGCCGAACACCGGCGGGATGGGGGCCTACAGTCCGGCTCCGGTGGTGACTGAGGAGATTATGGACGACATCATTCGCCGCATCCTGGTTCCCACGATCCACACGATGCGCGTGGAAGGTCACCCTTTCTCCGGTGTGCTTTACGCAGGACTGATGTTGACGCAACACGGGCCAAAAGTCATCGAATACAATGTTCGGTTTGGCGACCCGGAGGCTCAGGCCGTGCTGATGCGGTTGAAAACGGATCTCGCACAGATATTGTCGCTGGCCGCTTCCAGCCGACTGGCTGAACTTGAGGGACTGGAATGGGATGAACGACCGGCCGTCTGCGTGGTGATGGCTTCCGAAGGCTATCCTGGCAGTTATCCCAAGGGCAGCGCGATCACCGGAATCAACGAAGCCGATCGGTTGTCGGACACAAAAGTCTTTCACGCCGGAACGACGGCAAAGGACATGAACGTTCTCACGGACGGCGGTCGGGTTCTGGGTGTCACTGCGTTGGGAGACAGCATCGCGGACGCAAAGCAGGCGGCTTATCAGGCCGTCGAAAAAATTCGTTGGGATGGAGCGTGGAATCGATCTGACATCTCTGACAAGGCGTAATGTGCCAGCGCCTGCTTTGAGGCATACTTAACGCCGGTGCTGTGTGACGAGGTCGACCATCGGGAATATCGCGGCGCCCGACCAGGTGAAGATCATCCCTGGTGCGCGTCTTGCTGATTGCGTCGCCGGGGTGGTTCACGGGCTTTTGCACTATTCCTTTCTCCTCAGCACCTGCAACAGTAGTGCAGAAGCCTCAACAGCCCGCCAGCCCGGAGGCGGGGACCATTTGTTCTTTCGGAGCGGCCCCAATGGCCGTAACACCTCAATCCACAGCTGTCGCGCTCCCAGTCGCATCAAGTCTCGCGACGATGCTAGTGTCCGCGAGACTCGACACAACTCGCGAAGCCTGCGAAAAGTCTCCGTGCTGTGTGTGTCGATTGGGAACGGCAAACACAAATGTTCCGGCAGCGGCGGCCGCACGCATGCCTGTTTCACTGTCTTCCAGTACCAGGGTATTCTCCGGCACCACGTCCAACAGGCCGACTGCTGTCAGATAGATTTCCGGATGAGGTTTCCCTTCGGTGACGTCTTCGGCCGCCAGTGTGACGTCGAACCGGTGCAGCAAACCGAACCGTTCCAACAGGTGAGTCATGTAGTCTCGGGGCGAAGACGTGGCCACCGCTTTGGGAAGTTTGCGATCTTCGATCTCAGCCAGCAGTGGCAGCAGGCCGGGCATGATTTTCAGGCAATCTTCTGCAATGGACTCGAACAGCTCGCGTGTTTCCTGCTTCAGATCTTCGATGTCATCGGTGATACCGGACAGATCCTTCAGAGCCTGAAAGGCCTCATCCGGTCGACGCCCCAGCATGCGATGACGAATAACGTCTGTCATCTGCAGTCCGCGACGCGACATCAGTTCGTTTCCAGCAAGGTCAAAGACGTCTTCGGTGTTCAGCATCAGGCCGTCCAGGTCAAAGACGACAGCGTTAATTGGCGGATAATCAGTAAACATTAAACCAGTTCAGTCAGCGGTGCGTTTCGGTAGCTTAGATCGAGCAGCTCCATCGGATGTAAAACAGGGACTGTGTGGCCCGCTTTCTTTAACTGAGCCTGAAGCTGCAGAGAGCAACCGGCGTTGCCAGTGACGATAATGTCAGGCTGGACCTTGATCAGTTCCGCGACCTTGCGCTGGCCCAGACGATCCGCCATATCCGGTTGAGTCAGGTTGTAACTACCAGCGGCACCGCAGCAAAGTTCCGCTTCGGCGACCGGCTGCAGGGTGATGCCGGGAATCATCGACAGAAGTTGGCGAGGTTGCTCGCGGATTCGCTGAGCGTGCTGCAGGTGACAGGCATCCTGATAAGCCACCACGGCATCGATTGGGCCAGTGGGTTCACGGGGTTCGAGTTCGGCAAGAAACTCGGATACGTCCTTCACTCTGGAAACAAACTTCGCCGGATCAAGATCTGAATCCGCCGCGATCTCTTCAGCAATATGGCTGTAGTCTTTCAGCATTGCCCCGCATCCCGCGACGTTGACGATTATCGCATCCAGACTGTCATCGTTGAATGCTGAAGAATTCTGTTTGATCAACTCGATCGCCGGCTCTGACGCGCCGCTGTGATAGTGAATGGCACCACAACATGCCTGAGCCCTGGGAATGACCACGTCACAGCCGTTTTCCTGCAGCACACGAGCTGTCGCCCAGTGAACTCGGCGGAACATCGCGTCGGCAACGCAGCCAATAAACAGTCCGACCCTGGCCCGTCGTTTCCCTTTCGCCGGCAGGAAATCCGGCAGCGGTGGCAATGACTTGCCCAGCGACGGCAGTTGCTCCTGCATGCGACGCAGACGCTCCGGCAGCAGACGGGACAGGCCGATGGCCTGCGCAAATCGATCCAGTTTCAGCCGCTGCATCCAGCGGGCCGGAGCCAGAGCCCACGCCATTCGCCTACGGTAGGGAAACAGGCCGTACATGATCCAGCGATGAAACCAGTCTGGCTTTGGCGGCGGCGTGCCGGCAGCCGTAGAGTCCGCTGCCGACTGCTGGTGCATGTCGACACGAAACGGTTCAATCAATCGTCCATACTGAACTCCGGACGGACAGGCGGTTTCGCAACTGCGGCAGTCGAGACACAGATCCAGATGTCCCTGCACCTTGTCGGTCAGGTCCAGGCGTCCATCAACCACGGACCGCATCAGATAAATACGTCCGCGCGGGCTGTCGTTCTCGTCTCCGGTTTCGACGTAAGTCGGGCAGGCAGACGTACAGAGTCCGCAATGCACGCAATCCAAAAACCGTTCGTATGGAATGGACTGGCCGACAGCGGCAGTTTCGGGATGTGATTCGGATTCGGACATAGGGTGGTAACGACACTTCCAACGGTAACTTACGCTGTAAAAATGGAGCGTGGGTCGAACGTGCTGCGAAGCTTAGCCGACAGCGGATCCGGGTTCTTCGCCGGATGGTCGACGGTCCATTCGGACACCGTCCCGCCGTGACGAGACACGATGTCACGGCAAACGGTCCGGACATCTGTGTCGCCAGTCCTGTCCTGAACAAACAGAATACCGTTGCCCGCGTGCCCCTGAGTAGAGTAACCCCGGGCGCCAAGTTCCGTAGCGACCGCGACCAGTTTTGACGGAAAGGTACGAATACGAACTTCATTGTCCTGCCAGCCATAGCCGGCATTGCGACAGTGGTGATCAACGGACAAGTCCAATGATCCATCAGACGTGACTTCTTCACCGCCTGCGCAGTCGTTCCGAAGTTGTTCGATCTGCCAACTGCAGGCCTCTGGCGCACCTTCCACGCCAATGTGCAGCGCGTAGGAAATATCTTTCTGAACACAATCCGAATCGTCCGTCGGCTGCTGTGCAGGCGGCGAGGATGCGAAGTTGAAGTCCAGCAACACCGGATTGGCCGCAGAAACGTTCAATTTGGTGAGCGCACTTTCAAAGTCCGCTGCGTCATCAAAGCGAAAACTTCGCAACGTGGTTTGTTCCGGAAGCGGTTTCAGCTTGAATGTCAGTTGAGTCAGAATTCCCAGCGAACCTCGAGACCCCACCATCAGGCGGCACAGATCATATCCGGCGACGTTCTTGACGACTCGTCCGCCCGCGTGAAAAATCCGGCCCTGCCCATCCACCGCTTCAATTCCAATCACGTAATCACGCAGCGTGCCGTAACCGTACTGCCGAGGCCCCGCAATATCACCTGCCACCAGAGCTCCAACGGAGAGCAACGGATCGAACTCGTCAATCGGCAGCTGTTGGTTTTCTTCAGCAAGAATCTTCGTCAACTCCGACACAGCCATTCCGGCCTGTACCGTGACGGTCATGTCTCGCGCCGGGTAATCAACAACCTCATTCATCTTTTGCAGGTCAACACGTCTGACCGAATCGGGCGCGGAATTCGTTCCGGCAGCGGTGACACGATTCGTGCTGAGTCTGCTGCCGCTGCCAACGGCCGCGCGCAACAGTTCCACCACTTCCGCTGTGGAAGCTGGCATCAGCAACTGTTGGCCCGAATCGTTAGCCGAACTATTTGTCATTAGTTATTTGTCATTAGTTATTTGTCAGCTGTCTCATTCGTCATCCTCGGCGGCTACAACGTCTCGTGTCCGCCCGCTCGCCACGCCATGGCCCGCCGGGGCGTCCCGGCTACATGGCTGCTTTTCGTCCTGGGTGTTGTTTTTCGATGTGTTCCATGCCGCACGCGCCGGCGGTGGGGAGTAGTTTTCCGGGACTGCAGCGTCCGTCCGGGTTGAAGGCTTTGCGAACGTCTTCCATCACAGTCAGATCTTCGTCGGTGAAGAGTCGATTCATGAAACTGATCTTCTCGACGCCGATTCCGTGTTCGCCGGTGACGCTGCCACCAAGATCGATGCACTTTCCAAGAATCTCGTCGCTGGCCAGCATCACCCGTTTCACCTGTTCGGCATTGCGTTCGTCAAACAGCAAAATGGGATGCAGGTTTCCGTCGCCGGCGTGAAAAACGTTAACGATACGGATGTCGTGCCGCTTGCTGACTTCTGCGATAAAGCGAAGGATCTCCGGCACTTTGGTTCGAGGAACGACGCCGTCCTGAGTGCAGTAACTGGGACTCAGCCTGCCAATCGCACCGAAGGCCTGCTTACGACACTTCCACAGCAATGCCCGTTCTTTCTCGGTCTGAGACAGCCGCACTTCGCGTGCGCCCGAGTCTTTGCAGAGTCTGGTGATTGTTTCGGCTTCTGCGTCGACGGCCACTTCCAGACCATCCACTTCAATCAGCAGCACTGCTTCGGCATCCAGCGGGAAACCAAAATGGAAGGCCTGCTCCAACGCAGCGACGATTCCCTTGTCCATCATTTCCAGAGCGGCGGGGACGATACCCGCTCCGATGATATTGCTGATCGCCTGCGTCGTGTCATCCACTGAATCAAAAATTGCCAGCATCGTGCGGTACGCGGCCGGGTTGCGAGTGATCCGGACCCAGATTTTTGTCACAACGCCGAACGTACCTTCGCTGCCGACGAACAGGCCGGGCAGATCGAACCCGTTGCCTCTGCCGCACGGCCCGCCAATCTGAATCAGCTCGCCCTGCGGCGAAACAAATTCCACTCCCAGCACGTGATTGACCGTGACACCATACTTCAGCGTGTGAGGC
>LWDU01035270.1_pt1 | contig 28640 bp, 30 predicted proteins | sample 727161 | NCBI WGS metagenome assembly LWDU01 (sample SAMN04566230, study PRJNA314399) | hydrothermal vent metagenome | isolation source: deep sea hydrothermal plume seawater | place: Mexico: Gulf of California, Guaymas Basin | collected 2004-07-11
AACAGTTCGAGGAAATAACCGGTGACTCTCCCACCCCGATAGACGATTAACAAGATTTACTCCGGCACTTTCCTCCGACCCCATTACTTCCATTACTTCGACCCCATTACTTCACCCTGAGAAATTGCGAAAATAAATGTTAAGATTAGTACCTTGTTCATTTGATTGTCTCCATACTTGAGTTGGTTTGAAGTATTTGACAATCCATAAAAAAAATAAAATGGTCACTACGAGTCAAAATACAGTCATTTCCAACTCGATTCGCCCAGTGCACAGCGATGATCCTTACGCGGCAGATATAGTCCGTGCTTTCTAGCTCCAGGTCCTCATTCCCCTTAGTGTCACGATGACAATTCATCGTTCCTTTGATCCAAATGCCAGATTCCCTGCCTACGCAACCAACCGCTTATTGCAAATCGCCATACGCGAGACGGGTGAGGAATGTATTATCTATCGAGTCATGGACTACTATGATATTACTATGGCACATGCAATGGGGTATGCGTGGTTAGCCAGCAGAAACCTGAAAGAGGCTTTGGACCGTTTCGTCCGGTATCACAGGATGTTAAGTAGTAATGTGGAAATCAATCTCGAACGCGCCCAGGGTTCTTGGCAACTGATTGGGAAACTTATTGAGACCGGACATAGGGAAGCGAATGAGGGCGTTCTGGTTTTTTGCATTCACATGTGCCGAATATCCTATGGCAAGGATCTCATCCCGATTAATGTCCAGCTGACGAGGACCAAGCCAGCAGACCCATCACCAATCCTGGATTTTTATCGATGCAGGGTCGAATTTGGCTGTAACGAGAACATCATTTTGTTCAGTCCGTCAGATGTTAGTCAAAAACAAAGAGGCGCAAACCCTTCATTGACTATAGCCATGGATAACGTGATCACGACCTACCTAGCCAGACTGGACGAAAATGACGTTGATAGTCAGGTCAGGAGTATTGTCGCCAGACTCCTTGCACACGGCGAACCCAGTCGTGATGATATCGCCGAAGAACTGAATCTAGCTCCCCGCACTCTGCAGCGACGACTGGATGAACAAGATAGTTCAGTCAAGAAGATCATCGATGAAACCCGGCACCAACTCGCTATAGAATTTCTGCAACACGGGAACCACTCCATTAAGGAGATTGCCTACAATCTGGGGTTCAGCGACCCTTCAAATTTCTCGCGTGCCTTCAAGCGATGGGAAGGGATGTCACCAAAAGCCTATCAGTAGAAAGTACGTTGAAAGTGAGAGAACTTGGAACCTTTCACCAAATACTGTGTGCAAAAATGACGATACTGAGATCTCAACGACACGGACGGCGAAGAAGTTGCGAGGCTCGCTAGGCGGTGCCATAGGCCCACTTGAAGACATATCGGTCGAAACCTGGGACCGGACGCAGGCGGAAGAAATAGGCTGTAGATTAAAATATCATGCATGTATTTGATCCAGTGAAGTCAAATGTGTGAAAATCCAAGAAGTTCACCAATTAATTAGAGGAATTAGTATGAGTAAAGGTACAGTAAAGTGGTTCGACGCATCAAAAGGATTCGGTTTTATTGCTCCAGAAGATGGGGGTAAGGATCTCTTCGTTCATCATTCGGAAATTCAAAGTGGTGGAGATTTTGCCACTCTCAATGACGGTCAAGCGGTAGAATACGAAGTCGGTCAAGGCCAGAAAGGTCCCTGTGCAAATAAAGTTGTGCCACTTTAGGCTGACAACCTTCTGGCCAACACGTGGGAAAAACACAGGTATTCCCCCCTGATCTGCCTCAAGCATCTCTGCTGTTTGGCCGCCCCCACAGTCCAAATAGAGACAGGTACCAGAGCGGATCGGAGGTGCAGAAATATACCGGAATTGCTCCGGTTATTGAAAGCAGCGCTAAGAAGTCTTGGACGCATTGGCGATACGCATGCGCGAAATTCTTACGTCAGAGTTTCGTTGAACGGGCGGGCCAGACGGTAAGTTACTCATTTTGGGCACGAGTTTATTACAAACAACAGAAGAGCAAATCGCTCAATAATCAGGCCAGCAATGTCACCGGCAATCTGAGTGTGGACCAGAGCTCGCGATTGTTCTAGTTCTTCAAGCACCAGAAACACGAGGGCGGAGGAACGGATTTGCTAGACGACTTGTCGGTGATCACCGTTTGGTCCTGGTGTAATGTGAATTAACTGTGTCTCCTCTAGAACTGAAACCTTATGCCACTCTCCCTTTGGAACAATGCAGGCTTGGCCAGAAGCAAGAATGAGTTCGCTATCGGGATCAGATTCAGTCGTGACGCGAAGCCGTCCAGATATCACATAAAGAATCTCATCCCCATCAGGATGGACTTCGCCTCCATGTGGGGCGTCTTCAGTCATCGTAACAATGCCAACCGACATGCCATCGATTCGCTCTGGTGGCCCAGGCTTCCTTTTCCGTGGTTTCACGGACAGATCCCGAAGAATATCGATGGCGTTTTCAGATATATCGACGGGAATGATCTTAGCCATAATTATTCTCCGTGGCGCCTAACACCCAGTTAAGCGGCCACCGAAGGTGGTCCGAATGAACAAAGCGAGTGACTTAAACTTCATATAGTTACCGACATATTTTCGTCTTAATCTAACGCTGTGCTCCCACCATGCACTTGTTGGGAAGAACCCCGCAGGGTTATGACAATACCTGGTTTAAAGTCCACGTTCTTAAACCCAGACAAAAGCGCAGGGCAGAGACGGTTGTTTTTTTTGGCGCTGGCGTGATCGCGCCTCAGCCCAACAGGTTTGAGCCAGGTAAAGTTATGGCCATAATTGATTTTGTCATCAATAGTGGCCGTACAGTGATAGTCCTGGAAGCCTACGAATCTTAAGCCGCTCTACCAAATATATGTCTTCGAGTACCAGTGTTGAATTCGGAGAGTGGCTCGTAAAATGGCATTCTGATCTTGGTCGTACACTTGATAATCTTCAGTCCAGACCGGAGGAGTTTGGTCGTACATTCACCCGGTATGGCATCCGCTATGGAGCTAATCAGCAGGTACCTCTGATCGTGATGGATGATAGGATTAGCAGTGCAGTGTTGTTGGTTGGGGGGTAACCCAGTCGAAGGCCAGGTTGAGTTTCTCTGATGCCTTGAACTATGTACCGAGGATGACCATTCCTGTTTTATTCATCGGTGCTCGGTACGACAACGTATTTCCAACAAATTTTTCTCAGCAATCCTTCTTTGATCTGTTGGGAACGTGATCTGATGAGGTCAGGTATATTGAATTTAAAGCTCGCATACCATGCCTCCCCGAAGGTTGCTGCTTCGTGAAGTCGTTAACTGGTTGGACCTGTGTGTGGAGAAGTGAACAGGACCTGGATCTAGTTGTTACCAGGACGCGTGACCGTACAAGCTGGTACGCTCGATTTTGACCCTGGAGTGAACCTGGGTTCTATGTTTAAACGTCGGTTAAGGTTGTTGTGAGCGAAATGGTCCATCATCACGATGCTGGTGGGGTAAGGAGGAGCCCATGATATTTAAAGGATAGCCGCGTTGATATAAACTAACAAAAAACGAAAATCATCAGGGTGAAACAGAAGTGCGTGTAGTGTGGAAAATAGCGGCGGGCCTATCGATTTCAATCGTGTGTTTTTTCCTTGTTGTAATGTACCTCGTGCAGACTCCCGCGAATAGAATCACCTCACCAACAGATGTTTTTGGTTTCTCTGCCCTGCCAGGAACGGCACCAGAGTTGCCAGCGTTGAATCGATATACGGCTCGAGATGGTGAGCAACTTGCCTATCGATTTTATGATTCTACCGCCGAAACAATATTGATCTTCATTCACGGCTCCTCGTATCACGGAGGAGCATACCATCAGCTGGCACTTGCACTTAGCAAAGCCGGGACGGCCAAAGTCTATCTGCCAAATCTGCGCGGCCACTTTATGTCTGGAAAACGGCGAGGAGACATTAACTATATGGGTCAATTGGAAGATGATATTGCCGATATAATTTCGATGGCCCGGCATCAGGAGCAGGACGGTGATATCTATATTGGCGGCCATTCAAGTGGTGGCGGCCTGGCGATTCGATTTGCCGGGGGTACATATAGCCAGCTGGCAAGTGGCTACATTCTGTTATCGCCCATTCTCCCGCGGTCACCAGCCATCAAAGGTGGCGATGCTGGCGGTTGGGCTTCGCTCAATCAAACGCGCATGTATGGTCTGTTGGCTCTTAACGCGGTTGGAATACATGGTTTTGATGGGTTGGCAATCATTGAGTTCAACAAACCGGAAAAGTATTGGGATGGTACAGAAACACTCTCCTATTCTTATCGGCTCAATAGCTCTCTTCATCCGCGGTACAACTACCAGGCGGATATCAAGGCATTGAATGATAATGTTCTGGTCCTGGTTGGTGAAGACGACGAATCAAATGATGGCAAAGAATTACTAACACTGTTTACCGGTATCCTACCCCAATCTCGTGTTGTTATCCTGCCGAACGTCAACCACTTTGGTGTATTTTCCGATCCGACCAGCCATTCGATCATCTCCGGCTTTGTCAGAAAATGACGTTGCAAAAGAAGGCAATGTGACTGAAGGTATCAATCCCATTGTGTCTCAGCATTTCCTACCTGACCTAATCCAGGGGCTAGCAGGCCTTTACCGGGGACATGATTGGCTTCGATTCGAATGCCATCAGGGTCTTCAAACAACACAGAATAATAGCCGGGTGCAAAGCCATCTTGTTGGGGGGCGTGGATAATATTTGCACCAATCTCTATGGCGATTTGGTGAATTTCATCAACATCCTTTCGGCTGCGTGCTCGAAAACAAAAATGATGAAGCCCTGGATGGCGTTGTTTAAACGATTCATTATTATACGGTGCTTCGGCGCGTGAAATGGTAATGCCGGTTCTACCGCCGACGCCATAGATGCCATTCGGGCTATCGTTGACAAGGGTTAGCCCCATTCCTGTTAGGAGCCTTTTATAAAACGGAATGGATTTCTCCATATCGGTTACCGTCAGTTGAATATGCGCGATCCCATTTATTTCTGCCATAATGTCCTCCAGAACTTCGTATTACTATCCATAAATGTTCGGCGTAATTCCAGCGTAATTGTCGATCCGACCTTTTATTGATTTATCGTGTAACATCCCATGCTTCACACAGCACCAGACAGGTCTCTCGATGATCAAACTCTATGGCTTCACACTCAGCAACTATTTCAATATGGCCAAGATGGCAATGCTCGAAAAGGGTATCGAGTTCGAGTTTATAGAGACCCAAACCACCCAGGAGGAAGCCTTTCTTGCGAAGAGTCCGATGGGAAAAGTACCGTGCATTGAAACTGAAGACGGTTTCCTCAGTGAGACGGATGCAATTTTTGACTACCTTGAAGATCTGGGGACGGGACCCGACCTGATGCCGAAATCTGCCTTTGAACGAGCAAAGGTAAGAGAACTCATCAAGGAGATAGAACTATATATTGAACTGCCTGCTAGAACCTGTTTCCCCGCCGCGTTTTTTGGTGGCGAGGTTAGCGACGAAACAAAAGAGAAGGCAAAGACAGATCTTCTGAAAGGAATTGCCTGTCTTAAGAGAAATGGTCAATTCACTCCCTTTGTTGCTGGCGATACATTTACCTATGCTGACATTATGTTCATGCACAGCATTAGCCTGGCAGGTGCATGTGCCAAGCGGGCGCTGGATATGGATTTACTGGGTGATTTTCCACAGGCCAAAGCACTGTCACGAGAGCTGGCCAAAAGAGACTCGGCAATTCGTGTCGCAGCGGATCAAAAGAGTTAGCGATTTGTCTCCACATCAAGGCCAATTATCGCTTTGCCTTTCTCTCCGCGTTTCCCGTTTCTCTAATCTGCCTCTTTCAGCTTCTCTTCTGGCTTGCCTGACTTCTTCTCTCCGGGCTTCCGTCATGACTTCTCGATTCGTTTCTCTCTCTTGCAAGGTCCGGGATCGCTCGTTGTAGATCTTGCGTAATTCCTCACGTTCAGCTACTGGCAGTTGACGCCTGGCTCTGACACGTTGCTGCTGCGCGGGTGGCAGATGACTAAACTGTCTAAAGCTGCGTCGAATGTTCTGTTTTTCTTCTGGAGATTTCTTTTCCCACAACAAGTGCTTTTACTTTGCCAGTTGCCGCTGATCGGGTGTCATAGCCTGCCAGCGCACTGATCCTTTTTGTAATCGACGCTGCCGTTCCGGGGGCAACGTCTGCCATTGACTCTTCATACCCTGTAATCGGGCGGGATCAACTCACGGCATTTCTGCCCGACGGTCAGCGTTCCAGCATGATTTTGTGAACAGCGAGAGCTTAGATAGCGATCTATCCGAATGAAATCAGGCGTTCGCACAGCTAACAGAAGGGAGTGCATCAGGGACGCCTAAAATGCACCCCCTACATATTCCCGTAGTTAGGCCCACCCGCGCCTTCCGGCACCACCCAGGTGATATTCTGGGCGGGGTCTTTGATGTCACAGGTCTTGCAGTGGATGCAATTCTGCGCATTGATCTGGAATCGTTTTGAACCGTCCTCTTCTTCGACGATCTCGTAAACACCAGCCGGGCAGTATCGCTGTGCCGGTTCATCGTACAGGGGCAGGTTAGAATTGATGGGGATTGTTGGGTCAGCGAGTTGTAAGTGACAGGGCTGATCCTCTTCGTGGGACGTGTTGGTAATAAACACCGATGACAACTTGTCAAAACTCAGGATCCCATCGGGTTTGGGATATTCAAGCTTCCTGCTTTTGCTTGCCAGTTTCAGGGTAGCATGATCGGGCTTCTTCTCCCGTAAGGTAAAAGGTAGTTTGCCCCGGGTAAGCTGGTCTATGAAGATGAAGGCGATACCGATGAACAATCCGAATCTGTGTTGCCAGCTTGTTGTATTTCTTGCCGTAAACAGCTCTTTGTACAACCAGGATTTCTTGAATGCCTCGGGATAGCTTGTCAGCTCTTCACCACCGGTGGAGCCTGCTTTTATCGCTGCGTATACCGACTCTGCCGCCAGGAGACCGGATTTCATCGCCGTGTGGGATCCTTTTTGTTTCAGGTTGTTCAGGAAACCAGCGTCATCACCAATCAGTAACCCACCGGGCATCGTGAGTTTTGGTAGCGAGTGCAAGCCACCTTTAACCACAGCCCTGGCACCATAGGAAACCCGTTTACCACCTTCCAGGTATTTACGTATGAATTTGTGCTGTTTAAAGCGTTGGAATTCATCGAATGGGCTAAGGTGTGGATTTGAATAACCGAGATCGATAATCAGGCCCACGGTCACCTGGTTGTCTTCCAAGTGATACAGATAGGAGCCGCCGAGCGTCTCGCCAGGGAAGTGACCCAAAGGCCAGCCAATCGTGTGAATCACTTTACCGGGCACATGCTTCTCCGGATCGATATCCCACACTTCTTTAAACCCGATACCGTAATGCTGGGGATCTGAATCAGCCTGCAAATTGAATTTTTCAATTAGCTGCTTACCCAGGTGGCCCCGGCATCCTTCCGCGAAAACTGTATATCGGGCGTGTAATTCATATCCTGCCTGGAATGTTGGTTTTTGCTCGCCATCAGCACCAATACCCATGTCTCCGGTCGCGATGCCTTTGATAGAACCGTCTTCGTTATACAACACTTCAGTGGCTGCAAAGCCGGGGAAGATATTGACCCCGAGTTCCTCCGCCTGTTCACCCAGCCAGCGACACAAATTAGCCAGGCTGGTCGCGTAGTTGCCATGGTTCTCAAGTCCGACAATGGGCAGGAACAAATTAGGAACCCGTAATCCCTGGCGCTCATCGACCAGGTAGTACATTTCTTCTTCAGTGACCGGATTATGGAGTGGCGCACCCATGGACTTCCAGTCAGGAAACAGTTCATCCAACGCCCGGGGTTCTACCACGGCACCGGAAAGAATATGCGCGCCGATTTCGGAGCCTTTTTCGACCAGGCAAACCGTGTATTCTTCACCTGCTTCTGCGGCCAGTTGAGCAAATTTGATTGCCGTTGCCAGACCAGCGGGTCCACCGCCGACCACGACCAAATCAAATTCCATGGATTCTCGTTCCACCTTCTTACTCCTCAGTGCATTGTTCTTTTTGGCCGGGTTACAGACACCGGACCGTTGTTAATTCCGGCGCTATTGTAAGACAATTTATTGCAAGAAAAGTGGCTTCTTAATGGAAATCACTGAAATCTATGTCATTTGATAAAATAATTGTGGATTTTCAGAAATAAATTCTTAAGAATTATGGACTTAGACTCTGACGCAGTGCACAAAGCTATTGACCGATATCATAGAAAACGGCAGAATACGCGCACTTTTAAGGCTGCAGGCCTTATCGCAGATTCTCCCACGGAATCTTGCACGGATTTATGCTTGTTTTCGCCCTGTTTTAAAACAGTTTTCTAGAGTTATGGGCGGTTTTCGTGCAAGGGAAGTGGGCCAACGATTTAATCATCACGAGCAGAGGAATTCATGAAAGTTCTAGTAACTGCCAAACGTGTTGTCGATTACAACGTAAACATACGTGTATTGAGCGACAACACTGGCGTAGATCTAAACAATGTGAAAATGTCGGTTAATCCATTTGATGAGATTGCCATAGAAGAAGGCGTCCGCTTGAGGGAAGCCGGTAAAGTGGAAGAAGTTATTGTTGTGTCTGTTGGTACGAGTGCCTGTGGCGAGCAGATTCGTACTGCCCTCGCTCTGGGAGCTGACCGCGGTATCCTGGTAGAAACCGACGAAGAGATGCAGCCTCTGGCTATTGCCAAATTGCTTAAGGCAGTTATCGACAAGGAACAGCCCGACTTGATTATCACCGGCAAGCAAGCCATTGATGGTGACAACAGCCAGACGGGTCAAATGCTGGCTGCGCTTGCTGGCTTGCCCCAGGCAACGTTTGCCTCGGTGCTTGATCTGGGTGACGACTCAGCGACGGTTACTCGAGAAGTGGATGGTGGTCTGGAAACAATTACCGTGAAACTCCCCGCTGTGGTAACCACCGACTTGCGTTTGAATGAGCCTCGCTATGCTTCCCTGCCTAACATCATGAAGGCGAAGAAGAAGCCAGTTGATATCTATACACCTGAAGATTTAGGCGTTGATGTCTCACCCAGGGTCAAGACTCTGAAGGTAACTCCGCCTCCCGAGCGTCAGGCTGGAATCATTGTTGAAACGGTGGAAGACCTGGTAGACAAATTGAGAAACGAAGCGAAGGTGATCACATGAGTATTCTCGTCGTTGCAGAACATGATAACGAGTCAGTTAAAGCGCCGACCCTGGTAACTATCGCCGCCGCAAACGTTATTGGTGGTGACATCGATGTGCTGATCGCCGGTGCGAATTGTGGGGGCGCTGCTGAGGCTGCCGCAAAAATTGATGGTGTGAGCAAGGTCATTGTTGCTGACAACGAAGCCTATGGGCATCAACTGGCTGAGAATTTGGCTGACCTGGTGGTTGAGCTGGCCGCCGGTTACTCACATATTATGAGCCAGACAACGGCTGGTGGTAAGAACTTCCTGCCGCGGGTAGCCGCGCTGCTGGATGTTGCTCAAATTTCCGATATCAGTGGCGTAGTCAGTGAGGATACCTTCGAGCGTCCAATCTATGCGGGAAATGCGATTGCCACCGTGCAATCATCGGATTCGATAAAAGTGATCTCTGTCCGGGGTACCGCGTTTGATGGTGTGGCGACAGAAGGCGGCAGTGCTTCAATAGAAAGCACCGACATTGTAAAAGATTCCGGCCTTTCTAGCTGGGTTAAGGAAGACATTGTCAAGCTGGAACGTCCTGAATTAACCGCTGCGAGCATCATAATTTCTGGTGGACGCGGCATGCAGAACGGCGAGAACTTTTCGATGCTGGAATCTGTTGCGGACAAGCTGGGTGCCGCCATTGGTGCATCACGTGCAGCAGTGGATGCTGGCTTTGTTCCCAATGATATGCAGGTTGGTCAGACCGGTAAGATCGTTGCGCCGGACCTTTATATTGCGGTTGGCATCAGTGGTGCGATACAGCACCTTGCTGGCATGAAAGACAGCAAGGTCATTGTTGCTATCAACAAGGATGAAGACGCACCTATTTTCCAGGTTGCTGACTACGGTCTTGTTGCAGACTTGTTCAAGGCAGTACCAGAGCTGGATGAATTACTCGGATAGCTCCTTTTGTTTAGACTACAATGTTGTAAAGAAAAAGGCGTCGATCAGACGCCTTTTTTGTTTCTATTACAAACTGTCCAGCCACTCATCATCTGAATCCCCGGTAATATCTGCAAAGAGTGGGGTCGACAAGTAACGCTCGCCGGTATCCGGCAACATCACCACAAAGGTGCTGTTGTCTGGTGCATTTGCCGCTGTCTGAAGCGCGGCATACAAGGTAGCGCCACTGGATATGCCACAAAAAATCCCTTCTTCTGTCGCCAGCCGGAGGGAGGTTTCGATGGCCTTGTCATCAGGTACCAATACGATTTCATCGACGACCGACTTATCGAGAACACCAGGAAGAAAGTCCGGGGTCCAGCCCTGAATTTTGTGCGGCGACCACTCCTTTCCAGACAACAAAGGGGCGGCTTCAGGTTCAGCGGCAATGATTTGCGCATCAGGCCTTGCCAGCTTGATCACTGCACCAGCACCCGTAATAGTCCCGCCGGTTCCCCAGCCGCTGACAAAGTAGTCCAGATTCATATCGGCGAAATCGCTGAGTATTTCCGGCCCTGTTGTATTGCGGTGATAAGCAGGGTTGGCAGGGTTCTCGAATTGATCCGCCTTAAACCAGCCATGTTTTTCGGCAAGTTCTATTGCCTTTTTAACCATACCGCTGCCGCGCTCTGCTGCAGGCGTCAGGATAACCTTCGCGCCCAGTGCCTTCATGATTTTGCGTCGTTCAATGGAAAACGAATCCGCCATGGTTGCCACAAAAGGATAACCCTTAGCCGCACAGACCATGGCGAGTGCAATGCCTGTGTTTCCCGAGGTGGCTTCCACCACAGTTTGCCCGGGTTTCAGGGCACCGCTTTTCTCGGCATCCTGTATTATCGCAATGGCGAGTCGATCCTTGACCGATGCCAGTGGATTGAAAGCTTCCAGTTTGACGTACATATTCTGGTTGCCGGGGCCGATGCTGTTAAGCTTCACGACCGGTGTATTTCCGATAGTTTCCAGGATATTGTTATATATCATGTGACCTCCTTGATGGATTGTTCCTATCCATTTCTTGTGGGTAGGCAGGGTTTTTATTAGGTTGATGCCAGCTTAAAAAAATTTTCATGATCTGTCGAACGTTAACAGCGCGAATGTTTTGCAGAAGCAGGTGCCGAGTTGATATCTGTGGTCCAGATTAGTCGTCTTCGTTGACCTCAATCTCGAAATCAAATAGCGCGATCCCTTCATCCACCAGGTCAGCTTCTTCAAAGTTCACTTTGACGATTCCATCTTCATCGCTTCGATGACGGCGAGTGGTGACCCTTTTTCAACCACATCTCCCTGGGAGACCATGATAGCAATGATCTTGCCAGACATGGGTGCCTGCACATTACCTCCGTCCTCCTGCTGCTGGTAGTCCTCATCAGGAAGTTTAAATTCGATACTCAGATTTGTCGTGAACAGTGTAATGACGTTGCCGTATTGATGGATATTAAAGTTGAAGTCTCCCTCTTCGGTATGCAGGACCATCCGGCTTTCATGAATGCTCGCGCTGCATCGGCTCGTTCGTTCATCAGCGGTGATACAATAACTACCGGCTAGAGACTCTATATCGACATCAGTCAATATCTGATTGTGTTCCAATTGCACGGTGGTGATGTCAGGTGCGTTCAGTCTGAATGCAGTATGGGTTTGCCAGGGAGATGTGCCGGTTGCCCGGGTGAGATAAATCCCGGCTGCACAGAAAGCGTAGTGAAGCAGCGCGTGGTTGATGGGCTCGAGAACTTTATCTAAATGATTGTCAAGGTAATCAGTGCCGAGTCCCCCGGTCTGAAAAGGAGGGTGAGAGATCAACTGGTACAGGAAATCACGATTGGTTCTGATCCCGGCGATTTCCAGTTCTGATATTGCGTGAAGCAATTGCGAAATACATTGTTCCCGGTCTTGTGACCAGCTGATCAGCTTTAATAACATGGGGTCATAAAACACACCCACCTGGTCGTCAACCTGAATACCTGTATCTATTCTTAAACCGGTATGTTGTTGCGGTGTTTGGAGGTGTGTGATTTGCCCGGAGACAGGCAGGAAACCATGAGCAGGGTCCTCAGCATACAACCTGACTTCGATCGCATGGCCATTGCGAGCAATATTTTGTACAATGCCGTCTTGAATACATGGCAGGGTCTCGCCCATGGCAACCCTTAATTGCCATTCCACCAAATCAATACCCGTGATCATTTCTGTGACAGGGTGCTCTACCTGCAACCGCGTATTCATTTCCATAAAGTAAAACTGGCCATTATCGGCCAACAGGAATTCAACGGTGCCTGCACCCACATAATCGATGGCTGTCGCCGCGGCCACTGCCGCATTCCCCATGGTTTGTCTTAGCTCATCGGGATATCCGGGCGCGGGAGACTCTTCGACAATTTTCTGGTGACGACGTTGCAGCGAGCAGTCCCGTTCGTGCAAATGGACACAGTTGCCATGGGCATCGGCGAATACCTGTATTTCAATATGACGTGGTGAAATCAGGTACTTTTCAATAATCAGGCTATCGTTGCCAAAGGAGGACAAGGCTTCACGGCGTGCAGAAACAAGTGCAGCGTCGAGTTCTTCGGGCCTGTGAACGATCTTCATGCCTTTTCCGCCACCCCCGGCTTCAGGTTTGATCAGGATCGGATAGCCGATCTCCGCGATTTCATCATGACTTGTGCTGTCAGTTACCTGATTGATCCCTGGTAACACCGGCACCTGGGCATCTTGCATCCGCTTCCTGGCCACACCCTTGAGCCCCATAATATTAACGGCTGCAGCAGGTGGACCGACAAATACAATGTTATTGTCAGCGCATCCCCTGGCAAAGTCAGGATTCTCGGACAGAAAGCCGTAGCCGGGATGCACTGCGGTCACGCCATTGCTGGTTGCGACTTCTATTATCCGTTGGTGGTTCAGGTAGCTTTCTGAAGGCGGTGGAGACCCTATCAGAAAAGCCTCATCGGCAAATTTTACATGAAGTGCCTGTTTGTCTGCTGACGAATATACAGCGACAGTTTGCCAGCCCAGCTTTTTTGCGGTTCTCATCACCCGGCAGGCGATTTCACCGCGATTTGCAATTAACAGTTTCATCTACAAACTACATCCGAAATATACCGAACCGGGTCGGTGAAATAGGTTTGTTCAGGGTCGCATCCAGAGCCAGAGCCATAGCGTTACGTGTTTGGGCGGGATCGAGGATGCCGTCATCCCAGAGCCGTGCGCTGGCGTAGTAAGGATGCCCCTGGATATCATACTGATCAACGATGGGTGATCTAAACGCTTCCCTTTCATCAGGATTCCAGGGTGTCCCGGCTTTTTCAAGATTGGCTTCCCGGACCTGGGCCAGCACATCTGCGGCCTGGGGACCACCCATTACCGAGACCCGGGCATTGGGCCACATCCACAAGAAATTAGGGTCGTAGGCGCGACCACACATACCGTAGTTTCCAGCACCAAAACTACCGCCAATCATCAGCGACAGTTTAGGTACCTGTGCACAGGCTACTGCCGTGACCATCTTCGCCCCGTGCTTGGCAATACCTTCGGTTTCGTATTTTTCACCAACCATAAAACCCATAATGTTCTGCAGAAATATCAATGGGATGTTACGCTGGCAGCAGAGCTCGATAAAATGAGCACCTTTCTGCGCAGATTCAGAAAACAGGATGCCGTTGTTAGCAAGAATCCCGACAGGTATGCCGTGCAAATGGGCAAAGCCACAAATCAATGTTGTGCCGAAATTACGCTTGAATTCATCAAATTCAGAACCATCGAACAGTCTGGCAATGACTTCCTTTACATCATAAGACTTCGACAGTTCGGTTGGCAGAATTCCGTAGATCTCATCAGGGTCATAAAGGGGAGGAGCGGGATCCTTTAGGGCCAGTTGTACCGGTTTAGTTCGATTGAGGTTGCTGACAATTTGCCGGACGATCTGCAGGGCATGTTTATCATTTTCTGCCAGATGATCCGCGACACCGGAAATGCGGGTGTGTACATCCGCACCTCCCAACGCTTCTGCCGAGACGATTTCACCGGTTGCGGCTTTGACCAGTGGCGGACCGGCGAGAAATATAGTGCCCTGGTCCCTGACGATAATGCTCTCGTCGGCCATGGCCGGGACATAAGCGCCGCCTGCGGTACAGGAACCCATCACCGCCGCAATTTGCGGGATGCCCATGGCAGACATATTGGCCTGGTTGAAGAAAATTCTCCCGAAATGCTGGCCGTCGGCAAATATCTCATCCTGGTGGGGCAGGTTGGCGCCGCCTGAATCAACAAGATAAACGCAAGGCAGGTTATTTTGTGCGGCGATAGCCTGGGCGCGAAGATGCTTCTTCACACTCATCGGATAGTAAGTCCCGCCTTTTACCGTCGCGTCATTCACCACAATCATGCACTCGATATTCGAGATTCGTCCAATGCCGGTAATGATACTTGCCGAGGGTGACTCGTTGTTGTACATACCGAATGCAGCGAGTTGTGAAAGTTCAAGGAACGGAGAGCCAGGATCGAGCAGTTCGTTTATCCGATCCCGGGGCAACAACTTACCCCGATCAATATGTCGCTGGCGCGAAGATTCGTTGCCGCCCAGGGCGACTGTAGCGAACTTTTCCCGCAGGTCACTTACCAACGATTGCATGTGGGCGTAATTATTCTGAAATTCTTCAGAATGAACATTAACCCTGGATTTGATTGCGGTCATAGAGTAACTACTTTTCTTCTACCTACTTCGATTCGTTAAAAAGTTCCCGGCCGATCAGCATGCGACGAACCTCGGATGTGCCAGCACCAATCTCGTACAACTTGGCGTCACGCAGCAGGCGCCCGGTCGCATAATCGTTGATATAGCCATTGCCGCCTAACAATTGAATAGCATCGAGTGCCATCTGGGTTGCGTTCTCGGCGCAATAGAGTATTACCGCCGCTGCATCCTTGCGAGCAGTTTCACCCCGATCGCAAGCTGCGGAGACTGTGTAAAGGTACGCCCGGGATGCATTCATGCGGGTGTACATATCTGCAATTGTTGAAACTCACCGATAGGCTGGTCAAATTGTTTTCGTTCGTGGATATAGGGCGTCACAATATCCATACAGGCCTGCATAATACCCACAGGCCCGCCCGAGAGTACGACACGTTCATAATCGAGACCGCTCATTAATACTCTTACGCCGTCATTTTTTTTGCCGAGGATGTTGTTTGCCGGAACGTGGCAATCTTCGAACACCAGTTCGCAGGTGTTTGAGCCTCGCATGCCCAATTTGTCAAGTTTAGGTGATCGGAAAAACCCGGGCCATTGGCGCTCGACGATAAAAGCCGTAATTCCCTTGGGTCCCGCTTTAGCATCTGTGCGGGCATAGATCACGTAGGTGTTTGCGTCAGGGCCATTGGTGATCCACATCTTGCTGCCGTTAAGCACGTATTCATCACCATTCTGTTCGGCCTTAAGTTGCAGACCGACAACATCGGAACCGGCATTGTGTTCGCTCATGGCAAGGGCGCCAATGGCTTTGCCACTCACCAGATCCGGTAGGTATTTTTTCTTCTGTTCCGCTGTGCCCTGGCGAAAAATCTGGTTAATACATAGATTGGAATGAGCGCCATAGCTCAGTCCCACCGAGGCAGAAGCCCGACTTAATTCTTCCATACAAAGTACATGGGCGAGATAACCTAGACCCGCGCCACCGTATTCCTCGCTGACGGTAATACCGAGCAAACCCATATCACCCATTTTTTGCCAGAGGTCCGTCGGAAAATTGTTACTGGCATCAATCTCGCTGGCCCGGGGATAAATTTCGTCCGCGGCAAACCTGTTTACCTGTTCGCGGAGCATATTGAGGGTTTCGTCGAGTCCGAAATTAAGATTGTTGTAGTTGACCTGCATCGCTTGCCTGAGAATAAGTTATGAAATCACTGGATCTGAAGTATCTTTGAAAATACCGATTATCAAAGCTAAATCGGGTTTTAGAAACGCTTCTCAGTATACCAATTTACATCACGGGCATGTTTGTCGACTGAGTCCACCACATCCAGAATCAACGCAAACAATGCCATCCTGACCAGGACCCCGTTGTCAGTCTGGCGAAAAATGGCCAGGTTGGGATTTTCATTCATGTCATTGTCCAGCTCATTGGCGTTGCCGCGGGAGTCCCTGGGCAAAGGATGCATGATAACGGTGTTGGGTTCACAGAATTCGGTGTAGATTGACTGATTGAGTCGAAACAGTCCCTTGTACTTATCTGCGTCCTCCTGGGATGGGAAACGTTCTTCCTGGGTTCGAGTCAGGTACAGAATGTCTGCATTGCGAATATTGTTTCTGAGTTCACTCGATTGAATGATCTCATGCCCGGCGGCACTGATCTCAGTGATGTAGTCTTCCGGTAAAGCAAGTTCAGGGGGTGAAATCAGTGTCAGGTGAATATTGTCGAATAACGAGAGCAACCGGCAAAGGCTGTGGACAGCCCGGCCATAGCGCAAGTCGCCAATCAGTGCTATCCGAAGATTATCTATCGATTTTCCCTGACCGGCGAGTTCCTTTCGAATCGTATAAAGGTCGAGCAGAGCCTGGCTCGGGTGCTCGTTTGAACCGTCTCCGGCGTTGAGTACCGGAACTCGGCTGGCGGCAGCAAATTCACTGACAGAGCCCTCGATTTCGTGCCGCATGACGATGACATCGCTGTAACCCGACAGCACCCGGGCGGTATCGTAAAACGATTCGCCTTTTGATATTGAAGAGGCTTTTATTTCTGTGGTTTCCCTGACTTCACCACCAAGGAGGTTGAAAGCTGAACCGAAACTGACCCTTGTTCGGGTGCTGGGTTCGAAAAACATGCTGCCAAGGATGGCGCCTTCCAATACACGGGTTACTTTTTGCCGATGAGCATAAACCTCCATCTGGTCTGCGACGGTGAATACTCTTTCTATTGCCTCGCGGTCAAACTGTGAAACGGAAAGGATATGGCTACCAACAAAGTCCATTAATGCAGTCCGTTACGTATTCCATGCGACTTTTAATGGCAACTCGAGGATACGATCTCGCATCCAGCGATTAGCCTGGTCGCGGTCGGTACTCTCATGCCAGTAGACATATGTTTCAATATCAGGCACCTCAAATGGTAACTCGTAGTACTTTACATTAAACGAGCTTGCCAGAAACTGGGCAAATACCCGCGGTACGGTCAACGCAAGATTAGTGTTAGATACCAGTTGCGGCGTCGCCAGGTAATGTTGCGTCCGCAAGGCGATATGCCTGCGTTTTCCCATTTTGCCTAGCGCCAGGTCAACAACACCCAAGCCACCCCGCCGACTGGAAATATGGATATGGCTAATTTCCAAATAAGTCGCAATATCGAGTTTGTCCTGTACGACATTGTGATTGTTACGAACAACGCAAACATGCGGATGAGAGAACAAGGGTGCCTGTCGAATCTGGGGATCGGGTGACAATGGGATATCAAATGCCAGATCCAGGTTACCAGACGCGAGTTCGATACTCATGTCTCTGCGTCGAACCTGATAACAGTCAATGGACACCTGGGGAGCCTTGAGATTAATCTGCTCGAACAGGTAAGGCAGGAATATGGATTGACTCAAATCGGTCATGCTTATTCGAAATCGCTTGTCGGATGCCAGTGGATCAAAAGATTCACTTTCCTGCACACTTGAACGGATAAGTCCGAGGGCTTGTCTGACCGAGCCGACGATGTTCTGCGCAATTGGCGTTGGTACCATACCGTCCGCTGTACGGACGAACATCGGGTCATTAAACAGGGTACGCAGTCGGGAAAGGGAATTCGATACAGCCGGTTGAGTGATACCGATTATTTCACCAGCTCGCGTTAAATTGCCTTCTGTATAAATGGCATCAAAAACGACGAATAAATTAAGGTCTATATCACTTAGCTTCATAATTAGTCTCGTGAATTATCACCCTACTTAATGGCGAATCAAAAAATTGATACGTTATGCTTATAGTATGTCTCCTGATGCTTTTTTTGAAGTGGGAATTGGAGAAAACCAGAAATAATTGGTTGATCTTGTTGAGCGATAACCTGTGGTGGCATGCTTCCAACGCTAGTGAGACAATGCACCAACGGTAAATTAAAATGCGCCAGCTAACCCCGCGCGCAGAATACTAACGTTCAAGAAGGAATGGTTGCGCCGGGAACGAGAATCTGTGGCCGCAATCGAACTCTGGGATCGTTCTATATCAATGTGTTACAGTCACTAATTAAAAATGACCTAACGTCTGGGAAACACCATGAGTGAGATGGAATCAAGATTGCGCCTGCCTTTCAGCTTCGCGAAACGTCACGGGGTTATTCTTCTAGCCAAGCAGGATAATAGCGAGCCGCAGGTGGTGTATAAATCTGGATTGAAGCCCCAGACGTTGGCAGAAGTCAGGCGTTATGTCGGAGCACAATTCAGCTGCCAGGAGGTCGATAGCTCGACGTTCGACTCCAAATTATCGACGACTTACCAGAACGATTCTGGCGAAGCCATGCAGATGATCGAAGGGTTAGGTGATGAGATGGATCTGGATAGCCTTGTGGATTCCATTCCGGTCACTGGAGACTTGATGGAACAAGAGGATGACGCACCGATCATCAAGTTAATTAACAGCCTGTTAACCGAGGCAGTCAAGGTTGATGCATCTGATATTCATGTTGAAACTTATGAAACACGACTGGTGGTTCGTTTTCGGGTTGACGGAGTGTTGCGTGAAGTCGTTAGTCCACGCAGAGCCCTGGCACCTTTACTGGTGTCGAGAATCAAGGTTATGGCGAAACTGGATATTGCAGAAAAGCGGCTGCCACAGGACGGTAGAATTTCGGTTCGGGTTGCGGGTAAAGAAGTCGACGTGCGGGTTTCAACGATCCCCGCCAGCAACGGCGAACGTGTAGTTATGCGACTGTTAGACAAACAGGAAGGTCGGCGAGACCTGACCAATATGGGCATGGCGGCTACTGATGTGGTCGCAATGCAGACGCTTATTAAAAAACCCCATGGCATCATTCTGGTCACCGGTCCGACGGGTTCCGGTAAATCCACGACCCTGTACGCCTGCCTGGATCAGCTGAATGACAGGACCCGTAACATCCTGACGGTGGAAGACCCGATCGAATACGATGTTGAAGGCATCGGCCAGACCCAGGTTAACGCAAAGGCAGATATGACTTTTGCAAGGGGGTTAAGAGCGATTTTACGTCAGGATCCTGATGTGGTTATGGTAGGTGAGATACGTGACTTCGAGACGGCAGATATCTCGGTTCAGGCAAGCCTCACGGGTCACCTGGTGTTGTCAACGATCCACACCAATACTGCAGTTGGCGCCTTGACCCGCCTGGAGAATATGGGCGTTCAACCCTACCTCCTCAGCAACAGCATCATCGGTCTGGTTGCCCAAAGACTGGTTCGGATACTATGTAGTGATTGCCGGGAAAGCTTTACAGTAGGTAAGTATGAGTGTGATTTCTTAAAGATTGATAGAACCAACCCGCCAACAATATACCGGGAAGTCGGTTGCGATAAGTGCGCCAATGAGGGATATCGAGGTCGTCAGGGTATCTATGAGGTCGTGACTATCGATGATCAATTGCGACAAATGATTCACAATGGTGCATCTGAACTTGATCTTGAAAAACACGCAAGAAGCAAAGCTCCAGGCATTCGGGAAGACGGTCGGGCAAAAATACTGTCCGGTGCGACATCAGTTGATGAAGTTCTCAGAGTAACAATGGAAGACTAGCCTCCCAGATTACTTGATTCGAGGAATATTTTGGCAGCATTTGAATACATAGCCTTAAATACCAGGGGCAGAGAAGAGAAGGGTATTCTCGAAGCAGACAGCTCCCGGCAGGTGCGACAGATTTTGCGGGACAAGGGTATGGCACCGCTGGCCGTCAAGGCGACCCGGGAGCAAAAGAGTGCGCAGAGTGCCATGTCGCGATTTTTTCAACCATCGTTATCTGTCCGTGAACTTGCATTGATCACCCGCCAGTTAGCCACGTTAATTGCCGCCGGTTTGCCCATAGAAGAGTCCCTGCTGGCTGTATCCAAGCAAAGTGAAAATACAAAAACTCAAGGTATGTTGCTCGCAGTGCGATCCAAGGTCATGGAAGGATTTTCTCTTGCCAATAGCTTCGCGGAATATCCCCGGGCGTTTCCGGGTTTGTATCGGGCGACAGTCGCTGCCGGTGAGTCTGCAGGTCATCTGGATCTGGTATTGAATCGTCTCGCCGATTTTACTGAGAAGCAGCAGGAATCACGATCGAGGATTCAGCAGGCAATGGTATACCCAGTGATTTTATTGGTGTTAACTGTCGCAATACTGGCCGGGTTACTCGGTTATGTCGTCCCGGATATCGTCAAGGTCTTTACAGACACAGGGCAGGAGCTTCCGGCGTTGACGATATTTATCATTTCACTGAGCGATTTAGTGACCGACTACGGCTTTTTTGCGCTGCTGCTGCTGATAGTGATTACTTTTGGTGTGCGCAGAGCCATGGCGGTGCCTTCAATACGATTGGTTTACGACCGTCGTCTGCTGCATCTGCCATTAATTGCGAAAATGAGCAAAGGTATGAATACGGCTCAATTTGCCAGCACGTTAAGTATCTTATCATCCAGCGGGGTCCCCCTGGTGGACGCCATGCGAATCGCAGGCCAGGTCCTCTCCAATACCTGGCTGCGGGAGAAGGTCAGCGACGCGACAACCAAGGTCAGTGAAGGGTCAAGTTTGAATGCGGCACTGGAACAAAGCGGCTACTTTCCGCCAATGATGCTGCATATGATTGCCAGCGGAGAATCAAGCGGACAGCTAGACGATATGTTGTCCAGAGTGGCGAACAGTATGCAGCAGGATGTTGAAATGTTGCTTGGTGTACTATTGAGTTTGTTTGGACCCTTTATGCTTTTGTTAATGGGCGGCGCCGTGTTTACGATTGTGATGGCGATTCTGTTGCCAATCATGAACCTGAATCAACTGGTCACTTAATCAGATCCTGGTCGGGTAATTACAAGAGCAGTTCATAGAATTTAAATGGTAGTCAACTATGTTTAACAAAAACAATCGTTCAGCGGTATCCGATCCCTCAAGTCTATCTTCTGCCTCACGGCTCAAGAGACCAGGGGAGCGTAGGCGGATGGAGGGCTTCACCCTGATTGAAATCATGGTCGTGGTCGTCATTCTGGGTATCCTTGGTGCACTGATTGTGCCCAACATTATCGGACGGCCTGACGAGGCCAGGGTCCAGGCTGCCAAGGCAGATATTGAATCCATTGGGACTGCGCTGGAGCTGTATCGGTTGGACAACAGCAATTATCCCAGTACAGACCAGGGTCTTGCTGCGCTGGTCAGCGAACCGAGTGGTTTTCCTGAAGCCCGCCGCTGGAATTCAGATGGTTACCTGAAGAAGCTGCCGGTTGATCCCTGGGATGAGCCCTATTTGTACTTCAGCGAAGATCGAAATTTTGAAATCTATTCCTATGGCGCCGATCGCAAGGAAGGTGGTGGGGGTGTGGATTCGGATATCAGCTCAAAAGACTGAAAAGCCAGTATCCAATGATCCCTCATTTATCAGACCAGTCTCGAACAGCATCCGCCGGTTTCACGCTGGTTGAGATTCTTGTGGTGCTGCTTATTGTTTCCATCATGTCGGGTATCGCGCTGGCCAACCTGCCAGGTTTTACCCAGACACGGGATTTTGATACCGAAGCCCGGCGTTTGAAAACACTGTTGGATATGGCGCGTGAAGAATCTGTAATCCAGGCGGCAGAGCTTGGATTTGCACCGACCGAGGATGGCTATGGATTCCAGGTTTACGATGAATTCAATCAGAAGTGGCTGGAATATGAACAGTCACCTTTCCAGCAGCGTAGCTTACCCGATAATGTAGAATTGGAATTGGAAGTTGAAAACCAGGACTTCACCTTGACCGCAGAAACGAAGTCGACCATCCCACCTTTGCTGATACTCTCGAGCGGTGAAATTACGCCATTTACCCTGACCTTGCTGCAGGGCTCCGAATTGCAGCGGTCGATGCGCTCCGATGGCTATGGCGATATCGAATGGCTGGAAGATGAATAGTTTCAAAATTGGCAGACGCAGGCAAGCCGGATTCACGCTGCTGGAAATAATGGTTGCCCTGGCCATATTTGCTGTTGTATCCGGTGCCCTCATTCGAAATGCAACCCAGTCTATCAGACAAACGAATATCATCCAGGAAAAAACCCTTGCTTACTGGATAGCTGAAAATCACCTTAACCAGATGAGAGCGTCGCCACGCGTCGAAGGGAGTTTCCCCGCTATCGGTTCGGAACGCTATAACGTGACGATGGCAGATCGAGACTGGGAAGTGGTAATGGACATTGAAGCAACTGAAAACGCGGGCATGCGTCGCATTATTGTCAGCGTTTTCGCGGAAGATAACCTGGATGACAACATCGTCGAACTCGTCGGATTTCGGGGAGAATACTGATGCAAAGTGGCCTGCCGCGACCAGACAGAGGATTTACACTACTGGAAGTGCTCGTCGCCATGTCTATTTTTGCTGTGATTGGCCTCGGCTCGAATCAGATGCTGCGTACCGTAATCCAGGCCCACAAGGGTACCCAGCAGCAGATACAGAGTTTTTCCGCGTACACCAAAGCATTTTCCATGATGGATCGTGATTTCAGCCAGTTGATCCCCCGTCCTATCAAGGACCAGTATGGTGATATGAGCCCCGCACTGGTGCTTGGCTCGGACTCCTATGTCATAGAATTCAGCCGAACAGGCTGGAATAATCCGTTGAAACTCAAGCGGAGCAATATACAGCGCGTGGCTTACCAGCTCACAGATGAAAATGAGCTGAAACGAATATTCTGGCTGGTGTTGGATCGTGCCGAGGACAGCGAGCCGATTCAACAGACGCTTCTGACCGGGGTCGAAGATTTCAGGGTTAATCTTCTGGATGCTGAAGGCGATTCAACGGATGACTGGGGAGATGTTGAAAATTCTGCTTCCCTGCCACTGGGAGCTGAGGTTTTTGTGACTTCAGAAATTTTTGGTGAAGTGCGCAAGGTGTTTTCTTTTGTTGAAGTAGCCGTGCAGACAGATCCCAATCAATCCGGGCAGGGTGATACAGGCGACGGAGTTTCTGATGAGGAAACACTGAAGCGGATCGAGCAAAAGAAAAAACCCCGTGGCCGCGGGCAGGAGACAGAATCCTGATGGACGGCCGATCACAAAAAGGGGTTGCCCTGATCACGATCCTGCTGGTAGTCGTGATTGCCACTGTCCTGGGTGTTTCGATGTCAACGGAACAGAATTTTGCCATTAATCGCGCCCGGTCGTTTTTCGATCAGGGTATCGCTCGTCAATATGCTTACGGCGGGGAAGAACTGGCCCGGCAAATATTGCATGAGGATTTTGTTGACTCCCCGGGTGTTGTTCACCTGGGCCAGAACTGGGCGCAACGACCCCTGACTTTCGAATTCGAGGACGGTGCCGTTGAACTGATAATCGAAGATCTGCAGTCAAAGTTAAACCTTAATTCCCTGTCGATCGAAGGGCAACAGGCCGCGGTGGTGAGGCAGAGATTCGTCGATTTACTTGGACAGCAAGGAGTTGATGCGGCCTACATAGATCGAGTGGTCGACTGGATAGATGTCAACGAATCAAAAAATGCCCGGGGCGCCGAGGACTATGATTACCTGGGACTGGAACGCCCCTATCGAACCGCCAGTGGACCGATGGCGGATGTGACCGAGTTAAGATTGATTCTTGAAATGGAAGAAGAACAGTTCGAGTTGATTCAGCCTTATGTTACCGCGGTCCCTGATCCGTATACGCAAATTAACGTTAACACAACGACGGTGCAGGTACTCCAGGCTATCGCGCCTGGCCTTCCACCCGGCGATGCAGAGAGTATTGTAATGACCCAGACCGAGCAGGAAGGGTTTGATTCCATCGACGATTTTGTTACGGACAGTCGACTTCCGAGTGGGACAACCATTAAAAAAGATAATCTTAGTGTAAACTCCACTTTTTTTCAGGTGAGTATCCGTGCCCATTACCATGAGAGAGTTGGTTATCTTACGAGTATTATTCAGGTGAACCCGGTCGATGGAACTATGCGGGTAGTGTATCGCGACCAGAGCCGAAAAGTGCCGCCCTATGTTGCACCAGGGGATGTCATTGAAGAAGACACTGGGGCTGACGATGGCTGAGAATCTTTTCTTACGTCTGGGTGAACATCAAGGTCAGATTAATATCGAATGGATGTTGCTGGATGAAGTCTCGGGGATTGTTCGATTTCGAGGCGAAGGCCAGCTCGATGAAATCACGGGGCTGGTTGCGGATCTTGATCTAAGCGGTTCGACTTATGTCATGTTGAGAGGTGAAGAAGTGCTCCTCACCAGCGCAATGATCCCAAGCAAACAACAACGACAGATCCTGCAGGCTGTGCCATTCATGGTGGAAGAAAGTCTCGCGGCAGACATTGAAGCCTGTCACTTTGCCATTGGGGACAAGGATGGATATGGAAATACTGCCATTGCAGTAATAGACCGTCAGCGATTGCAGTACTGGTTGGATCGTCTGCAAGATGCGGGAATAACATCGAGTTTCCTGACTGTGGATACACTTTCGGTGCCTTATGGCAATGGGTGTTCCATCCTCATCGATGGCGAACGTGTTCTTGTACGGACCGATGAATTACAAGGGTTCTGCATCGAGTCTGATCTGCTCGCCACTTCCGTTGGCTTACTGTCTGATGAAGAAAAGGAAAATGTGACATTGATGGTGCATGAGTCAGCTGATTAATGCAGAGCAGGAAAATACCGTTGCTGTCACTGATCTCGAATACGGACCCTTTGAATCACTGTGTCGCGGTTTCAACAAGAAGGGTATCAACCTCCTGCAAGGCGAGTTCAAAGTTGAGGTGGCTGGAAATTCACAGCGAGGTGCCTGGCGAGTTGCGGCTGTCCTGTGTGTTTGTGCTTTTGGGCTACAGATTGCATCATTGTTAGGTCAGGGCATGTATCTGAATTTGAAAGCCGGTGAGTTGGAGGTTGAATCGCGCACCCTGTATACCGAAATATTCCCCAAAGACAGAAATGTACGAGATATCAAACGTCGATGGAATTCGCACTTGGGTCAGGTCAGCGGCAGTGATCGGGATGGCTTCCTGGGTTTGTTTGCAGGCACTGCGAAGCATTTACCCGGTTCCGATTTAGTGCTCAATAATGTCAATTTTAACGAAAAGCAGGGCGAACTGGTGTTACAGCTTGAAACTGCAGAAAATGACCAGGAACTGATCCAGTTCATTCAGACGCTGACAAAGCTTGGTATGGTGGCAGAGATTGGTACCATAAACCAGGGCGACGATTCCGTCAAAGGTAGTATTAAAATAAAATCACTGGGTGGCTCATAGTGGCGGTGATGGACATTTCCTGGATTCAAAACCTGCTACTTCGCTATAACCAGTTGGAGAGCAGAGAACGCCTGGCAGTCAATGGTCTAATTGGGTTTGTCGCGCTGCTGCTCATCTATACCCTGATCTGGTCTCCTGCGAATACTTATTATGACAAGGGGCTACAGAATCATGTTCGGCAGTTGTCTACTTTACAGTATTTGCGCGCCAGTGAGCAGCAAGCTCGTGCTTCTTTAGGCAAGCAGTCCCGTGCAGCAGTGAGTGGTCAGTCGCTGCTGTCGACGGTGTCCAGTTCTGCACAGCAATCTGGTATCAAGCCGAGCCGATTGCAACCGGAAGGCAATAATGGTGTTAGTGTTACATTTAGTGAAGTTAGTTTTAATGACTTGATTGAATGGTTAGAGAGTCTGCAATCGCAAGGTTTTGTTGTCGGGCGGATTTCAATAGACAGGCAAGAGCAATCTGGCAAGGTGAATGCACGGATTACATTGAGAAGTTAGAGCGCCCCTGATCCGGTTTACCCGTCTGCTTGTTGTCTGTGTCGAAAAGTACCTAGCAGGGAGCTAAAGAAGTCAGCATATGCGATGATGGCTGAAAGCGACATAAAGCGATCGATCCGGGAAATTCAGAAGCAAATAGATGACATGCGTCAGCGCATGGATCGTGAACTGGCCGGGCTCGAGAACAAAATCGATGAGCTTGAGTTTCAACTTCCTGCTGCCCCTCCCGGCGCTTCCATTGAACAAAAAAATAATCACGAGCCGGTAAATGACGCCAGATTTCCCGAAAAAGCGATTGCGCCATTAGAACCACTGGAACCAGGAACAGAACAGTTAAGCGCAGCCCCCTCCCATTAGGGAAAATGTCCTGAAGAACAGGATAAACTGGTTTATCGACTTTTTGCTCCTCCATTTGGGTCCCTTCTCAGAGTTTTACAAGCAAGCTTCTGATGCCTACAAGCACTATCAAAAACTAGGCAAAGCGCCAGTGTTCATGATGACAATCGCCGGAATCCTGGCTCTGGTTATGGGTTCCGGTTACCTGTTGCAATATACATTTACCAATATCCTGGGAGATATTGCCAAAATGTTGCTGATGTTCCTGGGTTCTCTTGGGGTCATTGGATATGGCGCCTGGCTGGCTAGCAAGCGTGAGGATCAGCAGGAGTTTGCCAGTGCCATTTTAGGTCTGGGCGTAACGCTCTGTTATCTCTGCAGCTACTTCGCGGGATCTTATTATCAACTTCTTGAATCCGGGCCCGAACTGTTTTTGTTCTCGGTTGTTACCGCTGGCGGTATATTACTGGCTTATTTGTATGAAACCAGGATTGTCGCGGTCGTAAGTCTGGTGGGTGCTTCCTTGTCTCCACTGGTCATCGGATCGACATTATTTGGTGGCGAACACTACTTCATTATCCAGCTGCTTATCAGCATCGCCTACATTCATCTTAGTCAGCGTATTCGTTGGGTTGTTCTTGCCAACCTGAATTTTGTTGTCATTACAATAGCGTTTCAATCTCATCTTTATGCGGCAAGTGGCATGGGTATCGTTACCCTGTTCGGCCTGCATGGGTTTTTCTATCTGTTCAACTACTACCTGCTGATCAGCCGAATCAGTAAACGGGGACTGGTAGAGAGGGTTGATATAGCACTCGTCACCTCAAATGCTTTATTTTTTGCGATTGCCCTGTGGCAAGCAATGGCTGACACGACGCTACTGGGGCTGCTGCTTGGGGCGAATGCGGTGATACTTATTTTCCTGTTTGAGTCTGGGCGTCGCCTGGTCATAGGTAAGGATTCCGGAATGCAGGTACGGTAATCCACCACAACGTCGAATCATCAAGAATCTCATCACACCAGCACAGTTACAGTTTTGGTATTTTCATGTCCTGGTGATGGTGACTTATCTCAGCGCAGTGGATATCTGGTTCGATGATGAACTGGGTCCATACTCAACGGTATTGTTGGTTGCCCACGCCACTGCCATATTGTTCACCACAGTAATCAAGCGATTCAGCACCATGCTAAAGTTGGCCCTGGTTTTTTACCTGCTGGCTGTCGTCAAGATACTTGGGTTCGATATGGAAGACTTCTCGGTATTTCAGAAGGTCATCGCTTTCATGGGTATCGGCGTTCTGCTGCTGGTATCAGCTTATCAGTTCCAACGGTTTAGAGAGCGCTTTCTTTGATCCCCGATCTGCTATTCCCGGTTTATTCCCGGGACAGTTTACTTGTATGCCGGGTATATAAGTAAACTGTCCAGATCTGCACCCGGAAACACCATTTGGATTCTAGCCATCGAGTTCCCTGTCAGAAATCAGCAACAAAGTCAGTACGTGTAACATTTATACATAAACAACTATGTCAATAGGTGCGCTAACTCCAAATCAACACGGTCATGAAAGATCATCAGGTCTGGGGGTTTAGAATATCCTTATCTAAAATCCCTGGATTGCAAGGAAAAATGCTCCAGGTAATGACTCAAATCTTCAACATGCCCGGCAATAACATGGATCACAGATTCCTGTCGTTCCATCACCCCTTTGATTTTCAATAGCCGACCCTGTACCACCGCAGCACGGTAGGTTTCGAGGACCCGAGTCCAGATCACTACATTGATATTATTGGTTTCATCTTCAAGAGTCAGAAATATGACCCCCGATGCCGATGAGGGGCGTTGCCTGCCAGTCACAATACCTGCAACCTGCACAAAGCGGCCATGGTTAAGCTGTTCGAGGTCTGAGGCTTTTGTGAATCTGTTAAACGGTGCAGATTCCCGCAGCATTGCCATGGGGTGGCGGCCGAGCGTTAACCCGAGGCTGGTGTAATCTGCCCTGAGATCGTCTGATTCCAGCGGTGGGGGTAAATAGACCTGTTCCTTTTCGGCGACGTTATCAAGGGCAGGGAAGCCGGAAGACGTCGCATCTGATTCTGCCGTCATGATTCCTTTTGCTTCCCAGTGCGTCTGGTAGCAATGGCCCGACAGGGACCTGAAAGCGCCGCCCTCGGTTAACCGGTCAAGATCACCTCGATCCAGACGGGCACCCCGGGCGAAGTCCTGTAA
>LWDU01032266.1_pt1 | contig 28627 bp, 31 predicted proteins | sample 727161 | NCBI WGS metagenome assembly LWDU01 (sample SAMN04566230, study PRJNA314399) | hydrothermal vent metagenome | isolation source: deep sea hydrothermal plume seawater | place: Mexico: Gulf of California, Guaymas Basin | collected 2004-07-11
CGATAATGACCTCGATCTACACGGAAAAGGAGCCCAAAGGAGATTACTTTGGCAACTCACATCTAGATTCGCTGTCGAGAGGGATTTAACCATCGAAGACGGCAGGATATGTTGGGATGCGACCGTTCCGATACCGAGTGAGGAACACAAGGTTAGACGCTGGCCTCCTATCACGATGCACGACCCAGAAACCCTTGCATTAATCGATGGATTTGACCTTCCGCCCTGGCCTGAAAATCTGGTGATGTAAAAATGGACTTCAAACAGATTCCATCATTTGTCAAAATTGAGCACACATTGTTTAGTCTCCCCTTTGTATTCATTGGCGCATTGATGGCAGGCGACCCAACATTGAGCCAATTGGGTTGGATTTTAATCGCGGCGATCGGAGCCCGAGGCCTAGCGATGGGCCTCAATCGAATTATCGACCGAAATATCGATGCTGCGAACCCTCGGACCGCTGGTAGGCATCTCGCATCTGGTTCGATGTCCTTGCAAACAGCATGGGTCCTCTGTGGGGTTTTTTTGGTAATGTTAACCGGTTCGGCTTGGATGTTGAATCAACTCGCATTACAATTATCGTGGATTCCAGTCTTGGCATTTGTCATCTATCCTTACCTGAAGAGATTTACATGGCTTTGCCACTGGTGGTTAGGCATTTGCCTTGGCTTAGCACCAGCGGGCGCATGGGTTGCAATAACTGGAGAAATATCTTCGATGAGCTGGTACCCGGAATTATTGATGTTGAGCCTGGGTGTAATGATTTGGATCGCTTCCTTCGACCTTGGTTACGCGCAAATGGATATCGAGAGTGACAGGAACAATAAAATTCATTCATTCCCTACTTTGTTTTCTTTGAAAACAACTAATATTGTCATCATTATTTCAACGATTTGTTGGACTGTTTTATTTTTCGATTTAACACCTTTAATCTTGATTCCGTCACTCATATGTATGGGTATTATCAATACTAACGATTTTCAAAAATGGTGGTTCAGAGTACACGTTTCGACCGGATGGATCATTTTGTTTGGAATGCAACTTTCATGAACCTTCAACCATGGCACCCTGCCATGAACCCACTTGTGAAGAGCCTACTCGAGTTTAACCAAGCTTTTGAAATTCCAAAATTAGACCAGCCAGGCTTAGGTCCAGATGAATTGATCGAATTGCGGATAAAATTGCTGACCGAAGAGGTTCAAGAATACGCAGAAGCGGCCCGCGCAGGCGATATGGTCGAGATTCTCGATGCGCTTGCAGACATTGGCTACATCCTCGCAGGGACCATTTTGAACCACGGAATGCAGAATGTTTACGATGATGCTTTTAACGAGGTACACCGTTCCAATATGGCCAAATTAGTAGATGGGAAAGTCCTGCGTAGAGAAGATGGAAAAGTGCTCAAACCCGAAGGTTGGCTACCTCCACAATTAGCCCAATTCCTCCAATGAATTGATTGGGGACTTTCACCCCTCCCACTCCATGCGCACCGCATTGGTTACCGGAGGAGGCCGAGGAATCGGCGCTGCTGTTTCCAAGAAATTGGCTCATGAGGGTTATCGGGTTATCGCAACCTATTGTAATTCGAGTAAGCCGGCCGAGATGGTAATCGACAAAATTCGTGATTCGGGTGGCGATGGCGTCGCGGTATTTTGCGATGTGACCGACCAAAGACAAATCGCGTTGCTAGCAACCCACCCTTGGATTTGTGGAGGCGTCGATGTATTGGTGCTAAACCATGGCCGTTATGATCGGGTTCAAGCCGATGAATTGGATTTAACCCAATTGCGACGAACGATGTCAACAAATTTTGAAGGTGCATTTTTGGTTTGGAAATCGATTGAACCGCATCTATCACCCGACGCTAGGATTTGTGTGATCGGCAGTCAACTTGGAACTCGTGGCTCAGCTCACGGAGCCGATTATTCAGCTTCAAAAGCGGCGTTGGCAACCTGGGCCCGTTCACTAGCCCAATCGGTTGGCCCCAAAGGGCAGAGAGTGAACGTCGTTGCACCTGGCTTCGTCGATACCGATATTTTAGGCGGCGATAGCACCGAGAAAAGAGCGTCTAGAGAACAAGAGGTTCCACTCAAAAGGATTGGCAGCCCTGAAGATATTGCTTCTACTGTTTCCTTCTTGGTCAGCGCTGAATCCGCATATATTACCGGTGCGGTTATCCATGTGAATGGTGGATTGTACTTACCTTGAGTTGATTGAATTGAGTGACCCTTTCGACATCTCAAGAGCACTCGAGGGTGCGAGTAAAGAGAGGCTGTCGCCAGAAGTTTCAAAATTTGAAATTCATTCCGAATTCAGCCCTGCTGGGGACCAAGAATATGCAATTGGAGAATTGGTTTCTCAATTGGAAAATTTGCAGGAGAGATGTGTGCTTTTAGGAGTGACTGGTTCGGGAAAAACATTTGCGATGGCTCATATTATCGAGAGATTGAATATACCGACATTAATTATCAGCCACAACAAAACATTGGCCCGGCAATTACATCAGGAAATGGCCGGATTATTCCCCAATAATGGAGTCGAATATTTCGTTTCCCACTATGATTATTACCAGCCTGAAGCATATATGCCAAAACGAGATTTGTATATCGACAAAGAGTTGTCAATCAATGAAAAAATCGAGCAGGAACGATTTGCAACAGTAGCGAGTTTGGTTAGCCGGCCGGATTGTATTATCGTTTCCTCAGTATCTTGTATTTACGGTTTGAACGCACCAGAGACCTTCCTCAAACATCATTGTAGAACTTTTGTCGGCCAAACTATCGAGCCAATGGATTTGGTTCGAGAATTGATTGCATTACAATATCGGAGAACAAATAGCGCCCTAGAGAGGGGAGATGTACGACTAAGAGGTGAGAACCTCGACGTTTGGATGCCGAGCCGAGATGATCCGATGAGGATTAGATTCGGATTTGAGGGCGTTGAACATATCCAAATCTGCGACCCGGTGACTTGGGAGGTTCACGAAGAACTCGAAGAGGCATGGATTCACCCGAAGGCATTTTTTATGACATCTCCTGAACGATTTGAAGAAGCCTTGGAAGCAGGTTGCAACTCTAAAAAGTGAAAATAAAGAGATCGAAGCTCATCGATTGGAACAAAGAACCCGTTATGACATGGAAATGTTAAACGAGATTGGCTATTGTACATCGGTTGAAAATTACTCGATGCATTTCGATGGCCGCACCACCGGGGAGCGCCCACACTGTTTGCTGGATTTCTTCGCAGCATCAGCCAAACAATTCCATGGCGACCCTACCAAATATCTGGTGATTATGGATGAATCCCATGTAACGCTCCCGCAAGTGGGCGGCATGTACGCCGGGGATAGAAGCAGGAAACTCAACTTGATCGAACACGGCTTCCGATTGCCATCGGCTGCCGATAATAGGCCATTGAAAATTAGAGAATTTCAATCCTTAATCCCTCAAATGGTCTATGTTAGCGCAACCCCGGGTGAAAGAGAATTATTGCATCTTTGTGAACTGACAAACCAGCGCGGTGGCGGTGGAGTAGAAGAGCCGGTATTGGCCAAAAAGCACGCTGAAGCCGAGAGCATGTACGATATGTTGCAGATGATAGACGGTATTCCAAGGATGGAAATTAGGCCGACAGGTTTGCTCGACCCAATGATAGAGGTAAGAGGGACCGAGGGGCAAATCGCAGATTTATTGTCCGAGATAAATATCAGAATCAAAAAGGGCGAGCGAACATTGGTAACCGTTTTGACGATCAAATTCGCCGAGGAGGTTGCGGCATACCTCAACAAGATGGGAACAAAGGCCCACCATTTACATTCTGAAATCGACACAATCGAGAGAACCGAAATTATCAACGCCCTAAGAATTGGCCACATCGATGTAATTGTTGGCATCAATCTTCTGCGAGAAGGATTGGATATTCCAGAGGTTAGCCTGGTAAGGCTTTTTGAGGAATGAGCGCAGTTTGCTTCAAACGATTGGAAGGGCATCTCGGAACCAAAATGGAACCGTCATTCTCTATGCCGATAATATGAGCCCGCCAATGGCTTCTTCGATCCGTCAAACCCTTGAACGCCGAACCCGTCAAGATGAATATAACTCAAAACATGGAATCACTCCGAAAACCATCGTAAAAGCATTGCCGAAGATGGAAGAATTCAATTCTCAACAGAAAGAAATTAAGGCTAAAGTCAAAAATGAAACTCCAATTGAAGAAATAGAATTATCAATTGAACAATTAAAAGAAATGATGCAGCAATCTGCCTTGGAATTGGATTTCGAAAGAGCCGCGTTCCTTCGCGATCTAATCACTAGGAGAGAAGCGGATTACTGAGGTCTTCGCTGACCACTAGCCAATTTTCAATCGCTTCAGCATAAATGGTCGAAAAAGTCCAACCCTTCCCTTCCATAGTCGCACCTAATGAAGCTTCGAATTCGACCTTTGTCCCCATAGGGGACACTAATCGTCTCATTCATATGAGTGATTCACCCGCCTTACACCATGGCAATCGACCCTGAGTCCTTCGACAAGCCGGTGGTCGACTATGATTTCCAATCCATAGGCACCCCTCGTAGCCTTATTGACCAAATGGCGGGCGCCGGTGGATTCACCGCAACAAAACTCGCATACGCTAGAGATATTCTGCGCGATATGAAGGCTGAAATTGACGCGGTTGATGCCAACCCCGCCAAGGTTGCGAATTGGCTTTCTTTCCCAGCCTGCCTTTGTGCGACCGGGACAAGAGGATTCTTTGTCGATGCCATCAAGAACAAGATGTTCAATGTGGTTTCAACCACTTGCGGTATGCTCGACCACGATATCGCTAGAGCTTACAAACACTATTACCACGGTTCATTCGAATTGGACGATGTCGAATTAGCCGAATACCAATTGATGCGTTTAGGCAATGTCATCGTCCCGAATTCATCCTATGGAGAAATCATCGAAAAAATGGTAATGCCAGTCCTCGAAGACATTCGTAACGACCGATTGAAAGAGACCGGTAAAACCGGCGCAGATGCTTGGCTTGGCTTTGGGTCGGTCCACTTGGTTTGGGAACTAGGAAAGCGCATAGGCACCCCGGACAGCCTGATTTATTGGGCTTACAAAAACCAAATCCCGATTTGTATTCCTGGAATTACCGATGGTAGCATCGGAGCGCAATTATTCATGTTTAGACAAAAATACCGCGACTTCCACATCGACACCCTCGCCGACGAACAAGTGCTGAGTGATCTGACCTGGGACGTCGAGAAATCGAACGCCCTCATGATCGGCGGCGGAATTTCCAAACACCACGTTATCTGGTGGAACCAATATCGTGGCGGATTGGATTCGGCGGTTTACATCACCACTGCACCAGAGCACGACGGAAGCTTGTCGGGAGCCCGATTGAGAGAAGCGATCTCTTGGGGTAAAATGAGGCCTGAAGCCCCCAATGTTTGCGTTGAAGGCGATGCATCCGTTCTCTTACCACTACTCGGCAGTGACCTGTTTAATGAGTGATTTTTATGAAAGCAATCTTCCTTTGCCTAATCATGGTCTTATCTAGCCTTGTCGGTTGTTTTGGCAACGAAGAATTACCCGAAGAAGAAATTGAATCGGAATATTGGAATTTCGAGATCGGTGAGCGCACTTGGTACCACTTTGCCAATGCAACCGCGGTTGAGGATGTGGATGATTTTGAATATGGAGGACGCAATATTCCTTTTGAGGCTGAAGCTACCTATTACGGCATTGGGATGACCACATTTGAGCCAACTATGGGTATTACTCAAACCGACACCTTGGTCATGGCATCATATGGCAATGGACCTGCTGGTTCGACCGCTATCGTATCTTGTGGCTTGATCGGAATGACCGACCTGACCTATACTTGTGAGAATATATATGATCCAATTGCACCGGTACCAAATTCAAACGATCCTTATGTTTATGTCGATCCTTGGACCGGACGAATAATGAAATTCGACATGCATGCATTATTGGGAATGACAGTTGAGTGGTCCGATAACGATGGCGGAAGTTGGATTGGCCCTACCGTAGCTACCGCGGTTTATTCGGTCCAAGACCACCAAACGATCGCTAGTTCAAAACGCCCAGCTATCGCTCATCCAACCACTTGGATGTACTGTATAAACGGCAATGCGCCTCACCCACTATGCGCAGCATCTGAAGATGGTGGTTCAACATGGGGTCCTGAGACCTCTGGAGCACCCGTCGATTGCCAGTCAGGCGGTTTGACCGCCCACCTGGTCGGAAGCATCGATGGTAATTTCTACCGTGGAAACATCGGTTGTGATGGCTCTGGTTATTCGGTTTACAGAACCACCAATGCCGGAATTACTTGGACCGAGCATAAATTGCCAACCCAAACCAGCGGCACTGCAAGTACTTGGAATGCTGAAGAGGCTCAAGTCGAAGTCGATAGTGAAGGCAATGTCCATGCGCTGTGGATGGGCTCTGACAATATGCCATATTGGGCATATACGACCGACCAAGGCAACACTTGGTCGAATGCAGTGATGATCGCTCCGCCGATCGGCTTGGAAGGAACTGGGTTCCCAGTAGTTGTAGCCGGCGATGCGGGCACGGTCGCTTTCGGCTACGTAGGTGATTCTGGCGATGATAATTGGAATGGTTATCTCACCTATGCAACCGATGCATTCAATGAGACACCATTATTGACAACAGTCCAAATCAATGGCTTGGAAGACCCATTGGATCTGACCGTAGATTGTGGCTATAACCGCTGTGGCGGTTGGGGCGACTTCCTCGACATCAGAGTCGATGCTTATGGCAGGGTGTGGTGGGCACTATCCCACAATATCGCTGACCAAGGCATCTTTGCTACCATCAATGTAGGTCCAAGCCTGCGCAACGAAACCATCGAGATGATGCCGGCAATGGTCGCTGGTGGCCAGCAAACTCTTTGATCACTCATCGTCGAAAACTTCGACCTCAGCCCAACGCTTTACGAAGTCTGTCATCTTTGATTTGAAACGAGTGGCCCGAACGATGTGATTATCGATCCAGTGATAATTGCCACCACGTGGTTTGCCAAAGAGGCAAGAATGCCATTTGAAACCATTATCGGCTAACCACTTTTCAGTAACCTTTCGGTGTTCTTCAATCCGTGCGGTAAAGAAGCAAATTTGGTGACCTTGATCGTACCATTTGTTGATAATATCAGCCACACCATCGAATACTTCGGCTGTAGCCATGCGCTCAGGCTCTTCATTGGGAATATCCTCACAAATTGTACCATCTATATCGATTAAGTAATTCTTTGCCCCACCTGGAAGTCCTGGGCTAATCAACAATCCACGCTCATCTGTGAGCTCAACAAGATCTGTCATCAAGCGGGTGGCCGTACACCCACCTAGATGAACGCTACTATGGTTGAGTCAAGCCGGCGATTAGATTCATCAGACCGGTTCGAAACGGAATCAAAGGGCGCCAACCATCGCCATTTAGAGTTAATAGAAGATTATGTAATGGTTCAAGGTCAGGCCTTTTACCTGTTAGGTCGTCAATCGGCTTTGCATTCATTCCAGAGAGTGAATGATTGAAGAGGGTTTCTTTTGTGAATCGACCGCTTTGGCCTTGAGCTGTACGCCGCAATAACAAATCAAATTCAACATATGAATCTTCAGGTAGCCATTCTCTGCGGCCACACATCTGTACGCTGTCGATTTTTTTTCCAACTTTCAAAATATGGGCGATCGCCTCTGCAGCATCTAGTACACATAACCAATATCTTGGTTTGGATTCTACTTTCTCACCTTTGAGCCAGGATTGAATTTCGGGGACAAGCCACCTATCGGCTCGAGAGGGCAATAGATCATGAATGATTAAATCAACACCGACCACGATATCGGCACGGCTACCATCAAATGAAATCGAAAACCCCTCACCCGATTTAGAGAGTGTTGCTGGTGAGAATTTTAACAATGTCGAATTCCTTTCGATGTGAGAATCTTCTGATGCGACCACATCGATATCCCAAGAGAGCAATCGATCTACTACAGCCTCCGAAAGAGAACAGGTTGCCCCTTTGACCACAATCGCCATCAAACAATGCCAATCGTTCTCCTTTGAATAGGTTATTCAATAACAAATTTTCCAATTGAATTTTTAAATTTTCAATTGGTTTCAACAGAGAATATTCAATTTTGACATAGGATTATGCGACATCAATTGGAACTACGGTTTCAGCACTCAGCCAAAAATGAAAATAAAACTAATTTCCAATTGGAGGACGCGTTGATTATGCGACAAAAGCAATTGGAAAACACTTCTCCGTCGGAGACAAGTATAATAGGCGTCTCTATAGAGGGTTAATCGGTCAAGACACAATCTGGCCAAGGAGATGGGAAAAATGCCGAATACCGATTACGACATCCAGGAGTTACTCCAAAGGGATGTATACGTGAATGATACAAAGGTGGGAACGATCGTAGGAGAGCGTCACCACCCGAACGAAGCAAGGGTGCGCTCAATGCGGATCATGGTCGAGCCAGTAGTTGCCGACGAATATATGCGGAAACCCGCTGAACTTGCACCACTACACAAAGAACTGATTCATAGCATCAGGCCTGATGGAGCAGTTAAGCTCTCCAAGTCGATGCGAGAATTACAACGCCGCTGGAGAAATACCGTGCGCATTAACGAGAAATTATACGCCCCTGATGAAATGATGGACCGTGCTGTTCTTGACAACCAAGGGATGGAGATTGGAATCATCACCAACCTTGTCAAGATAAAACGCACATACCGAGCGGTAGAGGTCAAAACACGCATCAGAATTCAATCTCAATACGGCTTGCCTGAGATCATCAATATTCCAATCGCGTCTTTAGCTCGAACAAGGGAGCGCCTCGATGAGGTCGTACTCTCGAGAACCCTATTGAAAATGCTGCAATTACCATCGTACTTGCAAGCAAATGAAGTGGATTTAGAAGACCAGTAAACCCTACCGTCGGATTTATGACGGGAAGGCCACACGGCCGAATTACCCAGTTGCGCGGGTAGCTTAGTCGGCTGGAGCACCCGGCTGATAACCGGGAGGTCGCAGGTTCGAGTCCTGCCTCGCGCACTAGTGCCCTACCAATCGATAGGGATTCATCTCTAATTATTAGCGAACACAAGACTCATGTATCGACCACATCGGCACCTTGGACATGGTCGTTGTATCGGGGTCCAACTCGGGCGCGCTCGCCCAAGACCTCGCCGAGGAATTAGGTTGGGATCACCACTCCTTAGAAGCCCGCCGTTTCCCCGACTCCGAAGGCTATATTCGAATCCCAGAATCGGCGATTGAAGCGGTTCGAAGCGAACCTGTCGTCCTTGTCTCCAACACCTTCCCCGATTCTGGAATCGTCGAAACCCTATTGTTGCTCGAAGCACTGAGAGATGTCCGAGCTGGAAATTTGGAAAACCTCAAAGGTATCGGCCCTCAACAAATGGACCCGGTTGGACCTGGAGTCTTCGTTGCAATTCCATACTTTGGATATTCTCGCCAGGATAAAAGATTCCGACCTGGTGAAGCGATTTCAGCCAAGTCGATAGGTAGATTGCTCTCTGCCCATTGTGATGGAATAATCGTATTCGACCTCCACGCCCCGGTTGCTTTGGAAGATATGCCGGTTCCTGTCGCCTTTACCTCGGCAATGCCAGAAATTGCCACTCATCTCCAAAATACCGTCCATCCGGATTTCATCCTCTCCCCCGACAAAGGTGCTATCGAGAGAGCGAGTGCGGTCGCTCAAGCTATCGGTTTGCCGTTTTCTTATCTTGAAAAGACCCGTATCGATGCCCATACCATCATTCACAAAGCGAAGGACTTGGATGTCGATGGCAAGATCGTCGCTATCGTCGACGATATGATCGCTACCGGTGGCACTATTTGTAAAGCGGCAGATGCGCTTAGATTACAAGGAGCGGTCGAAGTTCATGCTTGCTGCACCCACGGTTTGTTTACCGGTGGAGCCATCAAGAGATTGATGAATCATGTTAATGGAGTTCATGCGACTTCGTCTCTGGCGAACTCCCGCGCCGTCATCAGTGGCGGTCCTGCTTTGGCTCGTGGAGTCAAAGAATTGCTCGCAGGCCTTTGATTAGGCCAACCACGGCCCTATCCGTGGGGTTTATACTCGCGAGGTCGTGCGGAGCCTTGCTTCACATAAGCATGAGAGTGATTCAATGAGTGCACACGTGTCATACGAAACCCCAAACGACCTCGCAGAAAAAATCTACGAACTAGTTCAAGCTAATAACAACGGACGAATGAAAAAAGGCAGCAATGAAGTGACCAAAGCTGCAGAACGCGGTTCTGCAAAGTTCATCATTATGGCTGAGGATGTTAACCCACCAGAACTTCTGGCTCACATCCCGCTAATCTGCAAAGAAAAGGGAATCCCATTCGGATACGTCCCTTCCCAAGAATTCCTAGGTAAGGAAGCTGGCATGCCCGCTGGCGTCCGCACCGCTTCCCTCGCACTACTCGAGGTCTCCAAAGGAGCCCAAGAGAAGTTCAACGAAATCGTCGAATTGATCAAAGGACTAAACAACTGAGATCATTTTTGAAAGATACCATTTAGGAGGAATCAGAAATGAGCGAAGAATTAGGAGGATGGCCAGCAGAGGTCGTCGAGATAGTCGGCCGAACCGGGATGACCGGAGAGGCTACTCAAGTCAAGGTCCGTGTTAACGAGGCGCCAAACCCTCGTGACGTCGGACGAATTATCACACGCAATGTCCTCGGCCCAGTTCGGGTTGGAGACATCTTGATGCTACGCGACACTGGTCGAGAAGCACGAAAACTAAACTATAGGTGATCAAAATGCCAGAACAAAGAATCTGCACCTTCTCCGGCGAGGTTATCGAGCCAGGGACAGGATTGATGTTTATCCGCCGTGATGGAACTGTACAATGGTTCGCTAATTCCAAAGCCCGCAAGAATGCGGTCAAACTCAAGCGTAATGCACGCAGAGTCAAGTGGACCCGTCACTTCGTCAAGGGTGGCGTCTGAAACTACCAGTTTCAATCGCTGCGCTTACATAGGAAGGGCCGGTCGGCCAATTCGGTGGAATTGTCATGGAGACAACATACGTAATGGTAAAGCCTGATGGTGTACAACGTGGATTGGTCGGAGAGATCATTCAAAGATTTGAAAGAAAAGGACTTCAGTTGGTCGGCCTAAAGCAAGTTGTGCCTTCTGAAGAGATCGCAAAAACCCACTATGCGGTTCACTCCGAGAGACCATTTTTCCCAGGATTGATCAAGTTCGTGACCAGCGGGCCTGTGGTCTGCATGGCTTGGACCGGACGAGATGCAATCTCGGTCGCTCGTAATCTCATTGGACCAACCAACGGTCGAGAAGCAGCACCTGGTACCATCCGTGGCGATTTCGGCATGGATATCGGCTACAATATGATTCATGGATCAGATGCTCCAGAAGCTGCTGAATTCGAACTTGGACTTTGGTTCCCAGAAGGACTTAACGAGTGGGTGCAAGACTCTCAATCTTGGGTCTATGAATGATTTTGCACATCAATTGCAAAATTAAAAAATCCAATTGGAGGTTTCAATAATGACCGAAGGCGAAGAACCATCGGAAGTAGTATCTGAAGCAGAGATTGAAAGAGGTTGGCAACGCCAACCAATCGTTGCAGTTTTAGGCCATGTAGATCATGGAAAAACCAGCGTATTAGATCATTTTAGATCGCTTGGAGTCGAAAGACAAGCAAGCGTAATGAATCGAGAAGCCGGTGGCATTACCCAACACATCGGTGCAACAGAAGTTCCTGCAAAGGTTCTCAACGATACCTGTGCGGAGATGACCGGTGGAACCGATTTCAAAAGCCCTGGGCTCCTCTTTATCGATACCCCGGGTCACCAATCATTCACAAGTTTGCGCAGCCGAGGCGGCGCATTAGCAGATATCGCAATCCTGGTGGTCGACATCATGGAGGGTTTACAGCCCCAGACGATAGAAAGTTTGAGAATTCTTCGAGATAAGAAAACCCCCTTCGTAATCGCCGGTAATAAAATCGACAGAATAATGGGTTGGCGGACAGTTAAAGGACGGTCTTTCATCGAATCTTGGTCGATACAACGGCAGGATGTTCAACAATTATTCGAAGAACGTTATTGGAAATTGCTCGGGCAATTTTCAGAACATGGCTTCAATATCGAAAGATATGATAAAATTCGAGATTTCAAATCTAACCTCGCCATGGTACCTTGCTCGGCAAAGGACGGCGAGGGATTACAAGACCTATTGACGGTGACTGTCGGTCTTGCCGAAAGGTTCCTAGAAGACCGCTTAACCGATACATTAGGGCCTGGAGAAGGGACAGTTCTCGAGATGAAGGATGAACAAGGATTGGGTAAAACAATCGATGTAATCCTAAATCGTGGCAAATTGAATATCGGCGATTCCATCACACTGGTGGGCGCAGATGGCCCATTCGAGACCCATATCAAAGGCATGCGCCGACCCAAAGGCATGGCTGAGATGCGAGATGCAGGCGATAGATGGGAAGTCTGTGATAGCGCAATTGCTGCTTGCGGTTTGAAAATAGTCGCCCCAGGTCTTGAGAAAGTTTTGGTCGGCACGACATTGCGTCAAACTAATTTGGACGAGGAGAAAACTGCTGCGAATATCGAGGGTCGAAAAGAGGCCAACATTTCGGTGGAACTGGCTGAAGAAGGCATCATCATCAAAGCCGATACAATCGGTGGGCTTGAAGCATTGGCATTCGAGTTGAACAAGATGGAGATCCCTATCAGAATGGCTACTATCGGCCCAGTAAATAAGCGAGATATTCTTGGCGCTCAGAGTGCAAAGGACCCGCTGAATCAAATTATTCTAGGTTTTTCTGTCAAAGGAAATACCGAAGTGGCTTCGAGACTTGAAGGTGAAGATGCCGAGATGAAATTCATTTCGAATGAAATCATCTATCGAATTCTTGAAGAATTTGAGCAATGGCGAGACGATACAAAAGCAACCATGGAGGCAGAGGCGAGAGAGAATCTGATCTACCCGGGGCATCTTCGCTATCTCAAAGACCATACCTTCCGTAATAAAGGACCGGCAATCGTCGGGATGAGAGTTCTTGGAGGCAGGGTTCACGTCGGTCAAAGAATCATGAAACTCGACGGAACTCAGGTCGGTAAGATCAGAAGTTTGCGAACTCGCTCATCCGACGAAGTGCGCGAAGGTAAGCAAGGCGACGAGTTGGCTGTAGCGGTGATGGGGCCGACTGTCGGGCGCCATATCGAAGAGGGTGACGAATTTTGGGTCGACATCCCTGCGAGCCATGCAAAGAGGCTACGTCGGCTTGATTTAACAGATACCGAACGTGACATTCTAGAGGAAATTACCCACCTCCATCGTAAAACCGATCACTTTTGGGGACGATGAATACTTGACTTCTTGTGTCAATACCTTCAAGTATTGTAGTGCGGGGTTCGTACACTATACCCAAGGGGACCACTATGATGAATGCGGGAATGCAGGCTGGAGGAGACCACCGAACAAAGGACCTGATCGCTACGGTCAGCGCCATTGCAAATTCTCTGATGAATGAGGCCGCAAAGGTCATTATCGGTAAAAATGAAAACCTTCGAAGGGTTATGGTTGGAGTTTTGTCCAACGGAAACATGCTGTTAGAGGATTACCCCGGATTGGGAAAAACGATGCTTGCAAATACTTTTGCTCGTGCACTTGGATGTAAATTCAAGCGTGTTCAATTTACCCCGGATTTGCTTCCTTCCGATATAATGGGGACCTATATGTATGACCAAAAAACCGGAGAATTCAAACTTCGAGCAGGTCCTCTATTCGCAAATATCTTACTGGCTGACGAAATTAACCGTGCGCCACCAAAAACTCAAGCTGCTTTGCTTGAAGCAATGGAAGAAAAGCAGGTTACTATCGAAGGTATTACCCACAAATTGCCGGCTCCTTTCGTAGTATTGGCAACTCAAAACCCAATCGAGCAAGAGGGTGTATATCCACTGCCTGAAGCACAGATGGACCGATTCTTGATGAAGATGAGCATGGGATACCCAGACCGTGCTGAAGAAAAAGCAATTCTTGCCCGAAGAAAACTTCGTGGGAAAGACGGACACGATGTTGAGCAAATCACTTCGCCAAAGAAGGTTGTCGCAATGCAAAAAGCACTCGAGACCGTTCACGTCGACCCTGCAATCCTCTCTTACATCGTCGAAATCGTTCAAAGAACCCGCGAGGACCACCGTGTCGTCAACGGCGCTTCACCGCGTGCGAGCCAATCCTTGTTCAAGAGCGGTCGAGCTGCTGCTGCTATCGATGGCCGTGACTATGTGATCCCTGATGATATCAAAGGCATTGGCTTACAGATTATCTCTCACAGAATAAATATGAAGCCTGAGGCTAAAATCCGTGGAATTACCGGAATGCACATCGTGCGCAAGATCCTTTCCGAGGTTCCAGTTCCAGTCATCCAACAGGGATGATTACATTGCAATTAATGCCACTCTTTACAGAGGGGCGCTGGTCTCGACCTAATCTGTATAAGCCGGAGGTATCAAGATGAACCCCTACAAAATGGTCGTTGCAGTCGCAAACCAGAAAGGTGGTTGCGCTAAAACCACGACTGCGGTAAACCTTGCTTCGGCTTTAGCCAAAGGCAATAAAAAATTTAAAATTCCACCTTCAAAGGTCTTACTGATCGACCTTGACCCCCAAGGGAACTGTGCAACATCTTTTGGAGTGGAGAAAAAAAGGATCAAAAAAACCGCATACGACTTACTGGTAAACGATGGCGGGGAAGACCTTCCCCTGATGGAGGAGTATCTGATCTCGCCTGAGGATCTTACCGCATCAATGCAGAAAGCCTGGTCGAAAAGAATGGACTCCGATCGAGTACCTAAAGATTTGAGCGCAGATAATCTATGGCTTCTCCCCAGCGACATCCATCTCTCGGGCGCTGAAATCGAATTATCACATCGAATCGGCAGAGAAACAAGACTTCGAGAGGCCCTTGAGCCTATAATCGATAATTTCGACCACATCATTATCGATACGCCGCCTTCGCTTGGATTATTATCGATCAATGCACTTTGTGCGGCCAATTGGGTTCTAATCCCGGTTCAGGCCGAATATTATGCGCTTGAGGGCTTCAGTATGCTTATGAATAGTGTAAAAATGATTCAAAAAAGAATCAACCGTAATCTCAAGATCTTTGGCGTTGCGCTGACGATGGTTGACCAGAGATCAAAACTATCGATGCACGTTTGTGATGAAGTGATGTCAAAAATTCCGAGTAAGGTATTCAAAACCCCTATTCGAAGGCTTGCTAAGGTTGCTGAAGCAGCGTGGACCGGTGCACCAACAGTCATTCTAAACCGCCCTTCCAATAATGGCGCTGGTGCTGGAAGTAGAGAATATTGGTCCTTGACCAGAGAATATCACCTTCGAGTTTTGGAAATGAGAAGAGAATTCGGCGTCAATGAACACCCTCGTTTATTGCTTGAGAGACAAGGTCGAGCATGAAAATCTACTAGTCAAATGATAATTTATTTGACTTAATTGGCCATGGGATTCAAGTAGTCTATAGACACGAAGCGATTTCATGACAGGAGAAGGCATGACCTCTATCAGTGTCAGCTATGAGATTCGACGACAGTTAAACACCTTGAGAACCATGGATGGTTATCGAAGTGTTAACCTCCTTTTGGCTGATTTGCTCAGAGATTACAAGATGGCTAAAATGAATGAAGAATTAGGGGACTTACGTGCTCAAATGAAAGAGATCGCTGATGTTAGTGCTGATCATTTGGTCGAAAGATTGAATCTTGCACCATTCAAGGTTTGAGGTGAATTCGATGGACTGGAGACCGAATGGATATAAAATTTCCACACAAGGATTGGTAAAAGCAATTTTTGATAACAATAGTGACGAAGCGAAGGTTTTGCTCAAAGCGGTTGCAGGTGAAATCGAATTATTTGCCGACTCAAAGAGTTGGAATGCGATTTTATGGCTGATAATGAATACTCTCAAGGTTGAAGGAAAGCCAGTATATTCTGGACAAAAACTTGGAGCACTCAAAACCTGCTTACCAATTGTTTGGCGTTAAATCTCACTTGTTGAGTTTAGCCAAATATTCTTCTCCGTACCATTGCCATTGGTCCATTGTCCAACCAGCAGGCAAACCGTCGGCTGGAACCGGAGGGCCTTGAGGTGCTTGTTCAGTTATAGGCTCAGGAGAAGGTTCACTAACCGGCATTCCTGCTAATTCCTCCAAGGATTTTTCTTCGGTTAATACATCGGAATTTACCGCCGCTATCTCATCGGATTTCAAATCGAAATCATCGAATTCATCATCACCATCGAGCTGTTCCTCTTCTTGAACGCTCAAATCCATAGGTTCTACCTCATCTTCCCACAATTTATCGCTATCTACTCCGCCCATGGATTGTGATTTACCACCGAGTGCTTCTTTTTCGGCGCTAATCGTATCCGGTGAGAATCCGCCGAACTCCTTGACGATTTTGGATTTCTTCCTACTTCGACCCATCGCTCCAACCATTAATACCAAGACCAGAATTATGCCGAAACCAGCTCCCAAATAAGGGGCGATTTCAGATGCAGTACTGACATAAGCATCGGTGGCACTTGGACTATCTCCCACTTCTAATGATCTCTGCCAAGCAGAATAGCCAAGGACTGGCTTTTCTTCATTTTCTCTGAGAGTCACATAGATTTGATAATCCTCGTCTCGATAAGCACGACAAGATTCAGATACATCTGTGAAATTAAGTAAACAGTGCCCTTCATGGGTTTGAATCAAAATATTGGTATCGTCATAATCGAGGGAATAACCCACTTCGTCCCCATCTTCATCCCGATATTCATTTGGATTATCGGGCATATCATCAGCCAAATCATAGAATCCATCACCATCGCGGTCCTCGCAACCATATTTGTTATGGACGCTATATACCAAGGTGAACTCGCCATCTTCCGAAACGGTTGGTAACCAAGCTTTGGTGGATGTTCCTGGTTGGGTTGGGCAACTATCTGGTTGATTCCCTGTCAGGTTGTCACCATAGCCGTCTCCATCTAGGTCAGACCATTGAGAGATGTCATTGATCATCGTATCTGCTCCCTCAGTGCCCGACCAATTGTCGGTAGGGTCTGAATATCCATCGCGATCTGAATCCGGGCAACCCAAACGGTCCAGTGTCGAAAACCCATTTGTATCTGGACAAGCATCGCCATTAAATCCATCAAAATTATCACCATAACCATCGAAATCTCGATCGGCCCATTGGCTTGAATCCTCTGGGTATCTGTCCCCTTGCTCTCCATTCATTTCATCGCCATAACCATCGCCATCGCTATCTTGCCATTGGTCGGGATTGAATGGAAATTGATCTGATGAATTGCCATCGATATTATCGCCGTGACCATCGCCATCGGTATCGGCCCATTGTGAGAAATCATCTGGGAAGGCATCCGCTTCGTTTCCATCGGCTTCGTCACCAAAGCCGTCGCCATCGCTATCTTCGGTTTGGGTTGGATCAGCAGGGAATGCATCTTGACTATCGGTTGTACCGTCGCCATCACTATCTAAATCATATAATCTAAACTTGGATGATGTACTAAATGTTGAGACGACAAATAATTCACCATCGGGGCCATAAAATCCATTGATAACCCTTCCTGGGGAAGAGTATGTTTTCAATTCAGTAAATGTTGAGCCATCGATTGTATGCATTTTTCCATTTTGAGTGCCGACCAAGATTTCCCCATTTGCGGCAAAATTTATCGAAAAAATGCTTTCATCGCTAGATATTGTGAGTTCTTCCTTTGAGAAATCATTGCTATCATATCTTAGCAGATGCCCATTTGAACAGCCTACTAACAGATCGCCAGCGGCATCTCTTGCCATGAAGGTAGGGAAGGATGAATAATCTGACAGAGTCCTGACAACCGTGCCATCTTGTGAATGAAACTTGACCAAATTATCCCTTCCAGCGGTGATAATTTGATCTTGAGTCCACAATAACAAGGCAGTCATACCCGTGTTGTGAGATTCGGTTGAAATGCCGGTCCATTCAATATCATCCCATTCTAGAGCCTTTCTCTCCCCGCCGAAATGGCCAAACCAAAGGTTTCCTTGAGTATCCCATAACACAGAATCTACTGCGGTTGTTGTATTGTAAAATTTGGTCACGATTCGTAATTCTGTATTCACGATATAGACACCTTCGGTATGGGCAACTGCAACCAATAATCCTGTTGAATCAGGCGAAGCTGACTTGACTGTGGTGTTTAGTTCGATGCCCCATTGGAAAATTAATTCACCATTTCCCCAAAAATACTCAGACATATTTCCATCTTGATTGACGGTTAATATCGTATTTTCAGAAGAAAAGGAAAAGTGGACCAATCTTCCGTCAACCGTCTCCACAATCCCAACCTCTAAAAGGCTGGATTCGGCACTACCGCTAGGCAAAACTGGCAGTAGTAAAAGTGCGAGAATTAAAGCGACGCCTTTCCTCATATTTACCGCTGAGACCCAAGTGACCTATGAATGGCACGGAGTGTTGTGTTTTTTGAGAATCGTCACTCCTCTTCGGAAGATTCCTTCACGCCGAGGGTCTTGATACTTGTTTTCAAGGGGGTTAGTCGACTTACTGGAGTTAAGGTTGCAACCTTTTGTTCCTCGCCAACCACCACTTCACCAGGCTTGGATCCAGGTGCCGATGATGGTGGTGGGCCACGCCTCTTTGCAGGGGTTAGAACTTTGGTTTCAACCGGGGTAAGACTTGCTGTGCCATCGGATAATTGGCCTCCAACAACCTTCAATGGTTGAATTGGAGTCATCAGCACAGTTTGGTCCAATTCATCATCCATCACTTCATCGAATGCGGATTCCATCAATTCAGCAATATCTTCGACTTCGACTTCGACCACAGCCTCCGGCTCCGGCTCCGGCTCAGAAATGTTTTCTGGTTCTGGGGAAACCCTCTCTTCTACCGTTGGTAGTGGAATTGGCGTCAGTGCTGGTGCGACCGGTTTAACCAATCCCGATTGGGGTAAAGGTTGGCGAATTATTTTCTGTGCGACCGGTTGTGGTAATGCAACCCCTCCTTGAATTGGTTGATTAAGGCCAGAACCTATTGGTGCTTTGATCGGTTTTGGCATCGGCAATGCGCCACTCAAGGATGTTGCAGCGGACTTTGGAGCCCTCATTCCACCGAGTCCAATCGATGGAGTGTGTTGACTTGCAGCCTGAGCTAATGCTCCTCTGATAGGTCGACCTGCCGAGGCACCTAAGGCGTCTGGGCGAGCACCAAGAGAACTTGGGTCCACTCCGATTTGTGGTGCTTGAGCTTGGGTTCCTTGGCCAGATATCGCTTGTAACCAAGTTGATCTCTTATCGACTCTACTATCGGTAGATTGTAGTTGTGTGTACTCTTCTTCTTGCTCACGGAGCCTAGCTTCATCTGCGGTGATATCACCCTGAACCTTTCCTTCAATCGATTCACGCATTTTGGTTTCAGCCATAGACCTGAAGTCATCCATTTGTTGGGTGAGCATCGAGAGACGATCTCTAATTTCAGAGCGCTTAACACCGAGTTGTGCCTCGATTTCCGCTCTGATATTTGCTTCACGTTTTCGAACTTCAATGAGGGCTTTATTGCGCATGATCTCTTCTCGCTTGTCGAGTTGACGTTCGAGTTGAGTTGCGACTTCGTCTTCCTTTCGAGAGCGGAAGTCGGCAAGGCGGTCTTCCATTTCGACCTCTAATTCGAGTACGGTTTCTTCCTTTAACAAGTCGAGATCGGTCTCATGAGTAATACGCTCATTGCGGAGACGGCCATCGATTTCGGACATGATAGCCTTCCTTGCAGCGGATTCTCGCGCACTAAACTCGAGTTCGAGTCGTTCTGACCAATCCTCTTTTTTGGATTCGTATCGATCGCTGAGTTGATCTCGCAATTCAGCTTCTCTCTCATAGCGGAATCTAGCAAGGCGGTTCTGAATTTCTGCTTCACGAGCATTTCGATATGATGCGAAATCTTGATCGGTTCTTGCTTCGAGTTCGGATTCGATTTCCGTCTCGAGTGAACGAGAAATGTCGTCGACTGCTTTGGAAAAGGTCAAATCGTATTTTTCACGAAGCCGGCCTTTTCTATCCGCTAACTTTTCTGAATGTGTGGATTCTAGTTGTTTTTCGATTTCAACTCTCAAAATTTCACGCTTTCGAGCAACTGCTAATTCGACATCCTGGCGCATTCTCTCTTCCAGTTCTTCGGTCTCAGATCGAAGTCGACTCTCCAATTCATCTTGAATCGAAGCTGCAATATCCTCTTCTAAACGAAGGCTTCTACGTTCATATTCAGCCCGCATACTCGCTTCACGTTGTTTGAGGCGTAGTTTGAGTTGTTGTTCTAATCGGGTGCGAATACCTCTGCGAAGTGCTTCTTCTCGTTCAGCTAATTTCTGGGTTTGCCCTTCTTCTAAGCGAGACACTTCTTTTTGTTCCATTTCGGTAAAGCGTTGCTCCATCTCATTTTGAATCGTTGATTCTAAATCTCGGATGCGGCGCTGGAGGGCGTGATTGAATTCCAATTCCATTCGCTCTCTAGCAAAGGCTAATCGCTGGCCGTGTTCTTGTGATAATTGACCTTCTAAACGAGAGATAACCGCAATTCGATGTTGCTCCATTTTACGGCCTTGCTCGATCTCAAGAGATTCTTTGAGTGATTCCAGTTCTCTGGTAAGACGTAATTCATGCATTTCCTTGAGGCGTAATTCCTCTCGGGTCAGAGTTTCTGATTCGAGATGAGATAATTCTTGTTCCATTTGGCTTCGTAGATCTTGTTCCAAAGCTCCGATGGTCATATCGTGGTGCCTAGAGAGGTCAACCGCCATATTATCCTGCATTACAGAAATTCTTTCCGCTAGTGCCTGGCGGCGAATTTTTTTATCTCTGCGCAAACCTGCTCGAAGGCGCTCCTCGTCGCGGAATCTAGAGCTTCGCATCATGGTTTGGTCTAGGGAAGGGGAAGGTGTAGACGTAAACTGAGCGCGTAATGAAGAAAGGTTTGGCTGGCTTGAATCAGCGCTACCCCTCAATCTTTCTTTTGCACCTGACCTGCTATCGCTAACACTCATAGGATCCCCATCCAAACGCTCATCCTTTCCTCATGATAGATAAGGAGCGCGACAAACACTATGTGTCGCGGGGCGATTTATACGACAGAGGATAATCGCCATCACTCTTCTTCATCGGAGATGAGGCGGGAGCCTGCAATAATGTAAATCATCGTCAAAATAAATGCGATTGCAAACAAGAACATCGTGAATCCTGTGCCGGATAGATCTTCACCTGCATCGGTTCTTGAAGTCAAGGTCATCGCATGGATTATCCCGTAAAGTATCGCAGCGAATTGCAAGGTCGAGAGGCGCATTGGCAAGCCTTTTTTGAGTTTTGAAAGTTTACGATCCGATATCATCATCGCACCACTAAAAAACATTAAGGGCAATAATATGAAATCAAAATATGGCTTATCTTTGCCCGCACCCCAGCATGAACCGCAATTCCATGAGGAGAGATCTGGGCCAAATCCAGAGGAAGGTTGGAGCCAGATGAATCCAGCAGCTGAAATCAATAACAACGCGTTCCCTGGTGATGCTAAACCATGGAAATATTGCTTATTGCTGCCTTCATCATATTGAAATCTCGATAATCTCAACATACCGGTTGCGATGATCCAAAAACAAGCGATCGCCAGTGAGACTGTCCAAATTGGTGTTGCCTCACCCATTCGGCCGAACATAGCGAAGATTAGGAGTGCTGGAGCTACACAAAATGAAATGCAATCGGACATTATATCTAATGAACCGCCCAATAACTGTCGTTTGGAATAATGTCTGGCGATTGGCCCGTCGATTATATCGCCAAATATTGAAATCAAAATGCAAAGCATTGCAGCCCAAATATAATCGGTGAGCAAACCACCTTTGTACCATGGTTCACTCATATCATCGACCGCTAAGATGATAAAAAGAATGGCCAATGTCCCCATCAAGCCATTGAAAATGGTGATGTAGTCGGCAAGACCCATCATTTTGAATGTGGTCTTCATGATAATTACCTCAGAAACTGATTTTAAATTCAATTTCACATGCTGGGCAAGTGATTTCTCGAGTGCCAGGTGCCTTGTTTAGCCTGAGTTGACGGTTGCAAGAAGGGCAATCAATCTCCGCTTTTGGTTTTAGGGCTTTAACTTCAAAACTGGTTTCACATGAAGAACATTTTAGATTTGCTGGTCTTTTATCGACGCCGCAAATTAGAACTTTTGAACACTCAGGACAACCAATTCGTTCTTCTCGCCATTTCCGGCGGGTGACCTCGTGCTCGATTTTCACTTCTGCATTGCACATTATACAAATCAATTCACCAAGACCACTCGGTAATAGATTATCACAACGGGGGCAGGTTAAATCGGGCGGGGAGATTCTTGATTGGGTGAAGAGGGATTCTTCTTCGGACATGATTTCAACTCCGCTAAAAATGAATCAAGCAGTTTTTCTGCCGGTGATATTCAAACTTTCTAAGGTTGCAGTTTCGATATCGATATTTGTTCCAGCAAGGTTAGCTAATTCTCTTAACATTGTTTTTGCTGCGGCTTGAACCCTCGGATTTGCCAAATCGATCGATGCGAGTGAATTGTCGGTGGAAGACGAGCCATCGCTTGGAAGTGGAACTCGATTCATTACACACCACCAACGGGTGCGCCCTTGGTCACGATGATTCATTACCAAGCCTAATGATTCCAATTTTCGTAGGTGATGATAGAGATTGTAACGGTCGACCTTTACCAAGTTTTGAAGTTGAACGGTTGTAAATTCTTCTCCATTCAAAAGAGTCTTGTAAAGAGAGCGCCGAGTTGGGTGCATCAATGCTGTACTGACCGGGTCTGCGTGAATCCGAACCATCTATTGCCCCTCCGCATTTGAGGTCTTATCGACCATTTGGCTTGAACCTAGCGCATGAATTCAATGATTCATACCTTGGAAAAAAGAACCTTGAAAGATTCGATTGTACCGCTGAACAAACTTTTACCTATATCAGAAATCAATTTCCAAGTTTCTCCAGCACCTGATAGGCGAGCGCCATTGATGATCACCCCAATTACTGATACCTCATGTACCAACACCGCGATGGTCAAACTTTTATTCAGACCTGACAGAACGGTATATACCAAAATCATGGTGATGAAAACAGAATAGGAAATATTCCATTTCAAAATACTGCTTGTTTTCTTGGCGATCGTTATCAATTCGGATAATAAGCGAGGGTCGTCGCCTGGAATCAATACATCAGCAGCTTCCAAATTTACAGATTCCCCTGCACCAATAGCGACGCCGATATCAGCTTTCGCCATCGCTGCAGCGTCATTAAATCCATCTCCCACCATCATAGTGATATGAGTTTTTGAGCGAGAATTAACCCACTCTACTTTGTCTTCTGGATGCTTCAGGTAATCCAATTTCGGTTGCTAAAGCATTGACCGCATCTTGGTTATCACCACTCAACATTTCAACATTGATGCCATGAGAGTGTAAGTCTTTGACTAATTCCACAGCCCCTGGGCGTAAATCATCATGGACGAACGTGAATAATGCAACGGATTTTCCGTCTTTTTTGAGCACAGAAGCACCGTGACCTTGTGCAAATGCTTCTGCAAGAGCTTTGTCCAATTTCGGGCTCAAACCTTCTTTGGTGGCTCTAACCATCTCGACGGTTTTTCCAGAGAAGCGACCATGGACCCCCGATTCACCATCTTTTAATCCTGAAATTTTTACTGGCGTTAACCCCTCTTTCTTGGTTAATTCGATTATCGATTGAGCATATGGATGATTTGAAGAGGCTTCTAAGCCTGCGGCTAATTCAAGGGCAGTTGTACGCTTGTATCCTTTACCGAGGATGATTTCGCCGATTCTTGGCTTTCCGCTGGTAAGGGTTCCAGTTTTATCCAATAATGCCAAGTTTACTTTTGCTAATGCTTCCAAAACATCGCCTCCTCGGGCGATGGCACCGTTCTTGGAGGCTGATGCCAATCCTGCTGCATGAGGCACAGGAGCTGCCAATAATAACGCACAAGGACATGCGACTACCCACAGCAGCAACACCGTATTCAAGCCATTCTCAGGTTGGAAAAATCCTGCGACTACTGCGCCTACAAGAACGAATGGAACCCATATTGAAGTGAAATTTTCAAGCATGCCTTGGAGGCGGGTTGGTTGTTCTCGATATGTATGAACCGCTTGGATCAAACCGGATAATCTGGTATCTTCACCAACTGCGACCACCTTCAGCGTTACCGGCCCGCGAATCAAGGTTAATCCCGCTTGTAATTCATCCCCCTTGGCCACATCAAATGGGACTGATTCACCAGTCAATGGTGCTTTGTTCACTGAGCCAGTACCAGAAATGATGATTCCGTCAGCCGGAATAAATTCACCCGAGCGAATCTCAATAGTATCACCTTTCATCAATAAATCCACTGGGATTTCTTCAAATCCATCGGATTCTTTGGAATTTGTAGGCGCTAAGGACATGCTGGAGATAACCGACATTGCTCCAAATGCTGATTTTGTGATTCGGCGGGCGGTTCTTGGCAATCGGTCCAAACCGCCTTGCATGGCCTTCCTCGCTTTAATCAACGCCTCCGCCTCCATATGTTCAGTCCAAGATACCAAGATTACAACCATTAATGCCTCATCCCAATGGCCAAGGTATGAGGCTCCCAGAACAGCTAATGAGGTCAATACTCTGAATCCCATCTGTCGATTTCGCAGATTAGCAACCGCATGTGAAAACATCTTCATTCCACCAGCAAGAACTCCCAAGGCACCTAATCCTCCGATCAGATATGGATTGGTGACCCCTACGAATTTCAATCCGAGGATCAGAATCAAAAAAATGAATGATACACCTGAGCCGATCAAGCGCCATTGACCTGGGGTAATCCGTCTAGACTTTGATTCACTCAATTGGTAAGTAGAGCCGATTACACTTTTTAGGGCTTCATCTAGTGCTTTTCTAAATTCAGGTTTTAAATCTGGAGCTATCTGTAAAAGGATACGTCCTTCTTTATCGATTTCACAATCTAAGACGCCTGGTTGGCGTCGAAATAACCGAGGCAAACCTTTGGTCGAAATATTATGGCGTTGAGCTATCGCCTCGGCTTTTACCCCCTTAATTTCTTGATGAATTATATCGGGAGAATGTCCTAAAGAGCGTAAAATTGACGATACCTCTGACATTCCGCCTTTGTCTAAGTCAACAATTATTGACACAGAGCCATTGGTCGCACTAACGTTGATTTCACTCACGTGACCTAATCTTCCGATAGCCTTGGCCGCTTTTGATGCGCAATCTGGACAATCCATATCTTGAATCGGCCAACATACTTGATGGCTTCCACCATAATCACCTAGCACTTCCATATCCACAACTTCGGCGGTGATTTCTTTCACAACTTTGGGCTTTGGTTGTTTGGGTGGTTTAGGTTTTTTCATTGTGCGACGAGGCTTTGGCTTTGGCAAATCCTCCTCCTCTTCTTCGAGCGAGAGGAATTCCCCCTCCTCAAATTCGCTCGACATAACCGGTGGCGGTCACCCATCTATCAATAATGCTCGCATCGCAAGCGTGATGAGTAAAAGGGTCTCCCGACCAATCATGCAGTGGTTGCCAAAGGGTTGGATGCCGAAGGCTGTCGCTGTTGATATCGATGGAACCCTTACCGATTCCAACAAAGAGATTCACACGGGTGCAATCAAGGCGCTCCGCCGGCTTGAACGAGCCGGAATTACGGTCATTTTGGCAACAGGTAACGTCCGAGCAATTACCTATGGCCTGTGGCGGTTCCTCAATCTCTCAGGGCCGATGGTCTGTGAAAACGGAGGAGTGATTTGGCATCCGGATTGGAACGGGCCAATCGTCAGAGCCGATGGAACAAGAGCGCGGCGGGCAGCCCAATATTTATCCGATAAAATAGGAGTTGATTCTAAGGGGATTACGACAAATGTTTGGAGGGAATCAGAATGGTGTTTATTCACCGATGAAAATTTGGATGAAATAAAGAAATGTATTTCGATGAGCGAATTCTCAGACCTTTCAGTTGTAAAAACTGGATTTGCGATTCATTTGATGGAGCCGCATCTTTCAAAGGGCGAGGGTTTGAAAATCGCGTTAGAAAAAATCGGAATAGAGCCAAGCGATGTACTAGCTATTGGTGATGCGCCCAATGACATTTCGATGTTCAAAGTAGTCGGCCATTCGATCGCGGTCGGTGGTAGTTTTGACTCTTTAGCCGCGGTAGCAAAGGTGATTTCGCCATTTGAACGAGCTGAAACTTTTGAGCCATTGGTTGATTTTATACTCAATCAATAGTAGTAATTAAAGAGATGCTGCACTCTCGGTTAGTCGATGATTCGGCGAAGGTTTGACAATAGGGCCGAAGTCGGCACTAGTGCAATGATCGTCTTTATTGCAATTTTGCTTGCAAGTTCGGTTATTGCAGCATTGATAATTAGTGTCGGCGACACAGTATTCGCTCGAACGGGGGAAGATGCTCAGGTGAGTTCCCATGGCAATAAAGGAATAATCAATATCGTGGTCCTGGAAATATTTGCCTTGGGGGCAACCGATGAATTACACATTGTTTTCGACCTACCATTCATTGAAAAGGCATTGCCTGAAGAGGATTTGATCTGGATTCTTATGTGTGAAGGAGTAAGTGGTTCTGGCAGTAATATATTGTATTTCGACACCGGGCATTTTGGATTTGCAACCACTTTGGATGGTGATGGATTGACCTCTTTACCCGTAGTTGAATTTAAGCCTGGAGATATATACAGAATAAGGATACAACTCGATGAATGCGACTTAGAAAATTTGGTATCATCAAAAAAAGTAAACTTGTTAATAGATATCAAGGGTGGTTCTTCATCTGAAAAGGTCCTTCGGATTGGTGATTCACCATATGTGGGTAAAGATTTGATATGAGGGGATTTAATGCGACGGCAAAAAATTAATCCTGATGAAAATTGCTCGATGGGGGTAGGTGCCTTGATAATGTTGATCGCCATGATATTGATGGCTTCGATAGTAATGGTTTCAATCATTCAAGTGGTTGAAAAAATTTCTCAAAATACCGACCAAGCCGGTGAGGATGCAAGGCGAAATGCCGTTAATACGATTTTTATTACTGGGGCTTGGGTATACGATGATTACGACGATATGTTATTCCTTATGGAATTCGGTGCGGCTGGAGAATCGGTTGCAAGGGTAGATGTCATCTATGTATTGACTTGTACCGAATCGGATGGGACTTTCAATTACCGTTCTGCCGCTCTTGGAGATTCCCAGGGTGGGTCAAATATATTTGTTTGGGAAGCTGGAACTGCTTCGCCCGACCCCGATAATGGCGGCGCTTTTGTCAATGTAAATACCTTCACACCAGGTGGTAGATATTTCTTCACCTTAGATGGAGGCACTCAAGCATCACCTGGTGGTGCTGGAGGTGAATGTGGACCTATTCATCTGGATCTTGAGAAAATCGATGCTAATTTATTCATCCATTTACCAAATGGAATGTCAACTCATCAAAAACTATCTCTGTCCAATGGCAGAGAAGTCGGTTCTGCAATTATCTGATTGAGTTGCTCAGTAGCCTTATCCAAAGCCCCATCGGTAGCGAGCAAACCGACCCACTGAACACCCAATTCACAGGCAATCACCTGTTGGATGGGTCTTCGGATGAACCCTTACAACTCATCCGAATTGATTGGTTGATGGTTCAAATTTGTTTTCTAAACACTAGGAGATGATTCTTTCTGGTCTGTTAATAGAATTATAGCTTAAGCCTGATTCTCGTTGTATGATACACCATCGGTCCAGATTGTATTATACCAATAAGTGTCTGTGAAATCGCTATCAGTTACAATAGCGTCAGTGAAGTCGGCATGGTGGAACACTGCACCAGTTAGATTAGCACCAGTTAGATCAGCACTAGTTAAATCAGCAATATAGAGATTTGTACCATTATTGATGGATGCATAGTAGAGGTTTGCACCAGTTAGGACTGCACCTTCGAGTTCTGCATCATCGAGGATTGCGCTATCGAGGTTTGCACCAGTTAGGTTAGCATAGTTGAGGTTAGTTAGGCTAGCACCACTTAAGTTTGCATAACTCAAATCGATTCCAGTAAGATTCAGTTCTGATAAATCTTGTCCACTAAAATCCTCGCCTGAACACTGCCCGTAAGGAACTAGTTCACATTCAACTGTATTGTTTGTTTCATCTTCTTGTAAGCAGCCCGCAAGGGGAATCATGAGGACGGCAAGTAGCAGGGCGGCAGACTGAATGTTCAGAATTGACTTGTTTCGCATGGTTTGCACAGTGTATTGAGTGGTTAAATCATTTCCTACAGAGGAAAAAATTGCATGGGGGTCCCATGCAACTAACGGGTGTTGGATGGGTACCCTTTGAACACCCGTCTTTGCAAACGGGGGCCCTTTGAAACGCACTTAGAAATTATTGTTTT
>LWDU01000240.1_pt1 | contig 28624 bp, 23 predicted proteins | sample 727161 | NCBI WGS metagenome assembly LWDU01 (sample SAMN04566230, study PRJNA314399) | hydrothermal vent metagenome | isolation source: deep sea hydrothermal plume seawater | place: Mexico: Gulf of California, Guaymas Basin | collected 2004-07-11
ATCAAAATATAAATTCTAAGTATTGGGATTCTCAGCCAAATTTGTCATCTAATGGAAATATATTATTTTTTGTTTCTAATAGACCTGGTGGCCAGGGCGGAAGAGATATTTGGTATAGTATTAGGACTAAAGTTGGGTGGTCACTTGCAAAAAATTTAAGTGGAGAAGTAAATACTGAGTTTGATGATATTGCACCTTTTATTTCAGAAAATATGTTAGATTTTTATTTTTCTTCAAATAGAACAAATTCTTTTGGAGGTTTTGATATATACAGAGCTTCTAATTATAATATGGATTTTGGAAATGTTAATAATCTTGGATTAGAAATTAATAACCAACTTGATCAGTCATCATTCGTTATGAGTGATGGTATGGTAGTATATACTGAAGAAAATATTTTTAATAGTACAGTAAAAAGTAAACTTATCATTGGAAAAATAAATCCAGTTATTGATAAGGACTTAAGTTATCATTTATCTTTTCTTGTTATAGATTCATTAACAAAAAAAATTCTTAGACCAAATATTACTTTAATCAACAGTAAAATTAACGATAGCTTATTTACCATTGATTTTAATTATGAAGGTAGGATTTATATAGAAATGCAAAATCTTGAAGGTGAAAACTTATTATTTAATTTGAAGGGTTATGAACCTAAGATAATTAAAAGTCAAAAAGAAAAAACACATTCAATTGTTCTAATGAATAGAATGAAGAATTATTTTGTCTTAGAAAATATTTATTTTGATTTTGATAAGTATAATCTAAATGTAGAGGTAAAAAAATATCTCGATATAATTTATACTTGGCTACTTAAGAATCAGAATTTAAAAATTGAAATAGGTGGACATACTGATGATTTTGGAGGAGATGTGTATAATATTAATTTATCGTTAAAAAGAGCATATTCTGTTTATGAATATTTAACCTCTAAAGGCGGAGTTGATAACCTATCTTATAAAGGGTATGGGAACACAAAACCACGAGAAGATGAAGTGAAGAATTCTAAAAATCGTAGAATAGAATTTAAAATTCTTTAATTTATATAAAACCTGCTCTTAAGTTGATTATTTAAAAAAAAAAGAATATTTATTCAAATAACTACTTTTTGTATATCTTTGAAAGCTATTGCTAAGTGTAATAGTTATTGGTTTTTTAATAAAAACCCAAAATAATTCAATCTTGACCCTTTTTTATTAGAATTAAGGATTGGGATTGATGGCTGTATTTTATAGGAAAATTGTGCTTTTTGCCCAAATTATTTGTATTTTACAGTATTATTTTTTGTAAAACAATTGTTAAATAAATTAAACAATTAAACTATGTTTAGATTTTTACTAGTTAGTTTCTTGTTCTTGGCATCCAACGTTTGGGCTCAAGACAGAACTATTTCAGGTAATATTTCATCTGATGAGGACGGAGACGGACTCCCTGGTGTTAATGTTATCATAAAAGGTACGACCGTTGGTACAACAACTGATGTTAACGGTTATTATACATTAGACGTACCGTCTGATGGAGGTACCTTGGTATTTTCATTCATTGGTTTGGCATCTCAAGAAATTGAAATTGGTGCGAGATCAGTGGTGGATGTGGTTATGAGCTCTGAGGTTGAAGAACTTCAAGAGGTTGTTGTAACTGCATTGGGTATCACCAAAGAAAAAGCTGCATTGGGATATGCGGTAACTTCTATTGGTGGTTCACAGCTTGAAGCTAGACCCGAAGCAGACATAGCACGTTTATTAAGAGGGAAGGTCCCTGGTGTTGATATCACTTCTCAAAGTGGTGTTACAGGAACTGGAACAAATATTATAATTAGAGGTTACTCCTCTATTTCAGGTTCTAATCAACCTATGTTCGTTTTAGATGGTGTGCCAATTGATGCATCAACTTATTCAGACAGAGGATTTACTGGTGGTGGTGCTACTGCCTCAAGTAGATTTTTAGATTTAGATCCTAATAACGTTGCTGAAGTTAGTGTGCTTAAAGGACTTGCTGCTACCGTATTGTACGGTGAAGCTGGTAGAAATGGTGTGATTCTTGTTACTACAAAAACTGGTCAAATAGGAGGACCTGTAGGTAATAAGAAGGTAGAAGTTTCATTTAGTCAATCTTATTTTGTTAATAAGGTAGCAAGTTTACCTGACGATCAAGATCAATATGGTAATGGATGGCAAAACAACGCTGCAGCTGCTTTTAGTAACTGGGGCGCTCCATTTAATATGCCAAATAGAAATGGATTAACCGATGGAACTATTAAACATCCATATGATAGAGCTATATGGCATGGTGTTTTCCCTGACCTTATAGGGGCGAGATGGCCATACCAAGCATATGATAACCTACAAAACTTTTTTATTGATGGAAGTCAAAAAAACACTTCCCTTGGTATAAGTGCTAGAGTAGGTACTAATTCAAGTATTAAAGCAAATTATGGTTGGACTAAGGATGATGGATATATTCCATTTAATGAGTACACAAAACATAATTTCTCTTTAGGTGCTAATACACAACTATCAAATGGTCTTAAGCTTACTGCTTCGTTCAATTATATTGAATCACAAGCTATTAAGCCACCAGCTGCTCCTAGTAGAAACTCAAATTCTACACAGGTATCATTATTTGGTAATGTGATGTACACTCCAAGAAGTTGGAATTTATTTGGTCTTCCTTACGAGAGACCTGATACTCACGGTAGTACTTATTATAGGGGTAACAATGGTATGCAACATCCACTTTGGACTTTGCATAACGCTCACGATAGAGATGATGTAACTAGATTCATTGGTAACATGGGACTAAGCTACGAGATAGCTGATTTCTTAAGTATATCTTATAGAATAGGTATAGATAGAACTAGTCTTATGAATAACTATATGATTAACAAGAATGGTGTACAAGGTTATGCTGTTAATGGTAGATACATGACATCAAACAGAAATAACGTGAATTATGATCAAACTGTTAATTTAAATGGTTCAGTTGAACTTAATCAAGATTTGGATTTAACTTTCCTTGTGGGAGCTAATCTTAAATCTAGAAATTATGAGCTGCATCAAATTAATAGTTCTTATCAATTCATTTTTAATTTCTTTGATCATTCGAATTTCAGTACTACTACTGCAAATTCTTATTTTTTACGTGAGAATACATATGGTGCATATGCAAACTTAAGTTTGTCATATAAAGATTTTGCGTTTTTAGAAGCTTCTGCTCGAAACGACTGGACTTCAACTTTGGAGCCAGAAAATAGATCTGTATTGTATCCTTCTACTTCGGTTTCAATTTTACCACTTAAAGCGTTAGATATTAATAACGAAAATCTTAACTTCTTGAAAGTAAGATTTGGTTTTGGTACTTCTGCTGGTTATCCTTCTCCTTATAGTACAAGGGGTAGTTTGAGTACTAGCACGAATGTATTTAAAACTAATAGTGGTACAACTCTTAACTCTAACTCTGTTAGTAATTTTTATGCTAACGCAGGTATTAAACCTGAGATTCATAAAGAATTAGAGCTAGGTATTGAAGGTAAATTCCTTAAAAATAGAGTAGGTATTGATATATCTGCATTTACTAAGGATTCTGAAGACTTGATTATTGATTTAGAGTTAGATCAGTCTACTGGTTACAGTAGTTCTACTGTGAACTCTGCATCAATCAATAATAAAGGTATTGAAGCAATAATATCTGTAGTTCCTGTACAGTCAAGAGACTTTACATGGGAAATTACAGGACAATTTTCTAAACTGAAAAGTGAAGTGTTGACTATTGCTGATGGTATTAGTAAAGTTTATGTTGCTGGTTATACCGGTCGTGGTAATATTGCAATTCCTGGAATGCCTTTTGGTATTATGGAAGGGTCTGTTATTGCTAGAGACTATGGTTCGCTAGATGGTTTAGATCATACTCAAGTGCATTCTGATGATAGACTTAATTATACTCCTTTCCTAGATGCTAATGGTGGTTACACCTATTTAGGAACTGGTATGATTGGTGATCCTCAGCCTGACTTTGTTTATGGTGTTACTAACACTATGTCTTATAAATGGGCATCAATTAGAGTACAGTTTGATCATCAAGTTGGTGGAGATATGTTCACTACAACCGTATCAACAATGACTGGTAGAGGTATTCTTGGTAATACTGGATTTGATAGATTCGTTCCTGTTGTAACTAATGGTTTGAAACTTGACGGAACTCCATATACTAAGCAAACTACTGCTAATCAACATTACTGGCCAAATACTGGTGTGTTCTATGATGAACAATCTGTGTATGATGCTTCAACTATGAGATTGAGAGAAATATCTCTTTCTCTTGTAGCTCCAAAATCGTTCCTTAATGGAACACCTTTTGGAAATGCTAGTTTGACACTTTCTGCTCAAAATATATGGCATTTAGCATATAACACTCCTAAGGATGCTAATTTTGATCCTGAGGTTTCAAGTTATGGTACTGGTAATAATGTTAGAGGATTTGATGAAATGACGGGACCTACTGCTAAGAAGTATGGTGCTACATTAAGTCTTACTTTTTAATTTATAAATTTTATATAATATGAAAAAGATAAATAAATTATTTTTAATTATAGCTTTTGTATTTGCTGGGTATTCTTGTGATTTAACAGATTTGGATCAATTAAATAATCCAAACGCTGTAACGGCTGAAAATGCTGATTTAGATTTATACTGGAATGCAATACAAACAAGCTTTGCTGGATGGTGGTCAGGTAATCAATGGCCAATGTTACAGGTAACTAGAATTGAATGTATGACATGGGGTTCAACCTATGAAAATGCATACACTCCTGGTTCTTTTAATGGGTCGTGGAACAGCGCTTATGCTGGACTAATTCCTGATATAGATGCTATGAATCTTATGGCTTCAGAGAAGGAATCATGGATTCATGTTGGTGCAGGTAAAATTTTGAAGGGTTATATTCTTCAAATGCTTGTTGATAAACATGGTGATATTCCTTATACTGAAGCATGGAAAGGTACAGAAAATGCTCAACCTAGTTTTGATTCTCAGCAATCTGTTTATGATATTGCTGGTGGTCTTTATGATGAGGCTATTGCTGATTTAAACAAAACAGCAATTGGTTCTCCTGGTGTTGACATCTATTATGGATCAAGTCAAGCTAGTTGGATTAAATTAGCTAACACTTTGAAATTTAGAATGGCTTTAAACAAAGGTGATGCTGGTGGAATTTCTTCTGCTTTAGCTGCTGGAGTTATAGACGCTAGTGCTGATGACTGGAAATTCCAGTATGGAACTAACAGATCAAATCCTAATTCAAGACATCCATGGTATTCTGGAGCATACGAAAGTGGTGCTAGCTCATATACTTCTAACTATTTTATGTGGGAATTACATGAAGAAAAACCATTTCCAGATCCAAGGGTTAGATACCTTTATAAAAGGCAAGATTTGGATGCTTCTGATGAAGACTTATTCACTTTAGATTGTGTTGTTACTGGAACTGAACCGCAGTGGTACAAAGATCCTTATACTAATGCATACGGAGTTGTAACTACTTGGCCATTTTGTTTAGGTAGTAATCTGGTAGAAGATGGTGCAGCAAATGCAAAAGGTTATTGGGGAAGAGATCATGGTAATGACGATGGTACTCCTCCTGATGGTCAAAAAAGAACTGCTAGAGGAATTTATCCTGCTGCAGGAATGTATGATGATGGTAATGCTGCTACTGGAGTTTTTGGTAGTACATTTGGACACACACAACGCCAAGGAACTACTGGTGGTGGTGGTGCTGGACATCAACCAATGCTTATGTCAAGTATGGTATATTTCATGAGAGCAGAAGCTGCTCAAGATGGATTATCTGGTGAAAGTGCTAGAGGCATGTTAGAAATGGCAATGAGACGATCAATTGAGGAAGTAATGACTTACTCAGCTGCTTGGGGACCTGTTGGTGATTTAAATGCTGATGGTACTGGTGCTGAACCTGAACAAAGAAACATAGACAATTATGTTAACTATGTTCTTGCTGCATACGATGCTGCTGGCGATTCTGAAGCTAAACTTAACATTATTGTTAAGGAATTCAGATTGGCTTGTATGGGTAATGGTGTTGAACCATTTAACTCTATGAGAAGAACTGGGCATCCACTTGAAATGCAATCTTCTATGAAGGCTGCTTCAGCTGGAACTTTTCCAAGGTTGTTTCCTTATCCTTCAGATGTAACGAACTTAAACGCTAACGCACCCGTTAGAACTGGTTTAGGTGAGAAAGTCTTTTGGGATAGAGCTGGAGATTTAAATTAATTTTTTAAATATAAAATAATATGAAAAATTTGAAAAAACTATTTATAATTTTTATCGCTACATTAACAGCGATTGCTTGTGGGGAACCTGAAGTACCTGTTGAACTTTTTGATGTCATGACTAAAGGTGCATTTGCTAGAAAAATGACTCAATCTGGGGGATATAATTACTATGATGTATCAGGTTCGTCAATAGATATTCACGTAGAATATTATGATGAAGCTAAAGGAGCAAATATTGCTTCTTATGATATTGATGTCGAGTATGTCGATCTTATATCTGGCGGAAGTAAAAGTGTGGGTAGAGTTGATTTTGTAACAATTCAATCTTCTGAGTTCGTAGTGAATTCTTCAGGTTACTTAAGTTCAGATATTAGTTTAGGTTTTGGCGCTGCATTAGCTGCTATTGGAAAATCTAGAGCTGATATTGATGGCGGTAGCTATTTTAGATATCACATGACTATAACTAAGAAAGATGGGACAGTATATACAAATGATAACACAGGACCAAACATGAAATCTTCAAATGCATTTCGTGCTTTGTTTTATCTTGATGCTTCAATTGTATGTCCTTCTGATATAGCTGCTACATGGGATTCTTTCAATACAACTCAAGGAACTTGGACTGTTCAGTCCTGGTGTCCTGTAGGACTTACTTCAACATATAGTGGTTCTTGGGTTGCAGATGGAGATGTGTATTACGTAGAGCCTACTGGTCAATTTGACTGGGGAACTTATTTGGCTTGCGGTTATGGTACTAATCCAGGTGGTAATTTAAAAATCAAAGACGCTTGCTCTATCTTGTCTCCTACTGGAGCTTCTAGATGGGGTGAAACTTATGTTTTTAACTCTGTAGTCTCTAGTAATGGTAATAATACAGTTACCTTAGATTGGATTAACTCTTATGATGAGGGTGGTATTTCTGAACTTACTAGAAGTGATGGAGGAACATGGCCAGAATTCAGGTAATTAACTAGTATTTTCATATATAATATATATATGAGAAAAAATTAAGGTAACGGTGTAAATCGTTACCTTTTTTTTTATCTTATTTCTACTTTTTTCATTTAATTTACTTGATGATTAAAAGAATATTTTGTTTTTTATTTATAATAACAAATACTTTTAATTTATATTCCCAACCATATTTTAGTGAAGTTTCTGATTTTCAAAAATTTAATCACACTTATTTTAATGTTATTTCTGGAGCAGGAGTAAGTTTTGTTGATTTTAATCAAGATGGATTTGATGATATATCTATACCTACTAATGATGATAATTCAATTCTTTTTTTTAAAAATTCTAATAATAAGTTTGATCTAGTAAATTTTAATATCGATTTTCCATATCAAGTAAAACAAATTTTATGGATTGATTATGATAATGACGGTGATAAGGATATCTATGTAACTTCTTATAATGGAAAAAATAAGCTTTTTCAAAATCATGATTTTTTATATTTCGACGATGTAACGTTATCAGTAGGTTTACCGGATTCTATATCTACTTCTTTTGGAGCTTCCTGGTCAGACATCAATAATGATGGTTATTTAGATTTATACCAAACGTATAGAACTAATGACTCTTTGTCTTATTGTGGAAGTTTATATTTAAGTGATAGTGCTAAATTTTTTAATGATATTACTTATTCATCTGGTATTTCTGAATTTAATAAGGCAGTTTTTTGTGCAACTTTTGTTGATATAGATAATGATAATTTTCAAGATTTATATATAGCTAATGACAAATTTACAGTTAATTCAATGTATAGAAATAATGGTGATAACACTTTCACAGATATAAGTTCTTCTTCAAATACTGGTATACCTATGAATGCGATGTCTGTAACTATTGGTGATTTTAATAATAATGGATATTTTGATATTTATTCTACAAATATAGATACAGGTAAACTATTTGTAAATAACATGGATTTAACGTTTACTGAAAGAGCCGAGGAGGCTGGTGTATCTTTTAATGGTGGTGTAGGTTGGGGTGCTCAATTTTCAGATTTTGATCTTAATGGATATGAGGATTTATATATTAGTGGTTCTTTAGTTGGAGTAGATGCAATTTCTAGTGCTTATTATTCTAACATTTTTGGAAAATATTTTACATTGAATACATCTGTTGGTTTAGAAGCTGATACTGTACTTAGTTTTAGCAATGCTATTGGTGATTTTAATAATGATGGTTATCCTGATATAGTAGTACTAAACAGTTATCCTTACAATTCTTTTCTATATGAAAATAATTATTTTGGAAATAATAATTGGATAAAAATTAATCTTAGAGGAATTGATTCTAATTATGATGCTTATGGTTCAATAATCAAGTTATATTCTTACCAACTTAATCAAATTAGATCAACCCATTCAACACAAGGATATATTTCTCAGAATACTAATTCAATATTTTTTGGTATAGGTGATAATGTTAAAATCGATTCTTTAATAATTGAGTGGTCATCAGGAATAATTGATAAAATTATAGATCCACAGATAAATTCTATTTTAAATATTTTTGAGGGATCCTCATTAACTCCTCCAAGAATTTTTTCTCTTTCATCATCCTTGTGTGAAGGAGGCTCTATTCTTTTAGAAGCGGGTGAATTTAGTTCTTATAAGTGGTCTACCGATGACACTACAAAAATAATTTCGGTATATGATGAAGGTTATTATTATGTTGAGGTTACTGATAGAAATGGAAACACATTTTTATCAGATTCAATTTTGGTTACTAAAAAAACTTTGCCTCAATTTTCTTTGATAATAAAAAATATAACTACTAATTATTCTAGTTCAATATCCATTACAGGTTTAGAAGAAAATGATTCTTATTTTGTTTCTTTGGATGGTTCTAATTATTTAAAAAATAATTTTTATTTCACAAACTTAATATCGGGTAATCATCAAGTGAAGGTTAGAAATTCTTTTGGATGCGAAGTTGTTAAAGAATTTACAATTTTAAATCTTGTTAAAAATTCTTCTAATCCAGAAGTAGATATCAAAAGCATAGCAAGAAAATGGATGGAAGTATTACTTGATGCAATTCGTAATGATTTGGCAAGACCACCTATTCATGCAAGAAATCTTTTTCACATATCTGCAATGATGTATGATGCTTTTGTTATAAAAAATATGGTGATGGATAGTATGAGTTTATCACCATATCTTTTGAACAAAACAATAGATGATATTAATTATAATTTAGATTATCCACAAAATTTTTCTTCAGATGAAGACGTTTTAAATAAAATTATTTCATTTTCAGCCTATAATTTTCTAAAACATCGTTTTAAGAATTCTATTAAATCTTCTATTACTTTACATAGAATTGATTCTATGATGATAAATTTAGATTATGATTTTAATTTTAATGATTTAGATTATTTAAGTGGAGATCCGAGATCAATTGGTAATTATCTTTCGAAATTATATATTGAATATGGTTTGAATGATAATTCTAATGAAATTAATAATTATTTAAATAATTATTATAAGCCAATTAATCCTCCTTTGAACCCCAAATTACCTGGTAATCCGGATTTAATAGATCCTAATAGATGGCAATCTTTATTATTAGAAACGTTTGTTGATCAATCAGGCAATCCAATTCAAGGTGTCCCGGAGTTTATATCTCCCGAGTGGGGAAATGTATTGCCATTTGCTCTTTTGCAAGAAGATATGGTTGTTAAGGTAAGGGATGATGATATCTACAAAGTTTATTATGATGTTGGTGATCCTCCCTACCTTGATACATTAAATCAAAGTCAGTTAGATAGTGCATTTAAAAAAGCATTTTCAATGGTTTCAGTTTGGTCTTCTCATCTAGATAGAAAAGATGGGGTAATATGGGATATCTCTCCTAAATCAATAGGAAATGTAATAAATTATCCAAATTCAATTGCTGAATATTCGTCTTTTTATAATTATTTTGATGGAGGTGATAATGGAAATGGTTACCAGTTAAATCCTATAACTGGAGTTCAATATGAAGAACAATTGGTTCCTAGGGGTGATTATACAAGAGTATTAGCTGAATTTTGGGCTGATGGTCCTGATTCTGAGACACCTCCAGGACATTGGTTTGTTATATTAAATCAAGTTAATGATTCTGAATTATTGGAGAAAAAATTTGAAGGGGAAGGAGATATATTAGATGATTTAGAGTGGGATATAAAATCATATTTTACTTTAGGAGGAGCGATGCATGATGCTGCAATTACTGCTTGGGGTATTAAAGGGTATTATGATTATATAAGACCAATTTCGGTAATAAGATATTTGTCTGATCAGGGGCAATCAACTTATATTGATTCTTTAAATTATAGTATAAATGGAATTAATTTGATAGATAATTATATTGACCTTGTTTATGTAGATGATCCTTTGGTAGGTGAAAATCTAGAAAATCTTGGTAAAATTAAATTGTTTACATGGAGTGGCCACACAAGCCAAGGTAGCTTGGGTGAATCAGGTTCCGGTTGGATTCTTGCTGAAAATTGGTGGCCATATCAAAGGCCGACTTTTGTTACACCACCTTTTGCTGGTTATGTTTCTGGTCATTCTACATACTCAAAAGCTGCTGCAGAAGTACTGTCAAAAATTACTGGAAGTTCATTTTTTCCTGGTGGTATGGGTGAATTTCATATTAATAAAAATGAATTTTTAGTTTTTGAAAATGGACCATCTATAGATATGATTCTACAATGGGCTAAATATGAAGATGCAGCTGATCAGTGTTCCCTATCAAGAATATGGGGAGGTATTCATCCTTACATTGATGATATTCCGGGAAGGATGATTGGTAAAGAAATTGGAAATAATGCTTTTAATTTGGCAAAAACATACTTTCAACGAAATGATATAATTAATAATATAGAGAATTATCCAAATGATTATGTTATTTATCCTAACCCAACAAGAAATGATTCATTTATTAATTTAATTAATGAATCTTCTAAAGCAATTTCTTATATAGAGATGTATGATTTAAATGGAGTTAAACAGAGCATAAGTATTATAGATGGTTTACAGAGAAATTATAGAATTAATATTTCTAATGTTTCTAGTGGTATTTATATAATCTATCTAATTTTTTCTGATGGATCTAACAAATCAACTAAATTAGTAATAAGGAAATGAGTATATATAGAATATCATATTTTTTAATATTATCTCTATTATTTTTCATTGTTTCTTGTGATCATAAAATCATTCATAATGACGTTACAATTCAAACACGATCCTATTACTATTCAAATTTTGATATTAAATTTTCATTGAATCAAGTAGGAGATTCTTACATATCTTATTGGCCAGAGGGTTCGACTGATAAGCTAAAATCTAAAGTTTCAAAATCTAAAAAGAATCATACTATACCTCTTACAATAATTGAACCATCTTTAAAGTACAATTTTGTCATTCATTCAAGTAGTTATAATTTAAGTTATACTTCTAAATTATTTTCTTTCACATCAAGTGAACTTCCATATAACTTTCCATCATTTGAAATTGAAAAGAATAACAATTATGACTTTTACGGATACATTTTATTAAGAACTCAAAATAATCCCTGGGCTCAGTTATTGATTAATTCAGATGGTATTCCATTATGGTATGGAATTTCGGATTCGGTACTATCAAGGCCATTTAATATAATTGATAAAAAATCATACCTTTCTTTATCTAAGCCAAATTTAATTGAAGAAATTTCATTTGAAGGAGATACATTGATATCAATTAATACTATGAAAAATATTATTCATCATGATATTTTAAAACATAATGATAAGTTTATAGGTTTAACATATAAGTATTTTGATGTTAAAGATAACTCAGATTTAGAGACCTTGAAAGGTGATGGTGTGGTTGTTTATGATTCTCTTGGAAAATTATTGTGGGAGTGGAATATATTTGATTTTATTGATCCAATGGATAAGGGTAATGAATATTATCAGAGCAAAGATTGGAGTCATGCTAATGGAATATTTGTTGATTATGATGGAAATTATTTAATATCATTTAGAAATTTTGATCAAATATGGAAAATTAATTCTTTAACTGGTGATATAATTTGGAGACTTGGTATGAATGGAGATTTTGATTTATCTAAAAGTGAAATTTTTTATGCTCAGCACGCAATTAATAAAATTGATAATGAAACATATATTCTGTTTGACAATGGTTCTGTCGAATTAAGAAAATCTTCAAGAGCCTTAATTTTTAAATTGAATGAAGAAAATAATGATTTCCAAATTGAAAAAAGTATTTTTTTACCAGATGATTTATTTAGTTTTAAACAAGGTAGTGTATATCTTTTTGATCAGGATAAACTTCTTTTTGCAAGTAGTGTAAATAGCAGAGTTGTTATAACTGATATGGATGGTGAAGTACTGTGGAAATTAAATAGTGATTATTCTTTTTATAGAGCATACTATTTAAATAAAATTCTCTAAAATAAAAATAAGACTATAAATATTAATTTATTTTTGACCATTGACTTTGGTAAGGAATATATATAAAACCAAGAATAGAATCTATAGGTATTCTTCTTGAATAGTTTAAATTAAAATGATTATGATCTATAAGGTCTATTTTAAATGCTTGCGCAATCTTTTCTGGTTTTTCTTGATAAGCTAAAAAAAGACTATCACCATCTATTTCATAAACCCACAATGTATTAAAATAAAAAATAAGATTATCAGATCTAAATGATATCATAGGAAATTTAGGAACATTTTCCTTTTTAATATTATCTACCATTAAAGCATTCACTTTCCAATCACCTTTTAATTCTATTGGCTTAGAACAAGAAAAAGTAATAATTAAAATAAAAAAACAAATTATGTCTCGCATAAGATAATTAAATTTATAAAAAAAAATCAACCATGAAAAATAAAATCTCTTATATAAGATTATTTTTTATTTTTTTAAAAACGGGAACCATTTCTTTTGGTGGTTACATGATGTTGATTGCAATGATAAAGTATGAATTTGTTGAGAGAACAAAGATACTTAAAAATAGTAAAATCCTTGATGCAATAACTATGGCTAGTTTCTTGCCTGGTCCCATGGCAATAAATGTAGCTTCATATGTTGGTTTTTTGTTAAAAGGATGGAAAGGTGCAGTAGTATCATTTTTGGCCGTATTATTGCCCTCTTTTTTGATTATGGTCTTATTTTCTCATTTATATTTAAATTCTCAAAATATTCCTGGATTTACTTCTTTTTTTATGGGAGTTATGCCGGTTGTTTCTGCTGTTATTTTTACTGTCGCATATGATATTTTTAAAGACACTAAAAATAAATTTTTTTCTTTTATTCTGGTGATTTTAAGTTTTTCTATTGCTTATTCAGTAAAAGGATATATATCAATAATATTACCTCTTTTAATTTGTGGTATTTTAAATATTTTTTATAATAAAAACAAAATAAAATTTGGAATTTCTTTTGGTAACTCATCAAAAAATTTTATAAAAAAAAAAGGTATTATAATTGCTTCATTAATAATGATCATATTATATTTATTTTTGAATAATGCAGCAGTTGATACAAAAACTTTTCATCTAGCAAGAATTTTTTCTAATATATCTTTGACATTATTTGGAGGTGGTTATGTTTTTATTCCATATTTAGATAAAATAATTGTTGAGCAGCTTGGTTGGTTAACTCAAAGAGAGTTCATTGATTCAATTGCTATGGGTCAGATAACTCCAGGGCCAATTTTAATAACTGCTACTTTTATAGGGTATAAAATAAATGGTATAGTTGGAGCTTTTATAGCTACAATTTCAATATTTCTTCCTTCTTCAGTTATTATCATATTTTTTTCAAGAGTATATTATTTTTTCAAAAAAAATGCCTTTTTTAAAATAGTGATTAAAGGTTTTAAAATTGGTATCATTGGACTTATATGTTACGCGGGTTATATTATAATGTTTAGAGAAGAAATTTTTAATTCTTTTAATATTGTGATATTTATTATATCATTTTTTATTCTTTTAAAAAAATTAATTCACCCTTTGTTTTTAATATTAACATTTGGTGTATTAGGATATTATTTACAATTTCACTGATGAAATTTATACAGTTTATTGGAACTCAAAGATCAGGGTCTAATTTGTTAAGATTAATGTTGAGCCAGCTTCAAGGAATATATGCTCCTCATCCACCACATATCCTTAAAACTTTTTATCCTTTACTTGCTAAATATGGAAATTTAAATTCTAAAAAATCCAGTTAAATGGAATGAAATACCAACAAAAAATCAAATACTTAAAAATATAAAGGGCAGGTCTTTGTTTCAAGTTTTTAGGTCTGTATATGAAATAAATGCTTTAAAAGAAAAAAATATAAAATATTGGTGTTGTAAAAGTTTATATAATTTAAATTTTTTTGATAATAATAATTTTAAAGAATTAGAGCCAATTTATATTTATATCTATAGAGATGGTAGAGACGTAGCATCTTCATTTATGAAGGCTCCTATCGGAGATAAGCATATATATTTTTTAGCAAAAAAGTGGTATAGAGATCAAAAAATTTCATTAAAAATTAAAGATAATTCCTCCAGTGAAATTTTTTTTTCTATTAAGTATGAAGATTTACTTTCTAATCCAAAAAAAATAATTCAAAATTTTTGTGATAAGTATTTGATAGATTATAATGATAATTTTATTGATTTTTATAAGTCTGATGATTCAATTATTGCTTCTTCTTCTGGAAAATTGTGGAAAAATTTATCTAAACCATTAATAAAGAATAATAAAGAAAAATATATTGATGAGTTAAGTGCTGATCAAATTTTGTTATTTGAATCTATTAATTATAGATTTTTAAAAATGTTGAACTATAAATTGAAATATGATAATTCAAAATTTATTAATTCATTTTCAAAGAGTGATGTATTAAATTATACTATTCTTAATAATAAATTAAGAGATGAATTTTTTAGTAAAACATCATCAATGGAATTGTCTAAAAGAGAGATGCAATTAAAATTTTTAGAAAAAGTAAATAACTAAAATTTTTTTATTTTAAAATACTTACAATCAGATTCTAAGTAATGTGAAGAATACATCCATTCTCCTACATTGTAGTATTTACTTTTATCACTTATCTGTCTTTCTGTTACTTTATGACTATGTCCAAATACATAAATATCTTTATGGTTATTTATTTCATAATCTTTACAATAATTGACAATTCTTTCATCATTTATATTTGCAATGGTATTGTTTATTTTATTATTTTTTTTTCTTGAAAAATATTTACCAAGAACTATACCGATATCAGGATGAAGTATTCTAAAAAGAAATTGCAAAACATTATTTTTAAAAATATTTTTTAATAATTTATATCCATTATCTCCTTTTCCTAGACCATCTCCGTGACCTATTAAAAAATTTATGTGATTAATATTAAATTCTGTAGGATTATGATATACTTTAATTCCTAAATTTTGAAAATAATCTAAGGTCCACATGTCATGATTTCCTACAAAATAATGGATGTTTATTTTTTCTTCTATTATTTCAATAAATTTCCCTAATAATCTGATGTATCCTTTTGGAACAGTTTTTTTATATTCAAACCAGAAGTCAAAAATATCACCCATTAAAAATATTTCTTGGGCATCTTTTTTTATAGTATCAAGCCATTTGACTATATGTTTTTCTCTTTGAATCGATGAAATTTCATTGGGTTTTCCTAAATGAAAATCTCCAGCAAAGTATAATTTTTTATTCTTCTGTAACTTGAGGTTTATTTTCTCCATTATCTTTTTGAATTTTCTCCTCAATTTTATTTTCATCTTTTTCTCTAGTAAAAGATTGATAATTTGTAGGATTTTTAAATGGTCTTTTCCCAATGAGAATCTCTACATCGCTTTGAAAAAGAATTTCTTTTTCTAATAATTTTTTAGCAACTTTTTCAAGTTGTTCTTTTTTATTAATAAGTAAGTTTTTTGTTCGTTCGTATGCATTCTCAACAATTTTTTTAACTTCAAAATCAATTTTTTCAGCAGTGGAATCAGAATAAGGTTTTGTGAAATTATAATCAGATTGTTTTGAATCAAAAAATGAAATATTACCTATATTCTTGTTCATTCCATACACAGATACTATACTATAGGCCATTTTTGTTATTCGTTCTAGATCATTTAATGCTCCTGTAGAAATTTTTCCGAATATTATTTCTTCAGCAGCTCGACCACCTAGTGCCATACACATTTCATCTATTAATTGATCTGTTTGATATAAAAATTGTTCTTTAGGTAGGTATTGAGCATAACCAAGTGCGGCAATACCTCTTGGTACAATACTAACTTTTACTAGTGGATCTGCATGTTCAAGATACCATCCTGCAATAGCATGACCAGCTTCGTGGTATGCTACTATCTTTTTTTCTTCTGGAGATATTATTTTGTTTTTTTTCTCTAAACCTCCTATTACCCTATCTATTGCATCTTGAAAATCATCCATTTCAATAGTTTTTTTATTTTTTCTTGCCGCAATTAAAGCTGATTCATTACAGACGTTTGCAATTTCAGCTCCTGCAAAACCTGGAGTTTGTGCTGATAAATTTTTAAGATTAACGTCTTCATTTAAGGTAAGTTCTCTAACATGTACTTTAAAAATAGCTTCTCTTCCAATTAAGTCTGGTTTGTCAATAGTTATTTGTCTATCAAATCTACCTGGTCTTAATAAGGCTGAATCTAAAACATCAGGTCTATTGGTTGCAGCTAGAATGATTACCCCTGAATCGGTAGAAAAACCATCCATTTCAACAAGTAGTGAGTTTAGGGTATTTTCTCTTTCATCATTTGAACCTGGCATTTGTCCTCTTCCTCTTGTTCTTCCTATAGCATCTATTTCATCAATGAACACAATACATGGTGCTTTTTCTTTAGCTTTTTTAAATAAATCTCTTACCCTTGCTGCTCCTACTCCTACAAACATTTCAACAAAATCAGAACCTGATAATGAGTAGAAAGGTACAGCTGCTTCTCCAGCAACAGCTTTAGCTAGTAGGGTTTTTCCTGTTCCTGGTGCGCCTACCAATAAAGCTCCTTTTGGAATTTTTCCACCAAGTTTTGTAAATTTTTTTGGAGTTTGTAAAAATTCTACAATTTCTTTTACTTCTTCTTTTGCTTCTTCAAGACCTGCAACATCATTAAATGTTAATTTTGTTTTATTCTCTTTGTCAAAGAGTGAAGCTTTTGATTTTCCAATATTAAATATTTGACTTCCAGGACCTCCTCCCCCTGACATTCTTCTAATTAAGAACCAAAATCCAATTAAAATTAAAATAGTAAATCCCCACGTTTGTAGAAAAGAATAAAAATCATACCTTTTTTCAGTTAAGTATTCAATTTCTTTATTATTACTTTTTTTCATTTGATCTATCAAATCAAAATATCTCTTTTCAAAGCTTTCTACAGACGACACTTCAAGTTGATAATGGGGACCATTTGTGTTTTGGATTAATCTTGATGATTCAAGTTCATCTTTATAGGTAGAGTTTTGAAGGGCATCTTCATTAAGTGTTATCTCTACAATTTCTTGATTTTTTACAACGACAATTTTTGATACATCATGACTTGTTATCATTTTATTAAAACGATTATAATCTATACTAATTGGATTATTGCTGAAAAGACCATACGCAAGGTATATAAATGATGATATTAATAATATAATCCATAATTGGGTATTAAATTGTGGCTTCTTTTCTAAATTTTTTTTTTTATTATCCCTCATTTCAATTTATTTTACAACTTCTAATTTAGCGTCACCCCATAATTTTTCAAGATTGTATAAACTTCTTTTATTTTCTTGAAAAATATGTACAACTACATTAACAAAATCAATTAATATCCATTCTTTATTTATTTTGCCCTCTTTTTTCCATGGCTTTTCGTTGAATTTTTTTGAAACCTTTTTCTCTATAATATCAGCTATAGCACCTACTTGAGTAGTTGATTTTCCACTACATAAAACGAAATAATCAGTAACAGAGTTATTAATTTTTTTTAAGTTTAGTATTTTGATATCTTCAGCTTTATTTTTATTCATACAAGAGGCTATAAATTTACTTAGTTTGTTTGAATTTATATTTTGTTTGATTTGCAATTTTTGAGAAATTAAATATTATTTAAATTTAGTTAATATATGAGCAATAATTCTGCCAAAACCTTATTTGATAATAAAACTTATGTTTTTATGACAGAATGTCTCTCTACAAATGACTATTTATTGAAACTTTTAAAAAAAAAGAGCTATCAAGAAGGTACGATGGTTAATTCAAGTTATCAAAAGGGTGGTAGGGGTCAAAGAAATAATAATTGGTTATCTGAAAAGGGTAAAAATTTAACTTTTTCTTTTTTGTTAGAACCAAATATTGAATTATCAAATCAATTTTTATTACACATAATTACTTCAATTTCTATATTTAAGACATTATTAGAAATTAATATTAAAAATATCTCAATAAAATGGCCAAATGATATTTATGTAAATGATAAAAAAATAGCTGGTATTTTAATAGAAAATCTTGTTTATCGAAAATTTATATATAAATCTGTGATCGGTGTCGGATTAAATATTAATCAAGCTAATTTTGGTATTCTGAATGCAACATCAACAATTAATGAAACCATGAAAAAGCATAATCTTGATCAAATTCTTCAAATTTTTAAATCAATTTTTAATAAGGAATACTTAAAACTTAACTCTAATAAAATTCATGAGGAGTTTGATTTTTATAAAAAAAATCTTATTGGGTATCAGATAGAAAAGAAGTATGAATATAATTCTGCTGTAATTAAGGGAAAAATTATAGATGTTTTATCAGACGGTATCTTGGTTATTCAAACAAAAAATTCCATAATAAAATTTAATTTTGGTGATATAAGATTAGTTTGACCAATTGTTTTTTATCTTAAAAGCCTCTAGTTTTGAATATGAAGACTAAATACATAATATTATCTGCTCCATCTGGTTCTGGAAAATCAACTATAGCATCTTTTTTATTGAATGAAATTAAATCACTTTCTTTTTCAGTTTCATCAACTAATAGAAAAAAAAGAAAAAATGAAAATGAAGGAATAGATTATTATTTTATTTCTAGAGAAAAATTTAAGTTTCATATTGAAAGTGATGATTTTATTGAATGGGAAGAGGTTTACACAAATCATTATAAAGGGACTTTAAAGTCCGAGATCGATAGATTAATAACAGAAAAAAGAAATATAATTTTAGATGTTGATGTTTCAGGAGGTTTGAATTTAAAAAAATATTTTGGAAATAATGCATTGTCAGTCTTTATAGATGTTCCAAATTTGGAAACATTGAAAAATAGATTATTAGTGAGAGGCAGTGAAAATTATAAAAGTTTAAAAGAAAGAATTGAGAAATCTAAGTCTGAAATAAAAATGAAAGATAAGTTTGATGTTATCATAATGAATGATAGAATGAGTAGAGCAAAAAAAGAAATATTAACTATTGTGAAAAATTTTATTAAAAAATGAATATAGGCCTCTTTTTTGGTACATTTAATCCTATCCATAATGGACATACTCATATTTCTAAAGAAGTTTTAAACTCAAAAAGAGTAAATGAAATTTGGTTGATTGTATCTCCTCAGACTCTATTCAAGAAAAGTTCAATAATTTTAGATAAAAACATTAGAATTAATATGGTAAACAATGCTGTTAAAAATTTAAAAAATATTTATTCTTCATCAATTGAATTCGAATTAGAAAAACCTAATTATACAGTTAATACTTTAAATTTTTTATCTTCTAATTATTCCGAAAATAATTTTAAAATTATTATTGGAGAGGATAATTTAGAATCATTTGATACATGGAAAGATAGTGACTTTATAAAAAAGAAATATGAGCTAATTGTGTACCCTAGAAGAAAGAAAGAAATATCAAAAGAATTATTTGATGGTGAATTGATTAAAATATCATCGACTGATATAAGAAAAAAAATTAAAAATAAAGAGTCAATAAATAATTTAGTTCCAGAAAATGTTGAAAAGGAAATTTTAAAAAATGGTTACTATAGTTAAATGGTAATTAATTCTTTTTCTTTAATGCCAATTATATTATCTATTTTTTCAATATAAGAATTAGTTATTTTTTGAATTTGATCTTCTCCAGTTCTTATTTCATCTTCTGATGCTCCATCATTAGAAAGTTTTTTGATGTATTCATTGGATTCTTTTCTGACAGATCGTATACTTATCTTTTCTTTTTCTCCTTCATTTTTAATTTGTTTTATAAGTACTAATCTCCTTTCTTCAGTTAATGGTGGAATGTTTATTATTATATTTTCACCATCATTTTGAGGGTTTAAACCAAGATTACTCTCTGTAATTGCTTTTTCAATGTCTTGGATTATGGTTTTATCCCAAGGTTTTATAAATAATGTTCTGTTATCTGGTGTACTAATTGATGCTACTTGAATTATTGGGGTTTGTACATTATAGTAATCTACATTTATACCATCTAACATATTTGGCATAGCTTTTCCAGCTCTTACTTTAGTTAGTTCTTTTGTTAGAAATTGAACGGTTTTTTCCATTCTTTCTTTTGTGTCTTCTAATACTAAATCAATTTCTTCCATATTAATAAATTAAAGTACCAATTTTTTTACCTTCAATAATTTTAATCAGATTACCTGGTTTATTCATATCAAAAACAATTATAGGTAAATTGTTTTCTTTACATAAGGTGAAAGCGGTCATATCCATTATGTTAAGATTTTTTTTGTATACATCATCAAAGGATATTTCATTAAATTTTTTAGCTGAAGACGACTTTTCAGGATCTGAATTGTATACTCCATCAACTCTTGTACCTTTAAGTACAATGTCTGCTTCAATTTCTATTGCACGTAAACTAGCAGTAGAATCAGTTGTAAAATATGGTTTTCCAAGACCAGCTCCAAAAATAACAATCCTATTTTTTTCTAGATGTCTAATGGCTTTTCTCCTGATAAATGGCTCACATACTTGATCAATATTAAAGCCTGATAATAACCTAGTATCACATCCAATTTTTTCTAAAAAACTTTGTAGTGCCATACAATTTATTACTGTTGCTAACATTCCCATATAATCTCCTTGAACTCTATCAATACCACTTGTTTCCGATTCGATACCTCTATAAATATTTCCACCACCAATTACTATTGCAACTTCAATTCCTAAATTTTGAATATTTTTAATTTCATTAGAATAGTTTTCTAATTTATTAGAATCAATACCAAAATTTTTATTTCCTATTAATGCTTCTCCGCTGAGTTTAAGTAATATTCTTTTGTATTTCATAAGGTATTAATTTTTGTAAATATAATATAGTTCGTATTTATGGAGTTGTAATTCATAAATTATTATAATCACAATTTGTATTTAAAAGTTTGTATAAAATAAAAAACAGTATAATTTTGCTGACCTTTGAGCTGAATAGGCTAAAAATTATGATTCTTTAAGAAGGGGGGATACCAAAGCGGCCAACTGGGGCAGACTGTAACTCTGCTGACTTATGTCTTCGTAGGTTCGAATCCTACTCCCCCCACTTAATTTTTTATGATAATAAGCGGGCGTAGCTCAGTTGGTAGAGCGACAGCCTTCCAAGCTGTAGGTCGAGGGTTCGAATCTCTTCGCCCGCTCATAAGCCGATGTAGCTCAGAGGTAGAGTACTTCCTTGGTAAGGAAGAGGCCACGGGTTCAATTCCCGTCATCGGCTCATTAAAAGATGTAAAAAATTGAATTATTATTTATTTAAGTTAAATTTGAGTTTTAAATTTTAAAAATTATGGCAAAAGAAACCTTTGATAGATCAAAACCCCATGTAAATATAGGAACTGTGGGACATGTTGATCATGGTAAAACTACTCTTACTGCAGCAATTACTAAAGTCTTATCTGATATAGGATTGGCTGAAAAAAGAGATTTTGATCAAATTGATAATGCTCCTGAAGAGAAAGAAAGGGGTATTACTATTAATACAGCTCATGTTGAATATGAGACTGAGAATAGACATTATGCTCACGTGGATTGTCCTGGTCACGCTGATTATGTTAAAAATATGGTTACAGGTGCAGCACAAATGGATGGTGCTATTCTTGTTGTTGCAGGAACTGATGGACCAATGCCTCAGACAAGAGAGCATATTTTATTGGCTAGACAAGTTGGTGTTCCAGCTTTGGTAGTTTTTATAAATAAAGTTGATCTTGTAGACGATGCTGAATTATTGGAACTTGTTGAAATGGAAATAAGAGAATTATTAAATTTTTATGAATTTCCTGGAGATGATATTCCTATTGTATCAGGATCAGCTCTTGGTGCATTAAATGGTGAAGCTCAATGGGTTGATAAAGTTATGGAATTAATGGCTTCTGTTGATTCATATATTTCAGAACCTAAAAGAGAAACAGATAAAGATTTTCTTATGCCAGTTGAAGATGTATTCTCTATTACTGGTAGAGGAACTGTAGCTACAGGTAGAATTGAAAGAGGTGTTGTTAATACTGGAGAGGCTGTTGATATTATTGGTATGGGAGCTGATGGTTTAAAATCTACTATTACTGGTGTTGAGATGTTTAGAAAAATATTAGATAGAGGACAAGCTGGAGATAATGCAGGTCTTTTACTCAGAGGTATTGAAAAAACTGACATTAGAAGGGGTATGATTATTTGTAAACCTGGTTCAGTAACTCCTCATGCTCATTTTAAGGCTGAAGTTTATGTTTTGTCAAAAGAAGAAGGTGGTAGACATACTCCATTTTTTAATAAGTATAGACCTCAGTTTTATCTTAGAACTACGGATGTGACTGGAGAAATATTTTTACCTGAAAAAGTAGAAATGGTAATGCCTGGAGATAATTTAACTATTGAGGTTAAATTGATAAATAAAGTTGCTCTAGAGAAAGGTTTGAGATTTGCAATTAGAGAAGGTGGAAGAACAGTTGGAGCGGGTCAGGTTACAGAAATATTAGACTAAATTTTATATTTTAATTTTTAGTTAATTATTTAACTTATTTATTTGTTAAATAATAAAAATTATTCTAAATTTGCAGGCCTTATTGGCCTGCATTTTTGTTAAACGGGTGTAGCTCAATTGGTAGAGTAGCGGTCTCCAAAACCGTTGGTTGGGAGTTCGAGTCTCTCCTCCCGTGCTAGGAGCCTTAATATTATTGATATGTTTAAGTTGATTAATTATATAACAGAGTCCTATCAAGAAATGGTAAATAAAGTTACCTGGCCAAGTTATAATAGCCTTCAAAATAGTTCTGTATTAGTACTTGTTGCATCATTAATCTTTGCTATGTTCATAGGAGTAATTGATTTGGGATTTGAAAATGCCATGTCATTATTTTATGAAACTTTTTAATAATTATTGTTAATATGGGTTTAAATTGGTATGTAATTCGTGCAATAAGTGGTAAGGAAAATAAGATCAAAACTTATTTAGAAAGAGAAATAACAAGAAATTCATTAGAGAAATTTATTCCAGAGGTTATGATTCCTTATGAAAAGGTTTATGTAATGAGGAATGGAAAAAAACAAATCAAAGAAAGAAATTATTTTCCAGGATATGTCCTTGTTTCTGCTGACTTTTCACATGGAGAGGTTCAACATGTAATTAAAAATGTGCCTGGTGTTATAGGATTTTTAGGTTCTGGAGCTGGCCCATCAAGGGTTCCAATTCCTTTAAGGGAGTATGAAATTAATAGAATTTTTGGAAAATTTGATGAATCCAATAACGAAGATGAAATTATGTTATCTCCATTTGTTGTAGGAGAAGATGTGAAGGTAATGGATGGTCCTTTTAATGGATTTACTGGATCTATAGCTCAAATTTTTGAAGATAAAAAAAAAATAAATGTAACTGTTAAAATTTTTGGTAGAAGTACCCCTGTAGAATTAAATTATTTTCAAGTAGAAAAATCTAATTAATAATGGCAAAACAAGTTGATGGATATTTAAAATTACAAGTAAGAGGAGGTCAGGCAAATCCTGGACAACCTGTTGGACCGGCTTTAGGAAGTAAGGGACTTAATATAATGGATTTTTGTAATCAGTTTAATACGAGAACTGATAATAGAAAAGGTCAGGTGTTACCTGTAGTAATTACAATATATAAAGATAAATCATTTAATTTTGTTATAAAAACCCCTCCTGCTGCTGTTTTAATATTACAAGCAGCCAATAAGAAGAAAGGTTCAGATCAGCCAAATCTTGTGAAAGTTGGTTCTATTACATGGAATCAAGTTAAAGATATTGCTGAAATTAAAATGAAAGATTTAAATGCTTTTAAAGTTGACTCTGCTATGAAAATGATTGCTGGAACTGCTAGAAGTATGGGTGTTAAAGTAAAAGGAGTTTTTCCAGAAAATTTGAATTAAATGTCAAGAATTACAAAAAATAAAAAATTGATGTTAGAAAAGTATGATCTTCAAAAATCATATTCTTTGGAAGAAGCTTCTAAAATAATTAAGGATATTTCTTTAACTAAATTTGATGCTTCTGTTGATATAGATGTAAGGCTTGGAGTAGATCCTAAAAAAGCTGATCAAATGGTTAGAGGTGCTATTTTTCTTCCACATGGAACAGGAAAAAAATTAACTGTTCTTGCTTTGTGTACTCCAGAAAAGGAAGATGAAGCAAAAAAATCAGGTGCTGATTATATAGGATTAGATAAATTTATAAAAAAGATTGAAGGTGGATGGACGGATGTTGATGTTATTATTACGATGCCAGCTCTTATGGCTAAATTGGGTAAGCTAGGAAAGGTACTTGGGCCTAGAGGTTTAATGCCAAATCCTAAATCTGGAACAGTTACTAATGATATAGGTAAAGCAATAAAAGATGTAAAAACAGGTAAAATTGATTTTAAGGTTGATAAGTTTGGTATAATTCATACTTCTATTGGAAAGGTTTCATTTGATTCAAAAATGATTAATGAAAATGCTCTTGAATTATTAAATTTTATTCAAAAAATAAAGCCATCATCTGCAAAAGGTATTTATGTTAAAAGCGTTAGTTTATCTAGTACAATGAGTAGTTCGATAAAAATTGACAGTTCAGTATTAATTGATTAATATGAAAAAAGAAAATAAAATAGAAGTTGTAAAAGATTTAACTAATAAGTTCAAGGAGAATAATATTTTTTATTTACTTGATGCTTCTGGTTTAACTGTTTCTCAAGTCAATTCTTTTAGAGAAAAATGTTTTAAAAGAGATGTTGAGTATAAAGTTGTTAAAAATACTTTTATTAAAAAAGCTCTTGAAAATCAAGACGTTGATTATTCTGAAATATTAAATAGCGATAGTTTGAAAGGTTTTTCAGGATTGTTATTTACAAATGAAAGTCCGAGTAGCCCAGCAAAAGCATTAAAAGATTTTCGTAAATCTTTAGATGCTGACCATCCTTCACTTAAAGCAGTAGCTATTGATTCGGATTTTTTTATTGGTGATGATCATCTTGATTTCCTCTCTAAGTTAAAGAGTAAAAATGAGCTTATTGGTGATGTAATTTTATTGTTGCAATCACCAGCTAAAAATATTATTTCATTACTGAAAAGTTCTGAAAATAAGATCTCAGGTGTCTTAAAAGCACTTGAAATAAACAAGATTAGTGTATAAACTTTAAATTAAATTAAAAATGGCAGATATAAAATCAATAGCTGACCAACTCGTGAACTTAACCGTAAAGGATGTTAGCGAATTGGCAAATATTTTGAAAGATGAGTATGGTATCGAACCTGCAGCAGCAACAGTTGTTTCAACGGCAGAAGCTGGTGGAGGAGATGGCGGAGAAGTTGCTGAAGAAAAAACGAACTTTGATATAGTTCTTAAATCGGCTGGTGGGTCTAAACTAGGAGTTGTTAAACTTGTAAAAGAATTGACGGGTCTAGGCTTGAAAGACGCTAAAGATATGGTTGATAGTGCTCCAAAAGCAATAAAAGAAGGAGTTGCTAAAGACGAAGCAGAGGCAGCTAAAAAACGATTAGAAGAAGCTGGTGCTGAAGTAGAGTTGAAGTAATTATACATTCAACTTTTTTATTAATCCTATTAAGTATCATTATAGGATTGTAACTTTTTTATAACCATTAAATATTAAAAAATTGAATATAATACCGGCAAGAATAGATTTTTCAAAACTTAAAAACATAATTGACTATCCAGATTTTTTGGATGTTCAATTGAAATCATATAAAGATTTTTTTCAATTAGAAACTCCTCCAGAGAAAAGAGATAATGAGGGCTTATTTAAGGTTTTTAGAGAAAATTTTCCTATTTCTGATTCAAGAGATAATTTTATTCTTGAATTTATTGATTATACAGTAGATCCTCCTAAATATACAGTTAATGAATGTATTGATAGAGGATTAACATATTCTTTGCCTCTAAAAGCTAAGCTGAGACTTCAGTGTAATGATGAAGATAACGATGATTTTGAAACAATAGAACAGGAAGTATTTTTGGGAAATATTCCTTATATGACTCGTAAAGGTTCATTTGTAATTAATGGCGCAGAAAGAGTTATTGTATCTCAATTGCATAGATCTCCAGGTGTTTTCTTTGCTCAAAGTAAACACACAAATGGTACACCATTATATTCTGCTAGAATTATACCATTTAGAGGTTCATGGATTGAATTTGCTACTGATGTTAATAATGTAATGTATGCATATATTGACCGTAAGAAAAAGTTTCCTATTACTACATTACTTCGTGCAATAGGCTATGGATCAGATAAAGATATTTTAGATATTTTTAAATTATCAGAAGAGGTTGAAGCTAATAAAAAATCTCTTAAAAAAGTTCTGGGAAGAAAATTAGCAGCGAGAGTACTTAAAACTTGGGTTGAAGATTTTGTTGATGAAGATACTGGTGAAGTTATCTCTATTGATAGGAATGAATTAATTCTTGATAGAGATCATGAATTAATAGAAGAAGATATTGAAGTTATTATTGCTTGTGAAGCTCCATATGTAACCATTCATAGGGAGGATATTAATTCCGGAGAGTTTGCTATTATTTATAATACACTTAAAAAAGATGTTTCTAATTCTGAGAAAGAAGCTTTGGAGGAGATATATAGACAACTTAGAAATACTGAAGCTCCAGATGAACAAACTGCTAGGGATATAATTCAAAATTTATTTTTTAGTGAGAAAAGATATGATTTAGGAGAAGTAGGAAGGTATAGAATAAATAAAAAATTAGATCTTAATACTGATCATAATGTTAGGGTACTTACTAATGAAGATATTCTTCTTATTGTAAAATATTTAATTACTCTTATAAATGCTAAAACTGTTGTTGATGATATTGACCATTTGAGTAATAGAAGAGTTAGAACTGTTGGAGAGCAGCTATATTCTCAGTTTGGAGTAGGTTTGGCTCGTATGTCTAGAACGATAAAGGAAAGGATGAATGTTAGAGATAATGAAGAATTTAAACCAGTAGATTTGATTAATGCTAGAACTTTAACTTCTGTTATAAATTCATTTTTTGGTACTAATCAATTGTCTCAGTTTATGGATCAAACTAATCCACTTGCAGAGATAACTCACAAAAGAAGAATGTCTGCATTAGGGCCTGGTGGTTTATCTAGAGAAAGAGCTGGTTTTGAGGTTCGAGATGTACACTACACTCATTATGGTAGATTATGTACAATTGAAACTCCTGAAGGTCCAAATATAGGACTTATATCATCTTTATGTGTTCATGCTAAAGTTAATGGCATGGGATTTATTGAAACTCCTTACAGAGATGTATCAGATGGTAAAGTTGATCTTTCAGGTAAAGTTAATTATTTAACTGCAGAGGATGAAGATGATTCATATATTGCGCAAGCTAACGTTCCATTAAAGAAAAATGGTGCATTTAAAAATAAGACTGTTAAAGCAAGATTTGAAGGAGATTTTCCTTTAGCAAAAAATACTGAGTTAAAATATATGGATGTTGCACCAAATCAAATTGTTTCTGTTGCAGCATCATTAATTCCATTTTTAGAGCATGATGATGCAAATAGAGCTCTTATGGGATCTAATATGATGAGGCAAGCTGTTCCTCTAATGCAACCAGAGTCTCCAATTGTAGGAACTGGTATGGAATCTAGAGTAGCGAAAGACTCTAGATCTTTAACAGTTGCTGAAGGAAAAGGGAAAGTAATTTATGTTGACTCAACTAAAATTGAAATTAATTATGAATTAGATAAACATCAAAAATTAGTTTCTTTTGATGAAAATTCTAAAACATATGAATTAATAAAATTTAGAAGAACAAATCAGGATACATGTGTTAATCTTA
>LWDU01043050.1_pt1 | contig 28598 bp, 23 predicted proteins | sample 727161 | NCBI WGS metagenome assembly LWDU01 (sample SAMN04566230, study PRJNA314399) | hydrothermal vent metagenome | isolation source: deep sea hydrothermal plume seawater | place: Mexico: Gulf of California, Guaymas Basin | collected 2004-07-11
TGACATTCTTCTGAGAAGGGCCGGGCCCGGAAGGAAGCTAATAAATTAATTTAGTGACGTGTCTTTATCTGCAGTCTCTTTAGTGTATAAAGAGGCAGGGATATCAACGTTAGCTGGCACCTCTTCACCACTCAAGTGAGAGACGATGGCTCTAATGCATTCACGACCGATCTTGTCTGGATGTTGGACCGGGTCCGCATAAATTTTTCCATCTTTAATGGCCTGCTTTCCTGCCGGCATTCCATCAAAAGCGATCACGGTAACTTGTTCTAGCTTGCCGGCTTTTTCTAATGCGCCGACTGCACCAAGACCACTAGGGTCATTAATTGCAAAGATTCCCCTCATATCGGGTACTTGTTGAAGGGCATCTTCAGCGGCCTTGAACCCCTTATCTCGTAATCCCTCACCAGACAGCTCGGCGGCAATCTCAATTTTTCCAGATTCTCTTTCCGCATTATAGGCATCGATAACCTTTTTGAATCCCTTAACCCTTTCAATGCATGATTCGGCAGCACGAAAATCAATAACGACAACTTTGCCTCCAGCTTCTCCGAGTGCCTTAATCATGGCTTCACCAGCGAGTTCTCCTCCTTGAAAGTTATCCGTACCGACGTGGGACACGACCTTAGCGTCAGGAGCCTGGACTCGAACGTCAAATGAGAAGACGGGGACATTGGCGTTATTACATTCCTTGACGGAGGTTCCGATTGCTTTCGAGTCTTTTGGGTTAACTGCTACAGCAACGACGCCTTTTGCTAAGAAGTCCTGGATTTGCTTTTGCTGTTTGGAAATATCCATTTCACAGCCCAGATAAATGAGGTCGTAGCCATGCTTAGCGGCCTCATCACGCATATTTTCTTCAATGACNNCCGCAGCCGATTAAAGCAATAGTGAATAGGAAGATGAATAATTGTCGGATGAATCTTTTCATGTCGTTACAAATGGGTTTAACCTTACAGTTATCCTTGAGAGCTGGTGATAAGACAAACAAAAAGCGATTCTAATCCTTCAGCCAATATTAATTAATTATGAGACTTTCAGTTTATTTTCTTCTTTTTTCTTTCTTTGTGGCCAGTTCCTATTCTGAGGAAAATGATATAAAAAAAAGCCAGTGGCATGGATTTGAGCGGCAGGACTTTAGTTCTGACGGATTAAAATGTATTTTGGTCATTCCGGCCTCCGCGGCTAAGGATTCACCTTGGGTCTGGCGGGCCCGTTTTTTTGGCCACCAGCCTCAGGCTGATATTGAACTGCTGAAAAAAGGTTTTCATATTGCTTATTGTGATGTGGGGGGGCTCTTCGGTAATGAAGTGGCCGTGGATCGGTGGGATCGATTTTATAATATTCTGACCGAGGACCGGGGCCTTTCCAAGAGACCGGCTCTCGAGGGAATGAGTCGTGGAGGACTTATCATTTATAACTGGGCATCAAAGAATCCCAAAAAAGTTTCATGCATTTATGGTGATGCTCCTGTCTGCGATATCCGGAGTTGGCCCGGAGGCAAAGGGAAGGGAAAAGGAGGCGGAGGAACTTGGAAATCAGCGCTCAAGGCTTATGGCATTACTGATGAAGAATCAGTCAAAGCTGAGGTCAGCCCAATTCATAAACTTAAACCCATTGCAGAGGCTGGTGTTCCTCTCCTTCACGTTGTCGGTGCCGCCGACGAGNCTCCTCTTGAGTTCAGGCAGAAGAACTACCGATGCTAGAAAGATTAAGATTGCACTAAAAATGGCAATACCGTCTCCGAAGTTGCGAAGAAGATAGAATCCAATGATTGGAGCAGCAACACCGCGGAGGCCGGTCGTGAATGTATGAATGGACATGTATTCTGCCGTGTGTTCGGGAGGAGCAATCTTGGTCACCCAGAGCATCCAGGCAATGCTTCCTCCGGCAAAGGCCAGACCTTGAAGGCCGGTGCCAATAGCAATGACCCAGAAAGATTGGCCATAGAAAACGACCAGAATTGCTGCGCAGAAGAGCACATTTAATATGATTCTTAGAAGATAAAAGTTCATCCTGTCAAAGAGCCAACCCCATGGATAAGTGAACGCTATTTTAACAGCCTGTGGGATGATGAAAGTTAATAGAGTGACTTGGAAAGCGCTGAATCCGTTCCCGTAATCACTGTTCGCAAAATATTCGGTCCAAATTTTAAGTGCGGTCAGGTTGCCGAGTCCCATCAGCATCCAGGAAATGATAAGGGTCCGGAACTGCTTATCCTTTTTGAGCCACTTGAATGCAGAGAAAGGGTTAGTGCTTCCTTTCGCTGTTTTAACTTTAGGCATGACCCACATGGCTAAGCCGTTCAGTGATGCTGCGATTGCGAAGACCCAGAGAAGGGGTTTGAAATTGTTAATGTCGGAATCGATCCATTTGCCTGCATTCCAGGCGAATGCGATTGCAATTAGGCCACGGAAAATAGACGCCGTGGCAACGATTTTACCCCTCTTAGACTCAGGTAAATTACTTTGATATATTTGAGTGAGAACGGGAAGGGATAGCATCAGGATGAAAAATCCGAAACCGAGCCCGATCATGTAGTGCCATAGGGAATCTGAAAAAGTGGCAGCAAAGGCGATACCCGCTGCCCCCAAGAAGTTGAATATTGCTGCCGCATGAGTGGCCTGGCAATTCAATCGCCTGATCAGTGGCACGACTATAAAAGTTGCGATGAGACCGGCCTCAGAGACTGCGAGAAGTAATGCTTTTTGCCAGTCAGTAGCATCGTAGTATTTGAGAGCTACGAGTCCTGCCAGAGGAACGAAGAGAAATTCAAGTACTCCCATCGGCCCGGCCCGGAGCATTTCAATCAAGAAGGTCTTTTGTGTGGTCTTCGGGTCCGGGTTCATTAATAGCGCAGAGCTACTAAGCGAACACGTTGCCGCCGGAAGTCAAAGGATTCAATAAACTATCATATAATATCCGACGCTCATCAGTGCCGCATCTACCAATGCGTGGCTGACCCAGGCGCCGATTAACGTTTTTTGGTGCTGATAGAGTAGGCTCCAGAAAAAGCCTCCGACCCCAACGCATGCACTAAAAAAGAGGGCCCAAGGCAATTCAAAGAACTGCATCATCACGACTATGTGATGAAGAGTGAAAGTGAATGCTGCTAAGAAGTGGGCCATTTTGATTGAAACCACTTCACGTAAATTTCCATAAACGAACCATCTCCAGTAATATTCCTCGAGCAGTGAATGAAATATACTGATTAAGGCTCCGAACAGAATGAAATGATTAATGATTCCAAGGTCTTTTGATTTTTTTTGTATTATCGGAGCAGCCTCTTTTACTATATCTCCTATCGGCGTCATCATTAATAAGCCGATCGTGGCGAGGATCGGTACGCCGATCATTAGACCGAGAGGCACTGACTTGAGGTGCTCTTTGTAAGATCTGAAATTAATGCGTATGGGCCTCTTTAAGATGAAGAGCGTTGCGATGAGTGGCCAGATCAGAGTAAAAACTTTGACGAATCCATAGAGGACCTGAGCAAAGGGAGAATCTCCGAGCCAGACAAAGTACCCGAGCGCGGCGATCCCAGGTAAAAACATTGCGGGCAGAAGGACAGTCCACATTTTTCGACGGTTCAGAGGTTCCATTTATCTAAAGTATATATATGAGTTTGTCCTTTGAGCCTAATTGAAATAATTACCGCTTATAATCATTCTTATCGATGTTATTCCCTGCCCCTTGAAATGCAATTTTAGCTAGGAATGTCTTATATTATTGAGGAATGAATATATTCAATTCGACTAGCTTTTCATTATGTCCCGTTGAATGAATCTTAGAGCCGTGCAATGTTTCGCGAGACGTCCTCGTAGTTCAACGGATAGAACAAGGCTCTCCTAAAGCTTAGATGCAGGTTCGATTCCTGCCGAGGACGCCAGAAAAAACGTCCATGCGTATCCTTCATTTCAGTGACATCCATTTTTGGCGTTTGTTTCCGGGTTGGGACTTTTACTACCCGAAGCGGTTCTTGGGTCTTTCGAATCTTCTCCTTTCCAGGAGGAGGCACTTCCCTAAGGACCTTGCCGAGTCAGTGATGAGATCCATCTGTGAACAGGAAGCGGACTATGTTTTATTTTCAGGTGATCTGACAACGATGTCTCTAGAAAGTGAGTTTCGCGACGCTGCCTCTGCGTTCGCTCCTCTCTATGATAAGTGGGGAGAGAACCTAGTTTTAATTCCAGGAAACCATGATCGATATTCTCCGCGCAGTGTCCGATCTGGATTCTATGAAAAGTATTTTCCGCGAGGTTTTCCTGGGCCAGGGAAAAGAATCTTTTCAAAAAGATTAGATACTAATCTTTCTCTCATAGGCTTTGACGCTTCGCGTCCTTTCATGGTCCGCTCTAACGGCCTTTTTGATGAGGCCCTTGAAAAGGACCTTGATTCGGAGTTCATCGTTCATAAAGAGTCGAGTGACAGGATCATTCTTATGGGGCACTTCCCTTACGCCTATCCTTCCGAACAACCTCCCAGATGGAATCACAAGTTACTTAGGGATGAGGCCCTTTCTGAACTCATTTCGCGTCATGAACCGATCGCTTACCTTCATGGGCACAAGCACGTGAGATGGTGCGTTAAGGATTCGCGCACTCCAAAGACGTTTTGCCTCAATGCCGGTCCTGCAGGCATGCGTTCAGGTTCTCCTGACAAGCGGGCCGGATGGGTCACGTTTGACGTGTCTGAAGAGGGCAAGATTAGTGAGATTACTAAAGTGCACCTTTCATCTGACGGAGAACTGCTCAGTGAGGCCCTTACAGAGGAAGAGGATTCTAACGCTTAGACGTCACAGACCTCTGCCGCGTGTCTCAGTGACTGGACCGGATCCTTCCAGGTCGGAATAAATTCCTGGGCGACGTATCCTTCGTATCCAGTCTCCAGGATGGCACGCAGGACCGGTGGATAATTAATTTCCTGGGTATCATCCAGTTCTCCGCGACCCGGACAACCGGCCGTATGGTAATGACCAATGATGTCCTTGTACTGTTTTATACGGTGGATCACGTCCCCGTTCATGACCTGCACATGATATACGTCAAATAGGAGCTTGAAGTTTGTAGAGCCTACTCCGCTCACGAGCTTAGCACAAAAATCCACATCATCCCCAAAGTAACCCGGATGCCCTTTCATCGGGTGCGAATCGTCACGGGAATTTAGGTGTTCTAGTACTAGGGTGATTCCTTTTTTCTCGGCATGAGGCATGACTCTTTTCCAGGTCTCGACGCAGAGCTTTGCTGCCTGATCAGGATCCATATCCTTGTAGCTCATTCCGGTGAATGTGATGACCTTCTTGGTTCCAATTTCAGCGGCAAGATCGATTCCTTTTTTTAAGCCATTAATGACAGCGTCAGTATTTTTCGGATTGCAGGGTCCGTTCTTGAAACCGTGCCCACCACTGACGAGTGAAATCTTCAGTCCAAGTTCTCGGACAGCTGGATAGTGCTTGGAGTCGATCCCTTCCATCGCAACTAAACCGATTTCTTTGCAGTGCTTGGCCAGTTCAAGGGTCGGCATTGGATTGAAGCACCAACCCATGATGGACTGACGGATCCTGCCGTTCTTGATCTTAAATGATTTTTCCTTTGCCTTTGAGTTTACGGTTCCAACGGTTGCCGCTGCCGCTGCCGCTACTCCGATAAGTTTTCGACGAGAGAGTCCATTATTTTGAGCTTTCATGAGAATTATTTTATACTGCTAACTGTAGAGATCCAAGTCTTCGATCCATCTTCTATTTCATTGGAATAAATAAACTTAAGATAAGGATGATACTAAAACTCACCACGGAAATGGCAGTTGATATGACTGTCCAAGTTTTCAGGGTTTGTTTTTCAGTCATCCCTAAATAACGGGAAATCATCCAAAAACCTGAATCATTGACGTGTGAGAATCCGGTCGCCCCCGCGGCAATGGCGCAGGCAATTAATGCTAGGTAAGGTTGGGAGAACCCTTCCACAAAACTGACCATGAGACCAGCTGCGGTAAGCATGGCTACGGTAGCCGATCCTTGAGCGATCCTAACCAGAGTTGCAAAAATGTACGCGAGGACAATGATGGGGATGCCACTGTTTGAAAAGACTTCCTTGAGAGCATCAGCTATACCTGTTGCGATTAAGACTCCCTTAAAGACTCCTCCAGCACCGGTGATAAGGATAATGATTCCGGCCGGGCCCAGGGCCTTTGTGGAAATCTCTACTAGGTCATCTTTTGATGTTCCTCGACTGATGCCCAGGCACCAGATTGCCAGAAGAGTTGATATCATCAGTGCGATGACGGGATGGCCGAGGAAATGAATGACCTGGTTCGTCATTGGCATACTGTTAAGAATCTCAGCGACCTGCTGCCCTCTCTCTGCTTTAGTGAGCCCTGGATCGATTCCAGATATAGCTGTTTGTTCAACGATGGTTCCTGCAAGGATCAGAGCTATCGGAAGCCCTATTAATGTGGCTATCTGTACAAAGCTTGGAAGTTTTTTGTCTTCTTGCTCGGTATCGGTATCGGTGTCGATTACTGGTGGAGTTTGCACCTTCACTAAAGTTGCCATTTTAGAGCAGAGGATCGGTCCACAGATAATTGCTGTCGGAAGGCCGACAAGGACACCAAATCCGATCACGTATCCTAGGTTCACTTCGAGGAAGTAGGCCACGGCGACTGGGCCCGGTGTCGGTGGCACGAACGCGTGAGTGACGGCCATCCCGGCCACGAGCGGAAGGCCAAAGATAAGGAGTGATTTTTTGGTATCGCGGGCCAGTGCGTAAAGGAGCGGGGCAAGAATAACGAGAGCCACATCGAGAAATACCGGGACCGAGATAATGAAGCCCGTCAAGAGCATGGCCCATGGGGCCCGTTCCTGGCCGAAACGTCGTACCAGAGTATTGGCAAGGGCCTGAGTTCCTCCCGAATGCTCCAGCATCGCGCCAAAAATGGCTCCGATTCCTATGATCGTGGCAATGAAACCGAGTGCACCTCCCATACTATCGACAATGGTCTGACCAATTTCTGTCAGTCCTGCAGCCTTTTCTGGATTAATGCGGGTGGCCACTACCGAGACGAGAATCGAGACGACAATCAGTGCGAGGAATGCCTGAAGCTTGAATCGCAGGATTAAGACTAGAAGGAAGGCAATTCCGAATACCAATAGAGCGATAAGATTGGTGGTAGGGATCGATTCCTGGATTGCGGCCTGAGCGAGAATGGAAAACATAAAATTGGTTTAGTTGTAGGTTTGCCAAAGAGCGGGTGCCCGTTACAATGCATCCGCAATGTTTTCTATTTATAGAACTGAGACCGGCTATACAATCGAAAAGGACAGTTCCTGCGTTTTAGCGGGGGATTTTTGTCTAGATGAGCTCTTTACTACTGAAGATCCTTTAAAATATACCGAATTTCAGTTCGAGTCGGGACAATCATGTGATTTACCTAGAGGGTCTCTTTTGGCTCCGATAAGCAGTCAGGAAGTGTGGGCGGCAGGGGTCACTTATTACCGGAGCCGCGATGCCCGGATGGAGGAGAGTGAGTCTTCCGGAGGTGATCGATTTTATGACATGGTCTATGACGCTGAGAGGCCTGAACTTTTTTTTAAGGCCACGGCTGACCGTAGCCGGGGCCATCTTGACAAGGTCTGTATTCGCTCCGACTCGAGCTGGGACGTTCCTGAGCCGGAACTGACCCTGGCCATTAACGCGAACGGTAAAGTGTTCGGCTACACGATCGGCAATGACATGAGTTCAAGGTCAATCGAAGGAGAGAACCCTCTGTACCTTCCTCAGGCCAAGGTTTACCGCGGATCGTGTTCGCTCGGCCCTTGTCTCGTTGTCGGATCAAGTCCAGGCAAGGAAGCCATGATTTCGGTAACAATTTCACGGTCAGGTGAAGTGGTCTTCTCAGGTAATACTGAAGTTTCTCAGATCAAACGTAGCTTCGATGAACTCGCAGAATTTTTATTCCGTGATAATGAATTTCCCAATGGTGCTCTCCTCATGACCGGCACCGGTGTCGTTCCTGATTCTGATTTTACTCTCAGTTCAGGTGATCTTATCTCTATTAGTATTGACGGAATTGGAACCCTAGAAAACGAAGTCGAATAAAAATATCATGAATGGAAATCAACTCATTGGCAATTCAGAGTCCGCAGAAGGCGACTCTACTTTTAACGCAATCAATCCCGGTACCGGGGACACTCTAGAGCCTGCCTTCCACGAGGCGACTCAGGGTGAGATTGATAAGGCACTCGAACTGGCTAAGGGAGCGGCTCTTTTCCTGCGCAACACTTCAGGTTCTGACAGGAAACGCCTACTCGATGCAATCGCTGAGGAAATGGAAGCCGATGCCGAGGCCATCAAGGACCGGGTCGGAGCCGAGACCGGATATCCTCAGCCCAGACTCGACGGTGAATTTGGCCGGACCGTGATGCAGTTGAGGGTCTTTGGGAAGGTCGCGGAAGAAGGTGACTGGGTAGGACCCAGGATAGACACTGCCATCCCTGACAGGGAGCCTTTACCTAAGCCTGACCTGCGCCGGATGCTGGTCCCAGTAGGGCCAGTTGTCATTTTTGGGGCAAGTAACTTCCCCTTAGCTATTTCTGTTGCCGGTGGTGACCCGGCATCGGCGCTAGCCGCCGGCTGTCCGATCGTCACGAAGGGACACCCTTCTCATCCTGGCTCCTCAGAATTAGTCGCGAGGGCAATGCTTAGAGGTGTGGAGAAGGCCGGTTTCCCTGAGGGAACTTTTAGCATGCTTCAAGGAGCCACGAACGAGACTGGTAAGGCATTGGTCGAACATCCTGATACGAGAGCTGTGGCATTTACCGGTTCTCTCCGCGGTGGTCGGGCCCTATTCGACATTGCTGCAGCGCGCCCGAACCCGATCCCAGTCTATGCGGAAATGGGCAGTGTGAATCCACAGTTCGTTTTTCCTGAAAAACTTAATTCAGATCCTGCCCAGTTCGCTGAGTCCCTTTTCGGTTCAGTGACTATGGGTAATGGTCAGTTCTGTACTTGCCCCTCGTTGGTCTTTGTTCCTGAAGGTGATGGCCTCCAAAAAATGACGGCCCGTTACCTGGAACTGGTCGGAGAATCATCCGGAGCAGCTCTCCTTAATTCGGGCATTGCGTCCGCTTTTAGTCAGGGCATTGATCAGTGGCGAGGCATTGACGGTGTGGAGGTCCTTGGTGAAGGGACTCTCGAAGGAACGGCAGTCGGTGCAGGCCCTGTCATTGCAAAAGTCTCATTGGAGGATTTCACGAAGGACCCTGAGCCGTTCATGGATGAGGTTTTTGGTCCTTCAACAATGTTCGTTGTTTGTCCGGACACTGAGGGCTTTGTTGGTGCCTGCAGTGCGTTCGATGGACAGCTCGGTTCATCGGTCCACTGTAACGACGATGAACTCATTTCATCTAAGGATTTGATCGGGCAGATCAGTGAGTTTGCTGGCCGCGTATGTGTTAACAGTTTCCCTACAGGGATCGAGGTCTGCGACTCGATCCATCATGGGGGTCCGTACCCGGCCACGACTGACGCACAGCATACTAGCATTGGCACGGCAGGCATCAGTCGTTGGGGTCGGCCCATCAGTTATCAGGGGACCCCTGACGCACTCCTTCCCGATGAGCTGAAGAATGATAATCCTCTGGGGATGATGCGACTCGTTGACGGTCAGTGGACCCGAGACCCTGTGGATTAAATAGGCTATTTCATCGACAATTTAACAGAATTCTTTTCATGTTAGAGTTCATGTGTTTTGGTGGATTCATTGACCAGTGTCTGAATCTTTCCCAGATATCCGTTTCCGCGGCCAGCTACGCCCGTCCCAGAAGGATGTGGTTGAAATTGTTCGTGACCAGCTGAGTGCCGGGGAACGTAAGTTTCATGTGGTCGCGCCTCCTGGTTCAGGTAAGACCGTGACTGGTCTTTTCTTGTGGGCCGAGGTATTACGTAGACCTGCTTTGGTCCTTTCGCCTAACTCAGCCATTCAGTCTCAGTGGGCAGCGAGGACTGATCTCTTTGGGGTCAATGGGGCCGATATTCCTTCGGACTTGATCAGTACAGATCCTAAGGATCCTTCTCTCATCACATCACTCACGTATCAGTCCGTTACCCTCCCTTCGAGGAACGAGGTAATGCTCAATGATTTTGCCGAGCGCATGTGGATTGATAGTCTCATTAATAAGGATGAAGCAAAGGATCCAACCGAAGCGTTAGTCTGGATCAATGACCTCAAGGAGCGCAACCCAGACTATCATAATAAGCGTTTATCTTATTATCGGAAGCAGAAGAGGGATGAAATTATTCAGGCCGGTGAACTGAGTGGGCTCCTCCATGAGTCCTCAATGGAAACGTTAGGGCTTCTCAAAGAACGTGGCATTGGGATGATTATCCTGGATGAATGCCATCACCTCCTTAGTCATTGGGGACGTGTCCTTGCCGTGACTCAGCAGTTCCTCGATGATCCGATCATCGTTGGTCTGACTGCGACTCCTCCTGACGATATGCATAAGGACACGGTCGATTCAAAGCGTTATCGTGAATACTTTGGTCCGGTCGACTATGAGGTTCCTGTCCCAGCTGTGGTTAAGGACGGGTTCCTGGCTCCTTACCAGGACCTAGCGTATCTGATCCGCCCCACTGCTGAGGAGCTCCGCTACGTTGCGAGGACCTCGGATCAGTTTACGGAACTGGTTCACGATCTTTGCAATCCGCCCATGAATGAGGAAGGGAAGCCCATCCGTGAACCATTGGATCAATACGTTCAGAGGATCCTGAGCACCCTTAAGCTTCCGACTGGCAAGGCTGATAACTGGCTTGATTTTCAGAAGCGTGCTTCAAGCTTTGCCTGGTCATCAAGATACTTACTGAAAGAGCTCGGAAAAACTGTCCCACCTGGCGTTCCTGAATTTCCGGGCATTGGGAATGATGAGGAAGATCCTGCAAAAAAAATCTTGGACATGGAAAGTATCGTTCCTGTCATTTCCTGGTACCTGAGGCATGCCCTGAGAGGATCCGCGGACAAGGAACATCATCCCCTTGCCGAAAAAGCTATCAGTAGGCTCAGGATCCTTGGAGTCCAGATCACCGAAACAGGTTTCCAGAACTGTGCGTCTCCTGTTTCCCGTATCCTGATGTACTCAAAGGCCAAGGCCAAGGCCGTCATTTCAATTCTGAAGAGGGAGAAAGAGGTGCTGGAGGATACGATCAGGGCCGTCGTAATCTGCGATTATGAAAGGACTTCGGCCGTGACTAGTGAGATTAGTCATCTCCTTGACGATGAGGCCGGTGGTGCCGTTGCAGCTTTTAGGGAACTCCTTAATGACGAGGAAACGGACGCTCTTGACCCGATACTTTTGACCGGATCGACGGTCCTAATCGATGATGACCTTAAAGATGTGATCGAGTCTGAATGCCTGAAATGGTTAAAAGAGAACAAAAAGAAAGTGATTCTGGAGTGGGCAGAGGATGCCGGATTTCATGTCCTGAAGGGGAAAGGAAAGGACTGGGCTCCGAGGGTTTACGTGCAGATGTTCACTGAACTTTTCCAGAAGGGGATCACTCGTTGTCTAGTCGGGACTAGGGGCCTCCTCGGTGAGGGATGGGACGCGAACAAGATTAATGTGCTCATTGACTTAACTTCCGTTACTACTTCAATGTCAGTTAACCAGCTCCGTGGACGTTCTTTTAGGCTCGATTCTGATGTGCCTCACAAAATTGCCAATAATTGGGACGTTGTCTGTATTGCGCCTGAATTCACCAAAGGCATGGACGATTACAAGCGATTCAAGGATAAGCACAAGAGAATTTACGGGGTCACTGATGATGGGGCCATCGAGAAAGGTGTTGGTCATGTGCACGCGTCCTTCATGGGATTGCGCATCGATGACGTTGAGGAGAGTATGGTGAATCTGAACCGAGACATGCTTGATAGGGTCGATCTACGTTCTCAATTCTATGAGCTTTGGAAGATTGGAAAGCCCTATCATCCCGAACCGATCAAGGCCGTTGAGATCAAAGCTTCTAGCAAAGGCTCGGACAAAGGAGGGTTCCCGCCCGGAAGGATGGGCGATCCGGAATGGACCGAGACGACTCTGACCGAGGTCATCGCTAAGGCCATCATTCGATCCTTATTTGAAGCTGAACTAATTGACGCGTCGAGTTGGTATGAGCTTTTTCAGAAACTTCATGTCAGTGAAAGGAACGGTGGCTACATTAGGGTCTTTCTGGAGAAGGCCGATGAGAAGGCATCGACTATCCTCTCTGAGTCTCTGGCTCAGGTCTTTGGTCCGATCGAAGATGCCCGTTACCTGATCGAGAGGGGAGTCGACTTCGAGTATCAAGAGAGTCGATTTCAGGAAACTTGGGTCGAGCAAAGATTACCCAATTTTCTTTCCGATTTTATTATCCTAAAGACCATGAAGACGAAGAGGCGTTTCGAGGTAGTGAGGGTCCATGCAGTTCCAAAGGCCCTCGCCACAAAAAAAGAAACCGCACTCATTTTTGAAAAGTACTGGAATAAGTTGGTCAGCCCCGGCGAGGTCCTTTATCGTCAAAATAGTCAGACCCAAGCGCTAATGGATAAAGCGACTGAGGATGGGCTAATCGTTAATGATGCGGTACATGAAAAAGAGGTATTTATGTGATTTGGAAATTTGGGTATAGTTTAATTTCAGAATGGATCTCTAAAATATTTTTAATTGAAGCGGCTAAGAGTAAATCTACGTTGACTGACAATCATATTTAATCAAAGTTCGTCCATTTGCCAGATTTGATGGGTTTTTTAATGATTACACATTTCCCCTCAGGTAGCATCCATCATATAGTTCTACCATGAAAACCAGATTGCATACACTTGAGAGACGCTCGTTCATACGCACAGCAGGTACCGCAACCCTCGCTGCTATTGGTGGCCCTTTGACGCATACGGCGGTTGCCGCGGCTAAAAGCCAAAGGCCAGAATCACTGGTAAAACTCCTATACCAGAATCTTGATGAAAGGCAACGCAAAGCAGTCTGCTTCCCGTGGAACCATATCGACAAGCAACGCGGTCTTTTACGCGCTAGGATAGAGAACAATTGGCGTATCACCAAACCGATCATCGGTAGTGGATTCTTTTCCAAGGATCAGCAGGAACTCATCCGAGCGATCTTTGAAGGTATGACAAATCCCGAATGGCACACGCGCTTTGACAAGCAACTCAAGGACGATGTCGGCGGTTTTGGAAAAAAACAATCAATCGCGATTTTTGGTGAACCTGGATCCGGTAATTTTGAGTTCGTTCTTACAAGCCGCCACATGACCCTGCGTTGTGACGGCGACAGTGCTGGGCACGTTGCCTTCGGCGGGCCCATTCTCTACGCTCATGAGGGAGAACGCCTTTACGAAAGACCAGATCACAAAAATAACATTTTCTGGCCACAGGCAGTTGAGGCCAACAAGCTTTACCGTATCCTCGACCCTAGGCACCAGGAACTGGCACTCGTCACTGAAGGCATGCCTTCCGAGGAGTTAGTAAGCTTCAAAGGCGTTAAGGGATCATTCCACGGATGCCCGGTCAGTGAACTTGCTGGTAACCAGAAGGCGGAGTTGCAGCGCATTTTAAAAATGCTACTAGAACCCTTCCGGCAGTCCGACCGGAAAGAGGCACTTAAGTGCCTTGCTACCCAAGGTGGCCTCGACAACTGCCACTTGGCTTTCTACAAAGAAGGCGACCTGGGTAATGACGGCATCTACGACAACTGGCGGCTGGAGGGACCTTCATTTGTCTGGTATTTTCGCGGTCGTCCACACGTTCACGTCTGGGTGAATGTCGCCGACAATCCTTCGGTGAAACTCAATTCTCATCAGGATTCAGTAGGAGTTTAAATTGAAAATGCTAGAGAAACCCAAATTTCCCGGAAAGGAAAATTCGGTATTCTACTATACACCCTCCTAAACTCAGAATAAATATTTTTAATTGAAGCGTTTTATTCCAAACCTTTTCTTGATCCTGATTGGCTTGGCGGCATCGAATGCTGCCGAGGTCTCCTCAGACATGCTCTTTGCGCATAAGATTATGCCTATGTTCAAGGCCAAGTGCCTAGCATGTCATGGGGAAGACCCTAAGAAGATTAAGGGTGATTTTGATATGAGAACTTACGCGAGTCTTCTCAAGGGCGGGGAAAGTGAGGAACCCTCAATTGTCCCAGACAAGCCCTTGCAGAGTCCCTTATATATGGCCGTGAAGCGTGAGCATAAGGATCAGTGGGAACCGATGCCGCCAAAAGAAAATGATAAACTCAGTGCTGAACAGACTGATCATATCCGAAACTGGATCGAGGGGGGTGCGTCATGGCCAGGCCCGGACCGTGTGGTTGAGTTATTGAAAGAAAAAGATCCATGGTCTGCCGAGGATGGTGTCAGAGTGAAGACCAGTAGAGGTCTGTCCGAGACTTGGACTAACCGCAAATATGAAGAATCAAAACTGTGGGCCTACCAACCGGTAACGAAGCCCAATCTAAAGATCGGAAGTCACCCAGTCGATGATCTTATCGGGGCCCGTTTTCCTGAAGGGTTGGTTCCGGCACCACCTTCTGAAGCGTTAACACTGATCCGGCGCGTTACATTTGATCTTACTGGATTGCCACCGAAGCCGCGAGAAGTGCAGGCCTTTAAAATGGCTTGGAATAAAGACAGGAACAAGGCATGGGAGGAGTTAATTGATCGTTTACTCATCTCGCCACATTACGGCGAACAGATGGCGATGCACTGGCTTGATGTTGTGCGTTATGCGGACTCTGCAGGATTCTCCAACGACTATCCACGTCCTCACGCATGGCGTTATCGCGACTATGTGGTGCGTTCATTTAATAATGACAAGCCTTATGATCAGTTCGTGCGTGAGCAGATTGCCGGCGATGAAATCAAACCCAAGGACCCAGATCATCTCATCGCCACTGGATTTCTTAGGATGGGTCCTTGGGAGCATACTGGTATGAGCGTCAAGGCGGTGACTCGGCAGCAATATTTGGATGATGTGGTCAATTCTGTGGGGGTAACTTTTCTTGCCAATGAACTGCGTTGCGCCAAGTGTCATGATCACAAGTTTGACCCGATACCGACCCGGGACTATTACCGGGTGCAGGCGATCTTTGCCCCGGTCACGTTTTTTGAACGTAAACTTCCCTGGCAGGATTTTGAGAATAAAAAAGGAATCAAACAGGATCATGAACGTTACCAGCGGTTAATAAAGGAGAAGGGAATCCGTAGTATCACCTCATTGCCTGAGACTGACCGGCCAGTCAGTCAGTTTGATAAGGAATCCGAGAAGGCAGGTCATTCGAAGGTTAATAATAAGCGGCGGCAGCAGCTCAATTATCAGCTCAAGCGCGCTAACCCGTCTGTTTTCTCGGTTCTTAATGGTGCTCCTGATAAGATCCATATCCTGAAGGGAGGATCCATTGAATCACCCCAAGAAGAAGTGAGTCCCGGAGTCTTGAGTTTATTTAAGGGTTCAGAGGAATCTGCTTCATTGACTGACAACAAATTTGGCCGACGCAAAGAGTTGGCAAAATGGATTACCAGTAAAGATAATCCACTCACTGCCCGTGTGATCGTGAACCGGATCTGGCAATGGCATTTTGGTCAGGCGCTGGCCGGTAATCCTAATAATTTTGGCGGGACAGGCAAGCCGCCCACGCATCCGGAACTGCTCGACTGGCTCGCTGCGACATTTATTGAGGAAGAATGGTCAATTAAGAAACTGCATCGCCACATACTCACCTCGGCTACTTATCAACGCTCAGCGACCCATCCTGATCCGGGCACATTAACCAGACTGGATCCTGACGAAATAAGTTACGCCGTCTTCAAGCCTCGCCGGTTAACGGCAGAGGAGCTGCGAGATTCCATGCTGACAGTGTCCGGTGAGTTGAACCCTATCCTCGGGGGCATCCCCTGCCACCCGGAAATCAATGAGGAGGTTGCTATGCAGCCACGTCACATCATGGGCTCTGTGGGTCCAGCATATCAGGCTGACTCGTTGCCTTCGCAGAGAAACCGTCGGACTCTTTATACTGAGCGGATTCGGACACTGGCTGACCCGATGCTGGAAGTCTTTAATAAGCCTGGGCCCGATCTTTCCTGTGAACGGCGTGAAACTGCCACCATTGCCCCTCAGGCATTTACAATGCTCAATAGTCCAATCATCCGATCCAGATCACTGGCCTTTGCTGCCCGTTTGGAAAAAGAAAGACCAGAAAATCTTAATGAACAGATACGTAGAGCTTTCCGATTAGCATATCACCGGATGCCTAATGACTTGGAAATGAATATATGCTTAGAATATCTGGCGAATTCCAAGAAAGAGCATGAGGTTCATCAACAGGAAAGGGTAGAAGTGCCGAAGTACGTGATTCGTCAGATGGTTGAGGAAATGACCGGACAGGCTTTCTGGTGGGTGGAGGATCTGGACATTTATGCGGGAGGAAAGTACGTGCCTGACCTGAAGCCATGGGACGTGGGAGCAGCTACCCGAGCACTGGGGGATCTTTGTTTGATCCTATTTAACTCGAACGAATTTATATATATCTACTAAAAAATGCAGCGAAGAGAATTTTTATATGGTGTCAATGGTGGGTTGGGCGCAATGGCATTCCATTCAATGTTGCGGGCAGAGCAGACCGACGGGCCTTTGGCGACAAAGGTGGCACATTTTCCCAAGGCAAAAGCCAAGCACTGTATCTTTCTCTACATGGCTGGTGGCCCTAGTCACATTGACACCTTTGATCCCAAGCCCAAGCTCAGGGATCTGCATCTCAAGAAGTTTAAACGGCAGAGCAAGTTTCTCTCCGCGATGGGTTCTGGTGAGCGCTATTATGTGCAGAGCCCGTTTAATTTTGTGAGGGCCGGTAAGAGTGGCATTGAAATGTGCGAGCACTGGCAGCACCTGGCCGGGGTCGCTGATGAACTTTGTGTGTATCGCGGTTGTAAGGCCGAGTCGATTAATCATCCCACTGCCAATTATCATATGAATACTGGTAACCGCTTTGGTGGTGATCCCGCGATCGGTTCCTGGGTAACTTACGGACTCGGCACGGAGAATCAGGACCTGCCTGGCTACGTGGTCCTGCCCGAGGTGGCCTACCCTCAGGGAGGAGCGGCGAACTGGTCCAATGGATTTTTACCTCCACATTTCCAGGGGACCACTCTTCGAGCGAAAGGTTCACCGATCCTTGACTTGCATCCACCAAAGGGTGTCACACGTGCGGCTCAGCGCAGTAGCCTTGATTTGCTTGCCGGTCTTAATTCCTTGCACGCTGAGCGTTACCCAGGCCATGAGGAATTGACCGCGCGCATGGAGAGCTATGAGTTGGCCTACCGCATGCAGATGGAGGTGCCCGGGATCCTTGACCTCGGCAAGGAGAAGCAATCCACCCGCGAAGCGTACGGTCTGAATGACCAGCGGACCGGGGAATTTGGGCGAAGGCTACTACTGGCTAGGCGCTTAGTTGAAAGGGGTGTGCGCTTCGTGCAGGTGTATACGGCTGGTTGGGATTCGCATGATTATATTAACCGTTCTCATCGTGAGCGAATCCGTTCTGTTGATAAACCCATCGCTTCACTGATCAAGGATCTTAAGGAGAGGGGCCTCCTGGATGAAACTTTGATTGTCTGGTGCGGTGAATTTGGCCGGACCCCTGATAACGGTAAGCGTAGTGGTGGAGAGCGTCTCGGACGTGATCATAATAAAAATGCCATGGCTGTCTGGATGGCCGGGGGTGGAGTCAATGCTGGTCACGTGGTCGGCGCCACGGATGAGATTGGGGAAAATGCCGCCGAGATCGTTCACCCGATCCGTGACCTACATGTAACTATCCTTCGGCTACTGGGACTGGATGACAATAAGCTTACTTACTTCCATGGTGGGAGATTCAAGCAGCTCTCCCAGACCGGCGGCGAGGTCATAAGTCAATTAATAGGCTAACATTTTAATGTGGGTGACTTATCTATTTTTCTCTCAATAATAATTTAATCGAAGGGAAAAATAAATCTAAGCAATCTTCATTGCCTTAAAAATCTCTTTATGGTTAAGATGTCTAGGCCTTATTAGTTGGGCCTTACTCTATTACAGAAGAAAGTTAATGACCCCTTTTCTACTACTCGCACTCGGAATGGCCATTGTCCTCTTACTGGTCATCTGGTTTAAACTCCACCCTTTCCTCGCACTGACCTTTGCCGCGGTCGTGGTTTCTTTTTCGACTCCGCAGTCCTCACTTGATAATTATGCCGAGAATCATACCCGGTCCCAGATCGAGCGGGACAAGATGACCGAACCGAAGGCCACTCAGTTCAAGGAGGACTTTGCAAAACTCTCACCAATGAAGAGGGTCGTGAGTGAGTTCGGAGGCGGTTGCGCGAAGGTCGGCCTGATCATTGCTTTCGCGGCCCTGATAGGAAAGTGCATGCTCGAGTCGGGGGCCGCCTCGAGGGTCGTTCTTTTAGCTATTTCACTTTTCGGTGAGAAGCGTGCTGGGCTGGCCTTCCTCTGTTCAGGATTCATTTTGGCAGTACCGGTATTTTTTGACACGGTCTTCTATCTGCTCATACCGATCGCGATCGCCATGGCTCACAGGACCGGCGGTAATTATTTATTCTATGTTCTTTGCATTGTGGCCGGCGGCACGATGGCCCATTCGCTGGTCCCACCGACACCAGGCCCTCTTCTGGTCGCTGAGGAAATAGGAGTTGATATCGGAGCAATGATGATTGGGGGTCTCGGCATAGGAATCTTCACCGTGACATTTGGTTATCTTTATGCTCGTCGTGCATCCCGTAAGTTTAAACTGAGTCCTCCGGAGGTTCCCGATTCAGTGCATTTTAATACTGATAAGCTGCCATCAGCCATGATGTCTTTGCTGCCCGTCCTATTACCCGTCATTCTGGTGACCGGAGGGACATTGCATGGAATTCTCAAGCCCGATGGATGGGAAATATTTAAAGTTCTCGGTGACAAGAATCTGGCTCTTGGAATTTCTGCGATGGTCGCTTTTCTTGTCTTGTATAAGAGCTGTTCCGGGGACAAGGAAAAGTTAAGGAGTTCTTCTTCGGATGCTTTTTCATCCGGCGCTGTCATTGTTATTATTACGGCTGCAGGTGCCGCTTTCGGCGGGGTTTTGAAGCAGACCGATATCGCGACATCGATCGGGTCGATCGATGGGAGCCAGGCACTCGCCTTGCCGGTCTGTTTTTTGATCACGGCCCTCGTGCGAACGGCTCAGGGATCGGCCACTGTCGCCATGATAACAGCGGCACCGATCGCTGCAGCATTTGCTTCTCAGGACCTCGGGTTTCATCCCGTGTACCTTGCTCTCGCGGTAGGTTGTGGATCCAAACCAATCCCATGGATGAATGATTCCGGTTTTTGGGTCGTGACCAAGATGTCAGGGATGCAGGAGTCTCAGACCCTGAGGACCGTGACACCTATGATGTCGTTGATGGGAATTTTTGGGCTGATCGTCACTGTGATTGCTTCATTCCTCCTCCCCTTTAAATAAAAATATGTCCCCAGCGTTGACCTTCTGGTCGATGGAAGGCAATCATGTTCTTTAATGTCTGAACGAGATCCCGCTACTTTAAGATCTTACCGTTGGTATGGTCCTGACTCGCTCAGAGCCTTTGGTCACCGTTCAAGGGCACGTCAGTCTGGTCTCGGAGATAAGGATTTTTTTGGTAAGCCCGTGATCGGGATACTGAACACATGGACTGATCTGAACTCATGCCACATGCATTTCAAGTCGACTGTGGAATCCGTTAAGCGCGGTGTTCTCCAGGCCGGTGGAATGCCGATGGAAATTCCAGTCATGTCCTGTGGTGAGAGCTTAACCAAGCCGACTTCTATGCTTTACCGGAACTTTTTAGCGATGGAGGCCGAGGAGATGATCCGTGCGAATCCGATCGACTGCGCGGTCCTTTTGGGAGGATGTGATAAGTCGACTCCGGCCCTGATTATGGGTGCCATCTCGGCAGGCGTTCCCGCCGTGTACGTTCCTTCGGGTCCAATGATCAAAGGTAATTGGCATGGTCAGGTACTCGGTTCCGGATCTGATGTGTGGAGTTACTGGGATGAGAGGAGGGCAGGAAATTTGAGCGAAGAGGAATGGAAGGAAATTGAGGGAGGGATTGCCCGCTCACCGGGCCACTGCATGACGATGGGAACTGCTTCAACGATGACCGCTCTGGCCGAGGTCATGGGGTTCACGGTTCCGGGCGCTTCTTCGGTCCCTGCCATGGACGCGAACCATCTTCGGTTAGCTGCCGAGGCCGGCCGCCTATCGGTTAATAATGCCTGGGACGGACTAGAGCCGGGGACTCTAGCAACTAGAGAATCTTTTGAAAATGCCATCGCAGTCGATATGGCGCTCGGAGGGTCCACGAACGCTATCGTGCATCTGCTAGCCATGGCGGGTCGGGCAGGCATTGACTTGAGTTTGGATGATTTTGATGCGATATCTAAAAAAACACCACTCATTGCCGACCTCCGTCCTTCGGGCCGGTTCCTGATGGAGGATTTTTATTTTGCGGGCGGGCTCTCTGCCGTGCTCAAGAGGATGGAAACAATTCTGCACATGGATGTTTCGACCGTGAATGGGAGAACCATCCGTGAGAACGTCAAAGGAGCCAAAGTGTTCAATGACGAGGTCATAAGGACACTCGAGGACCCAGTCTCTGCGGACGGCGGAACTGCCGTTCTAAAGGGTAACCTGGCTCCTGACGGTGCCGTCATTAAACATTCTGCTGCCTCACCTTCACTATTAAATCATACTGGTCCTGCCATCGTCTTTGATAGTTATAAGGACCTTTCTGAGAGAATAGATGATCCGGAACTTCAGGTCACTGAAGATTCTGTCCTTGTCCTCAGGAACGCGGGGCCGGTCGGGGCTCCCGGAATGCCGGAATGGGGGATGTTGCCCATTCCTAAGAAGCTCCTTGAGAAAGGGGTCCGTGACATGGTCAGGGTATCTGACGCTAGAATGTCGGGGACAAGTTATGGAACCTGTGTCCTTCATGTGGCTCCGGAATCATCAGTTGGTGGGCCATTAGCTGCGGTCATGGACGGGGACAAGATTACTTTGAACGTGGAAGCCAGAAGAATTGACTTGGACGTCCCTGAACAGGAGATAGCAAGTCGACTCGAAGATTATCGCCGCAAGGATACCCGTTACCATAGAGGTTACACGAAGCTCTTCATTGATCATGTGACTCAGGCCGATAAGGGTTGTGACTTTGATTTTCTTGAGGGCACTGAAAGGACCCCCGAACCTGAAATTTACTAAACTTCACCCTTAACTCGAGATGTTGATTATTATAATTGTTGCAGGGACTTTACTTACTCTCTTTGTGCTGAGGTTGATATTCTTTCGTGGATCCATAGCTGAGCATGTGTCCGAGCCACCTGAAAGGATCCTAGATATGCATTGTCACACTGCCGGCATTGGAGCAAGCGGGAGCGATGCTTGGATTTCTGATGAATTGCGTAAGAGTTGGAAATTTGGACTCTACTTGAAGGTCTTTGGCAGTAATGAAAAGGAGGTCAATGAGAAGGGGGATCAGATCCTAATGGAAGTCATTGCTTCTTCGGTCCGTGATTCGGTTCACGTTGATGGGGCCGTCATTCTAGCAATGGATGCTCCTTACACTGATGACGGGGCGATCGATAAGGGATCCGGGGAAGTTTGTGTTCCTAACCGGTTCGTTGGAGAAAAAGTAAAATTGTATCCGGAGCTTCACTTTGGTTCTAGCGTGCATCCGAACCGCTCAGATGCACTTGAAGAGCTGATTTGGTCAAAAGAGAATGGTGCGGTCTTACTCAAATGGCTACCTAATATTCAAAACATTGACCCTTCAAATGAACGGTATATCCCTTATTATAAGAAACTTGTTGATCTTGACCTTCCGCTGCTAACGCATGTGGGGGATGAGGATTCATTCTCCAAGACGAATAATGCGTTAGGTGACCCTCAATTACTGAAACTTCCTCTCGAGCACGGTGTCAGAGTCATTGCTGCACACGTTGCAAGTTCAGGCAAGTCCGATGGTCAGGACAATATTGAGAGATTACTAAAAATGATGGAGAATTTTCCGAACCTTGTGGCTGATCTTTCGACTATCACTCAGACGAACCGCAGGAAGTATTTAAAGACTGTCCTCAATGATGAGAGGCTCGTTGGTCGTTTGATGTACGGGACCGATTATCCACTCACAAACACTCCGCTAGTTACGCCTTGGCAATACCCTTTGAATTTAACTTTGAGGCAAATGTGGGAGCTGGGCAGGACTCGAAATTCGTGGGACCGTGACGTGAAATTGAAAGCGGCTCTTGGGGTCCGGGATGGAGTGTTCAAAATGAGTAAAGAATATTTAGGGGTCACATAAGTATTTATTTCTAAGCTCTTGTATAAAGGGCCATAGGATGATTGTTCGTTCCTATGATTGGTGTTAGAGTATTGAATGAAGATTTTACTCTTGTCATGGTTCTATTGTTTAATTCCCTTCTGCATTGCGCAGTCAGGAACGGGCACTGAGGAAAGAATAAAGGAACTAAATGATTATTGGGCCGAAGTGTCACGGTCCGTTCGCGAAGGTGATTTCCAAGGATATAAGGCAACATGCCATAAAGAAGGGGTGTTGGTTTCAGGAACGAATAATTCCAGTTACCCTCTATCAGATGCCTTGGTTCGTTGGAAAAAAGATTTTACTGCCACAAAAGAAGGAAAGATGAAAGCGAGCGTTGAATTCAGATTTTCAAAGAGAATCAGTGATCCGACCACGGCACATGAGACGGGTATCTTTCTATATTCAAGTGGTGATTCTGGGGAAAATCTAAAGAAGGAGTACATTCACTTTCAGGCACTTCTTGTTAAAATAAAGGGAGGTTGGAAAATTATGATGGAGTATCAGAAGTCCAAGGCTAGTCAGGTGGAGTGGAATAAACTGGCAGTCAAGTGATGGGGTAATCAAAGAGCATTAAAAAGTGCTTATAAAAAATCAAAGGGACACGCGCGGCATGTCTTGACTTAAATTATAAGCCTATAATAATATATTTTTATAACCACTATTATTCAGATAATAAGACCATGAATGTATCGATCCTTTATTGAGGAATGTGAAACTACAAGCCCCAGGCCGTCAGTTTGACGGACGAGATCAAGGAGGGGTTTGCAGAAGCAAGCGTTGAAATCATTGAAGGAAGTGGCGGAGTCTTTGAGGTCACCGTTGACGGCTCACTTATTTATTCAAAGAAGGAGACGGGACGGTTTCCAGAGAAGGGGGAATTGATCAGTTTAATGAAATAAATAGCCGCCCCCTTTCCTTTCTTAAATAAACCCCACTTAGAAAAGGAAGAGGACGGCAAATCTCAGCAAGTTCCACATAAACTATATGAGATATTAATATAACTACCCGTGAGTCGGAAATATTAGGAAAGAAAACAAAAATAATTATTTTCCGCATAACATTAACGTAATAAATGTCACTTTTTGCAGGTGGATTCATTATAATCGGCTCGGTTTATGCCTCTTATATAAAATAGATAATTTCCCATCTAATGGAATTGGTTCATGTCTATCCAAGATTCTGAAGAAGATCAAATTGAGTATCCAATCACTTCAGAGATTGATTTACACACTTTTCGTCCTAATGAGGTCAGTTCACTTCTTAGAGAATATATCAAAGAATGTAGGGAGAGAGATATTCTTGAGATTCGTGTCATTCACGGCAAGGGGACAGGAACTTTGCGTGAGGGCGTGCATCGGTTATTGGATCAGATGCATAACGAAGTTCGTAGTTATCGGTTAGGCGATGAAACGAGTGGTAGTTGGGGAGCAACATTGGTAATGCTCAATAGATTATGATTTGATCATTAGATCAAATCCGTCACTCAATGATCTGTTTAATATTTTTCCGTATAGCCGTGGATAATTAGTAAGGAAACTTACTTTTCTAGTTCCTTGATGGCTGATTTGGTCACTTTAGATAACTGTGAATTTGGCTCTGCAGAGGAAAGTAATCTCTCTAAGGGTTCTTTAAATCGTTTCATATTCTCATCAGCGATGATTCTGATGGCTGCAATTTGAACTTTCTTGGAAGGATTATTGATGGCCTTGGAAATTTGGTCCTTATCTTTCTTTTCCTGCCACCTCGTAGAAGTTAAGAGTGCTACTTTGGAATTCTCTGATAAGGATTCCCATGTTAATTTAGTTTTGTTTCCAGGCCTTTTAGTGTGCCAAAAGAAAGAGGCAAGTTTGAAAAGGTCATCGTCCATGCCCTTTAATGATTTAGCTTCCTGTTTCCCGGGTAATATTTCAGTTACTATTGGGTTTTTCTTTTCTGGTTTATTTCCTTTTCCTTTTAAAGGAATAAGTTTCCAGACCTTGCCTTGTCCGTGTAATTGGTAACTCGCATTGACCCAGTCGGTGAAGAAGACCGATCCGTCCTCGGTATGAGCAAAGTCTACTGGTCTAAAATTGACATCTCCTTTGACTATAGTCTTCATAGTTGCGGAGTAGTTTGATCCCTTCTTAGTCAGTTTGTACTGTTCGATTTGTCCTAGTGCCCAGCTCGAGACCCACAAATGTTCACCATAAGGAATCACTGAACAGGCAGCTTCACCAGTTCCGCAAATCATCGGTAGTGTCCCTGGCAGTTCACCGTCCCATGCCTGTAATGGATTTGTTCCTGGTCTTCCGTACTTGAACTGATAACCGTAATCACCTCCAGGGACAATCTTGAGAAGTCGGTTCGTCGGCCTTTGGTCAGGATCATTGTCTACGGCAAACATTTCCCCTTCCTTTGTTAAACAAATTCCAAAGGGATTCCAGAACCCGGTCGCTATTTTTGAGAGAGATCCATCTGAGAGGTCATAACTGTAAATGTTACCGCCTTCTCCACCTCCCTTCAAACTGGTCACTTCTTTTGAGCCTGAGTAGCTGATAATTTTATAGTCCTTTCCGAGGTTCTCACCGAGCCCAAAATAGAGCTTGGAGTAGTCAGAGGTTAAAACTAACCCACAGAGACCGTTGTGAGGATATTTTCCCGGTGTTTTGAGTGTTATCAGGTTCTCTTTTGAATCTGCAGTCCCGTCACCATCCTTGTCATCTAGTCGAAATATTTCAGCGCGTGTGGCAACGTAGGTAGAACCTTTCCCATTTGCTTTGATTGACATCGTATGGGTTCCTCCTTCGTAATAGATGTCAATCTTGTCGGCTTTACCATCATTGTTCTTGTCAGAAAATGCTAGGATCCGGTCATTTTCAGGTCCTTCATAATTATCGGGTCGGAAATGAGTATGGGACTCTACTACGAGGAGTCGACCTGACTGGTCGATTGTGCAACCGATCGGGGTAGAAATCATTGAATCATCGGCAAAGAGTTCGAGCCTATAGTTAGGGTCAAGGGACTTAGGATCTTCTGCATATCCATTAAGAAGAAAGCTAAGTATTACAAATAGAGTTAAGAAATCGTGTAGTTTCATATTTAGTTATTTCCGCTTACAGGGTTTGCTCGATAATTAATCCCTTTCTTGAATGAGACTGAATAGTCTGAGAATTTTTTATTTGGCTCAGGATAATCAGTGCTCACGAATTGGGCTCCACTCGAGAGTGCTTTGTCCCTCCTAGAAGTATCATTTTTTCTTGCTTCGCGCGTGTCAGAGTCTGCCCTTGTGCGGATCATGAAACCTGATTTGACCAAGCGTTTGATCTGCGCATGTGTTCTGATGGGATCATTGAGCTTAAAGAAGGCAGCCCCGGGGTCATTCTCACCGACACTGGCAAATAAGAGTCTTCCTTCTAGTGATGAATTTTTAGCAACATACATGTCGCGAATCTTGCCGCCATTATCTAGTCCAAACATGACCTTTCCTCTGGATTTATCAAGGGAAGGCCATCCTGTTTTAAGGACCGCTTCCCTGAGAGTCTTGAACTTTCCCCTGACAGAGTCGGGAGTAATGATTTGTTCCCTTTTAAATACGCTGAGGATCTCTTTCTCGACTCCTTCAAGCAGCGAACGAGTAAATGGGACCGGTTTCTTGGCAAGAGGGACCGGGCTCTTATCTTTCATTTCAAGAAGTATGAAAACCGGAACATGTGAGGAATTCTTTGTTGACCATGTTTTAATTTCTTTTAATGCAGAGATGAGGGTTGGAGTCGTGCTGAGATAATCGACTGCCGAGTCATGGAGGACCTTGAATCCTGATTTTTCCATTTCCTTACTGAACATTACGGGTGCATTGAAACCAAGTAGGTTAGGAGCTTTCCTTCTTGAGTAGTGGCCTCCCTTGGGATCAGCAAAAACATCCAACTCAAAGTGACGGACCCCAAGCGTCTGTAACTGCTCCGTGAGCGGTCGGTGTGTGTACTCAAGGGAATCCTTAAGCTCACGGTTGATAATGCCTATCCTATTAAGGTTCTTAGCAGGAAGAGCAATATGGTATGAGTTGTGAGTTCCAATGATCTGTATCTGATTGATTCGTGTTGATTCTTTATCCTCAGCAAATGACCAAGTGATCGATATTAAAATCGATAATGCTGCGGCCGTACCGAACCGGACGAGGACCATAGGATTATTTAATCTTAGAGCTTCTTGATCTTAATGTTTCTGTAAGAAACAAGGTGCCCATGGTCCTGGAAACCTATATGTCCCTCTCTCTTGAAGTCCTTCAATGGGGTCTTGTATTTGTTCTTGGACCCATCCGGATTTTTATTAGGTTCTGTCCATTTGTTCAGATCCATTCCGTTAATAACTTCACCGTTCATTTCCACGGTGATCATATTATCTTTCGCAGTAATTTTGATTTTGTTCCAACCAGTCGTTGCATTATTTTTCTTTGGAGGGACTAGATCATAGAGAGCGCCTACCGAGTGTTTATTTGGTCCGTTAGGTTTCTCGACCTGGACTTCAATTCCGGTCTGTACAGGGCTCTTTGGGTTGTCTGTTCTAAAGAAGATACCACTATTTCCTGTTGTCTTGAATTCTAGTGAGAGAACGAAGTCACCGAACCTTTCCTTGCTCCATATATCGCCGGTTTTCTTTTGACCTTGGATTGTGCCATCAACGACTTCCCACTTGGATGCTTTGCCGTTGCGGTCCTGCCAACCAGTGAGGTCCTTGCCGTTGAAGAGTGATTTACTATGGTGATCTGCAGAACTCAGTCCTGAGATTGCAATTAGAGTAATGAGAATCGAGGTAATTTTTTTCATAGCTTTAAGATTAGAGGGATTATTTTGTGCTTTCCGGATCCTCGTGTCGAGAATCCTTTTCATTGAAAATAAGGATAAATCATCTCACTTTTCTTTATCTATGCAGGTCTAATCCAAACTACTGTGGAATGTCACTGAATTGATTCTGGACATGATTAATTATTATCTCGAACCTTTGAACATCTATGGATAAATGCACGGACTCAACTCGAGGAACAATGATTTTTTTATCTCCATTAAAGTCTGTTCTTTTCTTTTTTTGGATTTTAATAAATTTAGCATCCTCTGAAACTCCCTTGATTATTGCACATCGGGGCGCTTCCAATGCTGCTCCCGAGAATACAATGGAGGCATTTAACTTAGCTTGGAATCTTGGAGCTGATGGTATTGAGGGGGATTTTTATTTGACCCATGATGGACACATTGTTGCAATTCATGATGCAGACACAGGCAAGGTTAGTGGGGGAAAGATTAAGCTTCTTGTGAAAAAGGCCAATCTCAAGGAATTGCAGGGCATTGATGTGGGATCATGGAAGGATAAAAAATATTCTGATGCTCGTATTCCCACATTGGAACAAGTTATAGATTCAGTTCCGGACGGTAAAAAATTCTTTATCGAAATTAAATGTGGGACTGAAATCATGGCACCTTTAATTAAAGTTCTTGATCAAAGAATGAAAGAGCGACCAGAACTGGCCAATCAGATTAGCTTTATCGCTTTTGACTATCATGTCATTAAGGCATGTCGCAAGCAGTGGCCTGAGATTGAAGCTAATTTTCTAGAATCCTACAAAAAGACCAAGGCAACAGGAACATGGACGCCTGACCAAAATGATGTTTTTCAAACTCTTAAAGTATCTCTGGCAAGCGGTCTTGGGACCCAGGCCAATGAAGAGGTAATTGATTCAGGTTTTGTTAAAAGGCTACGTAAATCTAAACTATCCTTTCATTGCTGGACCATCAATGACATTGAGACAGCTAGGCACTTCAGAGATTTGGGCGTAGACTCTATCACCACAGATTTTCCAAAGAGAATTAGAGATGGGCTGAAGTGAAATTGCTCTGTCATTGAGCGTTTTTCCTCCAGTTAATTCAATATCTTATTTTGGCTAATGGAATTAACTAGCTCCCAAAGCACTTTTTATTTTATGTTATTAGCGTGAAGAGATTACCGCTACTACCCCTTGTTTTGTTGCTCTCTATTAGTTGTGAGAAGCACCCTAAATTGAAAAGAGGTGATAGGATCTATTATAGATATGATAGTAATGCTGGTTACGAAAAAACAGTAGGATTAGAGAATGGTGATGATGATTTCCCTGATCATGTTTGGTTTATCTCCGAAGAATATGACAACTGGCAAGATTCAATTATG
>LWDU01040849.1_pt1 | contig 28597 bp, 23 predicted proteins | sample 727161 | NCBI WGS metagenome assembly LWDU01 (sample SAMN04566230, study PRJNA314399) | hydrothermal vent metagenome | isolation source: deep sea hydrothermal plume seawater | place: Mexico: Gulf of California, Guaymas Basin | collected 2004-07-11
GCTGCCAGGTCCTGCACCTGACGCCGCTGCCCGCGGACGTTATCGCAAAGCGCCTGGATGAGGTCTTCAACCTGGAGGGTGTGGAGGTGGAGGCCGGAGTGAGCGCCGAGCTAGCGCGGCGTGCGCGCGGGGGGATGCGAGATGCACTCTCCCTGGCGGACCAACTCCTGGCCTTGGTCGGGGACGCGCCAACCCTGGAGGACTGCGAGCGGCTGTCCGGAGAGAACTCTGCCCAGGCTGCGGAGGCGGTGGTTAACTGCATACTGGAAGGGGATCAAGCGGGGCTTCTGCAGGCCCTCCCGTCCCAAGAGGGAAGAGAGACGGAATTCGTAGCGGGTCTGCTGGAGCACCTGCGGGCTTGTCTGATGGCGGCCCTGTGCGGCGGATCGGGCCCGTCGGGCCCCTTGTTGCCTGCGGATCCCGAGCAAGTGGCCGCCCTGGCAGCGCGCGGGAAGGCCATCGGTGCGCGGCGCATGGAGCTCATGCTCCAGGATCTTCTCCACGCGCGGGAACGCATGCGCCTCCTGCCTTCTCACCGTCGCCTGATTTTGGAAGTGACGCTGCTGGAGTTGTCGCATCCCGACTCCACCGTGGACCTGGGGCAGTTGGCCGCGCGGTTGGAGAGTCTTGAGTCGCGCCTGGGTTCCACACCATCGCCATCCGTCGCTTCGGGCTTCGAGACCGGGCAGGTGCCGAGCGCTACGGCGGGGGCTCCCGCCACCGCCAAGACCGCACCCCCCCAGCCGGACGAGGCCGACCCGGTAGTTTTGCAGCCACAACCACCCCCGTCCACCACGGGGGCCACTTCTCGCACCCCGCGGGCATCAAGTGGGAGCTCCGCAGACGTGTGGGAGGCGTTCCTTCAGGAGTTGCAGTCCGTCTCTCCCAGCTTGCAGGCCATCGTTTTCAAGCGCGGAAATCTCGAGTCGTACCGGTCAGGCCGCGCCATCGTGAAGTTGAACGGGTTGACCCCGGACGAGGTTGAAATGATCACCGAGCGTCGCAATCAGAAGGTGGTCAACAGGGCTTTCTCGTCATCAGCGGGCAAGGACGTTCAGGTGGAATTCGAAGATACGGCCCAGACACGACCCGGATCCCAGGATCCCTTCACCGAGGAGATCGCTCGCTCCTTCGAGGGAAGGATCATCGACTGACATTGCACCCACTAAGGAGACTAGGACAATGAGTGGTAGTTTCGGAGACATGGGCAACCTGCTCAAGCAGGCACAGCGCATGCAAGCCGCCATGAAAGAGGCGCGCGAGGAGTTGGACGAACTCGAACTGGTGGGCAGCTCCGGTGGCGGCGTTGTCGGGGTCACCGTCTCTGCCAATGGAGAGGTCAAGAGCGTGCGCATCTCCGAAGAGGCCATGAAATCGGAGGACTGTGGCCTGTTGCAGGACCTGGTTCTGGCCGCGGTGCAAGACGCTCTCAGTCAGGCCAAGCGCACCCGCGAGGAGCGTCTGGCAAAGGTGACTGGTGGGCTGAACCTACCGGGCTTTCAGTAACCATGGCCTACCCCGCCCCCGTCGAGGCCCTGGTGGAGGCCTTCGAGGCCCTGCCCGGGATCGGGCGCGTGAGCGCCGAGCGATTGACTTTTCATGTGCTCCGCGATCCATCCAGTGGGCGGCTGGCCTCGGCCATTGAGCGTGCCCTGGCGGAGGCGCGCCGCTGCGAGGTGTGTGGGAACCTGTGCGAGGGCGATCAGTGCGGGGTTTGCGCGGACGAAGGCCGCGATACGGGTCTCCTAGCGGTGGTGGAGGAGCCTCGCCACGTGGAGGCTCTTGAGCGGGCAGGGGTCTTTCAGGGCCGCTACCACGTACTGATGGGGGCCTTGAACCCGGCAGATGGGACGGAGGCCAGGCACTTGTCGCTGGAGGCCCTTCTGCGGCGCCTCTCGGAGGAGCCCATCCGTGAGCTGATCCTGGCTACCGACCCGGACCGGGAGGGGGAAGCCACCGCCCTCTTGGTGCTGGAGGCGGTCGAGTCCATGGGACGCGGCGACCTGATAGTGACCCGCCTGGCCCGGGGCCTCCCCGCCGGCAGCGCCATCGAATACCTGCACCGTGGCGTACTTGAAGATGCACTGCGGGATCGTTGTGCGGTGCGGGTTCGCGGCAAGGATTCTTGAGGGTACCCTGCACCCCATGCGAAACGTCCGCATGGAAGTGACCTACGACGGCTCCCAGTTCTTCGGCTGGCAGCGTCAGGATGGGTTCGAGACCGTCCAGCAGGCTCTCGAGGAGGGCCTCGTCAGCCTGCTCGGGCAATCGTACTGCGTGCAGGGGGCGGGCCGGACGGACACCGGAGTACATGCGCTGGCTCAGGTGGGCCACTGTCATCTGGACACACCTCTGGACGACGACCGCCTGCGTCATGCCTGGAACGCACACCTGGGAGACGGCGTCGTGATCAATCGGCTGGAGACTTGTCCTGACGACTTTCACAGTCGCTTCAGCGCCCGCGGCAAGCGCTACCTCTACGTCACCTCCACGACCCGGTTCCGCTCTCCCATCGGCCGCGCCCACAGCCACTGGACCAACAGGCCCCTGGACCTGGTGGCCATGCGCCAGGCCGGCGCCCTTCTGGTGGGGCGTCACGATTTTGTGGCCTTCAGTAACTCCGGTTCCCCGCGCTCAAGCACGGTGCGCACCGTACGCAGCCTGCATATTCTGGCGCGCCAGAACGCATTTGGGCTGGTGGTGGAGGGGGATGGGTTCCTCTACAACATGGTGCGGACCTTGGCGGGCACTCTCTTGGCCGTCGGGCGCGGTCGGATCGGGTTGGAGCGGATCGAGCGTGCCCTGTCCGACGGCAACCGTCTGGACGCGGGCCCCACGGCGCCGGCCTGCGGCTTGTATCTCCTGCGGGTGCTCTATCCTGAGCCCATCTTCGTAGGTCGTGATCGGGGTGTCGTGGGGGCACCGGGGCTGTTCCAGGTCTGAGCTTTCGGTCTCCCTGGGGGACCCAACCGCTTCAGGGGGCGCTACTTGGGAGGGGGACTCTGGCACCGAACCTTTATTGTTGACCCGACGTCGATCTTGGCCAAGGATGGAGGACTGCCTCGGAATTCGTTCCCGGCATGCTCTTTTTCCCGGAGGCCTGCGGACCCCGGTGATGCCCCTTGGGGCGTCCTTCGCAGGGCCTTCGGTTCCCATCAACCCCCTGCGCAAAGAGGCTGCCCATGAATACGGAAGTTGCCATCCTTCACCACGATTACCCCGCTGAGACGAGGGAAACGGTGGACAAGAAACTCCAGGGGTTGGCCAGGTTCTTTGACGGCATTCACGGCCTTTACGCCCGGCTGGAGAAGCAGGGAGGGGGGCACCGGGTCGAGCTGGTGGCGCATGTGGGCCGTGGCCCGATACTCAAGGCCGAGGTGACCCGGCAGACGTTCAAGGACGCTCTCGGCGAGAGCGTGGATCGCATGCGAGGCCAGCTCTCTCGCCACCGGGACAGGGTCAAGTTGGGTAAGCACCGATCCGCTTCCTGATCGGAGCCGGCCCCGCCGGTCTCGAGGGCGAGCCTTCAGGCGAGGGGAGAATGGCGCGCCCGGATTCACAGGGGCCGGGGGGGTTCAACCCGGGGCCCCTGATGTGTTAACCTGCCCGGGTCCCTTCAAATCCAAAATGAGTACGAACCTGATGAGTTGGTGGAAGCAGTTCAAGCCCAAGGCCTGCAGCGTAAAGCTCAAGGCCGAAGACAAGCGCTCGGTCCTGGCCGAGATAGCGGCAAATCTGGTGTCCGCTGGTCTCTTGGAGGCCAGCCTTGAGGAGGCTACTTTGCGCGTCCTGACAAGTCGCGAAGAGCTCGCATCAACGGGGATCGGGATGGGGGTGGCCATTCCGCACGTCAAGATCGACGGCATCGATGAGTCCATCTGCAGCCTGTCGGTACATGGTGAGGGACTCGATTGGGCTGCCGTGGACGGGGAACCCGTCCAGGTTCTGTTCACTGTCCTGCGTCCCATCGAGGCCACCGACAAGCACGACCCCGAAGATCACCTGGCCATGATGCGCTGGGTAGCGGGTCTGGCGCGGGATCCGGACTTCCGGAGCTTTGCCTGTCAGGCCAAGACGCGGACAGAGCTGGTGAACTTGCTGAAGGAAATGTCGCACGGCTAGGGGCGTCGTGTGACCCTGCGGCCAGGGTTGCAGGGTTTGAAGGACTCAGCCCCGGGAAGGATCCCGGATTAGCCTAGGATCAGACCATGAGAGTCGAGGGCGAGGCCGTCATCTGCAACGAATCGGGCCTGCATGCGCGCCCGTGCCACGCTGTGGTCTCCTTGGCCCTGGCTCATGCTTCGGAATTGCGGGTCGCCTGCGGTGAGCGGGAGGTCAACGGCAAGTCCATCCTCGAGTTGATGACCCTGGGCGCTTCAAAGGGGACGACCCTGCGCTTCAGCGCCGATGGGTCGGACGCGGAGGCCCTCGTGGCCGCCTTGGTCTCTTTGGTGGAATCGGGGTTCTCAGGCGTCTCCTAGGGGTGCCCGGCCCTTTTTTGCCATCCCATGGGGATTTGGCAGCCTTGCCCTCAACCCCAACCCGCTCCGCGTCCGATCTTTGCATTGGTGAGGGTGCCGTCTCGTTTTGGGACGTGCAGGATCACCATGGGCAACAACCGCCGAGAAGAGGGAGACACTGTGCTAGGTCAAGTGAAGAGCGTCATAGGAATCGACATGGGGACGAGCGCCGTCAAGGCCGTCGAAATGTCCCTGGAAGGTGGGAGCCCCGTACTGACGGGGTTCGGTCACGTGGACGTACGCCCCGGAGAAGGCCAGGAGGTCGCCCTGCGCGAGCTGCTGGCATCGGGTTCATTCCAGAGTAAGCGCGCCTCCATGGGGGTTGGCGGGCAGTCTACTGTCGTGCGCTACCTAGAGATGGTGCGCATGAGCGATGCGGAGCTCCGTCAGGCCATCCCCTTCGAACTCCAGAGCCACCTGCCCTTCGAGGTGGACGAGGTGACCTACGACTGTCAGGCCCTAGAGCTAAAAAGCTCTCCGGGACAGGAGAATTCCGAGGGGGGTAAGGAGCTGGACACCATGACCGTGCTCCTGGCGGCTTGTCGCAAGGACCTCATTGAGGAGCGACTGCGCTGGGTGCAACAGGAAGGCCTCACCCCCGTCGCCGTCAACCTCGACCTTTTTGCTCTGGGTAATGCCTGGGAGCTTGCGGGGCCCGCACCGCTCCTGACGCATGAGGGCGAAGGCGCGGACGCACCTTCCGAGCAAGATCAACGCACAACGCACAACGAGAGAGCCGTGGCCTTGATCGACGTGGGGGCCGGGCGCACTTCCATCAACGTCCTGTTGGCTGGCGAGACCTGTTTCAGCCGCGAGATTCCCCTGGGGGGAATGGACATGACCCAGGCCATTGCCCGACGCCTGAGCGTTGAGGCCAACGACGCCGAGGCTCTCAAGCGCGAGAGTGGTGGTCCAAGCGCAGAAGTTGAGGCGGCCATGTTGCCCGTGATCGAGGACCTGGCGGCCGAGCTCTCCCTTTCCATTGACTACGTTGAGCACCACCGTGGCATTCACGTTGCGGAGCTCCTGATCTCCGGCGGAGGCCTCCTCGTTCCGGGTGCGGTGCAGCACCTCGAGCGCGCCGTGGGGCGTCCCGCCCGGATTTGGAGCCCCCTGGAGGGCCTACGCATCAACGCTGAGCGAGTGGACTTGGAAGACCTGGAAGACAAGGCCTCTTCCCTCGTGGTGGCCCTGGGCTTGGCCGGAAAGGTAGCAGCCTGATGATTACGATCAACCTACTCCCCGAAGAGTATCGGAGGCGCATCCGCCCCTCGATCAAACTACTCGCGGTCGGGTACGGCGCCCTGGCCGTGGCCTCCTCGCTCCTGGCCTTTTGGGCTTGGCTGGTGTTTGGCGTCAGCACGACCTTGGATACCCAACGGGCTAGCCTCGAGACAGAGATGGCAGGCTTGGCGCCGCGGGTGACCTACCACCAGATCCTGCGCAAGGAGGCTGCATTCCACGCCTCGCGTGAGGACACCTTGGGCACCATCACTTCCAGTCGGGTCTTGTGGACCCAGGTGCTCGACGACCTTACGGACGTGGTCAACCGAGGCCATGAGGGCGAGCGTCACACCATCTGGTTCGACGGCGTCACCGCAAGCCTCTCTGATGGGGTGGGTCCGAACCAGAAGAGTGTCGGCAAGTTGGAGGCTCAAGGTCACTCGGGGTCCGGTGAGATTGATCAGATCAGCCACTTCCTTGCGGATCTTACGGACATGGAAATCTCGGCCCTGCCTGGAGTTTTCGGTCCGCCTTCGGCCCCTGAGGGCCGGCGCAATGCCGCAGATCCCACTGTGGTTCCCAGCGTGGACTTCTCGTTCCCCCTGCACCTCGAACTCCTTCCCAGTACTGAGCGCCGTCAGGGCACGCCCGCCGCCTTCTCATCCGAAACGCCAGCACCTGTCGTTCAGGTTCCAGGGGGGGCAAAATGAACATGAGCCATCGCAACGTCTGGCTTACTCTTGTGATCGGTTCCATCGTCGTCTGTGGTTCCCTTGGAGGCCTCGTGCAGGTGGCACGTCAAGATATCGAGGCGGCGCAGGTTGACCTTCAGAGCCTGCAGGATCAGGTCACCGTCGCGCGCGGCACGACCTCTCAAACTCCCAAGCTTGAACGCGAGGTCATCGTGCTGCGCGAGCTCTCCTCCTTCGTTGAGGAGACTCTGCCCAGTACTGAGGACCTGACGGCGTTGATCGAGGACCTGAAGGAATACCTGCAGGAGGCGGACGTCGAGGTGGAGTCCTTCGGTCTGCGCCCGAACAGGCCTTCGGCTCTGACCCAGAACACGGGTATTGACCGGATCGGCTACACCCTGACCTTTGAGGGCGGGCTCTTCGAGTTGATGACCTTCCTGTCACGGATCGAATCTGACGAGCGCTTTATGGCTGTGCGCTCCTTCAAGCTCGTGTCGGCCTCACGCGAGGCCTTGGAGCGCGAGGGACGCGCTTTGCACCACATCCAGGTGGACATTGAGACCTACACCTACCGCCCCGAGGACACCGTCGCGGAGGCTTCCATCGACGGCTACGGGCGCAAGCGCGACCTCCTGGTGGGGGATATCGGAACACGCGGCAAGGCCCTGCGTCCGAGCGTCTATCGCTTTGATGGAGATCTTGGCCGGCGCGATCCCTGGGTGGACCTGCGGGTCCCTGCTCAGGGAGAGGATGGCGGCCCGAGCGTTCAAGAGCAGGTGCAGTTCGTGGAGTCTCTGATCGATTTTGTCGAAAGGGCGCATGCGGAGTGGGTGCTTGTGCAGGCTAGCAGCAACAGCATCGACCGCATTGTCAAACGGGGGCGGCTGAGCCAGACCCTCGCCCAGCTCGACGAGGAGTTGCGCCGCCTGAATGCAGGCTTCGATATCCATTACGTGCCCGCCCTGCGGCGGTTCGAGTTGGAGGTCTTGGAGCCGCGTGACGCCCTGCGCCTGGCCATGGAAGAGGACAGCCAGTCAGGCCCCTCGCGTGATGAACTGCTCGCTCTGGAAGCGGCCATGCTTCGCCACCTGGAGCGCGCTGAGTTCGGCTTGGCCATGGATGCGTACGCTGCCCTCGAAGCTTCGCTGTCAAGAGTGCAGTCCGATCCCCAGCGCTGGGAAATCGCGCAACGCGTGAGCGAGTACGACCGGCAAGCCCGGACTGCATTCGAGTTCTCCGAGCTCGAGCTGCAATTTGGCGGCTCCGTCATCATCGAACAGGGCGATCCATCCGTGATCGTCATTCAAGACGTGCAGGGCACCCGCGAGGCCCGCTCGTACTCGGTGGGGGACTTCGTCCTTCCCGGGCTAGAAGTGGCCGCCGTCCGGCCCAACGAAGTCGTCTTCTATTTCAAAGGCTACGAACTGACCCGCGTCTATTGACGCTCACCCAAAAGGAACCGCCGGACTCTCGGCGGCGACGCACGTGAAACATCTACGAACGATCCTGATCCTTGCTTTGGGGCTTCTTGGCCTCTCCACCGCAGCCCAAGCCCAGGTACCCAGCCTGAACGCCCGAGTCCATCTGAACGTGGTGGACCAGGAGCTCTCTGAGGTGGTGCAGTTCGTCCGCGATCGTTCGGGGGCCAACATCGTCATCCTTGAAGGAGGCGAGCAGCGCGTGCGGGACCTGCAGGTCAATGACATCATGTGGCGCGATGCGCTTGAGTTCGCAGTGGATCTGGCGGGTTGCGTGCTGGACGAGGGTAAGAGCGGCGTGCTCACTATCTCCCGGCCCAAGCGCGTGAGCTTCGATCTGCGCGACGTCGACCTCAACGAGGTCATCATGACTATTGCGGCGGCCAGCGGAGCCAACATCATCATCGGTCCCGAGGTCGAGGGTACGGTGCGGGTCAGCATCAAGGACGTTCCGTGGCGGGATGCCCTCGAGGAAATCGTCAAGGCGCGTGGCTACACCGTGGTAGAGGAGCGTCGGAATATCCTGCGCGTCGTGGATCCCCTTACCCTCGAGCATCAGAAGGTCACCCGCAGCTACCAGTTGCGCTACCTGCGTCCCACGGGGCCGCGCGTACCCAAGATCGAGACCCAGTTCCATGTCGGCGGCGCCACCCCTCCCCAGGGGGATCCCGGGGACCACTTCACGGTCCTTGGAGCGCTTCGCAAAGCGCTCAGTGAGAACGGCGAACTGGATTTTATCGTGGAGCAGAACGTGATCATCGTGCGGGACACGATCCAGGTGCACGAGGCACTTGAGGAGATCCTGCGCCGTCTCGATGTCGAGCCCGCCCAGGTCTTCGTGGACGTGAAGTTCGTCTCCACCTCCAACACCGACCTGCTCGACCTAGGGGTCGACTATGGCGACTCTGGCCTGACGGGCTCCATCTCAGGGGGCCAAATCCCGATCGACTTCCCCTTCACCCTGGGCAAAGGCGGATTCGAAGACGACCTGTTCGCCGACCAGTCCGGGTCCGGCCCTTATGCCGATGACTCGCTCAGCAACAGCTCTGTGATCTTGCCTGACACCATCTTCGGCGCGCTCTCCTTCACCCAGTTCCAAGCGACCCTGCACATGTTGCAGCAGGATTCTTCTGCCGAGATCATTCAGGCCCCCAAGCTCGTCACCATGGATGGGCGCGAGGCGACGATCTTCGTCGGGGAGACCGTGCGCTACGCGGAGGCCAAGTCCGAGCAGGGCCAGGCGGGAGGCTTGCAATTGACCGTGGCCGAGGCCGCGGGCTCGCCCGTTGAAGTGGGCTTCCAGCTCCTGATCCGCCCGACCGTGGTACCGGGTACCAATCGCATCATCATGGAGGTCATCCCCAAGGAGACCAGCCTGACAGGCTCCTCCGGCACCACCGCACTGTCCCCCGCCGGGTTCGACATCTTCACCGTGGGCGCCGCGGGCGCGGAGGGCAGTATCGCCCTACCCCGTACGCGCTCCTCGACCCTCATCACCCAGATGATGGTTGAGAGCGGCCAGACGGCCGTCATCGGTGGTTTGACTACCGATGTTGACACGGAATCCGAGTCACGCGTTCCGTTTCTCTCCTCCATCCCCGTGGTGGGCGAGCTCTTCAAGCACAAGTCCAAGAGCCGCGAGCGGAGGAGTCTTGTCATCTTCCTCACCCCGCGCATTGTGCGCACGACTCAGGACACGGAGTTCCTCCTACAGCAGGAGCTGATGCGCCGCCGCACGCGCCTGCATGACGAAATCGAGGCTCTGGTTAACCCCCAGCAGTCCCCCGGGGGGGCGGCACCTGGGGGGGCCTCGCCCGCCGGGAACCCACTCTAGTGGGGTCTGGAATGAGCTCAACGGCCATCAGATCTCATTTTTAGGGACAGGTGGTAGGATCGGGGCACCCGACAGGTCAGCATGACCTTGTCCCCAGCTGACCGAGCGTCAGCGGGGGTGGGATCAGCGTCATGGGGCAGCCCCGTTGCTCTCCGCGGTCCCCCAACTCATGCCAGGGCGATCCCGCCTTGGCCCATCACCAACGATTGTTCACGGCCGGTGCACGGCACCGGTCATCAAGACAGCTTTCACGATGGGGGACACGCTCCCCGATCATCCGTTCAAAACCCAATCAGTGACGTGTTCAGCGGCCTGGCTCGCGCGGCGGTTCTTCCGCCCAAGATGACGCCAGGCGCTCCGTCCAGTCGGAGACGACATGACTCAGCAAGTATTTTCGGGCGACATCGGCCCGGAGCCTGACGACGCCCATTACAACTCGGATTCCACGCCCAGCATGGGCGGAGACTCATTCGGCTCTGGAGTGCAAGACTCCAGCTCCCAGCCAGAATCCACCCCCAAGACCGCATCCGGATCCCGCGGAAGATCGAGGTCCCGAAGCCGCTCCAAGGCCCCGACCTCCAAGGCCCCGACCTCCAAGGGATCTGACGCCGGCTCAGGCTCGGAGGCGGGCGACTCTTCGGGTTCCGAAGAGAAGCCTCGACGCAAGCGCACGCGCTCGCGCCGCCGCTCGGGCGGCCGGAGCTCCGAGTCCGCGGCGGCCGCCACGGACTCAAAAGAAGAGAAAGCGGGGGACGCCTCGCCGGATGACTCCGGCTCCGAGAAACCGGTCCGTACGCGACGGCGCGGGAGCCGTGGAGGTCGAAGGCGGCGCTCCAAGGCCGGTCCGCGGGAGGCGGGCACTCGCAGCGCACTGGCCGTAGAGGCCATTCCGGGAGAAGAGGACCTGGCCGATCTGCCCGTAGAGGGTGGTCGCGGGGGAGATGGCGCACAGACCAGGACGCGGCGCAAGCGCACGCGGCGTGGCGGTCGCGGCCGCAAGAAGGCCTCGGACGAGGAGGGCAACGAAGAGGAGTCCTCGGAGGATTCTAGCTCGGAAACGCGCAGGCAAACCGGACGCAAGAAGGCCACCAAGAAGCGAGGCCGGAAACCCGCAGGCACAGCCAAGACGGACGAGGAACTCGAGGCCGAAACCCTTGCAGAGCGCAAGGAGTCGATCCTCGTGAACGCAGAGGATCAGGAAGAGAAGCGGGTTGCCGTTGTCCGCGGAGACCTCATCGTCGATTTCCTGATGACCTCCGAGAACCAACAGTCCCTCGTCAACGATATCTACCGCGGCCGCGTGGTAAATCTGGAGCCCGCCATCGGGGCGGCTTTCATCGATTTCGGTCAGGGCCGCAATGGCTTCCTGCACACCTCCGATGTGGTCTCCTCTTACGGCGAGAAGGACTTCAACTTGAAGGCTCTCCTCACGAGCCAGGTTGAGCCCGAGGAATGGGACGAGGCTTCCAGCCAGCCCAGGGTGGGTGCAGAGATCTCGGACGAGGTTGCCGATCAGGCACAAGATGCCGACGCCGACGCCGATGTCGACGCTGATTCCGATTCCGATTCCGATTCGGGCGACGGAGGTGAAGAGGATTCATCCAGTTCGACCGAGGAGAAACCAGCTGGCCGTGGTCGCCGCGTCAAGAAGAAGGCCAAGCGCCAGGGCGGACGCAGTCCTCGCTCCCGAGGGCGCGAGCGCAAGCCCATATCTGACCTGCTGAAGAAGGGCGATCAGGTGGTCGTTCAGGTGACCAAGGACGCCATCGGCGACAAGGGGCCGACGCTCACCACCTACCTGTCCATTCCCGGCCGATACCTGGTGCTCATGCCCTCCATGAGCCACACGGGTGTGAGCCGCAAGATTCCCGACGACAAGGAACGTCGTCGACTCAAGCGCATCCTGTCGTCCATCAAGGTTCCCGAGGGCATGGGCGTGATCGTTCGCACTGCGGGAATCGGCAAGACGAAGACCGACCTGCAGCGAGACGTTAATTACCTCCTAGGGGTCTGGGAGAACTTGGGGCAGAAACTGGAGAAGGGCCGCGGCCCTGCAGTGCTGTACCAGGAGTCCTCCCTGGCGATCCGCACCCTGCGCGATCTGTTCAACGCGCGCACCAAGGAGGTGGTCATCGATGACTCCGAAGTGCACGAAGAGGTCCTGAGTTTCGCTGCTGAGTTGATGCCCGATCAGGTCGATCGCATCAAGCGCCACGAAGGTAGCCGCCCGCTCTTCCACGAATTCGGGATCGAGCAGGACTTTGAGAAGATCTTTGCGCGCCGTGTGGAGTTGCCGTCCGGAGGCTCGATCGTCTTTGATCAGGCCGAGGCCTTGGTCGCCATTGATGTGAACTCGGGTCGCACGCGCACCAAGTCCTTTGACTTCGAAGAGGTCGCGCTCAAGACCAACATGGAGGCGGTTCCCGAGATCGCGCGACAGATTCGCCTGCGAGACCTGGGTGGGATCATCGTCTGCGATTTCATCGACATGATGAAGAGTTCCTCCAACCGACAGGTGGAGCGAGCGCTGCGCGATGAGTTTGCCAGCGATCGCGCGCGCTCCAAGATGGGCCGCGTCAGCCAGTTCGGGCTCTTGGAAATGACACGCCAGCGGCTGGGGCCCGGTGTACACAAGAAGGTGTTCACGACCTGCGCCCGCTGCCGGGGCACGGGTAGCATCCGGTCGGTGGCCTCGCGGGCCCAGGCCATCATCCGCCGCTTGGGGGCTGCGTTGACCCAGAAGGGCTTCAGCAAGGTTGAAGTGCGCGCACACCCCGAAGTCGTCGACTTCCTGAAGGCCGACCTGTGGGACTACGTGCGAGCCATGGAGCACCGCTCCGAGCGGGAGCTGGACTTCATCGGAGTGCCCGACCAGCCCGAGGACAGCGTGCTCCGCTACCTGCGCGCCGATGGCCGCGAGGTCCGCCCCGGGGGGCGCCGCAAGCGGTAGACCCCAGATGGCCCCCCAGGGCCTACTCAATAGGGGCCTCCAGGGGTGGCGGGCGCATCCTGCCATCGCTAGACTCTCCGCCCTAATCGTCCATCCTTAACCGACGCCCGCGGGAGAATTCACCGTGGGAGAGCCGGGACACACGTCCCGGATTGACAGCAAGCGAGAATCCTGTGTACGCCATTATCAGCGACCGCAACAATCAGGCCAAGGTGAGTGTCGGCGACGTCGTCGCCTGCGACCTCATGGATGCCACCCCCGGCAGCGAATTGATCTTCGATCATGTCCTGCTCGTCTCAAACGAAGGGGAAGTCAAGATCGGCACGCCCAATGTGGAGGGCGCGAGCGTCAAGGCCGAGGTTATCGGCGAAGCCAAGGGCAAGAAGTTGGTCATCTTCCGCTTCAAGCGCCGCAAGGGTATCCGCCGCAAGACGGGCCATCGCCAGCACTACACCAAGGTGCGCATTACCGAGATCAACGGCTAGTAATCAAGGACCTCTTCAATGGCACATAAGAAAGGACAGGGAGCCACTCATAACGGCCGTGACTCCAACCCGCAGTTCCGGGGCGTCAAGCGCTTCGGTGGTCAGGCTGTCACGGCAGGCACCATCCTGGTCCGCCAATGCGGTACGCGCTTCAAGCGTGGAACCAACGTGGGCCTCGGCAATGATTTCACCCTCTACGCTCTGGTTGATGGGACCGTGCGATTCCAGAAAGGGCGTCGGGTCCACGTGGATCCACTGAGCGCCGAGTAGCGCACCGAGTTCCTTCCGGTGGGAGCTCCCGCTGGTTGGTCTGCCGCCATGGAAAAACGCAGGGCTGAACGATCATGTTCCGCGACGAAGCCAGCATTGAAGTGATTGCAGGCAAGGGGGGGGACGGAATGTCCTCGTTCCGGCGTGAGAAATACGTCATCAAGGGCGGTCCCGATGGCGGCGATGGCGGTGACGGGGGCAGCGTCCTACTCGTTGCCAGTTCGGAGTTGAACTCACTCCTCAAGGTGGGTCGGTCCTATCGCTACAGCGCGGACAAGGGGCAACCCGGCGGATCGCGTAAGTGCACGGGGGGTCGCGGTCAGTCGCGGCGCGTGGCCGTTCCTGTGGGGACCCAGGTATTCGATGCGGACGAGGGCACGCTGTTGTTCGATTTGGCTCATGAGGGCGATGAACTGCTGGTTGCCAAAGGTGGTCAAGGGGGCAAGGGCAACGTGCGCTTTGCCAACTCCGTGCGTCAGGCGCCGAACCACTGCACGCCTGGTAAGGATGGCGAGCGCCGATCCCTTAACTTGGTGCTGAAGATCTTCGCGGAGGTGGGGCTCCTGGGCCTGCCCAACGCGGGCAAGTCCACGTTTCTCTCGCGCGTCACCGAGGCGCGGCCCAAGATCGCAGACTACCCCTTCACAACTCTGGACCCCCAGGTCGGTATCGCCAAGGTCGGGGACTATGACACCCTGGTCTTGGCGGACCTGCCCGGCTTGATCGAGGGGGCGGCCGAGGGAGCTGGCCTGGGCCACCAGTTCCTGCGCCACGTGGAACGCTGCCGTGTCCTCCTACACTTGGTGGACGTTTCCACTGGCGCTACCGACGAGCCCGCACAGGCCTGGCGCACCCTGGACCGTGAGCTGCTGAACTACTCAGCGGACTTGCACGCCAAGCCGCGGATCACCGTGGCCACCAAGCACTTTGAGGACGAGGGTTCTGCGGAGGGGCTGGAGGCCCTGCGTCGGGCCGTGGCGGAGGCCGGGGAGAAGAGGGAGCATCCGGGCCGGGTCCACCCCATCTCGTCGGTCACAGGGGAGGGACTGTCCGAGCTCCTGTCTCTGGCTCAGACACTTGTGCGCGATGAAGTGGATCGGGCTCAAGGGGCCTAGTCTCCAGGGCCGATGGGGGGGGTGGAATTCAGCCATTCCGTTGCCCATGCCCGAATCCAATCATGCACCTCAGGGGGCTCCCATTGACGAGGAAGTCAGCTTCGCCGATCTGGCGCGCGGGCAGTCTTACGAGACCGGCACGGGGTCTATCCCGGCTCCAGCGGGTCGGCAGGTGCTTGAGGGATGGCTGGCACAGATGGTTGAGCATCAGGCCTCGGACCTGATTCTGCGCGCCGGCTCGCGACCTTCCCTGCGCCTCGCAGGCTCCATCCGATTCCTGCCGGGCCGCGTGCCCGGCCCGGGCCCGCTGACGGAGATCATGATGGCCATCCTCGGCGCTGAGCGGATGGCGGACTGGTCCAGCAGCGGAGCCGTGGATGCAGCCATCCAGCTGGACGGCCTCGGGCGTTTTCGGATCAACGCCTACAAGCAGATGGGCGAGCCCGCCCTCGTGATTCGCCGCATCGGGTCGTCGGCGCCGGATCTCACTCAACTCAACCTGCCCCACGCGGAGTTGGCCGAGCTGGCCATGCGTCGCCGAGGGCTGGTTCTAGTAACGGGTGTGGCGGGCTCGGGCAAGTCCACCACTCTGGCCGCCATGATTGAACACATGAACCGCCATGGTGAGCGTCACGTGATCACCCTGGAGGATCCCGTGGAGTTGCTCTATCAGGAGCAGCGCTGCGTGATCAGTCAGCGTGAAGTGGGGTCCGACACGCCCACCTTCGCTGAGGGGCTGCGCCATGCCCTGCGTCAGAGCCCGGACGTCATCCTGATCGGTGAAGTGCGCGATGCGGCCACCATCGAGGCCGCGTTGGAAGCCGCCGAGACAGGCCACCTCGTGCTCTCAACTTTGCACACGGTAAACGCTGCTCAGACCCTGGACCGCATCCTGGGGTTCTTCCCCGATTCCGCGGGCGAGCAGGTGCGTGCCCGATTGGCGGAGAACCTGGCCGGAGTTCTTGGCCAGCGGCTCCTGCCGTGCGATGCGGGCGGACAGGTCCCTGCTTACGAATTGATGGTCACGAATCCATACTTGCGACAGTGCATCTTGGAGGGTGAGCCGAGTGAAATGGCGCGTACGATCGCCGCAGGTGGACCCGGACTGACCTCCTACAACCACTGCCTTGAGGGGTTGGTACGCAGCCGGCAGGTTGAACTGGATGAGGCCCTGGCCGCCAGCGATCGACCCGAAGAGCTTCTGCTCAGCCTACGCGGCATCCGTAGCGGCCTTGAGAGGACCTTGCGCATGGGGGAAGACGAGGGCCACCCCCAAGTGGGGCCCAGTGGCCCGGATCATGGCTCCGAGCCCGGCGGTCTTCGGCTTAGCGGCAGCGAGTGAACTCCTGACAAAGCCGTCCCGGAGAGCAAGAAGTCCAAAAAGACACCGATCCACTGGAAGAGACCGCGTCTCAGAGCGTCCAGGACCGTACCGATTCAGCCTGAGCCCTCCTGAGGCAACGTTCGCGGCTGGGAATGCGCCCTCCGTGCGGCTAGGATCGACCCCACACCATGGACGTAGCGAGCATAAAGAGAACTAGCTGGATCATCTCCGCGACCCTATCCCTGGGCTTGGGGTATGCGGTCACGGACTACGTCCAGCGGGACAAGTCCCGTCGCGACAACGAAGACGGGCGCCTCGTGATCGTCGATCCCGAGTACGTGGATGGGGTGTGCAAGGCTGATGTGAGGTTCGAGGTGGACGTCAAGCAAGGCTTGATCTACGAGGACGCGGGCGAGGTCCACGGACTCAAGCGCACTTTCTTGAACATGAACTGGACGGGCTACGAAGCGCCCGTGGCGGTGAAGCCCACGACGGCGGGGCCCGTCCCGACGGGTCCGCGCTACAAGCCCCTCGACACGGTCCTGCTCGTCTTGATGCTGGCGGTGAATGACCTGGACCCGGGCGCGTCCTTTGCGTCCATCGAACTCATCCAGGAAAAGGAGAAACTGGAGTTGCGCGTGGGGAACACCCTTCCCAAGCCCCATGACTTCGCCGTTGTGCACGCCATCAAGAACACGGGCATCGAATTCGCCTTCAAGCAGGATGGTCGGCCCAACGAGAGCCTTGCGCCGACGAGCATGGACGATGGCAATCTGATCACCAAGCTGGGGGATGGCGGCGTGCGCATGGCCAAGGGGAACGAGATCCCCCGCGTCAAGAGCAAGCACTCCGATCGCCCCAGCCAAACCGAGGAGCTCGGCAACAACGTCTTCCTGCTCGGCACCGAGGACTTGGACTACTTTGGCAAGAACTACGCGGCCATTCTCACCGACGAAGTGCAGACGGCCACGTACTACGACGAGGACGGAAAGCGGGCGGGTATCGAGATCAAGAGCATTGCCAGTGGCTCGGTTGCTTCGCGGCATGGCGCTCAGGCCGGTGACGTTCTGATCAGTATCAACGGTCAGGCTGTCAGCAGTGAACATGAGGCCATCAACTTCGTGAAGAACAACCAGGACCAGTACAGCGTTTGGAATGTCGTCGTGGAACGCCTCGGGCGCCGCGAGACGATCGTCTACACGGACCCCAACAACTAGAGGGAGCGGCCTTGGGTGGGGACTCGGACCCGCATGGGGCTTTACTCCCCTTCCCTCTCTGATCGAGCGTCATGCCGCACGCCATCCTCGCCCTCGCCCTCGACCTCGGCAACAGCACCTGCCGATTGGCCTCCGTGGCCGCACCAGATGAGGGGGGAGCGGTGGAAGTTCTGCTCCGCCTACCGTGCTCGCAGGATCTGGTCCGCGAGTTGGCTGGTTGGTTTGACGCTCACCCCCTCCCGTCCGGGACGTGCGTTGCCTTGTCCAGTGTGGCTAGCGAGGCGCAGACGGACGAGGTGGCCGATCTTCTCACCCGGATCGCTGAATGCGTACCTTGCGTCCAGCCCCCCGCTGGCCTGGACCTGTGCCTAGAGGACTCCCGGGGGATCGGGTGCGATCGGCTCTACGCTGCCCGCGCGGCTCTGGATTTGAGCGGCATGCCCACCGTGGTCGTGGACGCAGGTACGGCGCTGACCGTGGACGCCGTGCGGCCTTGTCGCAATTCGGATGCCGATCACCTGCGAGGGGAGTTCCTGGGAGGCGCGATTGCTCCCGGCCCGCGGCTCTTGGCCGAGGCGCTGACCCGCGGTGGTGCGCGTCTGCCCGGTGTGGACGGGCGGCCTGGGGCTCCTGCTCTTGGAAAGGACACCCCCTCAGCGCTCGAAGCGGGTATCGGTGTGGGCTTCGAGGGGGCCGCGCTGCATCTGGTTCAGCGAGTCGCCGATGAGGCGGGTCTGGATCAACCGGCCACTGTGCTGACGGGCGGTGCGGCTCCATTCCTGCGAGCGGCCTTGCGCGCAGCAGCACCGGGCCCCTGGTTTGAGGATCCGGAGCTGGTGCTCCGGGGGCTGGCTGCCAGTGCAAGGGATGTTCAGGACGGCAGGTCGTGAGTGTCCGCCGACTAACTCCGGCAGGCGTGGGAGGCGTGTCCGTAGTGGAGGTGAGCGGGAGCACGAGCCTCGGACGGTTGGAGGAGGTCCTGGGGAGAGCTCTGCCCGGAGAAGGGAGGGCCGCTTTGGTGCGCCTGATGCGCACACCTGCGGACCAAGGCGGGCCGGGTGGCCAGGATCCTCGTGGAGAGGACCTCTTGGATGAGGGACTTCTCTTGCACCGCGGCCCAGAATGCGTGGAGCTGTGTCTGCACGGCAACCCTCTACTGGTGCAGGAGGTGATCCAACGCCTTGAGCCGGAGAGCGAGCCCGATGCGCGGGAGAGAGATCTCAGCGTGGAAGCCGCGGCCTGGCAGCGGTTGCCACACATCGAGAGTGAGTGCGGCGCGCGCCTTGTTCTGGATCAGGCCCAAGGGGCGCTGCGCAGGGAGGCCCTCGCGTGGGCCCGGGGTGAGGTGTCGGGACCCACGTCCTGGGTTGATCGCCACCGTTCGTCGGCAGCCCTTGTCCGCCCACCCCTGGTCGTGCTGACCGGCGCGAGCAATACGGGCAAGTCCACACTATTCAATCTGCTGCTGGGAGAAGAGCGCGCCATGGTCAGCGGAGAGCTGGGTACGACGCGCGATACCCTCGCTGCCCCTCTCGCTCTAGACGACTGGGTCGTGCGGCTGGTGGACACAGCCGGTGTGCGCGACCTGGGCTCCACAGCGAAGGGGGCCGTGGAGGCCGAGGGCATGCGCCTCGGGCGCGAGCTCTCTGCTCGGGCTGAGCTGACGCTGGAGCTTGTGGACTACCAGGGTCTGTCCCCTGATACCTGGCCCGACCCGGCCCCTGAGCCGGGCAGGCGCGTGCTGGTCAGCCGAGCCGATGCCATGAGCGAGGAGCTTGCCGCCTCAAATGGGAAGCTGGCAATCTCAGCGCTGCGAGATCCGGAGCACGCGCGAGCTCTCGTGGGTGATCTGATTCTTGAGGGCTTGGGTTGCACGGGGCGCGAAGCCCGCTGGCAGGCCGACCGTGGTGTTCCCTTGGAGCTGGAACGGGCTGAGGCCCTGGACGGCGCGCGTCCGTTGCCCCCGGGGGAAGCGCGAGAGAGCAGGGTGCTTGGTGTCCTGAATGGGGACACTTCGGGTCAGGTAAGCCCGTCGACGCGAGTTGCCCATGGGAACCCTCACCCGTAGAATGAGCGAGCCCAAGGCGCCCTTGCCCGGATGCGTTTTGACCCTGCTTCTCTTGAACCCAACGGACTTTCGGATGGCATGTGAGTGTCATCCTCTGGGCGTATTACTGCTCCTCACGGGGGGGAATCCGTCCCCTGCGTGGGAGGACTTGGGCGAGGCCCCTGGTTTGGACGCCGCCATCGAATGACCCAAGCTCCCCGACATCTGGTCTCCATTGACGACTTCTCCGTGGAGGAGATTCGCGCGCTCTTCGCTGCGGCGGACCGCTTCGCTGCCGACCCGCGTGGCCACGCGGATCTGTGCCCCGGCATGATCTCGGCCAGCTTGTTCTACGAGCCCTCCACCCGGACCCGCCTGTCCTTCGAGTCCGCCATGTTGCGCCTCGGAGGAGGCGTCATTACGGCGGCTGAGATGCAGCAGTCCTCGGCCTCCAAGGGTGAGTCCCTGGCTGACACGGTGCGAGTGGTTGGTGGCGCGTACTCGGATGTGATCGTCCTGCGCCACCCCAGTGAAGGTGCTGCGCGCCTGGCCGCTCAGTACTCCCCCGTGCCCGTGATCAACGCTGGGGACGGCGCCCATGAGCATCCGACCCAGACGCTCTGCGATCTCTACAACCTGCACGTAGAGCGGGGGCGCATCGAAGGCCTGGACGTGGTCCTGGCCGGGGACCTCAAGTACAGCCGGACCGTGCACTCTTTCGCCTACGCCCTGGCGCGCTTTGGGGCCAATATCGTCTGCGTACCCCAGGCGGGCTTCGAGATGCCCGATTACGTGCTGAGCCGACTGCGCGAGGAGTTTGGGGTGGAGCCCATCCGAGCCGATGCCAGACGGCTTGGGAACCTGGCCTCAGACAGTGATGCCGTGTATCTGACGCCTCAGAAACCGCACCAACTTTCCTTGTTCACCGACGCAAGAGGGTGGGAAGTGGAGCATGTGGACGCCCTGTACATGACCCGTCCACAAACGGAGCGCCATGCGGGAGCGGAAGTCTCCGGGGCGTCCTATCCGCGGCTTGAAAAAAGATCCATGGCCGTGGAATCACTTCGTGATGCCGTGGTCATGCACCCCCTGCCGAGGCGAGACGAGATCGACTCGGAGATCGACTCGGATCCGCGCAGCATCTACTTCAAGCAAGCGGCTCGGGGCGTGCCCATCCGCATGGCCATCCTCGGCCTCCTCTTGGGGCGCGCGGATCTCGGCGTGGAGCCCGCTGCGCAAAGACCGGAGGGTGTCGCTGTTCGGGTGGGGGGGAATCCATGTCCCAATCCGGCCTGTATTTCGCGCACCGAGACCCGTCACGTGACTCCGGCATTCACCCTGGCGGGGAGGGCACCCTTGCGTGCTCACTGTGCCTACTGCTCAAGAGAGCTGACCTTCGAGTGGGTGGGCTGCTCCTCGACCCGTCACTACCATGCCCCCGGAGCTGGCGATCTGCGCCGTGTGCGTGCCGACCATCTGGTCTTCTTCGCGGACCGGGCCGCCGCTGAGGCGTGCGGATTCGAGCCGGCTGCGCGCTCTCGGGATGGTGTCTCAGCTGGCTCAGGGCCTAGCTGAGGCAGAATTCTGGGCACGGAGGCCCTATCTGCTAGGGGGTGAGATTGCCTCAGGGGCTTCAGGGCAGCCGGGAGGTACTCGCGCAGGGCATGTGCGCTTGGTTGACAAACGAATGTGCAGAATCGCACATTGGGCCCGTTACGTTCACGCGCAAGGGGGTAGTGTTCGATGTAACCTCCTTTGAAATATAGAGTTACGTCGATTTGAGTGTCCACAATCCGAACGGCACGGCGTTTGTATCTGAAGGGGGTAATTCCTCCCATTCCACAGCCAAGGCATCGGGATGAGGGGTTTCCGGGGCCACCCGCTGGCCCTCGTCCTCTGATCTTTTGCACCCCGGCCCTAATTCCTTGGCGGTTGTCTCCTTGACCCTAGGGCTCAAACTCAGACAATAGTAACCACGCCGATCGCCCCCCCCTGGATAGCCGCCTACTGGCCTATCCCCGGAGGGGTTTCACACCCCAACTGCACCCCTCGTCGAGTCCTCGCTTGTGAGCACTCTTACTGGGGATCCGTAGGCCGGGTGCCTAGCGAATCTCACCACATGATCCACTCTCCTCAGCCTTCCCGTATCCACGCTTCATCCTCCCAATCGCTCACCAAGTGGGGGGCGGGTCTGACCCTCGGCCTCATCCTTGCGGGTTGTGGAGCCGGACCGAGCAGCTCGGCGACCACGGCGGCCCACTCCCCTGGCGACCTTGTTGCCAAACCGGGAGGAGGGTTCTTCTACGCCGACGCCAACAACATGGGCAACGGGTCGGAGGTGCACCTCTCGCGTCAGGCGTATGGTCGCCTTGTGGAGGTTTTTGGCCTGGATTCGTCGGGCGTCAGAGTTCACATGGCAAGCGATTTCGTCATGGCTCCCAGCCAGGTCAGCGACGGGCAGAACTACTTGGTTGAGGCCAATCCGGTAACGGCCCAGCAGGTGCTCGTCATTCTCCGCGATGTGACGGATACGACCGCCGGAGGGGGGCTGCAGCAATTCCATGGTCTGCTGTACTCGGTGGGCGAGAACCTGACGCCGATCTTCGATGCTGACACGGCGGGCGCCGGCCTCTACTCCATGGTTCCTCGCAATTCGGCCATCGTCCTACAGTTTGACGACGTGATGGACCCTTCCACCATCAGCGAGACCACCCTGCGTTTGTCGGTCGGCAGTCCACCGGTAACCCCCTTTGAGGCACGCGTCCTGCCTGACCCGTTCCACGGCGAACTCATCTCCGCAGGAGGCGGTAGTTCGCCCATCTATCGCGCCACCCGCATTATCGTCGATACGACCGTGACGGAGATCGAATCGTTCCAGTATGAGCCGCCCCTGCCGATCAACGGTGTTGGCTTCCCCGCCGGACTGGACGTGAACCTGGCCAGCGTGGAGATCCGGATTCCCACGGTGACAAACTCCTCGGTAGGCCAGACCAAGCTGCTGATGAACCCTTCAGGGCACCCCCTGTCCACCAGCAACAACGGTCCCGTGGACTGGAGTTCACCAACGGTGGACGTGACCCGGGCGGCTCGTGCCGGTGGTTCGGGTGACGTGACCGGCGATGCGTACAACGGATTCCTACTGGACAACCTTCCACCCGAGGTCGTGGGTACTCAGCAGGTCAACATCGACGTGGATCCCCAATACCTGGGTGGTGCGGATTTCCTGCTTCCGCAGGTGACCTTCGACTCGGTCTTCTGTTCCACGACCCCGAGTGCGGGGGACGTGTTCTACCAGGACGGGCTCTTCGCCGAGGTCAGTCAGGCGCCCAGCATCGTCAAGGATGGGGTTCTGAAGAACGTGGTTGTGCGCGTGCTGCTTTACCCGACCCCCTGGGATGATGCTGGCAGCCAAGGGGTCCAGGAGTGGATCTTGAACGGACAGGGTGTGTGTGAATTCCTGGCGGCCTTCGATTCGGCTGACGACCTGGGTCAGGAGACGTGCTTTGTGCGCATCCTGCCGACGCCCGTGGGGTATCCCAGCCAGCCGACGACCGGGCTGGCTCCGGCGTCCTCGTTCACGCTGCGCTTCAGTGAGCCCATGGATCCGGCTTCCGTCACGGCCTTCGATGCCATGACCCTGACCCGGCAGCCCATGCCGCCGACGGGGCAGCCGCCTCTGCCCACCAGCGACTTTGTGGTTGGCTCCATGGGGCAGACACTGGACCTGTTGGAGTTCACCTATGTTCCGGACCTGCCCTTGGCCCACTGGCTGGGGACCCCTTGGGACTACTGGCTGACCCTCTCTGCCGAGGATCTGGGCGCGACGGACCTGTCGGGCAATCACCCGGGGGATCTACTTCCCTCCATCAAGGCCAGCACCGATCCCACGGCTATCAACCAACGTAACGGCGGACGCGTGAGTCGCTTCACCGGTATGGACGAGGAGGCTCCCCTGGGCACGCCTCAGACCGGGCCCATTCCGGAGTGGACGGGTCAGCATCTTTACGACCTGGTTCGCCAGTCGATCAAGCCGCGGCCGGTGGTGCGTACCTGGACCAACGTGGACCGCTCCCAGCCCATGGTGACCCAGATGGTTGCTTTCTCCCTGGGTATCCAGACGCCTCTCTCCAGCTTGGGGAGCAAGATGCAGCAGATGTGGCGCTACGTGGACTTCTCCTACGGTTTGGCGGACCCGTCCAATCACAACGTGGATCTGGAGGGCATCTGGTGGGCTCCGGTGGGGGGCGCGGTGGCCTCGGACTACTTCGCGAATTTCGAGATCCAGATGGGCCACTCGCTGTATGCGCCGGATGAGTACATCGATCCGGGCTCCCTGTGGCCGCGCTATCCCATCAGTGGCTTCAAGCCCAACTTCGCGAGCAACTACTACGACCAGGCGAATGATCCGCCGGCGGTCGTCCACCCCCGCTACTTGGGTTACCTCGTCAGCCCCGGCGACCTGACCGTTCACCCGGTTTCAGGGACCAAGCTGATGCCTTATCCCTGGAACCGCAGCGCGGCTCCCGAAGATTGGACGACCTACACCTGGCGTGATACGACCCTGCGCAAGCGTGCAGGGCCTAAGTGCGGTGGTGTCGATCCGCAGCAACTGTGGAAGGCTTTGGGCCTGACGGATCCTGGCTGCTTCTACTACAAGCAGGCTCAGGTTCGGTCGATCGGTTTGGCTCTCCTGACGGAATTCCGGTGCTTCCCCGACCAGGGAGCCTCCGGTATCAACGGCCTCGACATATCGCTGGCGGCCAACTCATCTTCCAAGCCGTATTTCCGGGCCTTCTCCACTGGTGGCTACAACCAGTCGGGTATCCCGGAGACGGTCGACCCCGATACGGAAAACAAGGCCAACGGTGGCTTCAATCCTGGCTCGAAACCTCCGGGTAAGCCGACATACGGACTGGACAACGCCTTCTACATCGGAGCGGCGGACTTCGTCGTGCGCGTGAGTCACAGCCACTCGATCTGGTTCCCGGCGACCAATCCCAAGGACGGTACGTATTTCGCCCAGCCCCTCTACATGGCTCCGACGATGGAGCCGCGTCCGGAGGACCAGCCCGCGGGTACTTCGGTCTCCCTGGCGTTCCGTGGCGTGAAGAAATCCACCCCCGTCGCTCCCGCTTGCGGGGACGGACCCGAGCCCTGGATGGAAAACGCGACCACCCTGGATGCGTATGGCGATCACTACGACGATTGTGTCCTCAATTGTCCGCCGATTCCCAACCACAACGGCAAGATGGAAAACACTAAAATCAACTTCTTCGGTGATGGACAGTGGGTGACAGATATCACCCTGATAGACACCGCCAAGTATTACCAAGTGCGTGTCACCTTCCAATCGGACATTTTCACGGGTCTCGGCCCTGAGCTGTCCGCCATGGCGGTGGCGTGGATGGTCCCCTGAGATCTAGGTTCGGTTCGGCGGAGTCCTCTGACGGGCTCAGCCGGGCACCCTCCCAGCCGATCTTTTCACCCCGTACAGTTCCAGCTCTGAGGCTTCCCGCCTCTCTCTCCCTCCCGTAGCCAACGACTCCATGCGATCTATCACCCACTCCACCTCAGCCACCCTCCTCTCTGGCGGCGCGCCTCGTGGCTCAAAGAAACCCCACGGCATGTGTTCTCGGACACGCTCTCGGACACGCTCTCGGCGCCCGCTCTTCTGGGCGCCCCTGGCTGGTTTGACCCTGTGGGCGGTATCGGGTTGTGGCGGCGGCGTTGCATCCGGCACAGGGGCGAGTGGGGCCCAGTTCACCATTGAGAGCATCAATGTCCTGCAGGGCATGGAATGGAAACTCAACAGGTCGATCGACATCACTTTCAGTGACGATGTGGACTTCGCGACGGTGACTATGAACACGATCAACATCGTGGATCCGGTAGGCCGTGCCGCAACGGGTGTGTTCAGTTTTCCGACCCTTCCCAATGGGATGATCGACAAGCGTACGGTCCGGTTTCAACCGAACTGTCCCCGTCTACCCGATTTCAGCGACGCAGGGCTGGTACCTAGCACCTCGTATCGCTTGGTCGTGCTGGGCTCTACCTCAGGTGGCGTCACCGTGCTTAGCGCGAGTGGTGAGAGTCTGGACGTCGGGGGAATGGTCAATTTTTCGACCCCGAACTCCTCGGACGCTCTGACCCTGTTCCTGGATACCGTACCCGGGCCGCCGTCCATCCGCCTGCGCGGCTCCTCTGGAGTGGCCACGGATGATCTGGACGCCTGCTACGTGGACGTGGGTGGTCAGCGGATCTATTTCGAACTGGATCTCTCGGATCAGACCGGCCGCATTCCCATCGATTTGCCCCTCAACCACTACAGCATTCCCGAGAACCAGGTGAGCGTGGTGGTGCACTTCAACCAGCCGGTGGATGCGACCCCGACGAACATTGACCCGTCCTACGTTTCCATCCAGTATTTCACCGGCTTGGTTTGGACGGACATCCAGTCGGATATGGACCTGTTCGAGAACTGCACGGACACCGGGGCAGCCCTGCGGATGATCCCGCGCGGCATCCTGCCCCAGGATAGCCCCCTGCGCGTGGTGGTTCGCCAAGGCTTCGCCGACCTGACCGGAGACTCGATCTCATCGGACTTGACGAAATTCGCCATGTCGGACACGGTCCAGGCGGGCGACCCCAACCCCCTCTTCCCGGGTATCGGCAACCCGGAGGTGGATGAGATTCTTGAGACTTTCACCATCGGTGGAGTTCAGTTGGGCTCTCTGGAAGACACGGTTGCAGCCTTCGAGGTTCCTCGGGCCGACTGGGGCAATGGCGAACTGAAGGCATCCTTCGACTTCGGCGGAACGGGTGGGCCCGGCAGCGACTTCGATTGGCACCTGCCCCCGGGCGTGGACGTGATCCTAAACACCGTCAGTGACACCATCACGGGTGGTCCGGGCGGAGCCCCGACCGGCACGCAGGCGGTGATCAACGGCGTGATTGACATTCGCAACATGCTCGTTCCGGCGTCCACGAGACTGATTATCCAAGGGCCCAACACCTGCACCATCCTCGCCACGGGTACCGTGACGGTGCTGGGTGAGATTTCCGTGCGCGGTGCGGACAACCCCGGTGTGGGAACGTTGAACACCACCAACCAGCCAGAGCCCGGTGCCAAGGGCAACGCTGGCGGAGGTGACGGAGGAACTGGTTCCTTCCTGACCTCTCAGTCCACTCCCCAGGGGGGCACCGGCCAAGGGGCATTCAATGTGCCGAATGGCGGGGGAATCGGAGGCGAGTCCAGCTACTCCAAGAAGAGCAAGGACGCTCGGCGTGCCGCTGGCGGTGGCGGGGGAGTCTTCGGCCCCGACATCCTCTACGACTACAACGGAAACAACGGCAACGTCCTCGTGCCTGTCCAGACCATTGTGGGGCTCGACGTGGAACGCGGGGCCGGCGGCGGCGCTGATGGGTTGGGTGCGGTATCCCAGTCCATTCGTGCCCAAGGCGGACCCTATGGTCCCTCGCCCTTCCTCGACCTCAGCGACGACAACAACTTCTACGGCACGATCCTCCTCTCCACAGGAGCGCTCGTGGCGGGTGAGTTGATCCAGACCTGGGCCGGTGCCGGCGGCGGAGCAGGCGGGGATGCGATCCAGTCCGACACCTTCCCTGGCAATTGGACCATCGGTGGCGATGAGAAAGGCGCGGGCGGCGGCGGCGGCGGCGGCGGCCTGAAGATCCTCTCCATCGGTGAGATCATTGTGGGCAGCACAACGGCTGCGGGAACCCTGGCCGCCGAGGGCGGCAACGGCGGTGGCGGCGAGAACGTCATCTTCTTCGACCGCGTCGGTGGGGGATCGGGTGCGGGTGCCGGTGGGCACCTCGTGGTCTCCAGCGCGGACAAGATCACCATCTACGGTTCGGCGCCCGACGCAGGCATCTGGTACAACGACGACAACAACAAACTCAAGCACTCGGCACGCGCCATCACAGCCGTTGGAGGCCAGGGTGGTGCGGGTAACACGAGTTGGGGCGGAGCCAACGAGGACGGGCCTGCGCCTTGGCGCTGTGACCGCATCCCGTGGGAGAACCTGCCTTTCGTCGACCAACCGCCCCAGGGGCTGGGTTGCTTCAAGTCCTTGCCGGACATTTTGGATCTGGTCGAGGGCCCGGTCTTGGGAGCTGGCGGAGATGGCAGCCCGGGGCTGATCCAATTCCACGTTCCGGATCCTGAGTTGAACCTGACCTTCCCGACTCTCGAAGCCGCTGCCTTGGGGCAGGGTTTTGGCGAGACCTACGGTGACGGTCTCGACATCTCTCTTGTCTGCGCTCCGACCCCGGTGGGATTCCACCGCCCCCAACTCTCTGTGGGTGATCCGGACTGGATTGCGCCCGACTACATGGTGCCCTTCTTCGGGGACCTCTCCCGCGCCCAGACCAAGTGGATTCCCTTGGGGTTGGCCCGCGTGAAACCCGGTGGATTCGATCAGGTTCGCATGCGCTTCGAAGGCACGAGCACGATCGACGGCAGGGTGGGCCACAACGGGTCCACCGCCCAGCAGTTGCCACCCATCATCGGTCCGGACCCGCTCGGCAGCCTGGGGAGCCCTCCGTACATCGATAGCGATGGGTATACCCTCGTCTTGGATGCTTCGGCCATGGCCGCCGTGGACGACATGTACAAGGAGAACACCCAGCTGCTGAGAGGCTTCAGCGTCAAGTTTGAGGATGCGTCTGATCCCTTGACCTACCAGTTCTACGTCATCACCGGTGCTTCGTACGATTCCGGCCTGGATCGGCTGGTCTGCTCGGTGGATCCCAGCGGTCCCGTTCCCAGCAACTTCGTGGCGAGCGGAGCGATCATGGTCTCCCTCGTGCCCCATTGGTTGCGGGTGATCACGAACGGTGTCCACGATTCTTTCCCCACGGACAGCGAGATTCAAATGCGCTTCGACGCTGCCAAGGTGGACCCCAACACGGGCCTGCCGGGCATGACCCTTGGTTGGACCTTTGACGTGAATGACCTGAACGCCGACCAGTGGGACTTCATTCGCATGGAGGTCGAGTTCGAGATCGAGTTGGACGTGACGGCACCCCGACCCGGCCTGGACCATCTGCGGATGTCCTACGAGTTCTAGGGCGCAAGCACCAAGAAACCCACGGCGGGCGAGCTGGCCAGGGATGGCTGGCTCGCCCGCTCTCTTTGGCCCCTGGAAAGAGGGCACCTCTTCAGGCTTTGCTGTTACCGCCCCTGGCGGCGAGCCTCGTGGTTCAGAGAATACCCCCGGGAACTCCCCCGGTATGCGCCCTCGGCGCTCGATCGTCTGGGCGCCCCTCGCCGGCTTGACCCTGTGGGCAGTCGCGAGTTGTGGCGGCGCCGTCTCGTCCGGCTCCGGAGCGAGTGGGACCGATTTCACCATTAAAGGTGTCAATGTCCTGGAGGGCATGGAGTGGAAGCTCAACAGGCCGGTCGACATCACGTTCAGT
>LWDU01040438.1_pt1 | contig 28584 bp, 24 predicted proteins | sample 727161 | NCBI WGS metagenome assembly LWDU01 (sample SAMN04566230, study PRJNA314399) | hydrothermal vent metagenome | isolation source: deep sea hydrothermal plume seawater | place: Mexico: Gulf of California, Guaymas Basin | collected 2004-07-11
GGCGGCTAGTTCTACACTGTTACCGGCAGAATTGAGGTCAACCTTTTCCGCTAGGGCGAGAGCAAACTCCGGTGTCAACAGCTGTGGCGAAATCTCGATAAAGTCGGAGTCGCCCAGGTTTAGAGCTCGCTGATGAAATGCGTGACGCATCGCCTCACCCATCAAGTGCAAAGTGCGAAAAGAAAAGCGGTCGGCGTGGGCGCGAAGGTCGAAACTCTCTAACATCTCCATGGCGATCACCGTGCAGGTACCACCCGAGCTGGGCGGCGGTGCGCCAAAGATTTCGAACTGGCGGTACTTTCCCTTGGTAGCTGCTCGATCGTTTGCATGGTAGGCGAGCAAATCCTGTTCAGAAATGAGTCCTTCATGACGGCTCATTTCTTCCGCAATCAACTTTGCCACCGGCCCTTGATAGAACCCGGCCGGACCCAGGTCAGCGATTCGCTGCAGTGTGCTAGCCAGATCCGGCAACAGTAGCGTGTCACCCACTTTCCAAAGCGTTCCATCTGGCTTTCCGTAGACGCGGCGAAGTTCGTTGAACCGGTCATCGTTTGCGAGGACTGGCAAGGCCAATACTTTGTTGATCGACGAGGCCAGTGGCCTATCGATGAACACACCGTTCTTGGCAAGTCGAATGGCCGGGTCAACTAGAACGGGCCATTCGAGCTTTCCATATTTTTTATGCGCCAAGAACAGCCCAGCGACAGTTCCCGGTACGCCAGCCGCTTTATGGCTCAACGCCGTCTCACCAAGGGTGAATGAATGTCGGTGGGCGGTCCCCGGTGCCATTTCACGATACTCGATGCACCGCACGTCACCTTCCGGCGGCGCGACCAACATGAATCCGCCCCCGCCGATATTTCCCGCTTCCGGCCAAGATACGGCCATCGCGAAGCCGACTGCGACGGCCGCATCGACCGCATTCCCTCCCTTGGCGAGAATGTCACGCCCGATTTCACTGGCAACCTTGGACGCCGATACGACCATTCCACCACGGGACTTGGCTTGATGCACGGCCCGACTGAAAGGTTCATCGCCACTCGAGGACAAACTCGTCGTCACGACTGTTAAACCAACGAGTAACCCGCAAACTCTAACTCGGCAGCCAAATCGCATGTCAAATCCCCAGTCACTACGGCCCAGCTTACTCGTCGATTCATTAGGTAATTGGAAAACCCGAGGCTGAGCTTCGGATAAGTAGAGAGAGCTTACGGATTATTCCAAGCGTCACGTCCAACTATTCTATTCAACCGTTTCGCAGGATGCGACAAATCGCCAACCCAAACTCGTTTCCGTAAAGCTCGAACGCAGCAAATACGAAAATACTCATCAAGGAATGGAATTTGAACCACATCAGCTAGGGCGTAATTCGATGGACGATCCTTCGAACCTACCAGTGGCCGACGCGCGACGTCTTGTTCGTGGATTGACGCGTCCAAACCCCGTTATCTACTGGGCCGACTTCCTGATCAGCATAACCGTTGCGTACGGCGCGTTGACCGTGTATCTGACGGCGCCACTATTTTCCGCCCTGCAAGTTGCCACATTTTCACTTACCGCGTTCGCGATGTACCGGATCAGCCTTTTCATGCACGAACTAGTTCACTTTAAGAAGGGAGAGATGACCGTTTTTCAAGTTTGCTGGAATATCATCGCTGGCATACCCATGTTAACGCCCTCGTTCTTTTACGAGAGTCACATCGCTCACCACAACACGCACCACTACGGCACTCGAAACGACGGGGAATACCTCCCGCTCGGCAACGGCGCGTTACGCGATCTTGTCGCCTACGCGGCTCAGGTAGTGCTTCAACCGATCGTCGTCACCGTTCGGTTTCTTCTGACGCCGATATCCTTCCTGCACCCCAAGTTGCGACAGTGGACATTAGAAAGAGCGTCCTCATTTGTTATTAACTTCTCCTATCGAAAACCGATTTCGACGAACGCGCCGCGGCGTGCCTGGGCGGCAATGGAGCTGGCCTGCAGCCTGCGCGCTTGGGTCATCTTCATCGCGCCAATCGTCGGACTGACGACTTGGTCACGCGTACCACAGTTGTACGCGTTAGCCGTTGCCATTCTAACCCTCAATCATCTCCGCGCACTCTCGTCTCATCGTTTCCTCAGCGATGGCGACCGCATGAGCCACTCGAACCAGTTCTCCGACTCGACAATCATCACGGGCAACCTGTTCACATCACTTATTTGTCCACTCGGACAACGTTATCACGCCTTGCACCACCTCATCCCTTCTCTTCCGTATCACAATCTGGCAGAGGCTCACCGCCGTCTGTCGTCCGAGTTACCGGCTGATTCACCCTACCACAAGGCCGTCTACCCATCTTACTTTGCAGTGCTCCGAGAAATGCGGACACATTATCTCACGCATCAATCCGAGGCCGACCAAATCAAGCGTCGCTGGTATGAAACCGATTTGCAAAGCGACACGATTACAATGCCGTCGCCTCGCGAACAGCCAGAGAACCTCTCGGCCAGCGCGTGATTGCCGTCCCGCCAATGTGTGGCACTGGCTCTGTCAGTGTTCTTTAGCCTAACACGCTAGCGTCGGGTCTTGTCGTTAGCATCGCGTGATCTCAAGAACCCGAGGCTAGCGCCTTTTGGCTCAACTGACTGTCAGACCACCTCGCACTGTCGATAGCAGGCGTCGAGCAGCTGAATCGTATGAACCACAGGGACCGGGCGCTCCAAATGGGTCTGCAGTTGCATCATGCAGCCGATGTTCCCTGTCACGACCAGATCGGCGCCCGTCTCCTGGACGGCTCGGGCCTTCGCAGCACCCAGGCGTTTGGCAATCTCCGGCTGTTCGATGTTGTACGTACCCGCCGAACCACAACAAATATCAGCATCGCGAATCGGAACTAATTCAATGTTCTCGATGTTCTTCAGTAAGGTCCGCGGCTCGCTGCGGACTTTTTGCGCGTGGGCCAAATGGCAGGCGTCGTGGTAGGCGACTCTTATGCGCCGCGGATACGCAGGAGGTGTGCGACATCCTATCTGCACGAGAAATTTGGCAATGTCGCACACGCGAGCAGCAAATTCTCGACCCGCGGTCTCCTCTGCCTCTCCCTGTAACCACAGACCGTATTCGTGCATTCCCGAACCGCAGCCGGCCGCATTGGAGATGATCGCATCTATATCGGTGGGAAACGCCGTGAGGTTCTGCCTCGCAAATCGCACCGCCAGCTTGAGGTCTCCAGTGTGGGCCGCTAACGCACCACAACAGACTTGCTTTTCCGGTACCACAACCTCCACTCCATTCTGTGCCAAAACGCGGAGCGTCGAAGCGTGGATTTCCGGAGCGAGCAGTTTTTGCGCACAGCCGCTGAGCAGCGCAACTCGTGCTCGCACTTCGCCGATCGGCTGTGGAGACACCGACTGATTGTCGGTTGCCTTGGCCTTTTCCGGTAGCAGATCAAGCATCTCTCGCATTCGGCGGGGTAGCAGAAACCGCAACCGCTTTGCCAGGCCTCCACCCATCAATGCCCAACGCATTCGAGCCGGATAGGGGAGGACATTGAGCACGAATTTACGAAACAGGCGGTCGCTCAAACTCCGGGAACGAATGCTGTCACTCATCGCGCGATACGGTGTCAGCAACTGCCCGTAGGGCACGCCGGATGGGCAGGCTGTCTGGCACGCCACACAACCCAAACATCGGTCGATGTAGGGCGCCGCATCGTCAACGGTTAGGTTACCTTCCAACACCTCCTTGATCAGGAAGATACGACCACGGGGAGAATCCATCTCTTCGCCTAGGTCCAGGTAAGTTGGGCAGGCGGGTAGACAGAAACCACAGTGGACGCATTTCTCGATGGCCTCAGCCATCGCTTCGCCGTGCGGACTATATTGCTGCAATGAGATTTGGTGTTGCATCGTTCCTTCAAGCCATCTGTGATTTGGGGGGCACAAATCGTCGTTGCGGGTCAAAAACTGAGTGCAACCGTTCAGCCAAAACGTTCGGCGGTCTACCACCAATCCGCGCGACGTCCCACGTTCCACGGATGGCCAGTGCAGGGCGATTCAAAACGGTCACCAAAAGTGGAACACTCTCACCCAAGACTTCGTCGGGGCCGGACATCCAGAGCACATTGCCACCGACCCCGTATCGGCGTTGCACTTCGTCCGCACGACTCCATTGAGTGACCGTGGCTTCTGCCAATTCCATCTGCTTGGGGTTTATCGCCATCCGTACCAAAGCGTTCGTATCGCCCGCCCAGGCAAAATCTGCAGCGTCCTGCCACATCAGCGCGTCGGGTTGAATTTGTTTCCACGAATCACCACCATACGATCGCCTCATGCGTTCGGATCGCTCCTGCAACGAAGAGACTTGCCCACCTATTCGCAGGCAGATCTTGTTTGGTGGAGCTAGCTCCAAACAGAGCAAATCCAATGGCGCAAGCGCTAACTCGTGTCCAAGCCGACATGCGTCGGCCCACGATGCGGTTTCAATCTCCGCAGTTAGTGTCTCCATGGCGCGAGGAAAAACCTTAAAGGTCAATTCAGTGATCAATCCCCAAGCCCCCAAGCCTCCGACCATCAACTTGGGTATATCAAACCCGGCCGCGTTCTTGACTACCTTACCGCCGCCGTGAATTATCCTCCCATCGCCTGACATGAAGGTGACACCAAGGAGAAAGTCTCGCACTCCTCCATAGCGAAAGCGCCCGGGTCCAGAGACTCCGGCGGCAACGGTTCCGCCGATCGTGGCACCGGCTGACGACAAAGGAGGGTCGAATGGAAGGAACTGACCGTGTTCTTCGAGTGTTGCCATAACCTCTTGGACGGGCGTTCCCGCTCGAACGCTGATCGTGTACTCTTCCGGCAGGTAGTCAACGACACCGCGAATGGCCGCCATGCTGATCGTCGCATCTCTCGATAGTGCCGGTTTGCTGCCACCGCCTACGGCTTTCACGTAGGGGAGTTTAAGAACCAGTTCCTTGAGCTGATCTTCGGATTCCGGCGTGGGCCGTTCGCCAACTTGGGAAGGGGGCATGATTCACCTGGCAGTCAATAGCGAGAGACAATTCCCTGTTTTTCCAACGGGTGAGCGCCGTGGCTCACCAGGGCAGGGGCCGTACCGATCGGCAGCATCTTTCCCGGGTTGGCCAACTGCCTGGGATCGAGGGCCTCGCGCATTTGATACATGAACTTCAAATCGACCTCGCTGAACATCTCAGACATATAATTGCGTTTTTCTAAGCCGACACCGTGCTCCCCGGTAATGGACCCACCGAGTCGAATGCAAAGCCGCAGTATCTCACCGGCAAGTTCTTCGGCCCGTTCCAGCTCCCCTTCCTGTCGACCGTCATACAGGATCAGCGGGTGCAGGTTGCCATCTCCCGCGTGAAACACGTTGGCAACCCGCATCTGATACTGTGCAGCGAACTTGTCGATTTCAGCTAGGGCATGGCCAAGTTTGGAACGAGGCACAACACCGTCCTGCACAATGAAATCAGGACTGAGTCGACCGACCGCCGAGAATGCACTTTTGCGACCCGTCCAAATCCTCTGCCGCTGTTCTTCATCGGCGGCTAGAATCGTCTGGTAGGCACCACTCTTTTCGATCACATCACCGCTTCCACTTCTTCGCGCGGCCCTTCCAATTCGACAATCAACACCGCCTTGGCGTCTTTTGAGTATTCCGCAGCAACCGCCGCCATGGCAGCGTCCATCGACAGACGATCCATGATCTCCAGTGCGCCCGGTAGCAAGCCAGAAGCGATGACCATCGCTACAGCGGTACCCGCTTTCTCCAGAGAGTCGTAAGCCGCCTGGAGTGTGTAGAAGCGTTCTGGCTTGGGAAGCAAACGCAAAGTCACTTCCAGTGCCACTCCCCATAGCCCTTCACTACCGATAAAAGCACCGACCAAATCGGGACCGTCCCCCTCCAAACTGTCCGATCCGAGCTGGCAGACTTCGCCGTCGGGCAGGACAATCTTCAAGCCCGTGACATGATTGGTGGTCATGCCGTACTTCAGGCAATGCGCGCCTCCGGAATTGAAGGCCACATTCCCACCGATCGTACAGACCGGCCCGCTCGACGGGTCCGGCGCATAATACAATCCGTGTTCGGCAGCCGCTTGTGAAACGGCGAGGTTGATCACGCCGGGTTCGACAACCGCTGTCCGTGAAACGGGGTCCAAATCGAGAATTCGATTTAGCCGGTTCATCGCGATGACCAAACCGTCTTGTATGGGGACGGAACCGCCACTGAGGCTTGTGCCGCTGCCTCGCGCCATGAACGGCACGTGGTGCTCGTGACAGGCCTTGATCGCGCCAATCACATCGTCCTGGTTATCCGCCAACAAGACGGCGGACGGTTTCTGGCGAAAGGCAGTCAATCCGTCCGATTCGTAGGCGACAAGCTGTGCGGGACGGGTCAACAACCGTTCGCCGACCCCAAGCCGTCTCAGGTCCCGAAAAAATGATTCGTGGTCATGCATCGCTTTCAAACCTGTCAGCCTCGGCTGACTCGCGGCATTCGATGTTCTGGCGTTTCGACCATTGTATGGTAGGTAAGTCCCCACCGACTACGACCCAGGCAATAAAACGAGTCGTGCAAATGGTATCACGTCCGATGGCGTTGCGCTTGCACTCGGCAGTGATCGCTGGTTATCCTCAGCTAGAATGACTAGCAGTTCCTTGTTCTTGCGACGGTATCCCTGGAGTCAACGCTGTGTCACGCCTATTCCCACTGGTCCCGCTGACCGCCGTTTGCCTTTTTGTTTCGACACCCGCTCCGGCAATTGCCGGGGAGAAACCCAATATCATCGTCATCATGGCCGACGACGTTGGGTATGAAGGGTTTTCCATCCACGGAAGCCAAACTTACAAGACGCCGCATCTCGACAAAATCGCTCGCAACGGGATGTGGTTCCGACATTGTTATTCTATGCCGATTTGCACACCGTCCCGTGTTCAGATCATGACCGGTCGTTACAGCTTTCGAAACTACACTAGTTTTGGCGTGCTTCTGAAGGGCGAACAGACTTTCGCAAACCAGCTGCAACGCGGCGGCTACCGCACAGCCATCGCCGGCAAGTGGCAGTTGGGCGGCGATATGCAAACGGTAAGAGAATTTGGATTCGACACGCATTGTCTCTGGCACCTGGACGGCCGCGAATCGCGTTATTGGGCGCCCAGGATATCCCAAGATGGAAAGTTGCGCGACGTCGCCAATCGTTATGGCCCCGATGTCATGGTCGAGTTCCTGTGCGACTTTATCGACCAGAATCATACGCAGCCCTTCATGATCTATTACCCGATGATGCTGCCTCACTGGCCCTTTGTGCCAACGCCGGATAGTCTGCTTGGTGGCAACCGCGAGCGAAGCGGGGATTACGACGGCAAGAAGGGCGGTGTCGAGTACTTCGATGATATGGTTGCCTATGTAGACAAGATCGCAGGTCAACTCGACGCCAAGTTGGCTGAACATGGCATTCGAGACAACACGCTGATTTTGTTCACTGGCGACAACGGTTGTGCGACGAACATCGTTTCTCAAATGCCCTCAGGTCCAATCAAAGGGGGTAAGGCAAGCATGCCGGATAACGGCACGCATGTCGCAATGTTTGCGCAGTGGCCAGCGGTCATCAAGGCGGGGCAAGCGTCGAACGCGCTTGTCGATTTCACTGACGTTCTTCCGACGGTCCTCGAGGCGTGCGGGGCGGATTTACCGAATCGCCAAGTCGATGGCAAGAGCCTGCTGCCAGTACTGCGAGGAGAGGTCGAGAGCGTTCGCGATTGGGTCTTTTGTTACTACAATCCTCGGCCTCCCGCACGGCCGAAAAATGAGGCAAAAGTCAAGGAACTGTTGACGAAGGCCGGAAAATCGACCCAACAAAAGAAGCTCGGCCGATTCGCCCGGGATAAATCGTACAAGCTGTACGGTGACGGTCGGTTCTATCACGTCGCTGCGGATCCGGTCGAGGCAAACGATTTGGCTCGCGCCGATTTAGGTCAGACGGCAGCTGCAGCCAAAGGGCGACTGCAGGACGTGCTCTCCACCTTTCCGAAGATGAGACCGTTCCGGCAAACATTTTCCAATCCGTAACCGGACGGGCAAGCCGGTGAGAACGTGGCTGGCCACGTCGCCTCCGCCTCGCGTTACCGTGACGCTTACCATCCTTATTTTACACCCCAGGGAAAAAGGTGACTCCGTGAATCAACCTCTCCATGTTCCCCCCGGCACTAAAATCCGTCTCGCTGATTTTTCCACAAAGGTAACGGAGGAGGGGATCGACAAATCTGAAGCCAAGATCCAAACCAAACATTACATCAAGCGCCTGACAGAACTAGGCCACCAACTGTACGCCGAAAATCAACGAGCTGTGCTGGTGGTCCTGCAAGGAATGGACACTGCTGGTAAGGATGGAACCATCCGATCTCTGATGCGGGGTCTAAACCCACAGAGCTGTCAGGTCACATCATTCAAGGCACCCAGCGCTGAGGAACTCGATCACGACTTCCTGTGGCGGATTCACCGCGCGGCACCACGACGCGGCAACATTGGAATATTTAATCGCTCCCAATATGAAGATGTGTTGATCGTCCGCGTCCATTCGAATGGCGTAGCCGGTACGATCGGATCAACGAATTCGAGCGACTGTTGACCGATGACGGAATTTCGATCGTCAAGTGCTTTCTCCATATCAGCAAGGACGAACAACGCCAACGGTTGCAGGATCGTGTCGACACGCCACACAAACGTTGGAAGTTCAATCCGGGGGATCTCAAAGAACGCCTTCTCTGGGATGATTACCAATCGGCGTATCAAGATGCGTTGATTCGTTGCAACACGGATTACGCGCCATGGCACATTATTCCGGCCGACCGCAAGTGGTATCGAAACCTCGTAATCAGTCAACTTCTGGTGCAAAAGCTCGAATCGCTCGCCCCCCAATTTCCGCCCGCTGGCGATGACTGGAAAGACGTCGTCGTCGAGTGATGGACTGGGTGACGGATTTATGGCACAAAAAACGCCCCTCACAAGTGGGGCAGGAACTTGTGAGGGGCCAAGGTGAGCTGATCAGCATCACGCGGGACATTTTAGGGGGGAACTCGGCGTGCGGGAAGATGAGTGTGTTTTTTTCTGGGAGGGGGCGGTCAAGATGCAAGTTGTTCCTTCGCAACACCTTAGATCCGGTGCCGCGATACTCGCTGCCGAGAGGCGGAAAAAAACTCCCCCTTAGCCCTCATCAATGGGGCACTAATCAACATGATCCAGTTGGTAGTGGACTATGGTCTCGTACGGATTCAGGTTGAGTACGGTTCGGCCCAGGGTCATCCATTTGCCGTCGCGGTAGTGAAACACACCCGTCGCCGCCTTGAATTGTGACACGGCCTCGACATCTTCCATTCCTCCGCCTTCAATCGCTTCAAACTTGATCGTCACACCGACGAAGGCGCAGAGTTCGTTCTTGTCTGGATCACGGGCAAAGCGGACGGCATCGTCGAACTCATAGTCTCCCCATTCCAGGCCGCGGGGTGCCGTCTTCATCGCAAGAGTTAGAAAGTTGGCTTCCAACCACTCACGCTGTTGATGAAACTGCTCGCGTGCGGTCTGCAAGAACCGGTAGCGGCGACGATGGCTCAGTTTCCATCCGCCATATGCGAGACATAGCGCTGTGACCAACGCAACGGATACCCACCAATGTTCTGACATGAGACACTCCTGTCTGTCTCCATACGTACGAAGTGTCCACAACCAAACACCTAGGATTGTCAATAACGTCCCTAGCGTTATTGTAGGAGTGGCGATCCCCAATGGGCAAGACCGTATCCCAACGAATACAGAGCGATCTTTGTCATTTTCTTGCGGTTAACCACACAGCAGTTACCAGTCCGGTTGCGAAAACCGGGCCGTTTCGCCTTTTCGTCTCAATCTGGAGTTGCTGGATGGTGATGCTGGGTGCGCACATGTCGATTTCCGGTGGATTACATAACGCCGCCGAGGCCGCAGGGAAATCCGACATGGATTGCCTGCAAATATTCACGGCAAATCCGCGTGCCTATCCGGAAGTAAAAAACGACCCGCAATCTGGACGGTTGCTGACCAAGCGCAACGGTAGGTGGCAGCTCAATTCCATCGCAGATTCCGATGCGGTCGCATTTTCTGCAGCCGTTGCCAGGGCACAGCTTCGACAAACCATGTCACATGCGTCCTATCTCATCAACCTCGCCAGTCCCGATGACGCCCTCTGGAAGAAATCCATTGACGCAATGACGATCGAGTTGGAACGCGCTGGCCAGTTACAGATCCCCTGGGTTGTCGTCCACCCGGGCTCGTACACAACGTCAACGGCAGCGGCCGGGATCATCCGGATCGCCAAAGCGGTGGACCGCATTAACGAACTACGGTCCGCCCGCGCCGCCAATATCCTGTTGGAGAACACGGCCGGCCAGGGCACGAACCTTGGTTGGTCCTTCCAACAGATCGCGGATATTATCTCCCACACGTCCGATTCGAAACGGCTTGGCGTTTGCCTCGACACGTGCCACGCATTTGCCGCTGGTTACGCCATCGATCGCACGAGCGGCTGGAGGAGGATGCTCGGTGACATCGAGACCACCTTCGGGTTTGAAAAACTGAAAGCGTTACATCTCAACGATTCCAAGAGGGAATGCGGATCTCGCGTCGACCGTCACGAACACATCGGTCTCGGCCAGATTGGCTGTGACGGGTTCCGACGAATCGTGAAGTCGCGAAAAATGGGCCATCTGCCGATGTATCTGGAAACGCCAAAAGCAGCGATCAACGGCGAAGACGGAGATGCTCGAAATTTGCGTGTTTTGAGAGAGTTGGCTGCCTAGTTATTTTTTCGTTTTCGTATGGTCCTTGTTAATCGTAGGCTTAGAATTGCTGCCATGTGTAAAGCACACTGAGAAGCCACCGAAATCACTCCGGAAAGGACATCACTCGTGTTCGCGTTTATCCTGCTAACTCTTGTCGCCGCTCCGCCAGAGAACCCTCTTAAGGCCCCGGAGGGCTGGACTTCGGAATCGATCCAATTGCCGCCAAGTTTCGCCCCCAAAATGTCGCTCAAGGGCTGGGAGCACGTGAAATTCTCCCCGCAGATGTTCGACCCTGAATCCGAGCGGTTCTTTTCGTACGTCGTCTGCTTCGAAACGAACAGGAAGAAAAAGATGGAGCCGAAGGCCTTCGGTGACCAGTTGCTAATCTACTATCGCGGCCTCGCCAGTACCGTATCGGGTGGAAAGGTCGAAACAGGCAAGTTTCGCTGGGAGTGGCTGGATCAGAAAAAACCAACAGAGGTGAAACGAGGCAAGCTGCACTGGACCGAACCGTTTCGCACCAACAAACCGCAGACGCTATTCATCGAATCCCGGTCGTGGATGCACGATGATCAATTACACATTTTCATGTGTGTTTCGTCGGCGGATTGGAAACACGCCGTCTGGAAAGATCTGCGACGCATTCGCGATCAGTATGTAAAAAAAAGTGACACGGCGGCGGCAAAGTAGTCGCAATTCCCACCGGCCCTGTGCCGGTGGAAATGGGGTTTGGCAACTACTGCGCCAAATTCCTCAGCACCGTTTGGAGAATGCCACCATTGCGGTAGTACTCGATTTCCACTGGCGTATCGACCCGCACTAACACCTTAAACTTGACGATACTGCCGTCGGGTTTTGTGGCGTGCACTTCCAGATCAGAACGAGGTTGAAGATCGTTGTTGAGGTCGGGGATGCTAAACGTCTCCTCGCCCGTCAATCCCAATGATTGCCACGTTTGACCTTCGTCAAACTGAAGTGGCAAGACGCCCATTCCGACAAGGTTGCTGCGGTGGATTCGCTCATAACTCGCCGCGATCACCGCTCGAATCCCCAGCAAGTACGTTCCCTTGGCCGCCCAGTCGCGGCTACTGCCCGTGCCGTATTCGGTGCCGGCCAATACAATCAATGGTATCTTGGTCTCCATATAGGAGATCGCCGCGTCGTAAATCGACATGACTTTGCCATCCGGCAGACGTCTGGTCCATCCTCCTTCGGTGCCCGGAGCCATCTGGTTGCGAATACGAATGTTCGCAAACGTACCTCGAACCATTACGCGGTCATTGCCGCGCCGCGAACCGTAGCTGTTAAAGTTCGCTGGTTCGACACCGCAGTCGGTCAGGTAACGACCAGCCGGACTCTCCTGAGCAATCGCCCCAGCCGGTGATATGTGGTCGGTGGTAACCGAATCGCCAAGCAGGGCCAGCACACGGGCGTCATTAATTGGCTCAATTGAAGGTACCTCGGACGACAGATCGATGAGGAACGGCGGTTCGTGGATGTAAGTGCTTGACTCACTCCAGTCATAGAGCGCACTATCACTGGTTTCGATCGCATTCCACTTTTCGTTGCTCGTGAATGCCCCAGAGTATTGCGATTCAAACATCTCCGGTTGCACACAATCGTCAATGGTCCTCTGGATCTCGTCGCGCAAGGGCCAAACTTCGCTGAGCATTACAGGCTGCCCGGACTCATCGCTTCCCAGTGGCTCATTGACTAAATCGATATCCGTGGTGCCAGCGAGAGCGTAGGCGACGACCAGCGGCGGGCTCGCCAGATAATTGGCCCGTGTCAACGGATTAATCCGTCCTTCAAAGTTTCGGTTGCCACTGAGCACGGCGGACGCGACGATGTCCCCATCCTTGATCGCGTTCGCGACCGACGACGGAAGCGGACCGCTGTTGCCAATGCATGTCGTGCAGCCATATCCCACGGTCTGGAATCCCAATTGATCCAGCGATTCGGTCAAACCAGCTCGGTCCAGATAGTCGGTCACGACGCGCGATCCGGGAGCCAAACTGGTCTTCACGTAGGACGGTACCTTCAAACCGCGTGCTGCAGCATTCCTGGCCAGCAAACCGGCGGCAACCATGACTGATGGATTGGAAGTGTTGGTGCAGCTGGTGATGGCCGCGATGACCACCACACCATGGCCAATCGTCACCGAGTCCCCGTTGTTGGCGACCGTCCCCGAATTGGACAGCTGGTCCTCACTGAGACCAAATCCACTGGCGCCCACCTCGTCACTGAGCGATTCGTTGAATTTGTTCTTCATTTGTGACAACAGAATGCGATCCTGGGGACGTTTCGGCCCTGCCAAAGATGGTTCGACGGTCGAAATGTCCAGCGAGAGCGACTTTGTAAATTGTGGCGTCGGCTGGTCGACTGAATTGAACAAGCCTTGCTCCTTGGTGTACCGCTCCACCAGGTCGACTTCGTCCGCCGTACGGCCAGTCCGTTGCAAATAGTTCAACGTCTCCTCATCGACGGGGAAGAAGCCCATCGTTGCACCGTATTCGGGGGCCATGTTGGCGATGGTCGCCCGATCAGCCAATGACATGGCCCGGACACCTTCACCATAGAACTCCACGAATTTGCCAACGACTCCGTCTTTTCTGAGTGCTTGCACGACGGTCAGGACAAGGTCGGTGGCCGTGGTGCCTGCAGGCATTTGCCCAGTCAATTCCATGCCGACCACTTCGGGCAACAACATGTAAAGGGGCTGGCCCAACATGACGGCTTCCGCCTCGATGCCACCGACACCCCAACCGACGACGCCCAGCCCGTTGATCATTGTGGTGTGACTGTCGGTACCGACCAACGTATCAGGTACGGCCAGTGGGCCTTCGCTGTCCTCGCGCAGAAAAACGCATTTGGCGAGGAATTCGAGGTTCACTTGATGGACGATACCGACGTTCGGCGGCACGACGCGAAAGTTGTCAAATGCCTGTTGTCCCCAACGCAAGAATTCGTATCGTTCGTTGTTCCGCTTGAACTCGAATTCCACGTTTTGTTGCACAGCGTCACCAATGCCAAATCGGTCGACTTGGACCGAGTGGTCGATCACGAGATCTACGGGAATCAATGGATTGATCTTGTCTGGGTCGCCACCAAGACGCGTCATCGCGCTGCGCATGGCAGCCAAATCCACCACGGCTGGCACTCCGGTAAAGTCCTGCAAAACGACACGTGACGGCTTGAAAGGGATTTCCACTTTTGCCGGTGCTTCGGCTTGCCAAGCGGCCAGGTTCTTTACATCTTCTTCGCAAACAGTGAAACCGTCATGTGTTCGCAACACGGCTTCCAACAGAATACGAATAGAATATGGCAGGCGACTCATCGAGCCCAATCCAGCATCCTCGAGCTTCGAAAGTCGGTACATTCCGATCGTACCTTGCTTCGTCGTGAACGTGTCACGAGCGTCAAATGGGTCAGATGATGCATTCATGGGAAATCGCTGCGATAGAGATAGTGGTGAGATTGCGGGAAGTTGAGATTCTAACGAAATTACGCTCGTTACGTTAGGTCGGTATGGCGCGTAGGTCACTTTCGCCGAAAGTGACTAGAACGACCCATCAACGATGCAATCACTGTTCATCGTCGTACGGTCCGCCCGCATATCAGTATCAAATCGACAACCAGATAACCTCGCACGTTATTCATTTATCGTGTGGTTTGAAATATCGTGTGATTTGAAATCCGAGCCAATCGCCACCGGCTGACACAAGTCGCCAAATCGCGGCGAATCTGTGGCACGCCTCAAGTCGATCGCCCCGTGCTTTGGCCAGGCAAAAACCTGATAGAATGCCAGCCGGTTTGCTTTTCTCAGTTTCCTATCCAACTGAATCACTCGAATCATGACGAACATTGACCAATTCGAAAGTGTTTTCAAGGCGGCCGATAAGCCCGTTTTCCACCCGCATGACGTGAGCTTGCCTCGACGTGTCGTGGTCTGCGATGCGGTCGGCGGTGCGGCTGAAGAGTTTGCCCAGCGATGCAAGAAGTTCCTAACCGACGACGAAGATGCGCATTGGGATGTGATTAGCGGCGACCAGTTTGGTCAGCTCGGCGAGTTGCTGACCAAGCTCGCCGAACTCGACCCCCATTTTGTGGTAACCCACCGAAACCTTCATGTGTCGGCCGCCGAACACCCCTTCAGCCTTGGCACCTATCTCGACGTACTCACGCAAGCAACTCCGTATCCAGTGCTTGTCGTTCCGAATGTTGGTCGGGCGAACGACCGGCCGATTCGTCACGTGATGGCGATTTCAGACCAGCTGGTTGGCGAGGATCGCTTGGTCAGCTTCGCAGCGAGACTAACGGCGAAGGGCGGCACGCTGATTTTGGCTCATGTCGAGGACGAAATAATCTTCAATCGCTACATGGATGCCATCGCCAAAATCCCAGCCATCGACACCGACCCAGCAAAAGAGCTGATTCTAGAACGGTTGCTGGAAGACCCGCTGAATTTCATTGAGTCCTGCCGAGAAACGCTCATCGCCGGGGGGTTTGAAGGCGAGGTCCGAGCCTTGGTCCAAACAGGGCATCGCATCAGCATCTGCACCAAGTTGGTCGAAGAGGATGATGTCGACGTCCTGGTGCTGAATACCAAGGATGACGAACAGCTGGCGATGCACGGCCTGGCCTATCCACTGGCAGTCGAGCTGCGAGATACACCACTTCTACTCCTTTGACGGTTAAAGCTGCCTACCTTTTCAGTCATGTTTCCTCTCTCGTTCGCCAAAACTCGTTTCGGCCACATCCCGGCAACTACCCAAGGAATGGTTCATCATGAAGGCGTTTGCTTTGTTCGCGTCAGTCACGGAAGTGTCGGGGTCGGTTACCGCCATGTTTGCGCTGGTGCTCGTCGGTCTGATCGTCTGCCTGGCATTAGAGGAAAAGCTACATGCCAAGAAGTCGGTCATTGCGGGCATTTTTGCCATCGTCAGTCTGATTCTAGCCGCCTGTTGTCAAATCCTACCACTCCCTGGCGTCGTCGTTGGCAGCCACGAGTTGGTCGAACACAATAGAGTAGAAGGCGTATTTGATCATGAACAAGATGAAGAGCACGAGACGGTCGATATTCCGAAAGTCGGTGGCGAGGAAGAAGGAACCGACGGCGGTGCCGACCACGACGAAGTGCCGGTCTACGTTTTCGGCCACCAACTGTCTATGCCCGTCTATATACCGGGAATTGATTGGGGCGTCATTGCCATCATTCTCGGCTCGAGCCTGTTTGTCGACGTAACCAGCAAGTCGGGGTTGTTCACATGGATTGCCGTTAAAGTAACCAAGGCGTCAAGTGGAGATCCTCTTGTTCTGCTTTGGTCGTACGGTGCGATGACCGTCCTCTTCTCGGCCGTGCTGAACAACGTTACGGCGATGATTATCGTGGGTTCGTTGACGGTCGTTTCGCTCGAAAAATTGGGGCGTCGCAATCAGCTGTTGGGGTTTCTGCTAGTCGAAGGACTGCTGACGAACATCGGTGGCTTGCTGACCCTCATCAGCTCCGTGCCCAACATTATTGTTGGCAATGCAGCTGGCATCAGTTTTCTCACATTCTTCGTCAAGGCCGCACCCTACGTCCTAGTGACGACGATCGTGACTTTGGCCATGGGGGCCAAGCTGTTCAAGATCCGTCGGTTGTCGACAGTTGAAGAGAAGGCCGAAGCGAAAGAACTGGTCAGTAGTTTCGACGAGAACGATGGCATCGACAGCAGAGCGTTCTTCTGGTTTTCGACGGTGATGCTTGTTCTGTTCATTCTGGTGATCGCTGGGCTGTCGGCTTTCCCACCACACATTCGCCAGCTGGGTATGGGATTTGTGGCACTGGCCTTTGCGGGAGTCCAATTGCTCCGCTACAAATCCGAAGCTGACCAGTTCTACAAGTCGGTCGACTGGGACTTGCTCGGCTTCTTTATGGCGTTGTTCGTCGTCATCTATGTGATGGAATATGCCAACGTCCTCCACGCGATCGGAGACGGCCTACAGATGGTGCTTTCGGATATCAAAGCGATGCCAGCGAGCATGGCTGATACGACCGTATTGTTGGTCGGCGCCGCGTCGTTTAGCAGTGTCACCGACAACATTCCCTTGGCCGCCATGCTTTCGAATATCCTCACGAATCTGAATGCTCCGGCCGTCGTCGACGGTTCGACGGAATCAGGCCTCTGGTGGTCCGTCATCTTCGGCGCAAACTTGGGCGGAAATCTCACACCGATCGGATCCGCCTCGACGCTCGTCGCCGTCACCATCATGCACAAGCATGGACTGAAGGTCAGTTTTGCAGGCTTCGTTGCCAAGGCCCTCCCGTTCGCCCTCGTGCACATCGTCTTAGCAACCATCTACGTCGTCTTGTTCTTGCGGTAGTCCCCACCGTCCGTGGGCTAGAGTCGGGGGTTGGCTGGAAGCCAACCAGTCCACCGGCCGATAACGTGGCACCATCCGTCAGGGGATATCTCTACCGTGCGGGTCCACGTCGACATCGCCCAATTCATCACGCAACCGCGACCGCATTTCGTCGTCAAGAAAGTGCTCGACACGCTCGGCCGCCTCGTGGAGATGATCGTCGTCGAGAGCAAAGTGCTTCGACATGTACGATTCCCATAGCCGGTGCGAACTGACGACGTCACCGGCCCATAAGACTCCTTCTTCGGTGAGATGTAATGCGTCATCATCGCGCCGCACAGCGTCTGCCGAGACCAGATTCCGCAGTGCGAACCGGTTGAGCCAACTGCGGCGATGGAGCTGACCCAGGCGTTCCAGGACCGCCGATGTAGCTGTCGTATCGCGTCGTTCGACCCGGCGGAATAACTCGCCCAATACATCCTCCTCGGCAATTCGAATGGCCAACTTCACACGATTCAGTGCGCGACTCACCGTGCCATGGCGGGGCGCAAAGAAGATGGCTATCAGAAAGAAACCACCGATCACCGTCGCCGTCATACCCGTCGAGCTGACCGATTCGACTGAATTGATCCCCAGCGGACGAAGGACGAGGTCCGGTACGACGATGGCGGAGGCATGTCCAACGACCGCAGCGGCGGCGGCTATTATCATCGCCAAGACGATCATCCAGGAGAGCCGATCGGTGAGTAGATAGGCCGTCGCCGCCGGCGCAATCAACATCGCGACCACCAATATGCTGCCGACCGTCTCGAAAGCGGCAACCAGAGTGATGGCGGTGACCGTCATCAAACCATAGTGCAACATTCGCGAATTGATGCCCACAGTCGTTGCCAGCGTCGGATCAAACGCGCTGATTCGCAGCTCCTTGAACAGTAACACCACGAGAAAAACATTGATGGCCAAAGCGATCGCATTGACCCAAATCGCGCTGGGAATTTGACCGGTCAAGTAGGCCTCTAACGCAATGTTCTCGACCGAACCGTAGAGGACACAATCGGGATCGATATGCACATCGTCGGCCTTGGCGCGCATCAACAACAAACCGATCGCGAACAGGCTGGTGAACACCACTCCTAGGGCGGCATTCCCTTCGACTCGCCCCAACCGCTGCACCGATTCGGTGAGTAGCGTGCAGAGAACACCAACGAATACGGCGCCACCGAACATCATGCTCCGTTTTATTGTTTCAAACGACTCAGCGTCGTGATCCTCGCCGGCAAACATGTAAGCCAACAGGAATGCGATGACCACCCCTGGAAGCGCCGCGTGACTGATGGCGTCGCCCATCATGCTTTGCTTTCGAACCACCAAGAAACAACCCGGCACGGAACAGGCAACCGCAACCAGCACGCTGGCCAGTACCATTGTGTTGTCAATCGCGTCCCATTTCATGAGCGGACGCCACGCTTCAGAAATTACAGCAATGCCAATGACCGAGAACAGCAGTGAAACGGCCAAGAACATATAGCACCAAGTCGACAGGCGGTCGCTTTTTCGTCGAGCGCGTTGGACCACGGTCAGAGCGGATTTTGGACGACCTGTCATCATGATCCCTCCGACTTTGTCGATTGCCCATCGCCGGAAACAACAGCGCTAGGGTGAGACACTGCGACAGCATGCGGGCTCTGAGGAACTTCCTGATCGGCGCTTTGGGCGAGTGTCCGTTCCAACTCGTGTAAGATGTACCCCTCGATGATGTGCTCAATCTGATCGGCGTCTCGATCCACATGAGTGGGCGCAATATCGGCGTAACGAATCAAATACAGCTCCCACAAACGGTGGTTCCGGACGATGCGTGCGGACTCCCGCTGGCCCAATTCCGTCAAACTCATTTCCTGACCATCGCGGCGGACAAGTCTCTTGCGAACGCCTCGCTTGGCGACGCCGGCGAACGTTCGCTCCTTCCAACCGAGGTGCGAGAGAAGCAGCGAGGTCGGTAGCTGGCCATTGAGTTGTGTGCGAACTTCGGCCGCCTCGTAAAACGCCCGCAACAAGTGGTGGATTGCAGTCTTTCGGCGGAGTCGAAACAACAAATATCCTCGCGGTACGAGTCCCTGACGAACGCCAAATAGCATGCTGCCGACGAATAGAGATGCGGCAAACAAGACGATCAGTGCACCCGTCGCCAGATCGGGGACAATGGAACTGACAACCACGCCTGTGGCCGAGCTGACCGCCCCAAATCCGCCGGCAATACACGTCATCGTGCCAATACGGTCACTCCAAAATCGCGCCGCCGCCGCCGGAATAATCAACATGGCAACGACCAATAGTAACCCGACGGTCTGCATGCCAATGACGCAAACGGCCACAACCAACATGTTCAAACACATGTCGATCGAGGCCGTTGGCCAACCGTGAGATGCCCCAAACTGTTCGTCGAAACAGAGTAGAGTAAGTTCTTTGAAGAGCAGCATTACAACGCCGGCGACAACGACCGACGCGATGACGATCAACTTCAGATCGCTCCAAGTCATCGACGCAGTTTTCCCATAGATAAAGTTGGTCAAACCGGCCGCATTACCGGTTTCCAGACGCTGCACGATCGACAACGCCGTGATTCCAACGCCAAACAACACACTCAGTACAATGGCAAGCGCCGCGTCGTCTTTTACTCGCGTCGCCCGGCGAATCCACGACGTTGCCATGGCGCCGAAAACGCCACCCACCGTGGCTCCGACCAGCAGATAAGAAAGCGTCTTTCCGGTGCCAGGCGATGTGAGCTCGGCGCACAAGTAGGCGATCGCCACCCCGGGAAATGCCGCGTGGCTGACCACGTCGCCGAGGAGGGCCCGTTTGCGGAGCAACATGAAGACGCCAACAACACCCGCCGTTACGCCCATCACCGTGGCGCCGGCCAGCACCACCCGAGTGTTGTAGTCCCGTAGCATCACAACACGATAGAGACCCTCAGTCCAACGCGTCGGTGGGTCTTCCAATTCAGACGCTTGCGACGCGGCGGAAGTCAAGTAGATGAGCGCAGGGCTCAGCCACCAGATCGTCGCAGTTCCGCGACAGAACCCGCGGCACCACCTCGCCACACGCGGCACCACGGTCATTTGCGCGCACCTCCCTGTTGCATTTGGTGCCCGACGCGATCGAGAAGAGCCAGTTTGCCGCCGTACGTTTTTCGTAAATTCTCCGGAGTGAACACCTCGCTAGTTGGTCCGGTCGCTACCATTCGCATGTTGAGTAAGAGTACCTCGTCAAAATACTCCTCCACCGTTTGCAGGTCGTGATGAACGACCATTACCGTGCGACCAGCCTCGCGCAGCTCGCGAAGAATATCGATGATGGCCCGCTCGGTTGCCGCGTCGACACCCGAGAAAGGCTCATCCATCAAATACAATTCGGCATCCTGAGCCAGCGCACGAGCCAGGAAGACGCGTTGTTGTTGGCCACCCGACAGTTGACTGATTTGCCGGTCAGCAAATGCTGCCATGCCAACTTTTTCCAAAGATTCTAGGGCGAGAGCGCGATGACGCTTGCCAACCGGTCGAAACCAGCCGATTTGGCGGTACAAACCCATCGCCACCACGTCGAGCGCATTGACAGGAAAATCCCAGTCTACGCTTTCTCGTTGAGGCACATAGCCGACAACGTGTCGTTGTTTGCGATACGGCTTGCCAAAGACGAGTACCTCGCCGGCAACTTTGGGAATTAACTCGAGTGCCGCTTTGATCAGCGTGCTCTTGCCCGCGCCGTTGGGGCCGACGATCGCGATCAGCTTTCCGAGCGGAGCGTCGTAGTCAATGTCCCACAGAACCGGACGACGGTGATACGCTACCGTCATGTCGTGGATCGAAAGTGGTGATGAGGCCGGGTGCTCGTTAGGCTCCGTCGAGGCAGGTGAGTCGCGGTGGGTCGAGCTCATTTTTTAACCGTCGCCTCGGCATCTGCCAACTTGCCGTCCTTGCCACCGGCAGACACATCAGTCCCGCCAAGGGCGAGAGCGATTACCGTCGTATTGTGGTCGATCATGCCAAGATACGTCCCACGATAGGTACCGGCTGCTCCCATCGCATCGGAGAACAGTTCGCCACCCACATTGACTTTGTGGCCCTTGCTGCCCGCACCTTCGATCAGAGCTTTGATGTTGTCGGCCGAGACACTCGACTCGACAAAAATCGCCGGGATCTTCTCGGAGACAAGGAAATCGACCAGCTTGTTGATGTCGTTGACCCCAGGTTCGGACTCCGTCGTAATTCCCTGGGCCGATCTTACCGCGATTCCGTAGGCCAACGAGTAGTAACCGAATGCATCATGAGCCGTCACCATGACGCGTCGGTCTTTAGGAATCGAGGCAATCGTCGTCTTTGCGTACTCGTGCAACGAATCCAATTCCTTGGCATACGCCTCGGCGTTCTTGGCGAACTCGTCCGCGTGGTCCGGATCGACTTCGGCCATTCTCGCCACGACTTCATCGAGGCAACACGACCACAATTGGACGTCCATCCAAATGTGCGGATCAGGGTGTCCTTCAAATTCGGATGGTGACCTCAGCGACTTTTTGTCCACGCCAGCGGCGACCGCGAAAATGGGCTTGCCACTCTCTTTGATCTTTTCAAAGGCATCGACCATCCGACCTTCGAGGAACAGGCCGCTGTAAAAGACGATATCGGCTTTTCCGAGTGCGCGAACGTCCGACGTCGTCGGTGTAAAAAGGTGCGGGTCGATGTTGATTTTCATGATCGCTCGCACCTCGGCCCGCTCTCCGACCACTTGCCGGACCAAGTCGGCCACCATTCCCGTTGTACAAACGATGTCGAGTTTCCCGCCCTTTCCATCGTTTCCCGACTCGACGTCGGAGTCGGAATTTCGACATCCAAACAGAGATCCAATGACCAGACAGACACCCACCGCAACGCATATTCGACGCGACATTGTCCCGATTCCCTTATCGTTTATTGTTGAACGAAGCTCAGCTCCCAGGGAAGCCCGGTTTTGATTACCCAAAATATCATATTGCATTGCACAAAAAAAATCTAGACCATAACGTCCGCAGCGAATGTTCGACCGCTACAACCTGAATACTCGCCATTCCTTAACGAAACAAAATGACCGGTTGTTTAAGGCTCCGATAGAGGATGCAATGGCTCCAATTCGTTGACCTCAAGTTGGCAGCCACGTACGATAATGGGCAAGGATGCAGATTAGCGATTCTCCATTCCTTGCCTGGACGGTCGATCATTTATGCCGCTCACATATTTCAAACGATTTCGCATGGAGTTCGATCTGTATGGCCCGCTCCCTGTGGCGGACCCTCTCCCATCGCGTTATCAAGCGGTGGCGTGGCGGTCGAGCTTGCTCGACTTGCATGCCGAGGCGAAATATCGAAGCTTCTGTTTCGAATTGGATGCCAATGTCTTCCCATGCCTGGGCGAGGAAGAGGGCTGTCGGCGTTTGATGCACGAGATTTCCAGCCGGGCCAATTTCATTCCCGATGCCACTTGGTTGTTAGTCCATGGTGACGGCGACCAAGACGATTCGTGCGGCACGGTCCAGGGAATCCAGGACGGCGAGTTTACCGGGGCAATCCAGAATTTGGGCATCACTCCGGAACATCGTGGTTTGGGCCTGGGCACGTACTTGCTCGTGCAGGCATTGCGAGGATTTCAAGAACGAGGTCTCAAGCACGCTTACCTAGAAGTGACGGCGAGAAACACGGGCGCAGTGCGACTCTATAAACGCTTAGGCTTCTATCGAACGAAGACCGTCTACAAGGCGGCCGAGGTGTCGCTTGTGTGAGACGCGCTGGAGACCGCCGTCTGATTCGCAAACGGCCTATTTTCATGGATAGTTCGAGGCATCGCTGGACCAGAACATGGCAGACGTGTGACGCCTGTTGTCCACCGCGTTTTCACGTTACCATTCTGGCTTAATTCCCTTCCATTCCTTTTCCGTTGCTGAGTACGCACAATGCCCGACGTCCATTTTCAGACCGAGCTGACTTCTGGGCTAACCTTAGTCGCCGAATCGATGGACTGGGTGGAATCGGTCGCGATGTCCCTCTTGATGCCGGTCGGAGCGATCAACGATCCCGAGGACCATTTGGGTCTGGCAAATTTCGCCTGCGAAATGGTCCAACGTGGTTGCGGCAATCGTTCCAGTCGACAGTTTGTGGACGACCTCGAAAACCTGGGGGTCGATCTCTCAGGAAGCGTGGCGAACGGCCACACGTCGTTTTCGGGAGCCATGGTCCTGGCGGACCTGATCCAACGACCACATCTACCGGAAGATCAGTTGGAGGATGCCAGGCAGGTCTGTTTTCACGAAATCCATTCATTGGAAGACGATTTGCCGCAAAAGGCGATGCTGAATCTGCGTCAGCGGCACTACCCTGCACCGTATGGACGCAACGCCATTGGGCAGATGGAGACAGTCTCGAGTATTTCGCACGCCGACGTGCAACGCTACCAGGCGGAGCATTATGGTCCCAAGGGCGCCGTGTTGGCGATCGCGGGCAAGTTTGACTGGGATGAAATCCGGTCCAAGGTCGAGCAGTTGTTTGGAGAATGGCCAGAGGTCGGCCAACCCGCGCCGGTCGAGTCGCCCGCTGTTCGAGGCTATGAACACGTGGCGAGCGATTCCAGTCAGACTCATATTTGCTTGGCGTTCGATGGCGTTCCCTACCATGACAACGAGTACATTCAGGCGCGCGGCGCGGTCGGTGTGATGAGCGATGGCGTCAGTTCACGTCTGTTCACCGAAGTTCGTGAGAAACGCGGACTTTGTTACACGGTCGGAGCTCACTGCCATTCCACGCGAACACAAGGGGCGATCATGTGCTACGCCGGAACGACCAGTGAACGAGCTCAAGAGACCCTGGACGTGATCTTGGACGAATTCCGCAAACTGGGCGAGGGCATTCACCAGGACGAGTTAGATCGACTAAAAGCGCGGGTTAAGAGCGGCCTGATCATGCAACAAGAGTCGAGCGGGGCGAGGTCCGGAGCCCTGGCTGGCGACTACTTCTTTTACGGGCGCATCCGTCCGGTCGATGAACTGCGTGCGCTCGTTGACGGTTTGACGTGCGAGACGGTGAACAGCTTCCTCCGCGACCATCCGTTCAACCACGATCCATTGGAGGTTCGTCTTGGCGATTCGTGAACACACATTAGAAAACGGCCTTGAAATCATCGCCGAAGTCAACGAACGCGCGTATAGTGCGGCATACGGTTTTTTTGTCAAAGCCGGATCGCGTGACGAAGCGATCGAGTTGTCTGGCGTCAGTCATTTTCTTGAACATATGGTCTTCAAGGGCACGGCCAATCGCTCAGCCGATCAGGTCAATCGTGAACTCGACGAAATCGGGTCTCAATCGAATGCCTACACGAGCGAAGAGCAAACGGTCTTTTACGCCGCGGTGTTGCCCGAGTACCAAGATCGCACCATCGAGTTATTGGGCGACATGATGCGGCCGGCACTCCGTGCGGACGATTTTGAGACCGAAAAACAAGTCATCCTGGAAGAGATTGCCAAATACGACGATCAACCGCCCTTTGGCGCGTTCGAGAAAGCGTTGGACTACCATTTTTCGGGGCATTCGTTGGGACGAAACATACTGGGTAGCGTCAAATCGGTCTCCGATCTTCAGGTCGGCCCGATGCAGGGGTACTTCGATAGTCACTACTGCCCGCGCAATATTACGTTGATCGCATCCGGAAACGTCGACTTCGATCGACTGGTCGAGGGCGCGAAATCACATTGCAACCACTGGGATGATGTTCCGGCGTCGCACGACCCTCAGCGAACAAGTCGCGTCGCCTCCCATTTATCGACGACTGCCCTGACCCATGAATTGGCCACACAGCAGTATGTGGTCCTGGTCTCCGATGCGCCAGCTGCCGACGACGAGATGCGGTTTGCCGCGCGTGCCTTGGCTACCATCGTCGGAGATGACAGTGGTAGTCGAATGTTCTGGGATATGGTGGACACCGGCCGAGCTGATGTGGCGGCGATGGGACCACATGAATACGAAGGGACAGGGGTCTGCCTCACCTATTTGTGTTGCCAGGGAGACGCGGTCGCGGAAAACCTAGCGGCCATTCAACGGATTTTTCAGACAGCCGAGCGAGACGGTGTCACGGCTCAGGAACTCGAACAGGCCGTCAACAAGATCTGCTCGCAAATCGTTCTCTCCAGTGAACGACCGATGAGTCGTCTGTTCAGCGTCGGCACGAACTGGCTGTCACGCCGCGAGTACACGACGGTTCGCGAAGTCGTCCAGCGCTACCGGAACATCACGCTGAATGATCTTCACGAAGTTATGGCGAGATTTCCATACAGCCATCACTCGGCAGTCGCTGTCGGACCTAACGGGAACGTCGAGTGGCCGTCCTCATCTCCTTAGTGTCTTCTTCTTCAGTGAAAATGACCATTGAGAAATGCCGAATGACAAATCTCGCCCAGCACTCGGTCATGTCGTTCCCGAATTCCCTGGCGTCGGATCGCATGTCCAACGACTAATCCCGATTGGGAAAACGAAAGACGGGCTGAACTTGGCTCGGCTCTTTGGCGACGGACGGTCGGCGAAGAGTTGGTGATTCCATGTCGGCATTTCGGACCCTGTTGATTTGACTGGGCGCAAAATGCGTTGGTGCCGAACCACGAGAGGGTGGTGTGGGCCGCGTCGACACTTCGTTTGGTGTTGGCCAGGGAATTGCTAACGTCGGCAGCGAGACCGACGGGAAGGTGACTTGAGGCAGCTGGGGTGACTTGGCTTCTGGTCTCGAGCGAGGCCATCCCTGCGGAGGTGAGCGTTGGGGCCACATAAATACCTGACCGCTTGCCTGATCCGTCGGTAGCGGTTGGTTCAACGGTAGCTGTTCGGTGCTAGGAGAAAACGAAGTCACCGAACGGTGATCCGACGAGGGTATGATAACGGTGGTTGGTCCGTACGCCATTCCACCATACGGGGCAGTTTCGTTTCCGCGAACTGCGCCCCACATCGATCGACCGCATCGTGCCGGCGGCGCGTGCTGACTGTGATAGCCATCGCTCCAGCTGAAGCCGAAATAGCGCATTACGTCGCGACCGGTGACGGCTTCAGCGCTTGGCGTGCTGGAACATATAACAGTGGCGACGATAATGAGGACTAAACATCGCATGGGAAACTCCTTTTCCGAAGCGAATTCACACGGTTGAGTTCGCCATCGATATCGGCAGGCTCATGATGGGCAGAGAAAGTGAATTTCCAATTCTGAATCAAAAACAGGCGGGTCGGTTCGTTTCTAAGCGACGTAGGGAACGAGGGGGCTGGGGGCCTGTGAATCGCGTCCAGCAATTCCCTTCAGCTTCGCAAGGCCATGCAATCTTCTTCGATCCCGGATTGAGCAAAGACGAACAATTCCCTAGAATCGCAACCCGCAAGGCAGACGCGACGATCTGACCAGTGGCAGGCGTCGTTCGATCGGTGCAATTCCGCTCTCATGCCCGTGGCGAACGTCTTTTTTCATCTCCGTCGGGCTGTGATCCACACGATATCATCGAGGAGTTTTTTTTGTCATGGAACGAACTTTGGTTCTGCTAAAACCGGATTGTGTGCAACGCCGCCTTATGGGCCGCGTGCTGACGCGATTCGAAGACAAAGGCCTGAACGTCATTGCCATGAAAATGTTGCAGGTGACACCGGAACTGGCCAAACAGCATTACGCGGAACACGTTGAAAAGCCGTTCTATTCCGGGTTGGAAGCATTCATTACCGCCTCCCCCATTCTCGCCATGGTCTTGGAAGGACTCGACGTTATCCAAGTTGTCCGCAACATGCTCGGCGCCACCAGCGGTCTGAAAGCCGATGCCGGCACGATCCGCGGCGATTTCAGCAGCAGCCGGCAAATGAACCTTGTTCACGCGTCGGACGGGCCCGAATCGGCGACCCGCGAGATCGATTTGTACTTTGAGACCGGCGAAGTTCTAGCGTATGAGCCCACACTGACGCCGTGGTTCAAAGCGGCTGACGAGTAGATCGAGGTCGCGGACTACCGCAGACCGGCCACGGCGCCTAGTTCTTCGCTCGCATCGTTGGCAGCGGCGGCGACAGCGTCCTGCCAGCGGGATGCGCCGAATCGCGCCCGATAGGGTTCGCGGTCATGCGCAAAAATGATCCCACGCGAGCTGTTCACGATCGCTCCGTACCCGGAATCGTCGAAGGCCGACCGAAGATCTTCGGCTTTACCTCCCTGCGCACCATAACCGGGCACCAACAGCCAAGCATGTGGCATCTGCTGACGCAGTTCGGTCAATTGTCTCGGGTAGGTCGCGCCGACGACAGCACCAGCGATTCCGTAACCGCAGTCGCCGATCGACTGCGCGGCCAGATCCTCGACGTGGGCCGCGACGCGCTGATAGAGCGCCGCATCTGGCGTCCGCAAGTCTTGAAAAAAACCACCGCCCGGATTGGACGTCTTCACTAAGACAAAGATACCGCTATCGGTCGCCCGAGCGCGTTCCCAGAACGGTATCAGACTGTCGTCACCCAAGTAGGGGCTCACTGTCAACGCGTCGCCTTGCCAGACACTCTCCGCACCGAGGTAGGCGGCCGCATAGGCCTCGGCCGTCGAGCCGATATCGTTGCGTTTGCCGTCGAGGACGACCAGCAGCCCTTTTGAACGCGCGTGACGAATTACCTCGCCCAAGGCCTTGATTCCGGGTGGGCCGTACTGCTCGAAGAAAGCAAGTTGAGGCTTCACCACAGCTACCACGTCACACACCGCATCGATGACTCCGCAGCAGAATTGCCGAAACGCGGCAGCAATCTCGCCGGGCGATTCGTCAACAGGTAAAAGCCCCGCCGGGAGACTCCCGACGCGCGGGTCTAAACCGACCATCAATGGTGACCGCGTTCGCCGCAGCCCAACAGCAAGTCGATCGGCAAAGTGCATCAGTGTTCTCCTCTGTTCAGTGCCAGCAAGCGACGATTATGGCCGGTCAACCGTATTCCGACAACGGTGGGATAACGATTGTTGTGATCCCAGGTAACCCGTCGATTTCTATAAAATGCAGCCGGCAACCGACGCCCAACCCGGCGACGCAGGACAGAGAGGTGGCTCGACTTACTTCACGGTTGTGGTTATAATCCGACGCGATTGTCGAGTGAAGAATCGGTCGAAAACGCGTCACACGGGTTCCGGCTGACTATCATCCGTCATGAGATTGCGGGCTGTAGCGCAGCCTGGTTAGCGCGTTTGACTGGGGGTCAAAAGGTCGGAGGTTCGAATCCTCTCAGCCCGACTACCGTTTGAAGCCGATAAAGACAGGCTCAAACGGTTTTTTAGTGCGCACGTGGCCGACGTTGCAACTTTGGCGATTGCTACGCTGTTGCTACAGCCGATGAAGTAGCCCAAGTATTTCACTTCGGAGATACCG
>LWDU01039560.1_pt2 | contig 28573 bp, 23 predicted proteins | sample 727161 | NCBI WGS metagenome assembly LWDU01 (sample SAMN04566230, study PRJNA314399) | hydrothermal vent metagenome | isolation source: deep sea hydrothermal plume seawater | place: Mexico: Gulf of California, Guaymas Basin | collected 2004-07-11
TCACCTGCGCCGGGATCCAACCTGAACAGCAGAAGATTCTAGTGGCCAAAGGGGCGGTGGCGCCGCGGGCAGCGTATGAACCGGTGTGTGCGCGTTTAATCGAGGTGGCTTCGGGGGGGGCGACGGCAATTGACCGGAGCTCCGATGAATATCAGTTGGCGCGCAAGACACTCTATGAGTGGCGTTGATACGGGTTTAGGGGCTGTTTGAGGACGGTTAATTTGGTCACACTTAAAGCGGATGATTGTCTATAAGCTCTATATCTTTGCAACGGCTAATTCGCCGTATTTAGCGCGAAAGGCAGGCATTGGTCTATAGTGAGACCGCTGAATTCACGTGAAATCACACTAGGAGAATGGCAATGGCACTACGAATAGGTTTGATCGGCGCAGGCGGTAATACCCGTCTGCAGCATATCCCTGGTTTCCAGGACATCGACGGGGTTGAGATCTCTGCCGTCTGCAACCGCTCGCGCGAATCGGGCCAGAAGGTCGCCGACGAATACGGCATCCCGCAGGTTTTCGATAAATGGGAAGATTTAGTGCAAAGCGATGATGTCGACGCGATCTGCATCGGCACCTGGCCTTATATGCATTGTCCGATGACGCTGGCGGGGCTGGCGGCGGGTAAACACGTGCTAACAGAGGCGCGCATGTGCATGAACCTCGCCGAAGCGCGGCAGATGCATGCGGCCGCGGAAAAAAGCGATAAGGTGGCGATGATTGTGCCGGCGCCCTTTTATCTGTTGGCTGAGCCGATTTTGCTCGACAAGTTGCAGAGCGGTTTTTTTGGCGATCTATTGGAGGTCCACGTCAACGGGCTATCGGGTGGCTACGACCCGGAGGCCCCCTTGCACTGGCGCCAGCGCAGGGAGTTGTCGGGGCAGAATATCATGGCGACGGGTATTTTCAACGAGACGGTGCGCCGCTACGCCGGCCACGAAAAGTCGATTATGGCCCACGGAAAAATTTTCACGGGCGAGCGAGTCGACGCGGCTAACGGACAAAAGGCACCAGCCGACGTGTTCGAGAGCTTGGGCGTGATTGCCGAGTTGGAGAGCGGGGCCACCGCCGTTTATCACGTGAGCAGCGTAGCGAAATTGGGGCCGGCGTTTGCTTTTTCGTTTTATGGGACCAAGGGATCTTTCAAGATGGAAGGGGGCAATGCGCTATCCCCCGGTGGGGTGTGGATCGCCGGAGAAGGCGATACCGAGTATCAACCCCTCGAATTAGCTGAGCATCCGCGCAATGGTTGGCAGGTGGAGGAGGATTTTGTCGCCGCGATCCGCGACGGCCGTTCCGTGACTCACACCAGTATTGCCGACGGAGTCAAATACATGGAATTTACCGAGGCGATACAGATCAGTATCGCCGAGGGGCGACGAGTGGATTTGCCGCTTGATTAAATGTGTTTTTGCATCGGTTACAAGCGGCTGGGGCTCAAGCTCCAGCCGCTTTTTTGTTTTTGTATGCTAGGGGTGCCGTACAGGCTGTGGGGTCTCTTTCGGAGTGGGGTGGGGAAAAGGGCCTGGCAGGGTTTGTGAGAGGGAGTGGGCGCGACGGCCCCCGGAGGGGTGCTAGTCCGGGGGACGAAAAATACCCTGGCACGGCCAATCCCGTAGCCCTCTCCTCCTCCTGTCTATCGCAGCCTTCTCGACCCTATTCTGCCCGCAACACGCCTATTCTGCAATCTCCATCGTGCATCCCCTCAATGCTCGTCGATCAATTCTCCACAATGTCGGCAGCGCGGCGGATTCTCCTCGTTGTCGCTCTTGCGGCGCTTCTCCAATTCTTCCGCGAAACCCGCCCCTAACCCAGGATGGCGATGATCGCGGCAATGGTCTGCCCTAGTGCGGTAATGGGAAAGGCATCGCCGTAGCCGACCGTGGTCAGGGTGACGACGCTCCACCACATGGTGGTGGGTATACTGGCAAAGACCTCGGGTTGGTCGTCGTGCTCGGCGAAATACATCAGCGAGGAGGAGATGACCAGCAGAGTGAGCAGCACGAAGAAGATGCTGATAAGCTCTTCTTTGCGTTCGGTGACGACCTGGCCGAGCAGGCGCAGGGCGCGGGAGTAGCGCGCGAGCTTGATTACGCGGAAGATGCGCAGGATGCGGACTACCCGGATAAAGCGCATATCTACGCCGAAAAGCGGCAGGAAGAAGGGCAAGATGGCCAGCAGGTCGATAAGAGCCAGTGGCGTGAAGATAAATCGGATGCGTCCGGTGACGGGGTGCGCGAATCGCGGCTCGGCGGTAATGGCCCAGAGCCGCACCGTGTATTCCAGGGTGAACAGGACGAGCGAGAAGTCTTCGAAGGCCTCGAAGGCGGCGCGGTTGTAATTGTAGACGGGTTCGACGGTTTCGAGAATCAGCGCGACGATATTGAGAAAGATCAGGGTGATGATCCCGATATCGACGATGCGCCCCGGCTCGTAGCTGGGCTCTATAAAGTGGTAGATGCGTTCTTTACTGATCATTCTTCTACTCCCACTCGGCGAAAATTTCTTCGGCCAGGCCGAAGGAGGTGGTCATACCGGCGCCGCCGACGCCGTTGACGATTTTTACGCCGGGTGCTGGCTCGGCGATAAAGTCGGCCCGGTCAGGGTGTTTGGCGTAGACGCCGTGCCAGCGCTGGGCGATCCGCAGTTCGGGCACGGCGAGGAAGGTCTGGAGGTATTCTAGGATCAACCGGTCGATCTCGGTTTTGTCGAAGGGGTCGACGAGCAAGCCGTATTCGTGCGAGTCGCCGATGATGACTTCGCCGAGACCGTTTTGCGAGGCCATGACATGGATGCCCCAGGCATTGAATTCCGGCCGCTCAGCGGCGATGCGCCGCGCATAGGCGGCCTGTGTTTTGCAATGCGCGAAGGCGGCGTAGTGGCGCAGGATGAGTCCGGCGGTGAGCATGGGGCCAAGATGCCAGCTCGAAGGTTGTGGCGCGGTGCGCATCATCTGCAGCTTGCAGCGGGTCAGGCCGCTTGTCGCGAAGGTTTCTGGATAGAGTGATTCGAAATCGGTGCCGCTGCAGACCAGGGCGCGGTCGACAGTCCAGGTTTCACTCGGGGTTTCGATCCTCGGTAGGTCGATGCGGTGCACCGGGGTCGAGAAGCGGAGGCGGAGGCTGTATTCGCGTTCGAGATAGCCGGGCAAGGCGGCGATGGCTTGCCGGGGATCGACGCAGACTTCGCTGGCGCTCCAGAGACCGCCTTTGAGGTTTTTCTCCTGTACGGCTTGACTGCGAGCGTGTACGCCGGCCACGTCGAGCAGTTGAACATCGTAGCCGAGGTCCGGGGCCAGGGCGGCGAATTCGGTTAATATTGCGAATTCGTCGTCGGCGTAGGCTAGATGGAGTGAGCCGGTGGCCGCCAACCAAAAATCGACTTTGGGCGCGAGCTCGAGCCAGGTTTGGCGTGATTTGAGGGCGCGTTGGTGGATCGCGCCCGGCGCTTGGCCGATGGGCCAGATCATGCCGAAATTGCGCACGGAGGCGCCTTGTGCTCGCGGGGCGCGTTCGAATAAGACGACGCGGTAGCCGCGTTTGGCCGCGGTTAGGGCGTGGGCTAGGCCGACGATGCCGGCGCCGATGATGGCGATATCTGCCTTGTTTTCGCGCATTGGAGTTGCTGACGGTCCGTTTAGGGCTATTCCCCTTGGCTCATTCTCGCCGATTATCCCTAGTCGGCTCCGAGGTGTAAGCCTCAGATTTGACTTCCTGTAAAATTTGGCATTACAATCCGCTCAGGGGAATCCCCCTAAATGGACCTTGGCGGTTGTGAATGATACGGTTGGGGCGCATTCGCTTTTTGAAAAAAACATTCTATACCAAGGGAAATCGATGTTGCGGATTCGCGCAAGCAGAAGAGAAAGAATGGTTGTTGTCGATTCTGATGGGTGAGAGACAGGAGAAGAAGACAGAGGGGGGTGTTTATAGATTGGGATTGATGGATACGCGGAAGTGTTGGCGGGTTGCGGCCAGGGCAATGGCTCGGTCGAGCTCGGCTAGCGGCCAGGGCTCGCTGACTAGTGATAGGTATGGATAGCGGTCTACGGTTCGGGTCAGGAAGGCGAGTGCCTCGTCGAGATGGTGCGGGCTGTAGTTGTGCACGCCGCGGATGGTTAGGCATTTGCGGATGATTTGTTCGCCGGTTAGCGTCAATTGTGTGTCGGGGTGGACCATGCCGACGAAGATATAATGGCCGCCCGGACGTAGCGCGGTGATACCTGGTGGAACCAATGCAGAAACGCCGGCGACCTCGAAGACGGCGTCGAGGTCGGTTGGTTGTTGGGCGCCTGTGGCGATCGCACCGAACTCGCTGGCGCGGGCAAGGCGCGCCGCGTCGATATCGGCGCAATACACTTCACTGACGCCGCGCTCGGCCAACAGGGCGCAGGTATATAGGCCGAGTAGGCCAGCACCTTGCACTAGAACTTTGTTACAGGGGGTCGGCAGGGTGGAAATAGCGTTGACGGCGGTGGCCAAGACGCAGTTGACCGGGGCGACTAGGGCGTCGCACAGGCGATCGTCGACCAGGGCGATATGGGTGCCGCGGCGCAAGAGCAGATGCGTGGCGTAACAGCCGTTGAGGCCGCTGCCGTTATTGATATCGGCGTGCCCGTATTTGAAAAGGCTATCGCATTTTTCCGGCAATCGGTGTTCGGTACAAGCGGAGCACTTACCGCAGCTGTCGGCGATGCTCCAACTGACGCGATCGCCGGATTGTAAACCTGGGCGTTCTGCGGCGATGACGTGGCCGACCGCCTCGTGGCCCAAGACCAAGGGCGTTGGTTCCTGGCGCAGGCCGGATAGTGTGTGCAGGTCGGAGCCGCAGATGGTGGCCAAGTCAATGGAGACGAGTACTTCGCCGGGAGCGATGGCGTCGGGCAAGGGCATGCGTTCCTGGCGCAAGGGGTGGCCGGGGCCGTCGAAGATCTGTGCAGAGGCTGATGGCATAAAATACTCGGGCTATGGCCATTGGGTCTAAAGGGCGGACGGAATCAACGATGGGATATAGCGTTGCGGCGTATTTATTGGCCAGAGGGCTTATTAACGTGTTATGGCGATCGGCCTATTGAGCGCTTTGTGCGAGTTGTTGCAACGTGTAAACCCATTGTGGGCTATAGATTCTTCAGCTCTGCAGTTTACGCCAATAGCCTTCCAACGAGTCTTGCGGTGCCCAGCCGAGCAGGCGGCGGGCCTTGGCATTGCTGTAGCGGCCGTGCGGCGTGTCGGTGGTGATATGGAATATTTCACAACGCGAAGGCAGGCTACTGAGGTCAGTTTCCAGGCACTTGCGGATCGCGCGTGCGGCGTCGGGGAAGGTTACTGAGAAGGGATTGGTGTCGCTGCCGAATTGGTCCGCTTTCGCTTGCGCCTCGCGGAAGCTCAAAAAGAGGGTGGTGAGCACGTGGATGGGGTAATTGGCGGAGAATACGCGGCAGATTTCTTGGCCGACCGATTTGCTGTGGGTGTAGAGGTTGAGCCCGGTATGCAGAGGCACTTCTTCGTTGATATCGTAGTCGTAATTTTCGTAGGACGGGCCGACTTGGGTGAAGTGGGGGCCGGTGTTGATATGGCGGGTATGGCCGTTTTCGACCGCAGCTAGTATGCCATTATAGGTGCCCATGGTATTGACGTCGAAGGCGAGTTTGCGGTCGGGGCGCAATACCGAGCAATTGACGACAACGTCGGTGCCTTCGGTGGCGCGGCGTACTTGGTCCAGATCGGAGATGTCGACCTGCATCGTCTCGTGCTTGCTTTTAATGGGCACGATATCGGTGATGCGCAATTCATAGTCGCCTTGCAATTCATTGACGACGTGCGGCCCCAAAAAGCCATTGCCGCCGAGCAGCAGGACTTTCATGGGTTGGCCTCGAAATTGTGCTGTGGGGCGAATTTGAGGTGGTCTTTCGCCGGTTTGACCGAGAAGCGGGCGCGCTGGGCATCGGACTGGAGGTGTACCACGCCGTATTGCCTGTGGCGTCCCTTGGCGACATTTGCCAGGATTCGATTGATGGCGTGAGTGGCGTCTCGTTCGTCGAGCCACATCGGGTCGTAGGGTTGGTCTGCGACTTCTTCGGAGCGTACCAAGTGGCCGAGGCGGGCGACGGTGACTTGCAGGGCATGGCTATGCGCGAATTCGCGGGTGGTAAACTCGGCCAAATGCGCGGATAGGATCGCCGGTTCACAGGAAGGCAGTGGTTGCCAGTGCTCGCTCACGGTCAAGTTGTCGTCGTAGGGGGTGAAGAGGTCGAGAGTGCTGATGAGGATTACATGTTTGACGGCGGCCTCAGAGGCGGCGAGTAACAGGTTGTAAGTGCGGCGCGAGTTGTGGTCGAGCCAGGTTGTTTCGCCATCACCTGGACGCGGCGTATAGGCCTGGTGCACGATAATATCGATATCGGCGACCAGCGCGTCGGTCGTTTCGTCGTGGTTCAGCTCGCTCTGGGTGAACTCGCAGTCGGTCGTGATGGACTCGTGATCGCTGAGGCGTAACTGATGCTCTTCACTGAGAGCTGTGGCAAGGGTTTGGCCGAACGCAGTCGCGGCGCCTGTTATAAGTATGCGCATGAAGTCTTAGAGAATCCGTTGGTCGATATTGGTGGGCACGATATCGTGGATTTGGCTGTCCATCAACGCGGTATGCGACTGCATTTCCAATACGGCGTTTTCGTGCAGTTCGTCGATGGTGCGGCAACCGGCAGTGGCCAGGGTCGCGCGCAGCATTTGGATGATGGTCGGCAGCTTGTCGTGGATTGAACCTACGTGTGGCACGTAGCCGGAAATGCCCTCTTCGAAGAAGTTTTCCTTTGTTTGCGCGTAACGCCGCATATTGTGGGCGCGCATCGAGCCTTCCATCCAGTATTCCTTGACGACCTCGCCAGCGGCATTGCGCACCAGGTTGCCCTGGCTCTCGGTGTAGCGGGCGAAGAAATTACCCATCATGATCGCGTCGGCGCCAAGGGCCAGGCCCACCGACATTTCGGCTGGTCCGGCGATGCCACCGTCGGCGATAATTGGCAGGTAGACGTCGTGGTCTTTTTGCCATTGGTCGCGCGCCGCGCCGATCTCCATCAGAGTCGTGCCTTGGCCGCGCCCGGTGGCTTTGACCTCCTGGGTGGTGCACCCCGAGCCGATGCCCATGCCGACCTTTATGGCGTCGGCTCCGGCTGCGGCGAGAAAATTAAAACCCTCGGCGGTGACGACATTGCCACCAATGACCGGGACCGCGGTATGCTCTTTGATAAACTGGATCATTTCCCGCTGGTATTCGGTGTGGCCGTCGGAGGCGTCGATGGTCAAGACGTCGACTTCGTGTTCGATGAGCGCCTGGACGCGATCGCGATCCTCCGGATGCGTTGATATTGCGGCGCCAACTAGCAGGCGTTTTTTCCCGTCGATCGATTCGCTGGGATGGCGCAAGTGTTTGTCGAGGTCCTTTTTGAAGACCACGGTTTGCAGGACGCCTTCTTTGGAGAGGATCGGCAGGAAGCCGCGGCCATAGCGGATCATCAGCTCGTTGGCGGCGCTGAGGTCGTTGATATCCGTACCGGCTTGCACATCGGTTTTCATGCGGGTGGCGACGCGGCAGTCGAAGTCGCGGCGCTCATCGAAGTCCTTGTCGGTCAGGATGCCGATAAGCTTGTCGTGGAACTGGCCGGACTCGGTCACCGGGAAAGTCGTATAACCGGTCTGGCGGATGACTTCGACGATCTCGGAGATCGGCTGGTCGGGAGCCAAGGTCTGGATATTGGTCTGAAAACCGGCTTTGAAGCGTTTGACCTGGCTGATTTTGGCGCATTGCTCGTCGATCGGCTGGCTGACGGGCAGGATGCCGATGCCGCCGAGCTGGGCAAGGGCGATGGCCATTTCGCCGCCGGTGACCGCTTGCATCGCGGCGCTGACGAAGGGCACGTGCAGAGAGAGGTAGCCGTCGCCGTTGCAGCAGAGTTTGGTTTTGAGCGATACATTGGGGGCGTTGCAGTCGGACGGTGTGTACCCTGGCAGAATGCGGAACTCTTTGAGGCTATGCGAAGGGGTTTTTAGAACCTGGGCCATAGTCATCCTCTTGAGTGTTGCCGTCAGGGGAGAGATATTAAGGGGTAGAACATAGGCATTGAGTTTATTTTTTTCAATATGCGTTAGTGTTTTATATTCTTTTTGTTATCCATACCCGAAAAGGAGGCTTATATGCCTTACCAGAAGTTCTATCCGCAGCAGAGCCAGTCTAGTGGCGTTGGCAGTTTTCTCAGTAGTTTTGTCGCTGGAGCGCTCATCGGCGTGGTGGCCGGTATCCTGTTGGCCCCGCATAGGGGTGATGTCACCCGGCGCAAGATCGTGCGCCAAGCTGGGGACAAGCGAGATGAGGTTATAGAGGCGGTGGAGGATTTGATCGAGCGCCGCCCACCGTCAAATGGCGATCAGGCCGAGGAGTAAAATGACTTAACCGCTGCTTGGTATGGGGAGAGTCGCGGCCTTATGCGAGTAGCGATTGCGTTGCAAGGGTGCACTCAGTGGTGGGCAGGGTCAGCTCTGGGATCCGCTGTAGTTGAGCCGGTGCAGTCGGGCGTAGATGCCGTCCTGGCGCAAGAGTTCCTCGTGTCGGCCCCGTTCGCGGACCTCGCCACGGTGCAAGACCAGGATTTGGTCGGCGCTGCAGATGGTGGAGAGGCGGTGGGCGATGACGATCGAGGTGCGGTCGTGCATCAGTTTGGCGATCGCGTCCTGGATTAGTTGTTCGGTTTCGGTGTCGATACTGGAGGTAGCCTCGTCGAGGACTAGGATCTCCGGGTCGAATGCCAGGGCCCGGGCGAAAGACAGCAACTGGCGTTGCCCGGCCGAGAGGGTTGAGCCGCCTTCGGTGACGGCGTGTTCGTAGCCTTCGGGCAGGCGCTCAACAAAGGGCGCGGCGTTGACATAGCGGGCGGCTTGTTCGACCTCGGCCTCGCCGATCGCCGTCTCGCCGAGCCGGATATTATCACCGATATTTCCCGAAAAGAGAAAAACGTCCTGCTGGACGATACTGATACGCTGGCGCAATTCTTCGACATGCCATTCGCGCACGTTGAGACCGTCGACGAGAATTTCCCCCTGCTGGATATCGTAGAAGCGGCAGATGAGGCTGACGATGGTGGTTTTGCCAGAGCCCGTGGCGCCGACTAATGCCAGGCTCTGGCCCGCCTCTAGTTTGAACGAGACGTTTTTGAGAATCCAGTCCTCGGCGGTTTCATCGTATTTGAACGACACGTCGCGGAATTCGATGGTGCCGCCGCGGGCCTCGCTGGTTGTATCGCGGTGTGGCCCGCCTTCGGGTTCGAGCGGCGTGGCTAGCAGCTCAAAGATGCGCTCGGAGGCGGCCATCGCGCTCTGCAGTAGCGCGTAGCGGTCGGAAATATCCATGATCGGGCGGAAAAAGCGGCGGATATACTGCAAAAAGGCGACCAAGACCCCTAGCTCGACCCGGCTCTCGATTACTGCTCCGGCCCCGTACCAAATGACCAGCGCCATGCCGAAGGTGCCGATAAATTCGGTGAAGGGGAAGAAAATCGCGTAGAAATGGATTTCGCGATCCTCAGCGCGGCGGTAGGGCAGGTGCTCGTCGTCGAAGTCGCGCAGGTTGCGCAGTTGGCGGTTGAAAAGCTGCACGACCTCCATGCCGGTGATATTTTCCTGCAGGTAGGAGTTAAGCCGGGCCAGGCGCACGCGCAACTCGCGATAGGCCTTCATCGCCAGGCCCTGCAGGTAAAAGGTCGTCATGGCGATTACCGGGATTACGGAGCAGCAGATCAGGGTCAGCTGTAGGTCGATATAGGCCATAAAGCCGAGAATGGCGAAGAGCGTGAAAAGGTCCATAAAGACGGAGACCACGCCCTCGCTGAAGAATTCGTTCAGCGCGTCGACGTCGTTGGTGCTGCGCGTCATGATCCGGCCGAGCGGCGTGCGGTCGAAGTAGCTCAGTGGTAGCCGCTGCAGATGGGCGAAGATATCGCGGCGTATATCGTACATGACGTGTTGGCCCATCATGCCGGTGACCATGGTTTGCGCGTATTGCGCGACATATTGCACCGCGACGCTGACAAAAAAGGCGACAATCATCCACTTGAGCCCTTCCCAATCGCCGTTGACGATATGTTCGTCGACGGCGACTTGTGTCAACCAAGGGCCGGCCTGGCTCGATACGGCGGCGAGCACGATGGTGGCGAAGGCGAGGATTACGCGGCCGCGGTGGGGCTTGAGATAGCTCAGCAATTGCATCGTCAGCCCGAGGTGGAAAGGCCGCTGCTGGACCTCTTCCTCTTTATTGAGTTCCGAACTCATAGCGTTTCCAATTCGGCGCTCAGTTCCTGGCGCTGGCACAGCTCGGCGTAAAAGCCGCCATTTTCACGCAATTCGTCGTGGCTGCCGCGTTCGACTATGCGGCCTTCGTCGAGCACGATGATGTGGTCGGCGTCGCGCAGGGTCGAGACGCGGTGGGCGATGATGATCGTCGTGCGGTCTCGCATGATTTCCCGCAAATGACCGAGAATGGCCTCTTCGGTATGGGTATCGACCGCCGAGAGCGCGTCGTCGAGGATGAGGATCTTCGGCAGGCGGATCAGGGCCCTGGCCAGGGTCGAACGCTGTTTCTGTCCGCCGGAGAGCGTGACGCCGCGCTCGCCGATTATGGTGGCGAAACCTTCCGGGAAGTCCTCGATATCTTTTCGCAACTGGGCTTGCTCGGCGGCGTGGTGGATGGCCTCTTGTTCGGCATCGGTGGCACCGTAGGCGATATTGGCGTTGAGCGTATTGGAAAAGAGAAAGGGATTCTGCGAGACATAGCCGATGGCGTCGCGCAAGGTCTCCAAATGCCATTTCTCTATGGGCACGTCATCGATAAACAACTGGCCCGGGTTGGTCTGGATCAGCCGCGGTACCGCACGGGCCAGGGTGGTTTTGCCCGCGCCGACCCGACCGATGATGCCGAGGGTCGTGCCCTGGGGGATTTCGAGGTCGATATTGTGCAAGATCTGCTCGTTGCCATAGTTGAAGCTGAGACCGCGAAAGGCGATCCGGCCTTCGATCTGGTGCTCGCCGGCCGGTGGCAGGCCGCGGTCCTGGATCTCGGGTTCGTCGTCGAGGATCTCGTTGATGCGCCGCATCGATACCAGGGCCCGCTGGCTACGGTCGATAACCCAGCCCATAAACATGATCGGGCGGATCAACTGGGTCAGGTAGGCATTGAAGGCGACAAAGGTACCCAAGCTCATTTCGCCGTCGATGACTGCTTTGCCGCCGAACCATAGATTGAGCCCGAGACAGAGTGAGGCGATGACATAGGAGAGCGGGCGGTAGTTGGCGCGGGTCGAGATATAGGACTGGTTTTTATCCAGGTAGGTCAGGTTTAGCTTGTCGAAGGCGGCGTTTTGTGGTGGGCCTTGTACATAGGCCTTGACCACGCGGATCCCCGAGAGGTTTTCCTGGATGAAGTTGCTGATCAGGCCGAAGTATTCCTGGATCGCTTTGTAACGGGTGTTGATGACCGCGGCGATGCGGATCATGATAATGCTGAAAAACGGCATCGGCACGAGAACTAGCAGGGCCAGTTCCCAGTCGAGCAGGCACATATAGCCGATGGTGAAGCTCAGCCCTAGCGCGGTGTCGGCGATGCCGCGGATCCCGTAGGTAAAGAAAACGTGCACGGAGTTGAGGTCGTTGGTCGCCCGGGCCATCAGATCGCCGGTGTGGTGTCGCTGGTAGTAGGACAGCGGCAGCTTGAGCAGATGGGCGAAATAGGAAGTGCGGATATCGTATTCGATGAGATTGGAGGCGTAGCCGAGGAATTTGCGCATCGCGTAGCCGCTCAAGGCTACCGTCAGGGCCAACGCCAGAATGTAGACGACCTGGGTCTCGATGCTGGCTAGCTGCTGGCCGGAGGCGATGTCCGTAGCGGACACTACATCGACGGCTTCGCCGATGAGCAGGGGGATTCTCGCAGCGGCTGCCTGACCGAGGCCGATGCAGAGGGTGCCGAACAATATCCGGCTCCGGTAGGGGCGGACGTATTTTTCAAATGGACCGAAGATCATTAAATAGATAAAAACTGGCAAAGGCGACGGGAGGTCAAGCAGGAGCAATGGGAATTGCCGTTTTAAGGCCCTTAGCGTTAATGGCTACGATTGCGGACAGTTGCGGACAGTTGCGGACAGTTGCGGATAATCGCGGACGCCGGGCGCGTCTTCGGGTGTTTTTAGTCCCCCGGGCCGTCGTCACGACCACTCCCCTGCCCCTTCCTTGCTATAGACACTCTTACCTCGCCACCACCCCGAAAAACACCCTGCGTCGCACCCCGCGCCAGGATCTTGGAAACTTTAGCGGTTTTCGCAGAGGGACTTAAGCTGTGTAATTGTGCTGAATGGTGCCGAATCCCGAGGACCGGACAGCGTTTTTAAGGCGCGAGATGTTGTCTATGGCGAGATGTTCAATTCTGGGAAGGTGCTTTTGAGCAGGGGGATTATGGCGGCCAGAGCTTGCGCGCGGTGGCTGAGGCTGTTTTTGATTGCGGCGTCGAGTTGGGCCATTGTCGCGTTGTGGTCAGGTACCAAGAACACCGGGTCATAGCCGAAGCCGTTTGATCCGGCCGGGCTTTGCGCGATCTGGCCCTCGCAGGTGCCTTCGGCTCGGCATTGGCGGCCGTCGGGGCTGATGGCGCTGATGGCGCAACGGAAGCGGGCGATGCGCTGGCTCGGCTCCGGGTAGGACTGTAGTTCGGAGAGCAGGTGCAGGTAGCGGCCTTCGTCATCGAGATCGGGTGCGCCGTAACGGGCGGAACGCACGCCGGGCGCACCATTGAGCGCATCGACTTCGAGGCCCGAATCGTCGGCCAGGGCTATATATCCGCTGGCCGCGGCAAAGGCGCGGGCTTTGAGTTCGGCGTTGGCGGCGAAGGTTTGGCCGGTCTCTTCGACATCCAGGTCGATGCCGAGATCGGCGGGCGAGGCGACTCCGAGGTCTGCCAGCAATAGGCGGACCTCGCGCAGTTTGCCGGTGTTGTTCGAAGCGAGTAGCAGTGCCATTAAGGGCCCTTGGACAGTCGCTCGATTTCTTTGAGTTGGTGGGTGGCGTAGTCCTTGAAGCGGCTGTCGGCGATGGCCCGCCCGTACCAGGAGCGCGCCTCCTCAAACTGGCTGAGCTTAAAGTAGCCGTCGCCTAATAGCACTTCGGCGGCCCGGTAGTTGCGTTGGCAGCGCGTGGCCTGCTGTGCGGCCTTGATGGTCTGGCGGTAATTGCCGATGCCGTAATAGGCTTCGCCGAGGCGGAAGCGGGCTTCGCAGTTTTTGCCGTCGAGCTCGGCGGCCCGACGCAGGGGACCAACGGCGTCCTGCTGGCGCCCCAACTGGCTGAGCGCGTTGCCGAGAAAGAGGTGTCCTTCGGCGTATTTGGCGTCGATGGTTAGGGCCTTTTCCATCAGCGGGATGATGCCTTCGACATCTGCGGTCTCAAATTTCACCCGCGCAAGTCCGCCATAGGCGTCGGTATATTTGGCGTCGGCGTCGATGGCGGCTTGGTAAGATGTGGCGGCGGGGCCATAGTTGCGATCGCGGCGCTGTATATCGCCTAGGGCCTTGTGGGCTTTGGCGTATTTGACGTCGGCGTTGATGGCTTTCTTGAAGGCCGCTTTGGCCTTGGTGCTTTCGCGCAAGCCATTGTAGGAAAGGCCCATGGCGTAGAGGGCCTTGGTGTTTTCGGGGTTAAATTCGAGCGCGTTTTCGAAATAGGCGATGGCCTCGCTATATTTCTTCTGGCCGAAGCTTTTGACTGCGGCTTTGTGGTAGAGCTGCGCCAATTCTTTGGCGGCGCGATCGGGTTTGGTGCCCAATGCGCGGGCGGCGGTAAAGCCGCTGATGGCTTTGTTGTACTCGTTGAGCACTTTGTAGGCCTGAGCCAGCACATAGTGAGCATTGCCGTAGGTGGAGTCGGCGGCGACGGCCTTTTCGAGCGCGATGGCGGCGTTGCGGTAGGAGCGCTTCTGCATCAGATCGTAGCCGGTGCGGAAGTGGTTGACGGCTTCCGGGTCCTGGGCCAGGGCAGGGACGCTGATAAGCGCCAGCGCGAAGCTGAGGTGGCGGAAGTGCTTCAAGGCAAATCTCCTGAATGGGATATCGTCTAAAAGGGCTAGATGTGTCTGATGGTCGAATCCGAGCTTGCGGCACGGAGCGTTTTTTCAAGTGGGCTTTTAAGCTAAAATGCGAATGTTGCAACCGGGTGCAATACATAAAAGAAGAAGGGAACCCGGTAAGTCCCTTTCGCAAAATGGTCTGCGCGTTATTTGCAGGCTTCTATCTTGGGTTTGATTTCGCTGTATTCAGGAAAGCGGCCCTCCTGTTCTTTGGAGAAGACCAGTTCTCCGTCGACACTGAGCTCAAAGCGTCCTTTGTCGGAGGGAACCAACGTGAAGCTGGCGATGTCCTTCTTGTATTCTATGAGAATTTGTTCCGCCAAACTGACGGCTTTGTCCTCATAGCCTCAGGCAGAGCAGTAGATCAGTTCCAATCGCATGCGAAACCTCCTGTTGTAGTGGGTGGATTAAGGGTAGTATAATGGGCGCTAATATCGTTGTCAAAGATAACTGGCCCCCATAAATTAGGACGCGTTTGAAATATCTACCTAGCCTCCTTTAAGCGGTGTCTCGGAGATTTAACTCGGTCAGGCTTTATTTAATAGCTAATCCCGTTGACGCTGCGCATTGCAAATGGCATAAAGATCAGAGGCGATGTTTCAGATACGCTACGTACTACCTACTTTCGACTTTTCACATTTTGCACATCGGCGTTGCCCCTATGGCTCTTTTGCTCTTTGTCCTTGCGTTGTGTCTCCCGTGGCCGCTTCGCGCCGCGCCCTTCCCCTATACATTACAGTGGAAACGTCTGGTGCCCGGGGTTTTTGGCGGTGCGCTGGTACAACGCGATTCGTTGGTCTTCATCGGCACGACCGATGGGCGAGTCTTGGCGGTCGATCGCGCTGATGGGGTCCGCCGATGGCAACGCCGCGGCTACGGTCCGGTGCACAAGGGACTAGTTCTGGTGGACGGAGCGCCTGCCTTTGCCGACGCCTGGGGGGGCGTGCGGATCCTCGCCAGTGCCGATGGGGCTGAGGTTTGGAGTTTTCGCCGCCAGAGTTGGGGGGACGCGGCGTTGGTTGTCGGATCCGATTTGCTCTACGGGTCCGGCGCCGACGGGTGGCTGTATGCGTTGGGGCGTGTGGATGGGCGCGAGCATTGGCGCGTGCGGGTCGGGGCGCGCTTGGCAGCCAGGCCGCTATTGCAATCAGATCGACTTTATGTGCCGACAACCGATGGGCGTTTGTTAGTGGTCGATGAGGTGGACGGGGCGCTATTGCATTCGGTGGATATCGGGGCATTAGCCCCGGACGGGGTGCATGTCGGCGCTGGTTTTTTGCTGGCGGCTTTTGGCGACGGCTATGTGCGGGCCTTCGAAAAAGACCTGCTCGATCTAAAATGGCAATGGCGGATAGGGGCTAAAATTTCATTAGCTGTCTTTGCAAACGCGATCCTCTGCGCGGCGGACAATGGGTGGCTTTACGGTTTGCATCCGCGCGATGGGCATATACTGTGGAGACAAGACCTCGGTGCGGCGCCCTTGGGGGCTGCGGTGAAGGGGCCGCGGGGCGAGGCGGTTATCGGTACGGCGACCGGGCGCGTTCTGGCGATCGATCCGATCAGCGGCGCGTTGGCCTGGGACGTGCAATTACTCGAAGGCCGCGGGGCGTATGTAGTGCAGGGCGAAGGTGGGTTCTTTGTGCGCGGAGGGGACGATTATCTCTATGCGTTCGCGGAGGTCGAACCGCTCGGGGTGGAAGGCGATGTATTATGGGAGCGTTGGTGGCAGGTGTTGGACCGGGGGCGTAAGACGGGATATCGCCGGCAGCAATTGTTGCGTGGCGATGATGGGGGCCAGCCGTTTTTTCGCCTAGCTGAAGAGATGGTGCAGTGGCGCGGTAGTTTCCGCCGCGGTGAGGGGCAAGTGTTGATCGGGGCGGAGTTTCAACCCATTGCCGCAGAAGAACGCGTTATTGAAGGCAGCCAGGCCGTCGAATTCTCGGCGCATTGGCACGGGGATTCACTGCGCGTGGAACGGCGCTTGGCTGGTCATCGGGTCAGGGCATCGGCGCGGGTCGATCAGGATGCGGTGCCGATTGAGATGGCCTTACTCAAGTTGTGGCGCGAAGGGCGAGCGAGGCCGGAGTGCCGCGATTCGTTGCGCGTTATCGATTACGATTATCTCGAAAGTCAATGGCTGGGCTTTGATTTTGGCGTCGAGGAAGAGACGCCGGCTGGCAAGGGCTTGGCGGTTCGCGTGCATTCGCTGGGCGATTCTACGGGGGCGGAATTGTTGGTTTGGGCTGATGGCGCGGGGCGTCCGCTGCGTATGTTGGATCCAGAGACCGGCGCGGAGCAACTGCAGGTAGACGAAGCGACGGCGCGCGCTTGGGTGCCGCCGGGGCGCGGGCGCAGCGCCAGGATAAGTCATGCGTTGGCCAATCCATCCGCTGTCGAGGAGTTGCTCGTCGCACTGCCCGATTCATTGGCTGATTTGCACTTTGTCGAGGATCGGCGTCAGGCGATAAAAAAGGCAGCGGACGGTAACTTGCGGTTGCTCGTACGGGCTACCCCCTATGACGGTCGCGATGCACTCGAGTTGCCGATTCGTGATATTAGCTTGGCTCCCTACCTGCGGTCATCGCTTTATATACAGGTCGAAGATCGGCGCATCCAGGAATTGGCGCGGGCATTGCGCGGCGATGAACGCAATGCCTGGAAAGTGGCGCTGCGGTTGCGCCAATGGGTCTACGACCATATGGTCCCCCGTGATACTAATGTGCGTTTTAAGTCGACCCTCGAAGTACTTGAGGATATGGAAGGCACGTGCAGCGAGTACGCGGCGCTTTATTTGGCGTTGTGCCGGGCGGTGGGCTTGCCCGCGCGTGCGGCGGTGGGATTTTTAGCCTCGCATACGGGTGAATTGGTTTTGCATATCTGGACCCAGGTATATGTGGGCGAGTGGATTGACCTCGATCCCTCTTGGGCGGCGGAGACGGTCGACGCCGCCCATATCAAAACGGGTCAAGGTCTGCTGACGGCTGTCGGCCAGCGCCGGCTCAATGGGTCTTTGATGCAGTGGTTGGCGCGTGTGGATACGCTGGAATTGGTAGAATACACGGCAGATGATCAGCGTTTTTCGAGCGCAGCCGAGCGGCTTTTTGTCGCAGGTTTTCAGGCAGAAAAGCGCTTTGTCGATGTGCGCGCGCAAGAATTGTATCACCAGATCGTTCTTCTGCCTTGGAACCATCGTAGCGCGCAGGCCTTGGTCCATATCGCTCGCTATCGTTTACAGCACGGTGATCTCGACGATGCCGAATGGGCGTTGCGGCGTCTGCTGCGCCAAGAAGGGGACGATCGCATGGAGGATGGTTTGTTTTACCGGTCGCGGTTGGCCGACGCGCGCGACCAGCCAGACGAGTCGCGCGGTTATCTCGAACGGTTGCTACGCGATTTTCCCGACGGCGAATTGGCCGACGATGCCCTTGGCGAATTGGCCGAAAGGGCACAGCAAGAAGGGGGGTGCGAGGCGGCACTGCCCTTCTACCAACGTCTGCGCGAAGAGTATAGTCGCACCGGGTGGGCTTCGGTCGCCGAATCGGCTTTGACGCGCTGTAGTGAAGGGAGGCTAGACCAGCCGTGATATGGACGCAGCGGTGGGCAAGCCTTATCTTAAATGTATGTAATAGAAAGGTTTCAATCGAATGAAATCTGAAATTCCGCGCAGTTGGATCACGCACCGAGGGCTAGTTTTAGGCTTCGTTTTCGCTATGGTTGCCCTAGGGATGGGCTCTTGCGCGGTTCGCTCGCCCGAAAAACACATTCATCAGCTCAAAAGCATGCAGAAAGTCGAGCGGACCAAGGCGGCGAATGAACTGATCCGTTTTGACGCTGATGAAGTCGTGCCGCTTTTGATGGAGGAGTCGGGTTCCGGGTATATACGCGTGCGTTTCGAGGTCGCCAATCTGCTGGGCCGTTTTAAGGATGCGCGGGCCGTGCCTGCTCTAGTGATGATGTTGCAGGACAAGTCACCGCGGGTCGCGGCGATGGCGGCGTGGGCTTTGGGGCAGATTCGCTCGCCCGACGCGCTCACTTTTCTGATGGAATATACGCGCGATCCGACCTTGGAAGTGCGTCAATACGTGCTTGGAGCCTTGGGTCCTTGTCATTCGTATGAGGTCGATTCGGCGTTGAGCGACTCGGCTTTCGCCGTGATTATCCGCGCGCTGAAGGCTACGAAGCCGAAGTGGCGGATTTCCGCCTTGCAAAGCCTGCGCGAATACGGTTATCGCGATGCGGCCGAGCATGTGATCCGCCTGTCGCGCGATCCCTCGCCCGAAGTGCGCCACGTGGCGGTGCAGGTGCTGGGGCAGATCGGCTCCGGGCAGCACGTGCCGCCGGAGGGCATCGATCCCATCGCTCCGGTCAGTGAGCGCATGCACAACAATATTTACGAGGCGTTGTTAGTGGCTCTCGACGCCGACGAATTGCAGAGTATCCGCATTAAGGCCGTGCGGGCCTTGCTCCAGGTTGGGGATGCGCGGGTCGTGCCGCAATTACAAAAACTGCTGCGCGAAGGGACCGACAAGGACAAGATCGAGGCGCAGCGCGCGATTGATAAGTTGCATCTCCAGGTCGCGCAAAAATGAGGTTGGGCACGGTGTAATTTTAGATCTATCGCCATTATTCCATCGGCCAGCACTGGTGGTTAAGCGCGGTTTAATTTAACTATCGCAACCATTTTATCGACTCGTGCAGGCGGTAACCTGCTCGATTTTAGCTCTCGTTGGCATCTTTGCGATAACCTATATATGGAGTTGGCATGACGCTATTGAAAATCGGCTTCCCGTCGGGTAGCTTGAAGGATTCCACGTTTAATCTCTTCGAACGAGCTGGGTATAAGGTGCGGCTTTCGTCCCGTTCTTATGTGCCCAGCATTAATGATCCCGAGCTGGAAGGCCTGATGTTCCGCGCCCAGGAGATCGCGCAATACGTCGACCGCGGCGTCGTCGATATCGGATTGACGGGCAAGGATTGGATCCTGGAGAGTGAGGCGGACGTGGTGGAGGTCGACGAGTTGGTTTATAGCAAGGTCTCCTCGCGCCCGGTTCGGTGGGTGATCGCGGTGCCTGAGGATTCGCCGATCCAGCGCGTCGAGGATTTGCAGGGTTGCCGCATCGCCAGCGAACTGGTGGGGGCGACCCGTCGCTTTTTACAGGAACGCGGCATTGAAGCCGAAGTCGAATTTTCCTGGGGTACTACAGAGGTCAAGGCGGGTATTCCCGGCCTAGTCGACGCGATCGTCGAATTGACCGAGACGGGTTCGTCGCTCAGGGCGAACCGCTTGCGGATCGTCGATACGATCTGCGAGTCGACAACGCGCTTTATCGTCAATAAGGCGGCTTGGGAGGACAGCTGGAAGCGGGAAAAGGCCGAGAATCTGCTGATGTTGCTTAAGGGCGCACTCGAAGCCGAGCTCAAAGTCGGACTCAAGATGAATGTGGCGCGGGCTAAATTGGAGGAAGTTATCGCCAAGCTGCCGGCCTTGCACACGCCAACGGTTTCCAACCAGCTCGACGACGACTGGGTCGCGTTGGAGATTATTGCCGACGAGCGGGTCGTGCGCGACCTGATCCCTCAACTAAAGCGGGTGGGAGCTGAGGGCATTATCGAATATCCGCTCAACAAGGTCGTGTATTAATGATCGAAATCGTCTCTTATCCCTCCGATCCGCGTTCGGTCAAGCTCGCAGCGATTATCGGGCGCAGTGCAGGTGTCGCGCCCGAGGTTGAAGCCGCGGCTCGAGATATCCTGGCGCAAGTGCGCGAGGGGGGTGATGAGGCGCTGTGTGCGTTAACGCGGAAGTTCGATAAGGTGGAGATACAGCCGGAACATTTGCGAATGTCGGCTGAGGCGTTGTCGAGTGCGGCAGACAGGCTCGATCCGCAGTTGCGCGCCTCGATTGAGGCGGCGGCGGCCAATATCCGCGCTTTCCACGAGCGACAGAAGCTCAACTCGTGGTTTATGGAAGACGGCGATGGGGTCATACTAGGCAAGAAAGTGACGCCGATCGAGCGCGTCGGTCTCTGTGTGCCGGCGGGGGAGGTGCCGTTATTTTCGAGTCTGTTGATGACGGCGATACCCGCGCAAGTGGCCGGTGTAGACGAGATCTGTGTGGTTTCGCCGCCGGTGGCGGATGGCGGTGTCGATCCGACGATCGCGGCGACAGCCCATCTTTTGGGTATTGATGAGGTTTATGCGGTGGGTGGAGCACAGGCGGTGGCGGCTATGGCGTATGGCACGCAAAGCATTTGCCAGGTGCACAAGATTCTCGGGCCGGGATCCCCCTATACGGTGGCTGCGCAACAGCAGGTCTTTGGCGTGGTGGGCATCGCGATGTTGCCGGGTCCCTCGGAGATTGTGGTACTCGCCGACGAGGGGGCCGATCCGCGTTTTGTTGCGGCTGACTTGTTGTCCCAGGCGGAGCACGGCTGGGGCGTCGCCTCGGTATGTATTACAAATTGCGCAGATTTGGCAGCGCGGGTCCAGGCGGAGGTGGTAACACAACTGGCGGCGTTGCCGCGCAACGAGATCATGGCCCAGGCGTTGGACGAATATGGCGCGATCGTCGTCGTAGCCGATCTCGAGGCCGGGGTCGAATTGTTGAATCAGATGGCGCCCGAGCACGCCGAATTGCTGGTGGCCGATCCGTGGAGTTGGCTCGATAAGATTCGCCATTGCGGGGCGTTGTTTCTCGGCTCGGCTTCGACCGAACCGGTCGGTGATTACTTTGCCGGCACTAACCACGTGCTGCCGACCAATGGGGCGGCTCGCTATGCGTCGTCGCTGGGGTTGGCCGATTTTGTCAAAACAACCAGTATTATCGCCTACACCGATGAGCGTTTGCAGAGTACCGGTGAGCATATTATCCGCATGGCGCGGGCTGAGGGTCTCGAAGCCCATGCACGCGCGGTGAGCGTACGCCAGGACAGGAGAGCTGAATGAGTGGAAACGGACGATCGGCCCGGATCGAGCGCCGGACGACAGAGACCCAGATCGAGTTGGAGTTGTGCCTCGATGGCAGTGGCGAGTGCCGCGCGGAGACCGGGATCGGTTTTTTTGACCATATGCTCAATGCCTTTGCCCGACATGGTCTCTTCGACCTAGCGGTCAAATGCCAGGGTGATTTGCATGTTGACACCCATCACACAGTGGAGGATATCGGCATTTGCCTGGGCCAGGCGATTGCACAGGCCCTCGGCGACAAGGCTGGGATTGTCCGCTACGGGCATAGCTATGTGCCGATGGACGAGGCCTTGGCGCGGGCTGCGGTCGATTTGTCGGGCCGGGCGTATCTGGTGTTGGAAGCGGCCTTTAACGACGAGTGCGTTGGTGAACTGCCGGTCGCATTGGTGCGCGAGTTTTTCTACGCGGTAGCCGACCAGGGTCGGATGAACCTGCACCTCGACTTGTTGCGTGGCCAGAACGATCACCACGGTATCGAGGCGCTTTTCAAGGCCTTTGCTCGGGCGCTGGACATGGCCTCGGGTAAAAGCGACCGGGTGCAGGGCATTCCCTCGACCAAGGGCACGCTTTAAGCGCCCAAACGCACCTTAGCGCAGGAGTTTCCAGTCTGAAGATCTGCCATCTAACCTACGACGATGTCGCCAACCCCTGGTTGGGCGGTGGTGGTGCGGTACGGGCGTTGGAAATCTACCGCCGCCTAGCCGATCGGCACGAGATCACCTTGATCAGCGGGCTTTATCCCGGTGCTGAACCTGAGGCGGATATCGATGGTATCCGCATATTACGCGTCGGCTCGGCGCGCAATTATGCCGCGAGCCGGTTGGGTTATTGTCTGCAGGCCGTGAAACAACTGCAAGGACTCGACTGGGATCTTTGGGTCAACGAATTCTCAGCTTATGCGCCCTTGCGTGTTCCGGCGGCGCTCCGCCGTCAAGGGCTACTTTTCTTCCAGCATATAATGGGGCATCATGCGTTGGTCAAGCGCCCGTTGATCGGCGGAATCTCCTGGTTGGCCGAAGAGCGGGCGTTGCGCGCCTACGATCGTATCCTGACAGTTTCTCCGAGTGTGCAAACGCTGCTGCAGCAGAAATTACGGGGCCGCGATATTCCGGTCGATTGCGTCTGCAATGGGGTGGCCGAGCGCTATTTCTCCTTGGAACCGGTCGAAGAGCCCTATCTGCTGTATTTTGGCCGTATTGATATCCACACCAAAGGGCTCGACATATTGTTGGCCGCCTTTGCTCGAATTGCCGCGGAATATCCCGATATCCAACTCAAAGTTGCCGGTCGCGGTAGCGATGAGCAATTGGCTAAAATGCGCGTCTTGATCCAACGCGAAAGAGTGGAAGGCCGTGTGGAGTTGGTCGGAGCGGTGGACGACGAGCGACAGGGCGAATTATTGCGTCGGGCGCTCTTGGTTTGTATGCCGTCTCGCTACGAGGGATGGGGTATGGTGGCGGTCGAGGCGGCGGCGGCAGGTAAGGCCGTTTTGGCTACGGATATCAGTGGCTTGTGCGATGCCGTGCGCGATGGCGAGACGGGGCTGTTGGTCCCCGCGGCGGATGTCGCCGCTCTTGCGGCGGGCATGCGTTCTTTGTTGGCCGATAGCCAGTGGCGTCGGCGCTTCGGTGAACAAGGTCGGAAATGGGCGCGAAATTTCGATTGGAATCTACTGGCCAAGGAGCAGGAAGCCGTCTACCTTAAGGCGATAGGGGAGATTGAAAAGGCCTCGACCTGAACTAAGGAGTCCTATGGCGAAGAAGAACAAGCGCGCCGTCCATGAGGCGGTTCCGGCACCCGCTGTGCAAGCGACGTTTCCACTGTGGGGTCGTCGTTTTTTTCCGCCGGTATTTTTCTTGTTGTTAAGTCTGATTTACTTCTACGAGTTTCCACTCTCCGACCAGATTATTTACGGCACTGATGTCGGCACCGATTATCACGAAGGGGCCAATTTAAGTGTCTGGGAAAAGATCCAGACGGTGTCCCAGCCGATGTGGAATCCCAAAATGGGCGGTTTCCCCCAATCGGAGGAGATTCGCCCCCAGTATTTCCCTACGTATCCCATTTACTTTTTTACTGCATTCCAACGGTATATCGGCTGGCGTTATATCCTGACGATGTTTTTCGCTGGTCTAGGTATGTACACCTATCTGCGCCAGGTTAACATCGGGCACTGGGCGGCGTTGTGGGCCGGGGTTGCCTTTATGTCCGCCCCGACCTTTCTGGCTTTCCCGATGGCCGGTCAGTACGCGAAGATGGGGGTGATCGCCATTTTCCCCTGGATGTGCCTCTTCTTGGAGCGGGGCATGGAGCGGGGGCGGTTGATCCACTTGGTGGGTTTGGGCGGAATGATCGGTCTCGGAGTCTATTCACATCCGCCGAACATGTTTTACGCGTTATTGGGTTTGGGCGTCTACTTTTTGTTCAAGGTCTATCAGATCTATCGCGAAAAAGCGGATCTTAAGCTGCTGGTACAGCGCAGTGGTTTTTTTGCGTTCTCGGTGATTTTGGGTTTGGCGTTGGGTGCCGAGGGGGCTTTTCCCCTTTTCTTTTATACCCGTACCGAGTCAAAACGCGCGACGGGCGAAGAGGCCGGCGGTAAGACGGCAGAGCAACAGTTAGCCTATGCGCGCAGTTGGTCGTTGCATCCGGAGGAGGTGGCCTCGCTAGTCGTTCCCGAGTTCGGGGGGTATGACGCCCCGTTGGAAGGGCGCTCCAATTATTGGGGGCGCAATCCGTTCAAGATCAACTCCGAGTATTTCGGCGTATTGGCCGTGTTGTTGGCGCTGATGGTCCTGCCGGAGTTCCGCCGCCGACCACAAGTCGCGATGTGGGCGGGGATTTTTGCGTTGGCTTTATCCTACATGCTGGGTCAACACATGCCTATCCATTGGGTGGCGTATCATCTTTTGCCTGGCGCGAAAGTACAGCGCGCGATTGCCATGGGTTCGTTCGTCTTCGCCTTTGCGGGGTGCGTTCTGGCCGGTTTGGGTTTGCATCGGGTATTGGAAGCCGACGAAGAGGAACGGGCAATATTGCGCCGGCGTCTGTTGATTGCGGGCGGGGCCTTGACCGGTTTCGCGTTGTTGTTGGCGCTTTTCCCCAAGGCGATAACTGGGGGGTGGATTGCTGCGCTATACTCAGATATAACGCCTAAAAAGCAACAAATCCTGGCCGCAGGTTATAACTGGATCGCCAAAGGTGGGCTCTATGTGGCATTGGTCGCCGGTGCCGGTACGGTGTTGCTCTATTTGCGATTGCAGCAAAAGATCGCTGCGACGGCGTTGATTGCCGGGTTGTGCCTTTTAACCCTCTTCGATACCTGGCGCGTCGATAAGGTCTATCTGCACTATATCGATCCGGATCGATATGCGGATATCCGCGAGGAAAATCCCCGTGCCGTGCAATTCCTCAAAGGTGATTCGGAGCATTTTCGGATTTTCCCCCTGCCGAGCTTTAAAATTCTTGGCCAGCCGGGTTACCACTTGCACGGTGTGCCGATCATTACAGGATTTCACGACCTGACGATCGGTCGTTACGATCGCATCTTACAAGAGCTTGAGCCGGTAGTGCAGATGCTTTCGGCCAAATACCTGCAAGGCGCTGAAGTGCCCTATGGTGACAGGGAACTATTGGCGGCGATCCAGCCGCTCTTGAATCTGCTCAACGGCAAATATCTGGCTGTACCCAAACCGCTTGAATTGGCCTTGGCCGATTATCCGCTGCGTTTTGAGTCCGAACGTTTTCGCTTATACGAAAATACCCAAGTCCTGCCTTGGTTTTATTTGGCCCCCGAAGCGGAGGTCGTGAAAGACGGAGAGCAGGCTCTTGAGCGGTTGCGCAGTGGGCGGGTTGATCCGCAACGTGTCGTCCTATTGGAAGAGGAACCGCCCCTTGTCCTCGACGGCGCGGGTGATCCCAGTCGAGACCGGATTGAACAGTTGACCTATGACCTTCCAGCGGGGCTGATTCGGTTGCGGACGCATAACGATGGGCCGCGTGTTTTGGTCGTTTCGGAGAATTACCATACGAATTGGTCCGTCTTTGTCGATGGCGAGCAAGCCCAGATGCTTCGAGCTAATTATGTGTGGAAGGGTGTTATCGTGCCTGCGGGAGAACACGAGATCGAGTTTCGTTATTTTTCTTCAACATTGGCCTGGTCGCGCGCTGCTACGTTCTTGAGCTTGCTGTGTGTTTTGGGGATTGTAGGCCGCGCATTAAGGCGGAGGTCTGTGGCGACGGCCGCATGACTACCCAGCACAAGATAGTTCGCAGTTTTTTCTATACCATCGGCAGCGGCTATGCGGCCCGTTTGTGTAGTCTGGTCATCACGTTTTTGCTCAAGGACGAATTGGGGCCGGAGGTGTTTGAACTCACGGTCAAAGGGCAAGTCATATTTATTTTACTTTCGAGTCTGCGCGATTTCGGTTGGCTACATTCGTTGTTGCATTTTCAAGACCGGGTGGATGAATTCGTCCAGACGCACTTTGCGCTCAATTTTGCGTTTTCACTAGCGGGTTGTTTGTTGACCTGTGCGGTTGGTTTCGGTCTGTATTGTTACCAGCCCGAGACGTATACCTGGCCGGCCGTCGTAATCGGAGCATTCTCTCTCTTCTATTTCATTCGTAGTCTGACGCAAACCTCCGAGGCGCTATTGCGCATGGACTTCGAGTTTGGCCGTCTCGGGCTTTTCCATGGTTTGGCAACGGTAGTGGCTTTGGCGAGCGCGTTGTCGGCGGCATGGTATGGATGGGGGCGGTGGAGTTTGCTGCTCGGAGGATGGGGCACTTTCTCTGTTTTTAGTGGGGTTTATACGCTGGTTTATGCCTCAGCGGTGTGGTATAGTCGGCCGATTCGTCTATGGCCACTGCATCTGGATTGGGTTTGGGCGCGTCGCCTCTTGGATTATGGTAAATGGTTCTGGTTGGCTTGGGGCGTGTTGCTGAATTTTATCTGGTACTACGATAAGTTGGTGCTCGCCTTTATTGGTGACGAGCGCTATGAAGCCGGTCTCGCCCTCTATGATCATGCTTGGTGGTTGATGCAGTTTCCGACGGCGATTATTGCCCATATCGTTTTTGCATATAGCAATACACTTTACTCGCGTTATCAGGCAGACAGAGATCGACTCAGCGAACTCTTTTCCATTATGATGGGTATTATTTTTCGTGGTTCGTCGCTCGTCGCCTTATTGCTGTTGGCGAACGCCTATGAAGTGATGGCCTTGCTCAAAACCGAGTGGGCTGCCGCGGCACCGATGATGGTTTGGTTGGCGGGATATACTTTTCTCAGGCCGCTGTTTGATGATGGCATTGGTTTGTTGTGGGCGGTGGGGGATACGCGCCGAACCGCGGGTATTATGGGAGCGCAGGCTCTCTTCGCACTCCTAATAGTGCCCGTAGCGGTACTGTGGAAAGGGGTCGAAGGGTTGGCCTATAGCATGGGCGTTGTGGCGGCGATCGGTGTAGGTGGTGTCTTTATTGGGTTAAAGCGCTATGTGCACATTGCTTGGCGGCGTGTCTTTGTCGGGCCACTTTTCGCGTTGGTGTTGGCGATATTCGGCAATGGCGTTTACAACCATATTTGCAATTTTCCATGGTGGGTGGATTTGATTCTGCGCAGCGGTATTTTATCGCTCATATATGTTGGAATCCTATGGCTTTTGGAGCGAGAAGCCATCGCGGCTAATTGGACGCAGTTGCGTCACGTGTTACGCGAAGAGGATGGCAAGTGAATCCCCGATTAGCCATTGTTATTGTCAACTTCAATGCGCGAGATTGGCTGCAAGGGTGTCTGTGCTCGATATATGAACAGGATATTGTCGAAGACCTTGAAGTTGTTGTAGTCGACAGCGCCTCGACGGATGATTCGGTGAAGATGGTGCGGCGTGAATATCCTCTCTGTACGCTTATCGCATCAAAAGAAAACCTCGGTTTTGGTCGAGGGAACAACATGGGTGCAGCACAGTGTGAAGCACCCATGTTGCTTTTCCTCAATCCTGATACCGAAGTGACTACGGGCGCGTTGACCGAGCTTTTGAGTTTCATGGAGCATAATCCTCAATACGGAGCAGCTGGAGGGAAAATTTATGATGGGGATGGCGAGTTGGAGCGTTCGGCAGGAACGTGGCCGACGATTGTTAGTCTAATATTGGATCGGTTACTTGTGTTGTGGCCGCAAGGCCGTGAGCGATTAGAGCATCTATCTCATCATTACTGGAATTACGATGAACTAAGAGAAGTCGAGTGGGTCACAGGAGCATATCTCTGGATTCGCCGCGATTTATTTGACCGAATAGAGGGATTTGACCGCGCTATCCTTATGTATTACGAAGATGTGGATTTGTGTTATCGTTTGCGGCAGACAGGATCGCAGGTTTGTTTCTTCCCAGGAGCCTCAATTATTCATTATCGCAACAAAGCACCAATTGAAGACAAGCATCGCAAGCGCTTGATGCGCCAAGGTTTGCATCAATTTGCGCTCAACCACTACACTTGGGGATATCACGGTATGACACGTTTGCTTACTTATTTTTCTCATCGATTTTATTTTTTTTGATATAAGATACTGTTTTTTAAGTCCTTGCAGTTTTTTTATGTATTAATTTTAGTTCATTAACACGTAGCTTCAAATAGGGTAATTTGTCTACTGACAAAGCCTTTGTTTGCACTTAAGTTTAGACCCGTGATAGGCGCTATCGTTAGCATGCTGGCATATAAGCTATCTTTTCGGCTATTTATAGGTGATACGCTTGGTTCAGAACTAAAAATGGCTGATCGTATCTACTGAATTTGCTTGATTAAAAGTAGCCAAATAATGCTTGACACTCCACATCTTTATCTCTATAATTACTCTCCGCGTCATGCTTATTAATAGAGACATACCTATAAATGGACTGGCAGTTGGAAAGTTCGCAAAGGAGAAACGGGAGTTTCTTCCGAGAAAGGAGGGTCGTGGAACTAGAAACTAGGCTTCCTATAATTCAATTCCGACTCCGGAGAGCATTTGGGAGTCGGATCACATTACATTCACATTCGTTGCTTTATCTTTCTTTAAACTACGGGGCACCTTCCCCGAGGAGGAAATGATGAAGGGTAGCAAATACTTATTGCTCCTAGCTTCATTTATGGTGGGTCTTGGTTTGGTCGGTGTCGCTGATGCGGCGGTGGTCAACTTGATTGAAGTTACCTCACCAGACAGTGGCGCCATTAAGGGTATCGATTCTACCTTCGTGGTTACCGCTAAAGTCATCGATCTTAGCGCTGAAGATAGTCTCGAAGTTGTCATGTACTTGGCGACTACGAGTTCTGCAGTAGTCGTGGCTGATACCGATAACGCTAGCGTTGTGTGGGGTGGCTTATCGCAGGTCTCCGTGATTACGATTGCTCGTAAAAGTGATTTTCGTCCGGTCTCAGGAAGGTCGTTGTCGGATGGACAAAATACAACGACGC